>OBCD01000026.1_pt1 | contig 93962 bp, 137 predicted proteins | sample 1480921 | NCBI WGS metagenome assembly OBCD01 (sample SAMN05301501, study PRJEB22388) | human skin metagenome | isolation source: Infant 2 DOL 22 skin | host: Homo sapiens | place: USA: Pittsburgh, Magee-Womens Hospital of UPMC | collected 2013/2014 | reverse complement strand
AACTATATACATTACTATATATATAACTATATACATTACTATATATATAACTATACATAATCATACTACTATCATTGTACTATCATACACACATACAACTACACATATACACACATGATACATATATTACACATACATATATACACAACTGTATATACTGTATACATATGTACACACATATAGCATACACATATATAGATACATATACACACATGCTACATATAGGCTTATATACACGCCTTTATATACACCACCTATTATATAACAACGCTTTATATACGCCCTATATATTCATTATATAGCACTGTTATATATACGCCTTTAATATACTGCCCTTTATATATTGCCGTTCATATATAGCAACCTATAATATAAGTGACGATTATATAAACCCTTATTATTAGACCGACCATATAAACAATGTAATATATAACCACCCCCGTTATACAATCCACACAGAAAGCCACACAGAAACGTTATAAGTCAAAGGGTATATAATACCCGTAATATAATAGCGCTTAAAATAAGGCATAATAAAAAAGCCTAGCTACTTAATAGCTAGACTTATATATATTCATTCCGATTGGTTTCAATTAGTATATAGATGTTTGTATATTAATAATTGTCGTAATCTATAATATCGAAATCATGGTATAACAATACGCCTAATATTTGCTTAATGCTTGTTACTTTATCATAGGTAACATCATAAGACCCGAAATCATCCCCAAAGTATTTAAAGCTATAGAAAATCGCTTCATTGTGATTCAATTCGCCAATTTTAACATTTTGATAGAAAACGCCTAACGTCTCATTATTATGTTTTACAATAGTTAGCTTATAACCTAAAATGTTTAGGTCGATTGCATAGCCTTTACTTAATTCTAAATTAATATCTACTAAATTTTTATCCATATTTTAACATCCTTTTTTAATATATTTCGCTTTATCATTGTTAAGAATCAACTTAACAAATTTCGGCGTTGTACTTATTTGTTTTACGCCCTTCTTGTATAGCTTAAACGCGCAATGATTTATAGTATAATATAAGTCGTCGCACTCTTCAATGTTGAACCATTGATTAGTATCATTTGTAATTATGCCACCAACGTTTTTTATACGTTGATAGCAATCACTTATATGTTGTTTATATTGGTTCATTCTTTAATCCACCTTAAACTATTTTATTTTCTTTTTCTTCAATGGCTAAAGATAAAGCCATTTCTTCAATTTCTTCATCGGTTGCCGTTTCAGTTAATCCCCAATTGTTTGGATGTTCTGATATTAAAAATATATAATCATTCTTAATTTGTTCTAATGTTTCCATTTTCTTACACACCTTAAAAAATATAGTTTTCAATTTCTTTTTTTGTCATTTTTGGTAGTCCATTTTGTTGCAAAAATTCGTTGATATGCCTAGCTGTTGTCTGTGAATAATAAGCAATATAAACAATATTGTTGTTATTATCCAATTCACAAACCCTAGTACTATAAGATATCAAAACCTTGTTTCCATTTTCTAAATGCTCAATTCTTGCCTTTCCATAAAAACTTTTTTGGTTTGTGTAAATTGCTTGTAATTCTGTAATCATTTTTTATCATCCTTTTCATTTTGTTTTTTGTCTTTTGACAATTATTATTATACTCTCATTGTTAAGAATTTCAATAGCTATTTAAAAGAAAAATGAGAAATTTTACACTATCTTAAGAAAATATTTATATTATCTTGAATTGATACCAACCAATCAAGCAATGTAATTAATCCAGTACCACCAAACAACGTTATTAATGCGTCTGTTGTTTGTGTGCTTTTATATTTTTTGTTTTTGTGTGTAAACTTAATCATTTTTTAAAACCACCTTACTTTATAATATTAAAAGGTAAATCATAGATATTAATTAGGTTAATTAAATCTTTAACCGTTTCACATATTAAACATTTTTCTAATGTTGACAACCACTTTAAAATTTCTATATGGTCATCTTCATTGTTACGCATACAATCTGTAATATAATCTGTGAGTTTATAACGAACATTTACAATAAAATCATTTTCTTTATTATTAATCGCTTCAATTTCTTTATTACTGTTTATTAATTTCATTTTTTATAACCACCTTATCTAGTATAAGCAAAATATAACTCACTTTGTTTTTTCTTTTCTTTGCTCATACGCCAATGAGCAAGTATATATAATGTAATCATTTTTGTTACCACCTTTATTATTTTCTTAACTGTCTTTATTGTATCAAATTTTGCACTTATTTCAACATCTTTTTAAAAATAAAAAGTAAAATTTTACACTTCTTCGATATATCCTAAACTATAAACATGCTCAATGTGTTTAGCTTCTGTTAAATTAGAAACTAACTTATTGTGATTATCACACCACATTAGAACATTGTTTTCTTGTTGGTATAAGTCGCCAACAAGTTCATTATCAATATAGGTATAAAAAGTATTGTTTTTATATTGACCGTCAAACCCTTCGGCGTTCGGTCTATATTCAATTTTGATATTTAAACCATTATTTTTTAATGTTGTTCGTGTTGTGTTTGTTTTATTTGTTCTAGCTTTGTTTAACATTTTATTGAGTTTCATTTTTTATCATCCTTTTTTCTTGTTTTTTTCTAACTGTCTATACTTTAACACTTTGACTGTTACAAATCAACTACAAGAATATTACAATAATGTTACAAAATAATGTGTAAAATTACAAACTGACTATATAACACAAGTTTATAATATTGTCAACATGCCTTAAAATCCATTTTAAAGGGGCATTTATGGACTTTAGTCTTTTAGGCTACAATACCCCTAAAAACTTAATAAAGTCGCTATATGGACAGATTGCCATTATATCAACGGTTTGAAAGCGCTTTCATTTTCGACTTAAAAAACACAAAAAAACGGACTATGAAAGCCCGTTTTAATTTCTATCAATATAAATATTTCTTGTATCTTCTATTATAAAAATTTTTTCAATGCTAACTAATTCATAAATAAATTTCTCAATTTTCCAATTGGTAGTATCTTCATCTACCATATTAGCAATAATATTATAATAATCTAAATCACTTAATGCTTGCACTAAAGTATCAATAATATTGTCATCAGTAATGCGACACGGCGCAAATTCATCAGTAGCGCCGTTATATGTTCCACACGTGATATTTATAATAAAACCATTTGCTTTATTTTCTTTAAATTCTTCTTTATCCATATTTTTATATTTTGAAAATTCTTCAAAGTCTTTATATTTTGTTATGTTTGACAATATTAAATCTTTCATTTTTATTCACTCACTTTCTCAATTTCAAAATTATTAGTTAAAACCCCTAACGGTTCGCCATCTTTTTCTAACTGGTACAATATAATTAAATTTTCTTGTTCATCTATGCCGTCATAATGTAAATCACTTACAACATAATTTACATTTATTTTAGGCGTTTCATCATCAGATAAGAAAAAATAGTTTTCTTCTATATCTTTAATATAAATATCATCAATATATCTTACTATATCGCCAACATTAATATTGCTTGATTGAATAGTCACATCTTCAAATAAATTAGATAACAATTCTTCTTTAATTTCTTGCTTGTCGTCATCATTAGGACAAGCCCACATGTTGATTAATTCAACATGTGTTAAATAACAATAGTCGTTATATTCTACTTCTAACGCTAAATATATAATGTTGTTAACTTCTGTAGTTCCTATCACGTCAACTATATCAATATCAGCGCCTATACTTTCTTGTTTAATTTCATAAGATAGCAATAAGCTATCAATATAAATTAATGTTTTTGATTTGTTCATCTTTTAACATCCTTTCTTATTCTTCAATTTCTTTTAATAATTCTGTTTGATAGTCTTTCAATTCATTATAGTATGTGTGTTTGTCCATACTTTCGATATTTCCGTAACCATCAAACCCAATAAATTCATCTAGTGGATTATAACTGCCAAAGTGAATCATATTCGCTATACGTTCCGGTTTTTCGTCCCTAATTTCCAAACTATTCCAAAAAGTTTCTTTTTCTTCTTTAATAATGTTATCATATGCCCCGTTTGTAATTTCGTTTACTTCTTCAATTAATTGTTGTAATTCATTAAATTTTTTGTTGTTCATTTTTTATCATCCTTTTCATTTCGTTTTTTTGTATTTCTTAATATCTATTATATCACTTTGATTTTCAAAATCAAGAATTATTTTAATAATATGCGCTTGTAGTAAATTCATGTTGTTTGAATTTATCATATGAATATTTGCTATTAAATGTAATGAATCCATCATTTTCATTGTCGAATATCTTGCGTACTGTCTGATAACTAAAAACGCCGTTTTTTGCTAAATTCCATAATTTACTAACATCTGTGTTATTATGTTTAATTGTATATTTTTTTGTTTTCATTTTAAAAACCTCTTTCAATTTGTTTATTTGATTATCTTATATTATTTATTGTACTACTTTAAAAAGTGATTTCAAGTGGAAATTTTACACTTTGTTATTTTCATTGATAAATTTTACCATTTTCTAAAAACATAAAATTATTATCTTGAGAATACTCAATCATTAAATCATCGTTTAATATATCATTTTCAACATCATTAATGTATTTAGACAATACCCAGTTAAAAGACTCTGTTATATGTTTGTGAAGATTATTATAAGTAACTTTATTAATGTTGTTTTTAATAAAGTAATCATTAAAATAATTATCAGTGTAAACACCAGTAAACACACAATCATTATCTCTTTTAATAAATTGATTAACTTTATCAACTAGTTTATTTTTTTCTGTGTTTGATAATTCCATATAATTAGTAACATCAAGATTAATATATGTGTTAGGACTAAAGCAACCAATAGCCCAATCTACAATATTAATATTTAAGTTTTTTGCGACTTCTTTAAATGTGTCTAACATTTCATTATAATAAAAATCTGATACTATATCTTGAAATTGATTTCTTGAATGTTCGATTGCTTTTTCTTTTGCTTTTCCTTTTAATTCTGTAATTTCATAAATATTAAATGTTTGTGTAATTGTTTTCATATTTTATCATCCTTTTCTATGTGATTTATAACTGTCTATAATGTTACTCTTTTTATTTCTGAAAGTCAACAATTATTTTAAATTCTTTTCGCTTGTTTAAATAGTTTAATTTGATAATTTAACTCTTTTTCAATAATATTATTCATTTTTTCAAGTGGCACACCAGTAAATTTTTTCTTTGTGTTCATAATGTATAAATCATGTAGCCCAGTAAATTCATTATATTTAAACCCATACTGTAGCAGTCCCCAGTCATTCACGTATACATCAAAAACATCCATATTGTTTACTGTGCTTGATGCTTCATTGTATTCTTTTGTAATTTTCATTTTTTATCATCCTTTTTCTTTTTTGTTTGTTGCCCTTTTGACAATTCTTACTATACGCCCTTATAAAACTAATTGCAAGTATTAATTTTAAATTTACATACTAAAAAATGACTAAATCCCTTGAGAGAGTAAGCGTAAAAAATTTTAAAATTTATTTTTTTAAAATAGTTTCTACTATTAAAAGGAAAAATACAAGTTTGAAATAATATTTTTGACTTTATATGGAAGAAACACGCCTATATTACAAGAATATTACAGATAATAATAATTATAATTTAATAGAAAAAGGCTTAACGGCGCATGTTTTAGTTATTTTATATTACAAGAATGTTACAAAGTAAGTCATTTTTAACGCAAAATCAAAAAACGGCGTTACGATATAGACAAGTTAAAAGAAAGAAATTAGAACATTGATAAATTAATACGAACAAAAAACAGAACACTGTTAAAAAGTTTTTAAATAATAAATTATATAATTTTGTTATATATTAAAAATAAGTAAAAATATTTAAATTTTTGTATAAAAAATTTATTGAATAATTATTATGTTATATAAAAAAATTATTTTATAAGACAGTCGTTAGACGGTAGGCAAATCGTAAAAAATTCGACAACTTTTTTTCGTAAAAAAAATCGGATTAGTTATGATAATGGCGATTTTAAAAATCCCGCGGGGACTTTTTTGAGAAAAATAGTGAGTTTCCATGATAATAGAAAAATAGAAAAACCCGGCGGGAATATATAAATTTCATGATAATTGATTTTTGGAGAAAACTGGCAGATGTGTTAAATATTTATTTTAAATAAAAATATTGACAATTTTAATAATTGAATGATAAATTAATAATATATTTTTAAAAAACAAAAAGGAGAAATAAAGATGAATAATAGAAAACATATGTTAAATGAATTTGATTTTTCAAGTCACATTTGTACAAACTCAACAATAAACCTTATTGAAACAATGGAGATGATTTTGGATAAGAGACTGAATCCTTTCAGTAAAACAATTATAAGTAACTTTAATGATACTAAAATAAAAATACAAAATAACGGAGACATAGCTATATCTGGATTAAAAAATAAAAGTGATTTACAAAAACCTTTTATAAACATAGCAAGATATTATAAAGAAGTAGACATGAGTATTTTTCAAAACCGAAAATACGATTTATTAGTTGAATATACAAATGGGAACAAACAATTATTTGAAAATATGACGTTAGAAAAATTACTGCAAACTGATAAAGTAGATAATATTTTTAAAATATATGACATTGGAATTGTTAATGATTTAATATTATTAGCATGGAGGAAAGGGATATAATAATAGGATAATTAATTGATTACATGATAGAAAATGAATTAAAAAACAAATAAACTTTTCAGCATATACAATATTTGGAAAATATGATTTTAGAGAATATGTTTTAGTGATTGAATATAATAATTCTTTTCGTAAAATCATAATAACAAAAACACTATGGGAAATGCATAATAACTTAGAAATTGATTGAAATATGAATAATTTTAAAAAGGAATATTTTAGAAAAATCCAAATTAAATATTTTCTTAGCAAAAATATATATGCCGAGTTATAGTATGTAGTAAAACATAAAGAAACAAATAAGGAATATGAAAGCACTGCTTGTATTCAAACTGTAAAATATATTGAAGATTGGTGTCTTGAACATGGATATAGCTTACAAGAAATTTATTTATTAAACATGGTAGATTCTTTAAATATGCTACTGTATTGGAATACTGATTTTACCCAGCTTTATAAAGCGATTTCTGTGGATATATAGGGGTAATTTTACCGAAGAATATAAATGCGTTTCTTTTAACATGGAGGGGGTTAGTAAATTTTACCACGAATTATAAAGCAATTTTCTATGTCATAAGGGGGCGTTTGATATTTTTACCGACTTATTATATTGGGTTTTTAATAGAGATGGGGGGCATCTAATCATTTTTTATTATAATATATAGAAAGGAGATAACATAATGGAAGAAAAATGGAAAATAGTTGAAGGTTTTTCTAAATATTTAGTTAGCAATAAGGGGAGAGTTAAAAACGTTATAAGGCTAAAAGATTTAAGATTTTATTCTTGTAAGGGGTATGAAAAAATAGAATTAGTTAATGATAATGACATGAAAAAGAAAGTTTTTGTTCATAGGCTGGTTGCTCAAGCATTTATCCCTAATCCTAATGATAAACCTCAAGTAAACCATAAAGACGGGAATAAAACAAATAATAAATTTTATAATTTAGAATGGTGCACAGCTAAAGAAAATACTGAACATTCTATAGAAACAGGTCTTACTGATTTCTCAAAATTTAATTATAGTAGAGGGGAAGCGACATCAAAATCTAAGATGACAAATGAAGATGTTAAAGAATTAAGAGAAATGTATGACACAGGAGAACTTACTCTAAGAGAATTATCAATATATTTTAATATTTCTATTACAACGGTTTGGAATATAGTAAAAAGAAAAACTTGGACACATATCTGACAATCTTAACATTTTCTTAACAATTAATTTTTAACCTAAAAACAAAATGGCTCTATGACGGGGTTCAAGGGGTGTTTTTTACCACATAAACAATACATTTTATTAAATTAATAATTGACAAGCATAGTTCTAATATGTTATAATAATTATACGAAATAATTGGAGGTATTATTTATGAAACAGAATATAGGAGTTGAGAAATAGTGGCTTTTACAACACAACAAAATTTTACAGCAACATTAGACGGAACTAATGCTATTAAATTAAATAAAGTTATGGATAGAAGTCTTCTTAATTATAACGATAGATTAGATTGTATTAATCAAACATTAGATGGGACATCATTCTTTGAAGAATATTTTACAGATTACTATAATCCAGTAGCTTCTCAAAATGATTATCTTTCTATGGATAATAATGTTTGTAAAGTATTGGAGAATTATGCAACATATCTGCTTAATTCTGCTGATACAAGAGAAGATAACGATGTGAATTATAAGTTTTATTATGATGAAGATGCTTTTAGAAAAGCAGTTAATAAAGAAAAATTATATCAAGACCAAGAACCAGAAGTAATAGATTTTCTATTAGCAGGTCAAAGTAATTATAAAAAAAATAAAGACCAAAAAATAACAGCTAAAGACTTAAGACGTGGGGATTGGCTAGGCTCAGTTCTCAGAGACTATGACACTTATCTTAATGTATTGAAAAGAAAATCAGAAGAAGGTCAAAAGTTTAAAGTAGATAGAATCAAAGGCGAAGTTAAAAAAGATATGATATTAGCAAAAGATAGTCTAATGAAAATTCACGGCTATTCATTAAGATATTTTAGCGAATCGACACAGCCAAATTTAGATGTAATTGATTTTGCAAATTATAATCATTTAAAGGGGTATTCATTAGATTATAGTAATCCACACTTTAATAGAGTAGACGGATTATTGAGATTTAAATTTAATGGGGATTTCCAAAATGATTTTCAATGTATATTATATGATTTAGATAATCTTATAGAACGTACTGAAATGACAGACAGAGAAAGAGAATGTTTAAAATATTACAGAAATGGCTTGACAAATGTTGCTATAGCTGATATAATAGGTAATGATGAATCTTCTGTTAGACAATCAATAGAAGCTGCAATCAAAAAAGTAAACCATAAAGCTATGGAATTAAGATGGAGATAAAGGAGTTTTTTAATTATGGAAAACAAAATTTATATGTTAAGTACACAAAGTTGCACAAGATGTCCTATTGTGAAAAGCCAATTGGCTGACAAGAATGTTGATGTTGAATATGTCGATGTTGAGGAAACACCAGACATTGCTGTAGAACATGGCATTATGAGTGTTCCAGCTATCATTGACAATCGACAAGGAGATGACACTGTATACAAAGGTCAAATGGAATGTATGCAATTTGTTGGAACATTAGGATAACATTTTTATCAAAAATAATTAACTTTTACTTGACACCTTTAGGGGTGTCATGTTATAGTGAATAAAAAGATTAAAAAAGGAGAAATTATTTATGGCAGATACAACATTAAAAGCATTAAAGAATGAGGCAGAGGTTATTGGTCGTGTTAAATCAGTAGACCTTGAATTAGGAGAAACAAAAGATGGCAAAGAAAATATTAAAGGTTCTGTAACTATTCTTGTAGAAGAATCAGTTAATGGAGAAGTACGCTCACATGATATTAGAGCACGTGTTTATTCTAATAGATTTAAACAGGACGGGAACGAGAACGGTTTATATAAAGGGTTTAAAACAGTATTAGATGAATACAAATCAATTGAAGATACAGGTAACAAGAAAGAAGCAGATTTAGTTAGAGTTGACGGTTCAGTAGAATTGAACGAATATATTGGTCAAGACGGAAATGTTAGACGTCACAATAATGTTAGTGCAAAATTCTTTAATAGATTAACAGAGGAACAGGTTAAGAAAGCCAAAGGACCTAAAGCTAAAGTAGTAGTCGAAGGTATCGTTACTGGTATTAAAGATATTAATGATGACGACGGACTACCAACAGACGATAAAAAATTAGAGTTCTTTAATGTTGATTTCTACAAACAATTACGTGACAATGCTAGACCAATCATTCCTATTGAAGCTATTGTTCCATCTGATATTGCTGAAAAATTTGAAGAGTTATATGACGAAGGCGACACTGGTAAATTTACATTAAAAATTAATAATTACGCAGTAGATGCTGAACCAGAAGAATTGCAAGAAGAGATTGATGGTTTCGGAGATACAGAAGATTTAGCAGAAGTTAAACGTAATTTTGTTAACAACTTTGAAGTTGTAGGGGGTACTACGCCTTATGCTGATGGTAGAGAATATGATGAAGAACAAATTGAAGAAGCTAAACAATGGCGTCAAAAAGCTATTAGTGATTTAGAAGACGGTTATGTTCCAAACTCAACTCCAAGTGACAATGCTTTCGGAGAAGGAAGTAAAGATGACAACAAGGAACAAGGAGACACAACTACAGACAGTGACTTAGATGATTTAGACTTTTAAGGGGAAGTTTTTACCCCTTTTTTCACTTTATATACAGCTAATAATGGAGGAATATAATATGTTTTTAGATGAACTTAAAGAAGAATTAGAACAATACTCAGACAGAGTTTTAGAACAAGCAGTATCAGAAACTAATAATGGAACTTATAATCAAATTAGAAATAAGTTATATGAATATCAACAAGAATTAACTAGTAATGATAGAGGTATGGACGATGTAACAGAATCAGAATTAGAAGAAGGTTCTCAAACACAAACTTTAATTACTATTCAAGTAGTAAATGATGCAATTACTAAATTGGATAACAAAATGCAGAATATAAAACCTTTTGCAGAAGTAGAAAACACATCTGAGGTAAATGAACCAGAAGATGATACAGATGATGTATTAGATGATGATACAAATGTATCAGAAGAATTGCATGGATAAGGAGGAATAATAATGGGTTTTGATTATTATACACATTATGGAGAATTATTAGAGGAAAAGGTCGAAGAGTATTTAGATAATTTAATTTTTAAACATGAAAATTATGGAACAATTAAAAACATTTTAAAACTAGACAAACAAGAAGCTGACAATAAGAATGAGTATTTAATGGTAGCTTTCTTTACTGAGGTTGAAAAGGAATTAGAATTTAGACTTGATAAAGTGAAATTAATATAATATAGTAAAGGAGAAATTAATTATGGCAAAAATTACAGTAGATGATTTATTGAATATCGAGGGAAATAAAGTACCAACTGACGCAAAAACATACTCTACATTTGTTTATGGGTTTCCTAAAACTGGTAAAACAACATTTATTAATGATTTATACGGAGAGAAAGTATTATTTTTAGCAACTGAACGTCGTCACGACGCAATTCCTAATGCTCATGTTATTAATATTGATTCTTGGGCGGAGTTTTTACGTATCATGAAATTACTTAAAGACCCTAAATTACAAGAAAAGTACGATGCAATCGCATTAGATACTGTTTCTCGTTTCGAAACTTATTGTGAAACTTATGTTTTATCTAACTTACAAATTGACGATTTGTCAGACGCCGCATGGGGTAAAGGTTTCAGTGAATATAATAAAGAGTTAGAAAAAGGTCTTTCTTTGATTGAAAAGTCTGGATATACACCTGTATTTATTTCACATGCTAAAACAGAAACAAAAAAAGTATTGGTTAAAGATGCAACAGAAGAAGAAAAAAATGTAGAAGGTGCTACTACTACTCGTGAAAAAGATGGCAAAGAATATGTAGAATATCAAAAAACAGTTCCAGATGTAAAAACAAAGTTCTTTAATATGATTAATCGTATAGCAGATAACATTCTATTTTTAGACTTAACTGTAGATAACAATGGGGTAGAACATCGTAAAATATTTTACAGAGATTCACTAACACACTTAGCAGGAGCTACTTTTAGATTTATGCCAGAAACATCTGAATTATCATCAGACTCTTATCAAAAAGTAGTGAAGAAAGCTATTGAATCAGAAGGAAAAGATAATATTACAGAAGGCAAACGAGAACAGTCTAAAGGTGTAGAATATGACTTTGACGCTTTAATGAAAGAAACAGCTGAACTAGGAAAAAAACTACAAAAAGACGGTAAAACAGAAGAGCGTAATAAAGTTATTGAAGATGTCTTAGGAAATGGCAGAAAAGTAAAAGACTTAGACGAAAGTCAAGCAGAAATTTTATCAGTATTAGTAGATAAATTAAAAGAGATTGCTTAATAGGATAAAAATATGTTAAGGCTAGAGTTTTTTCTCTAGTCTTTATTAATATATTGTTGACTTTGGTTTATACATATGTTAGTATTGAATTATAGAAATAAGGAGGAGAAATAAAATGAATAAAAAAGAATTAATTTCAGAAATTTTAAACGAACAAGTAAAAGTTATGGAGTTATTACAGAAATATGATAGAACTATCAATGTTAATAACTATCAAGAAAAGACAACACAAGAATTGTTAGACAGTATGACAGATGAAGATAAATTTTTAATAGAGCAAGCTAGTGACCGTTCAAAAAAATTAATGGATTTATATAAGGAGGAATTAAACAATGACAAAAATTAAAGTAGAAGAAATTATTACTCATGGAGAATATATTAAAAGATTGATTGATGAACAAGAAGGTCAAAAAACCTTTTTTATCGAACATATTACTTATTTAACTGACACATCAACATCAACCAGCAACACCTACTTAAAAATAGCTGACTTTGAAACTAAAGATAATATTACTTCTAATAATGGGAAAGATTTAATTATACAGAAAGAAATAGAAATCGATGAAGACACAATATTAGAAAATATGATTGTGAAATATTTTAATCCATATAGTTCTACTACAGCGATAAATTATTACACTAACACAAGTATTTCATTTCTTGTGAATGAAACCCCGATAAAAATAAAAGAAGCTTACTATTTAGATGATACAATGAACACACAATTAATTTGGAAGAATGGAGAAATGGTTTAAAAGAATAATTTTATAGGAGAGATTGTTATGTTGCCTAGATTTAGAGCATGGGATAAAACAGAAAATAAAATGTGGAACGTAGAAACGATTTATATCGAAGATGAATGGGTTAAAGTTAATGACGGTTCGATATACGGAATTACAAAGGATTTAGTTAGAGATTATGTATTAATGCAATCAACGGGCTTGAAAGATAAAAACGGTGTAGAGATATACGAGGGGGACATCATCGAATTTGAGGATGAATCTTTTTGTTACCCATTCGATGATGAAGCTATAGTTGAAACAATAAATAGAGCACAGGTAATTATAGATAAGGTTAAAGGTATTTTTTTGGAAAACTTTATGGTAAAGGACAGTATGATTGCTAAAGAGTATAAATACTATTATGATTTGCCAACATCTGAAAAAACAATATTTTTTAAAGAATGTAGTGTTGTAGGTAATGTGTTTGAAGATGAAAATTTACTGGAGGACGAGTAAATGGGTGTAATGATGGGTAAAATAGTTGAAGTAAATGGAAAAGAATTACAGTTGGTATTACAAGGGTTAGATGAAGAGGATTTAATTAAACAAGTAGATGAGATTAATGAAATGGAACGCAAAGTAAAGGCGTTTGATGAGATTGATAATTTGATTGTTGACGGGGCATTAAAAGATAGAGAGCCAAGCGCAATACTCCAAAATATCTGTCATGTAATTATAAATACTAAAGAGGATGATAGTGATGTGGAAGATTAAAGAATTTGAACGTACATCAACAAAAGTAGAAAGAGATGTAAATGAATTTGTGAAATCAAATGACATTAAAAATTATGAAATTGTTGGTTATCAAGTTAACTGGGTGGAAAGTTACGATGAATATTGTTCATATATTTTGATTAAATACTGGGAGGATTAATTAATAAAAATGATTATTGGAATTGTTGGATTATCTATAGTTTTTTGTGTTTATATTTTAATAACAACTAGTATTATTTTAAAATTGGTTAGAGACAATAGAGAAAAATATAATACAATAAATGATTTAATAAGTAAAGAACATGAGTTATTAATTGATGTAAAAAAATTAAAATATTTCAATGAACATTGGCAAGAAGAAAGACAAAAAGAAAATTTTTAAATGAAGAAAAGTAATTGGGTAATCTAAGGCTAAAACACACAATAAAAGCTAATCTAAGAAGAAATAAAGTGCTATAAACCGCGTCGTTATAGGGTTTTTTAATTAAAGAAATGGATAAAAATTTTTTTGAAAATAGGCGGGTGTCACGAATCCTGTCATGAAAGGGTTTTAAAAATGAAAATACTAGCTAAAATAACGGTTTTATTAGGTATAATTACCATATTATCATTGACATTGCAACAAATATTTGTTAAAATAGAATCAGAAGATGATATTGATATTCCTTTAGATTATGTAAAGGATAAGTAAATAAGGAGAGATATTATGGTAAAGATTAAAAAGGAAGTTGAAATGACACTACCGGAATTAATTCAGTGGGGTTGGAAGAACTGTATTACAGAAAAAGCGTTTTATAGTAATCTCGATGGTGGTTCTGTGTATTTCGATATGCTTCAAAATATATCAATAGAGCATGAAATTGCTGTGAACGAGACTTTCACAGTAGAAATTGAAGAATCAATCACAGAAGAAACGGCAATTCCTAGACTTTTAGAAGTTAGAAATACAATACCTTCAAAAGAGGAAGGTTGGAAAGACTTAAAAATATTAAAATCTTATATGTACGGTAACCGCACTATTTCGGAAGTTAAAAATGAACATAGCGTTTCTATTTACATCTTAAATGATGATATGACAATGACACTCATTTGGAAAGATGGCGAGTTAGTATAATGGCAAAAAAGAATCTAGCACAACGAACCTATGATAATACACTTAAAGCAAAACGTTGGTTTCAAGGAACAAGAAACGACTTTAATACAGCTAAACCTAAAAAGAAAAATATTGATGAATTTTTAAAACAAGCTAAATCAGATATTAAAACAGCTAGTGAAAAAGGTAGGTTTAGTTGTATATTATATTATAAAATATTTAAGTTTAAAGAACCTATAGAAGGGTATAATAAACAAGAAATATTAGCAGTTCTTAAAGAATTAGACAATGAAGGTTTCCATACAGTATATGAAGATTCACAAGATGGTGTTATGGTGTCTGTTCGTTGGGATAATGAATAATATAAAAGGAGAGGTTATTTATGGTAAACGATATATTAAGAGAGAAATTTGAAGAAAGCTATTATGAGTTAGAAGAACATAAAATGAATGAATTTGTAGGTGTAGATTTAGGTGGAGGAAATTATATAGATGTCAAAAAAACACAAGGGATAGCTGGTTTATTAGTTGTCAACTATGTTTATAATGATGAAGTAATTAAAACTAGCTCTCTTAATAAAATAAAGGTAATTGAAAACCTCATAGAATTGAGCTACTACCCAGAAACTAAACTACAAGAACTAGCAAACAACACTGAAATAAAGAGAAAGAAACGACATTTAGTAGATGAGATAAATAAAGATATAGGTATGGCAAATAATGAGTTAGATTCATTACTTGATAAAATAAGATTATATGAAAAGATATATGGTAATAGAGATATTGAAAATAATATAAGATTTGATGATATTAGAGACAAAGTTACACAAATTGATTCATTAATAAGAAATGAGGGATTAAAGCATGGATAATAAATTACCACAATACACAGTTTATGCGATTTTTAATAAAGACGGAGACTATATGGGAGCAGTTTCTACTGAAGCATTAAAAGATAAGGTTATTTCCAAACATAAAAATCTTAAAGGTTTTGCTAAAATCGAAGTAAATAAAGAGATTGATAAATGGCTAAAATAGTAGACAGTAGATATTCTAAATACGAAGCAGAAACAACATGCTCCTACGATAAAGAATTAAATAGATGGATTATATATAGTTCCAATATTCCACATATAACTAGGTTATGTAAGATATATGACAATGTAGAAATTATAGAAGAAACAAAAGATGGGGTTCCAGCCCTTGTTAAAGTTGTTTTACATGAAGATTTAATTACATTTAGAAGTGGCAAAAAATAATAATTATTTTACAAGAACAGTTGACAAAACTGTTCTTTTATGATATAATATATATTGAGCTAGAATTTGGGAGGTAATAAAATTGGAATTAATATATTACTCCAAGTCAAATAATACTAAAAGATTTATTGATAGTTTAGATACAGACTTAGAGAAACATAATATAGATTCAGAGCCTAAAGATAATTATATATTGTTTACTCCTACTTATAATTTTGGACAGATACCAGAACCTGTGCAAAATTTTTTAGACAAACATTCTAATAAAATGATAGGTGTAGTATCTTTTGGTAATAGAAATTGGGGCTCATTATTTGCAGTTGCAGGAGAAAAAATATCTGACGAATACGGTGTTCCACTATATTGCAAATTAGAGTTGTCTGGGACTAAAAAAGATAAACAAAAAATTGAAGACATTATTAGAAAGGTTGATTCTGTTGGTTAAAGAAAAAGGACACATTGAATTGAACAATGAAGTAATTTCTGCTCAAGGAGAATTACAAATTGAAAAAGATAAAGAGGCAGTTAAGAAGTATTTTGTAGATTATGTAAATATGAACATGGTTTGGTTCCATGACTTAAAAGAAAAAATTAATTATCTTTTAGAAAATAGATATTATAGTAAAGAATTATTTGATAAATACAAGTTTTCAGAGATTAAAAAAGTATTTAAACGTGCTTATAACTATAAGTTTAGATTCCCGTCTTACATGTCGGCTAAAAAATTCTATGATTCTTACGCACTAAAAACACATGATAACCAACATTTCTTAGAGCGCTATGAAGATAGATTATCAGTAGTAGCATTGTTCTTTGGTAACGGCGATATAGACGAAGCGTTGAAATATATTGATTTATTAATGACACAACAATACCAACCTGCAACACCGACAATGTTAAATGCTGGGTTATTTAAAGCAGGAGAAATGGTTTCTTGTTTCTTATTAGAAACTGGAGATTCACTAAATGATATTAATATGATGAATAGTACAGCCAGACAGTTAAGTAAACTTGGAGGTGGAATCTCCATTAATTTAACTAAAACACGTGCTAAGAACGAAGATTTAATGGGTAACGATAATAAAACAATGGGTGTAGTACCTATTATGAAAAACTTAGACCAATCACAAAGACATATTAATCAAGGCGGTAAACGTCAAGGTAGCTTTGCTACTTATTTAAATGTGTTCCATGCTGATATTTACGATTTCTTAGACACTAAAAAAATTAGTGCTGACGAAGATGTACGTGTTAAAACATTATCTATTGGAGTAGTTATTCCAGACAAGTTTATTGAGTTAGCAAGAAACAATGAACCTATGTACTTATTCTATCCTAAAAATTTATGGGATAAATATGGCGTTACTATTGATGAAATTGATATGGAAGAATGGTACGATAAACTAATTAACGACCCAGAAATTAGAAAGCAAAAAATTGACCCTAGAGATTTATTAGAGCAAATTTCTGTAACTCAAATAGAAAGTGGCTATCCTTATATTATGTTTGAAGATAATGTTAACAAAGACCACGCATTAAATAATTTAGGTAAAGTAAAATTCTCTAATCTTTGTAGTGAAATTTTACAATACAGCGAAGTATCAGAGTATACAGACTATGAAGAACCAGATAATATCGGTCAAGATATTTCATGTAATTTAGGTTCATTAAATATTGGAAATGTCATGAAACAAAAAGACTTTGAAACAACAGTAAGATACTCAATCAAAGCATTAACAAGAGTGTCTGATGAAACAAACATTAAAAATGCACCAGCAGTTAAAAAAGCTAATGATGAAATGCACTCTGTTGGGTTGGGGGCTTTAGGTCTACATGGATATTTAGCACAAAACGGTATTGCTTATGAATCAAAAGACGCTATTGAGTTTGTAGACGCATTCTTTAGAACTGTAAACTATTGGACTATTATGGAATCAACTGACATTGCTAAAGAAAGAAATAAAACTTTTAAAGGCTTTGAAGGTTCAGACTATCAAACTGGTAAATATTTTGAGCGTTATAATGAAGATTTTGAGATTAAATCTGACAAAGTGAAAGCATTATTTGAAGGTATTCATATTCCTACAAAAGATGATTGGAAAGCATTAGCTCAAAAAGTAAAAGAAGATGGTATGTATCATTCATATTTATCAGCAATTGCACCTACCGGCAGCATCTCGTATGTTCAATCAGCCACAGCATCAGTAATGCCAATCACTGATAGAGTAGAAGAAAGAACTTATGGAGATAGTAGAACATTCTATCCTATGCCTGGTTTAAATAATTCTACATGGTTCTATTACAAAGAAGCATACGATATGGATATGTTTAAAGTAGTGGATTTAATTGCTACTATTCAAAAACACGTTCATCAAGGTATTAGTTTTACGTTGTTTGTTAAGGATAGTGTAGATACTAGACAATTGACTAGAATTTATCTATATGCTCATCACAAAGGTATTAAAACATTATATTATACTAGACAAAAAGATTATCAACAAGCAGAATGTTTAAGTTGTGCAGTGTAAATAGGAGGAAATTATATTGGTATTAACAGCAGGTAATTGGAATAAAAAAGATGACGACTTTTCAGAAATGTTTATGTTACAAAATTTAAAACAATTTTGGCTGCCAGAAGAGGTAAGTTTGTCTAATGATACATTAACATGGAAAAAATTAACAGAAGACGAGAAAGAAACTTATTCAAAAGTTCTAGCAGGTCTAACCTTGCTAGATTCCTTACAAGGGGACGTTGGTATGCCAGACATTGCACGCCATGTAAATTCACACCAAAAGAAAGCAGTGTTTACGTTTATGGGTGGTATGGAGACAGCGGTTCATGCTCGCTCATATTCTAATATTTTTCTAACTTTAGAATCGTCTAAACGTATTAACGAACTGTTTGAATGGGTAAAAGAAAATCCTCATCTACAGAAAAAAGGATTAATTATCAAAAAATATTATGATGAAATCGTAGATGATTACACATTAGCAAAAGCAATGTCAGCATCGGTTGCATTAGAAACATTTCTATTCTATTCTGGATTTTACTATCCATTATATATGGCAGGACAAGGAAAACTAGTTGGAGCAGGAGAGATTATTAATTTAATAATAAGAGATGAGTCGATACACGGCGTGTACACAGGGTTGAATTACCAAGAGTTATTAAAAGATTTAACTGATGAACAAATCAAAGGTTTGGAAGAATTTACTATTAATTTATTTGATGAATTATTAGAAAATGAAATTGGATATACTAGATATTTATATGACCAAGTTGATTTAACAATTGATGTATTAGATTTCGTTAAATACAATGCAAATAAAGCATTAAATAATTTAGGTTATGAATCACGTTATGAGCATGATGACCCTAATCCTATTGTGTTAAATGGCTTAAATGTTGGTAAGAAAACACATGATTTCTTTAGTGTTAAAGGGGATTCTTATAAGAAAGCTACAGTGGTTGCTATTAAAGACGAAGATTTTTATTTTGAATAATATCTAAACCCCCTTGACATTAAGGGGGTATACATATATAATATAAGTATCTTAGATATAAAGGAATGAAATAATATGAAAAAAACACCAACAAAAGAAGTAGAACAACAAAGAAATTCAATCTTACAATCGTTAAAATTAAATGATTATAGAGATAATCCTACAGATGAGATACTACAAAAAAGATTAAACAAAAGGAGACAAAGACAAAAAGTATTAAAAGGATTAGAAAATAAATATGATTTTGATAATAACGTTAATAAAAATAAAAGAAAAAACACAACACAATATGATATATCAAATAAATCTATTAATGCTTTAAAAAATAAATATAAACATCTATATGAAGCTAAAAAACAAATGGAGAAATGTGTAGATTCGATAGATTCTAATAAAGTGCCATTTTCCAAAAAAATAATAAAAGAAATATATCATACTATAGAAACAGAGAATATGAACGGGTGTGATATGTACAACATGATACATGCTTTACAATATCAATTGAAACTTCACAAGAAAGAAAAAATTGAAAGAAAACAAGAAAATATTAAGAATCATTTTGATTCTTTAGGTGGTATTCAATTATATTTAAGATTGAAGAATTATTTAACAGATATTGGAGTGGATGTATATGAATTACATTGAGAAAATATATAGTGAAATGTCAGATTTAAAAGGAACTATAAATATCCTACAATTAGAAATGAAAACAATAAATAATAAATTTGAAAATATATTAATAGATATAAGAGACACAAACTTTAATGTTGAACAGTCTGTGGAAATCTACAAAAAGTTACAGGATTTTTTACAAGAAAGAAGATTGTTAAAAGCTCAAATAGAAGAAATGAAAATTCAATTTGAAGTATTAGGAGGAGAAGAACAGTATATTAGATATGAAAAAGCTCTTGATTTTAAGAAAGTTAAACAAGACAAAGAGTTTAAAAAAGATAAGAAATATTATAGAGACATAAAATACTATAAAAATTTTAGAGAAGATTTAAAAGAAAAAGTCGATGGTTTTTATCATATAGTATAATTATAAGGGGCAAGCAATATGACAGATAGAGATGATATGTGTTATAAAATATATCAAAAAGATAAAGAGATTAAACAAAACACACTAGAGATTAAACAAAATATAGAAGAAATGAAGAAAACAGCAGAAGATAGTAATAAAAAATTAAAAAACAAAAAGGAGAGATAACATTATGGAATTATTTAAAGCGATTGGGACTGTTTTATTGATTATATTATTGATTGTATTAGTTGTATTAGCGGCGATTTTTATTCCTGCATGGGTATTATGGGGAGTAATTGGTGCGTTTACAGGTAAATATGTTAGTTTTTGGGCTTGTGTAGGAGTTGTTTTTCTTATAGAATTACTGTTAAGTAGTTTTAGATTGTAAGACTAGATTTAATTCTAGTCTTATTTTTATTGACAAAAGACATAGTCTTATGATATAATATATACATACATTATATAGGGAAGTGAGAACATGTCACGTAAAGTAAAATGTTATGGTCCTTATTGTGAACCATATGGAATTAAACATGAAAAAGAAAACATGAAAAAAATATCTGGAAAGAATTATTGTCCAGAGTGTTACGAAATAGTCATTAAAGAAAAAGAAGAACGAGAAAGTTTGTATAAATACTTAACTAATGAATATGGTTTTGTAACACCTTTAATGAAAAAACATGCAAAAGAAATGCACAATAGTAATGGTTGGAGTTACAAAAGGATAGAAGCTCTTATAAAATTCACTATTAATATCGAAAAACGTAAATATGATATGAAATATGGGTTAACATTATATCAAAACTCATACAAAGAATTTATTGATTATATAAAACAACGAAAAGAAAATAAAAACAACAATAAAGGAAAAGAGAATAAAAAAGAAACTATAACAGTAAATAGCGAGCTTTTTAATAGAAACAAATATAAAAATAATATGTTATATGACATGGAGGAATAAATATGAATGATTATAAAATGGAAGAATATGGAAAACTATTACATGATAAGAAAGTAAAATTTAAATATAATAATAAAAAAATAGTAGCCTATTTTGTTACAGATGATAAATATATATTAACAAGATTAGTTTATAAACAATATGAACGTGATATTTTAGACAATATCAGTGATTGGGATAATATTTCTGATTTTTTAAATGATATAAAAAATAATACAGCAGGAAGTTTTGTTTTATGGGTACAACAAGAACAAAATAAGAAAAAGAGTAATAAACAAAGAGAAAAAGAACTATATAAAGAATTTAATATAAAGAAAACAAGTGAGGATGCTTTGTCAAAAGAACCTTATATTATTGTTGATATGATACAAACATTAAGAGATGTTGATAAGGAGAATGAATAATGGAAAATAGAAATTTATCTAATTTAAATCCAGTTAGAAGTGTATATACTGTAATTGGCTCAATATGTCAAGACACAGAATTATTAAGACATAATGATTGTCAATTAAAGCCAGAAGATTTTATGCAATCATTGCATAGAATTGTGTTTAAGGCTATAAATAATATTGTGTTCAATGCTAGTGGAGACAGAGTAACAAATATTACAGCAGTAGACATTGATAACTATTTAAGTTCATATCCTACACAATACAAAATATGGAATGAGCAAAAAGGCTATGAATATATTCAAAATTGTTTAGAGCACGCCAACAAAGAGACATTTTGGCAATCATATGACCTATTAAAGAAAATGTCTATATTGAGAGCTTATGTATTAGAAGGCTTTGATGTGTCTGATTTATATGATTGGGAATCTGAAGACTTTTTAGCTAGAGAGAAATCAATAAAAGAATTAAGAAAAAAAGATATGAAAGATATTTTTGAACATTTTACTTTAAAGAATCTTAGAGTAAAAGATGATTTCAATATTGAAACTGATATTAAAAGTTTTAAAGCAGGTCAAAATATAAGCCAACTACTTGACGAAACGAGAGAAGGTATGGGGTTTGGTTATCCTACAGCTTGTGGTTTTGAAAACAGTTCATTTGGTGGACTGAAAAAAGGTAAGTTACTTTTACGTTCTGGTAGTACAGGCTCTATGAAATCATCATTACAAATTAGAGATATGATAGACGTTGCAGTTGATAAGATTTATTTAAATGGAGAATGGGTTAGTCATGGTGTATCAATACCTAGCTTGTTTATCTCTACTGAATTGGATGAAGCAGACCTTAACTATATGGCGTTAAGTTATTTAACTGGTATTAGTAGAAAAGTAATAAAAAATGGATTATTCAATATGGAACAGAGAAAACTGCTAGAACAAGCTGGTAATATATTAGAAGAAAGTCCTTTGTATTTAGTTCATATGCCTAACTTTACAATTAGTGATATGGAAGATACCATAGAAAGACATATTTTAGACCATGATGTTCAATATGTTGCATTTGACTATATTCAAAATAGAAGTTCATTACAAAGAAGTATTAATGAATTATATGGTTCTGTTCAACGTGAAGACCAAGTTCTACTATATTTATCTGATAGTCTTAGAGCTATTGCAGAAAAATATAATATCGCCATGCAATCTGCTACACAATTAAACAGAAGTGGTGTAGGAAAAGATGCTGAGATGAATAGTAATGCTTTACGTGGTAGTTCAGCAGTAGCAGATAAAGTTGATTATGGTATGATTTTACACAAAGCAAGAGAACGTGATTTAGAAAATGTAAAAGACATTGTTGAAGAAAATGGGTTTGGAAAAGAACCAAATATGTTAAGATTTTTATATAAAAACCGTGATGGTATACCAGAAGTTATTCTTTTTACACATTTAGATAAATCAACAATTAGAGAAGAATGTTTATTTGCAACAGATTATGATTATAATATCATTGAAGACATTACAGATTTACAATATGAATTTACAGAAGGAAAAACTGAAAAAGATTTTAAACGAGAAGAATATTATTCTAAGGATGGCGTTTTTGGGGACGTTGTAGACAGAAGTAACGATAATAGCGATATTGATTTTTAGGGGGGATTGTTTTGGATGCTCAAAGCCTAAAAGAACAGCTTAGTCCTAATGATATAATAACCCTCCTAACACAATTAGGTGCTGAACCTTATGAACAAAATGGTCAAATAATAGCACGCACCATTTGTCATAATGGACACTCACATAAAATGTATTATTATGATGATACTAAAATGATACATTGTTATACTAATTGTGGTTCTATGGATATATTTGAACTAATTCAAAAATTAAAAAACGTTGAATTTTCAGAAGCATTTAAATACATTAAAGACTATTTTGGTTATGAAAATGAATTGACAGAGTACAACTATGATGATATAATAGACTTGTCTTTCTTTAATAAATTTAATAAAGTAATTCATTATGAACCATTAAAAACCTTATCTGACAGTGTTTTGAATAGATATGATGACAAATATCATATATCTTGGGTAAAAGAAGGGATTATGCCTAGCACAATGAAAAAATTTGATATTAAAATGTCTATAGAAAATAAACAAATAGTAATACCACACAGAAACGAAGATGGACATATTGTCGGTGTGAGAGCAAGAAACCTTGACCCAATGCTCGTAGATAAAGGATTAAAGTATACACCTGTAAAACAAAAGAATGTATTTCTTAACCACCCTACAGGTGCTACTTTATATGGTTTGTATGAAAATATGGATAATATAATGTCTACAAAGAAACTTGTTTTATTTGAATCTGAAAAATCTGTATTACAATTAGACAGTTTTTATAATGGACATGGTATAGGAGTATGTATGTCTGGTAGTGCTTTCAGCGATAGACAATTAAATTTAATAAAGAACCTACCAATTGAAGAAGTTATTATCGCTGTCGATAAGGAATTTGAAAACATAGGAGATACATTAGAAAAATACTATGCAGAAAAAGTTGAAAAAACAATAGCCAATAAATTGAAACCATATTTTTCAGTTAGTGTAATATGGGATAAAAAAGGATTGTTAGATATGAAGGATTCCCCCACAGATAGAGGAAAGAGTATTTGGTTAGAATTGTTTAAAAATAGAATAAGTTTAATTAGATAAGGAGAGATTTTTATGATACGTTTTATAGCTACAGATGGAGGTTATCGTTCTTCAACTAATATTGGAGCTTGGGCTTTTGTAGTTGAAGGAGATATTTCTATAGTAGATTTTGGTACAGAAGAAGGGACAACTAATCAAAAAATGGAATTAAAAGCAATTATTGAGGCTTTAAAATATGCAAAAAATAATTTTCCTAATGAAGAGATTGGGATATTATCAGATAGTGCATATTGTGTAAACGGAATGAATCAAAGATGGTTTGATAAATGGGTATTAAATAAATGGTTAAACTCTAAGAAAGAACCTGTAAAAAACAAAGAACTATGGCAAGAATTAATTGAGTTAGATAAAGAAATGAATGTTAAATATGTCAAAGTTAAAGGGCACAATGGAGACGAACTTAATGAAATAGCTGATTTTGAAGTGAATAGAGCTATGGATTTATGGGAACAGAAAAATATTGAATAAGGAGAGATTATATGGAGTTTGAATTGAAAGAACAGATTACAGGAAATATTATAGATGATGCTATTTTAAGAGCGGTTGATGATATAGATTATCATAGGAAACCAGATGATAGATATATGGGAAATTTTAAACACCTACCTATACCTTTTATCAAATCAACTTATGAATTATTTGGTTCAATATCAGATAATAAGAAAATAGGTATCTTAGTCGATAATGACGCTGATGGGTTCACAGCCTCATCATTATTATATAGATTCATAACAACTAATCTGAAATATCATAATATTGTTTACATTATTACAGAAGGAAAAACTCATGGGTTAAGTACAGATGCTATGGAAGAAGTGTATGAAAAGGAAGTAGAATTTTTAATTATTCCAGATGCAGCCTCTAATGATAAAGACCAAATTGAAGAATTAATTGATAGCGATATTAATGTATTAGTTCTCGACCATCATGAAGTGAATATTAAAGATGTTCCTAGCGTAGTAATAAACAATCAATTATTAGAAGGAGTAAACAAAAACTTTACTGGAGTTGGGATGGTTTATCTATTCTGTAAAATATATTGTAATGAATTTCTAAGTAGAGATGTAGTAGATAAATATTTAGACCTAGTTGCGTTAGGTCAAACAGGAGATGTTAGTGATATATCAAACCCAGAGATTAGATATTTAGCATATACAGGGGTTAGAAATGTTAATAATCCTTTTATTAAAGCTGTAATGGAACGTAAGGGGATAGAAAATCCTACAACAAGAGATTGGTCTTTTAGCATTATTTCTATGATTAATGCTGTTACACGTATTGGAACATTAGAAGAAAAACATAGATTGTTTGAAGCATTAGCTGTAGACCATGATATTATTGAAACAGTAGAAGTTAGAAAGAAAAATAAAAAAACAGGAAAGTTTGACAAAATTGAAGTTGAAATGACCTTCCCAGAGATTATTGCTAAAGAATGTGAAAGCATTAAAACTAAACAAGATAAGATTATTAAAGAGGCTTTAGATGCTGTGAAATATATCTATAAAAACAATGTATTGATTGGTGTTTTAGATAGTGACTATCCTTCTTCAATTAATGGTTTAATTGCTATGAAACTATCCGACAAGCATAGGAAGCCTGTTATGATTGGTAGATGGATAACTGATTTTTTAAATAACTATTATTTTTCAGGCTCTATTAGAGCTCAAAATATAGACTTTAAAACTATGCTTTTAAGAAGTGGTTTATTTAATTTTGTTCAAGGTCACTCAATGGCAGCAGGATTTAGTATTAATGAGAGTAACCTAGAAGACTTATATGAGTATTTAGATAATTATAAATTTAAAACAAGTAGTAAATATGAGGTTGATGTTCTTACAGATAGACCTAATGAAAGTGATATTATTCAAGTTGATGCAAACATGGATGTATTTGGAGGAAAAGTAAAAATACCAGATATGGGTTATGAGAGTATAAAATTCCATAAAAAGTGCATAAGTACAAGGGGAAGTGTAACTACTTTTTATGATAATGGAGTTAGTTTTGTATTGTTTAATAGTCCAGAAGATATAAAATCTACTATCGAAAAACACATTAAAAACGACTATATTATTATGGATATTGTTGGAAAGCCGAGAATTAATAGATATGGTAATAAAACAGTTCCACAGATTATAATTGAAGATTATGAATTTATTAATGAGTATGATGATGTAGAGATTCCAAATATGTGGGGGATTGATTTTTAAAAATGAAGATACAAATGATAGGAAAAACATTTGGGAGATTAACTGTTTTAGAAGAAGAAAAAGAAAGGGTAAATGGGAGAATATGCTATAAATGTAAATGTGAATGTGGAAATACTATTATAACAAAAGGAAAATATTTAAGAAATGGAGACACAAAATCCTGTGGATGTTTGGTAAAAGAAACATCTATGAGGATTGGAAGCAAAAATAAAACTCATGGTCTTAGTAAGTTACCAGAATATAATGTATATACTACCATGATTAATAGATGTAACAATCCTAACCATGATAGATACCATAGATATGGTGGAAGAGGTATCAAAGTATGCGATAGATGGTTAAAATCATTTGAGAACTTCTATGAAGATATGGGAGAAAGACCTAGCTCTAAACATCAAATTGATAGAATAAATAATGATGGAGATTATACTCCGGAAAATTGTAGATGGGTAACACCTTATGAAAATGCTATAAATAAAGAATTTAAGAAAGGTAAGCTAGGAATCGTAAATATATATCAAGATAAAAATTCTTATTACGTTATTGTGAGAAGAAGAGGGGCTAAAAGAGTATCATCATATCAACACTCACTACAAAAAGCTATACAAATAAGAGATTCTTGGCTGCAAGAATACAAAGAAAATCCAAAAAAATGGGTGGAAGATACTTTAAACAATAATTATAGAAAAGAGTAAAAAAAGTATTGACACCATATAAGAGACATGATATTATGTATATGTAATAAAAAATATCAATCAAGAAGGAGAAAATAAATATTATGAATATTATTGAACATGGAAAACAATTTGAAATTTTTGCAGATGAAATTAAAACTCATAAAGAATTACCATTACAAACTTATAGAGTAAATTTTGACCCAATGAGTGGTTATTCATTAGTTAAAGTAGATAATTTTTACATTACTGAAAAAATTTATGGGAAAAATACCGATAAACTTGACAAAATTATGGATTCTTATAAATTATTTGAGCGCTCTATGGGAATTATCTTGTCTGGAGATAAAGGCATTGGGAAATCATTATTTACTAAACTGTTAGCACAAAGAGCACTTAAAGAAGGTTATCCTGTTTTAATTGTGAATAAAGAAACTCCGAATTTATCAGATTTTTTAGATAGTATTGACCAAGAATGCCTAGTGTTATTCGATGAGTTTGAGAAGGTGTTTAGTGAACAAAACAAATTATTAAGTTTATTTGACGGTTATTCAACTAAGAAAAAATTATATGCAATTACAATTAATCATGTTAACAAACTTAGTGAATTTATGGTTAACAGACCAGGAAGATTCCATTATCATTTTCGTTTTTCATATCCAAGCCCTCAAGAAGTTAGAGAATATTTAGAAGATAAGGTTGATAGTAAATATAAAGAACAAATTGATAAGGCTGTGCTATTATCAAAACGCATGAAATTAAACTATGATTATTTGAGAGCGATTGCTTTTGAGTTAAATACAGGCACACCTCTAAAAAATGCTCTACAAGACTTAAACATTATAAACACTGATGAAGGACAATCATATACCTTAACAGCTAAGGCTAAAGGAGATGATAAGGTATATACTGATAAAGTATACTTAAACTTGCTTGATGAAAAAGAAGTCTTTGACGCTACTTTTAGTGCCAAACCAGATAAGATTGGGAAAGAATTTTATGATTTAGAAGTAGATTCTTTAGAATTAGATTATACAAAATTAGAAGAATTGAATAATGGATTGATTATTAGAAATCCAGAACATAGATTATCAGAAATCCAGTTGAAAAAAGATTTAATTTCTGATTGGGAAACAATAAACAACGACGTAAAGATTGAATATATTATTATGGAGCCAATTGCAGAACAAGATGAATATGCGATTAAAGTTTAAACAAGGGGATATTTCCCCCTTTAAAATTTTAAAAAGGAGCTATTACATTGGAAGATACAAAATTTAAAATGCTTAAATTGCTTGGGTATGTATTTTTAACAATTTTAGAAATTGCGTTTTTCTTTATTGTTTTTGGTATTATGTGGTTGATAAATTTATTATTTAAAGTAGATATTAATATTTGGTTGGTTACATTAATTGTTTATACTATAATTATAGTGAGAAACTATATTAGAATTATATTAAACTCAGTGCTTGAAGAAATAAAAAATAACGAGAATTTATAGAAAGGGGAGAGTCTATTATAATTATTGCGTCGCTGGATTACTCGTATGCTAAGTCAGGTATATGCGTAGCAGAAATTAAAGATGGTAAAATACAGATTTTATTGTCTAGATTATTAGTCTCAGATAAGAAGTGTGAACCTATTGAGAGGATTGAAAAACATATAAATGATATATTATCAATTATAGATGAGTATAAACCAGATATTATATGTAAAGAGGGTAGTATTATAGGAAAATCTTCGACTGCCAAAAATGTTCTATATGCTCATGCTATTCTTGAATATATTCTTTATCAGAAAAATATTGATATACAAGATATTCATAATGCAACATTAAAAGCATATTGTAAAAAATATTTAATTAATAAATGTTTTTATACAAAAGAAGAATTAAAACAATTTAATAAAAAAGAAATAGTAGCAGAATTTTTAAAGGCTTATTTTTCAAGTGATATGCCAGAAATATACACTGAAAGAGGTAAATTACTTGATGATGTAGCAGACGCTATTGCTCTTAATGTATATTATTATGAGAACATATATAAAGGATGATAACTTTGGCAAAAATGGATAAAGAGTTAAAATATAAATTACAAAATTTTCCGTTAGTACAATACAACATGTTAGAACATACAGTGTTTGATGATTTTTTAAATAAAGCTACGCAAGAACAACTGCAATTTTGTGAAGACTTTTTTAACAATGATGTAGAGATTTTGTTTAATGAGAGCCCAGCAGGTACTGGGAAGACTATGTGTAGCGTTGCATGTGCTTATGCAGATTGGTTAAACAAAGGTAAGAAATTAGTATTTATTATTGCGCCAGTTTCAGAAGATTTAGGTAGTAGACCAGGAAATCAAACAGAAAAAGAAATGGCATATTTTATGGGGTTACATGATGCTATCACAGAGTTAAATATGTTGCCAGAACAAGTTATAACAGAAATGTTATTAATGGATGAAAATCATAAAGAAAATGAGTTAATAGAATGTTGGGTATCTCAAATATCTCATTTATTCTTACGTGGTGGTAACTTGAAAAATGTTACAGTAGTTATAAATGAAGCTCAAAACTTTAAGCGTTCTGAATTAAAAAAAGTATTGACAAGATTACACTCTAATTCTAAGTGTATTGTTGAAGGTAATTATAGACAAATTGATTTAAGACAAAATAGTAAATCTGGATTTGAGCCTTATGTAAACTACTTTAAATCAGAAAATTATCAAGGTGCAGTATACCACCATTTTACAACTAACTTTAGAAGTAGAATAGCACAGTTTGCCGATAATTTTAATTGGAAATAGAAAAAAAGTGTTGACATCTTATATTTATTAATATATAATTAGTATATACTAATAAAGAGGTGTTTAACATGAATTTAAATAAAGCAAAAATAAGATTAGAACATTTTTTAGTAATTAGTGAATACGGTTTTATTGAAAATAATGAGACTGTACTTAATGAAAATGAGTTAACACTATTATATAAGGAAACATTTAAGTTTTTTGAAAATTATTGTATTGAAAAATATAATGATAGTTTATTAAATATAAGAACTAAAAGAAACACCATACATTTAGAACTAAAAAATGGAAAAACAAAGGTAATAAAAAAATAACATAATTATACCACTTGATTTATTAAAAGTTGAGTGGTATAATTTAAAAAATAAAGGAGAATAAAATTATGAAAAAATTATCTTACAGTTTTCAAAAAGGTAATTTTTGGAGTAAATTATTATGGATTGTTGGATTAACATTATCTTTAATTGTTGGTTGGTATGTAATTGAGAGTGTAGGTTTCTTCTTACAAACAACAGTAGGCACAATAGGATTGTTATTTATTAGTCCTATTGTAGCTTTAGGTATTATTGCTTTTAGTATTGTAAAATATCCTAGAGTAAAAGAAGCAAACGAATATTCAGAGTATACAAGAAAATATTTATAAAGGAGAATGAAATATGGTAAATGAAATCAAAGATAAAAAGGTTTATTTAGGTGGAGACTTATTATCTACACCTATGGTGGAATACAGAAATAAACAACGTGACGAATTAAATGGGATTGTCGGCATTGAAGCATATTCTCCTAGTGATGATAAATCAATTAATGATAAATCTAAAGCTGTACAAGAAGGATTAGCTGAAAGAATATTAAATAACGATTATAATGCAATGCTAGAGTGTGACATTTTTACATTTGATATACTGAACCATGCTACTGGAACAATTTCAGAATTGAGCATTTTACTTGGTATGAAAAGGCAAGCACAAATTACAATTGATAGATTGAAAGAGATTTTAGATATTAATTATTGTGATGTGGAAGGTAATATTACAGAAGTGGCTGAAACATTAGAAGATGAAATTAAAGAACAGCAAAAAATTATTGATAAACCTGTACTTATCTATTCTTCTGATATTCGAGAAGGTAATGGTCATGTTTATAGTGACCCTTATAGAACAGAAGTTTCATTTAATCAATTTTTATATGGCATTATACTAGAATTGACAAATGGAAAAGGGTTTATGTCTTGGGAAGAAGTTAAAGACGAATTAGAAAAATTAGGAAATTAATTATATATTATTGACAATACGTATACTGATATGATATATTGTATATGTAATAAAAAATAAATCATTAGGAGAGATTATTTATGGCAAAACTTATTTTAGATAATGGAGTAGAATTAGAAGGAACGATTGAAGAAATAAAAGAATTTATTGAGAATAACAAAGATTTAAAAGAATCAAATGTTTTAACCATTTCTGATTATGACAATGTAACTACTAATAACAACTGTGATACTAGTACACAAAATATTAAAGAACATGATGTAGTAGAATTTTTAGATGATTTTGACAGTATTATACCAACACACTTTTTCTTTGCTTTCGACGATAAAAATAATTTTAAGAAAGGCGATAGAGGCTGTGTTATTAATGTAGACGGAGAGTATTTAGTACATGCAGCAGAAAATCTATTTGTCGCAGAATTAGAAGATGTTAGAGATATTGTAAAAGTAGTAGGTAGTATTAGTGATGACAACCCTTTAAATCTTTATGAAGGAGAAAGATATTTCTTATCAAGCTACAAAGGGGAATCAATTGAAAGAGAATTAATCCTAGAAAATATTGACAAAACATCTTATTTGTTTGTTGATGAAGACGATGAAAACGATTCTTATTTAATTAGTTTTTGTTATGTTGAAGAAGGAGATATTAAAGAATTATAATTATATCAATCATTGGTGGAAAATTCCACCTTTGATTTTTATAAAACGCTTGACAAATCATTAGTCATACGATATAATAATATTAGATTAATAAAAAAGGAGAATAATTATTATGAAAATTACAACAACTATTAATGGAAATGAAGTTACGACAGAAGGTACTATTGAAGAAGTATGTGATTTTTTACGAAAAATTAAAGAAGACGACCAAGATGAACTTGTAAATAAAAAAGAAGATAATGTAGAACAGGAAAAGAATCCTTTAAACTTAGAAGATGATAAGATTTATTATATTAAACCATTAAGAGATGACTCTGATGAGGTTTCTGGAGCTGTAAGACTAAGTATTGATGAAATTAGCTACTTATTCATTGAGGAAAAGACTAGAAATATGGTATTAGTTTATTTTGATGATGTTGACAAAATTAATGAAATTGAGTTTTATGAAGATGATGAATTCGACACTGAATTAAAAATTGAAGACTTAAAAGATGGAACTTACTTTATCGAAGGTAAAATAGAAGACAAATTTGGCGACTTTGTCCAAAATGAACATGTTGAAATAACTAACAAAATTAATGAAGGGTTAGTACGTATTGATAGTAAAGAAAGTATACTTCCCGTTGTTATGAAAACTAATGATTTTGAAGAACAATTAAAAAATGTCAAATTGATTCCAAAAATCGAAGAAACAGAAGAAAATCAAACGAAATTTGAAAGAGGAAATATTGTAGAAGTATTAGACAGTATTTATAGTGGTGGAGTCAAAGAGGGAAATTATGGGATTGTTTTAGGATATGATTCAGATGGAGATGTAAATTTAGCTGGATTTGATGAAACAGGAATATTTTCGACAATGTGGTTCCATGCAGAGGATGATTTAAAATTAATTAAAGAATAAAACTTAACTTTTAAAGGGCAGGTTTTCACTTGCCCTAATTTTATAAATAGGAGGAATGTTGTATGCAAGCTATTCTTGGTTTAATAGTATCTGTGTTATTTATTTTAGCATATATACCACAGATAAAAACGTTGTTTTCAGTTAAAAATATAAGGGGAGTTTCTAAAGTATTTTGGTTATGTATAGCTTTAGCGACTACAATTACAGCGTCAACGCTTATAGAAGAACAATCTGTTTGGTATGTTATAGTGCCACAATGTATTAATGCAGTGATTGCATTATTGATACTGTTATTAGTGTCATTTAAAAAACATAAAGTATATGGTTTATGGGTATATTTAATGATGTTTGCATTTGCTTCTAGTGTGCTTATATATTGGGTTCCAAATGATATTGTTCAACATTGGTCATCATTTCTAATTGCATTTGCATATTTAGAACAAATCGCACACCTTATGTATAAAAAGACAGCTCAAGGTGTTAACTATTTGCTTTATGTAGGATTTAGCGCTGGATTAGGTATTATGATTATTAATATGAGTGTAACTCATGCGCCTTTAAGTGCTATTATTACAGAATCAGTAAACCTTGTTATGATGGGAATTGCTACGTTGATAACAATTATTTTAAACAAAAAATTAAATTAGACTTTACAGAACTTGTTGAGTATGCTATAATGTACTTAACAAGTTTTTTAGTAGGAGGAAATATTATGAGTTTAATAAAACAAATAGAATTTACAAGAGAATATGAAAACGAATTATTTGAAATTCAATTATCATACGGCATGAGAGATAATAAAGTAAATCATTATTTAATGTTTAAGATGTGGCATGTAACAGATAAAGTAAAAGGAGTAAAACATATAGTTTCACAAGAGGATATTATAGATATAACTTCAAGACCAAATATTTATGAACCAATCGTAGACAGTGAAATTAATAACAAGGATGAAATAAATGGTTTCATAAAAGAAAAAATGAAACAGATTGTTGATTCTGATAAGATTAATAAAGAGTTTATAGAAGTTTTAAAAGAAATGGAGGAACAATAAAATGAATCAACCTTTTCTTATTCATAATCACACAGATGCGAGTAACTTTCGTTTACGTGATGCAATTAATAGACCAGAAGACCTTTTAGATTACGCTTTAGAATTAGGTCTACCAGGTATAGCTATCACAGACCATGCGACAATTAGTAATCACGTAAGAGCGCACAGATATATTGAAGATAATAAAGACAAGTTTAAAGACTTTGTCTTAGGATATGGAGATGAGTTTTATTTAGTAGAAAAAGATACGATAAATGAAGCTGTAGAAAACAATGAAAAAACGCAATTTTATCATTTTCTAGTGCTAGCTAAAAATCAACATGGTTATGAGTTCTTGAAGAAATTAACAACTAGAGAGTGGCAGAACAGCTTCTTCTACAGGGGGATGGAGAGAACACCTACCTACTTTGAAGATATTGAAGAATTGGTTAAAGGATATGAGAATGATGTAATCTTCAGCTCGAGTTGCATCGGAAGTTTGTTAAACCAAACTATCTTAAGATACCATGAAAGTAATTCTAAAGAAGATAAGAAAAAGATTCATGACTTTATTATGTTCTTTATTAATCTAGTAGGAAAAGATAATTTTTATCTTGAGCTACAACCTGCTATTAAACATGACAAATCTAATGAAGCAATTAAAAGAGAGCAACAAATTGTAAATGATATGCTACTACAACTTTGTAAAGTGTATGATTTAACTCCAATTATAACTACAGATGCTCATTATTTGAATAAAGAACAAGCCTTTGCTCATAAAGTCTATTTAAACGCCTCTCAGGGAGATAGAGAGGTTGATAGTTTTTATAATACAACATACGTTATGGATAGAAAAGAATTATTGGAGTATTTTGATGAAGAACTACTTGATAGATTAATACAGAACACTCATGATTTAATGAATAAGTTAGAGCCTATCTCATTTAAACAACAAACACAAGTTCCTAATATTGATATTCCAGAATATACAGATAGAGATTTATTCAAAGATTATCTAAATGATTATGAATATATTAATAAATTTAAAAGCTCTGAAAGAGATATGGATAGATACTATTTACATTTAATTGGTGAGGGTATGATTTCTCATAATCAAGAGTTTAGTAAAGAGAACCTAGAAAGAATCAATGTTGAGCTTGAACAAATATGGGAAATTTCTAACAAGCTAAACCAACCTTTATCTAGTTACTTTGTTTTAACTAAAGATATTGTAGAAATGATGTGGGAAGTTAGTTTAGTAGGTGTTTCTCGTGGTTCAGCAAGTTGTTTCTATACAAATTATTTACTAGATATAGTGCAAATTAATGCTATTGAATATAAATTACCTTACTGGAGATTTTTAAATAAAGATAGAGCAGAATTGCCTGATTAATAATATAGTCGTCTATAATAGTAATATTGTAGATTACGAGGTGTTTAACTTATATAGAGGTGTGGACTGTTATAGTCTGCTAACACTGAAAGTCTAAGTGTTTTTAACATATGACAACGGTGTGCCAACTACTTATAGTAGAGGTTCAACGACTATCCGTAAGCTAGGGCAATTAATAAATACTAGCAATAGGAGTAGGGCTGTTTGAGATAACAGTAGGAGAATACCCTTTAAATCGAAAATACACCCATTCTTTATAGAATGAATAAATAGTCTATTCCCTTTTAAATACTAGGAAACTAGGGGTACTATAAGATTGATATTGATACAGAAGCATCTAAACGTGAAGAAATTATCGAACTTGCTAAACAACGTTATGGCTCAGAAAAGATTCTAAATAGCTGTACTTTTACTACAGAAGGACCTAAATCTACAGTTATAACTGCTACAAGAGGGTATGGATTAGATGTTGCTGAACAACATAATATAGCTAACTTAATACCATCAGAAGGAGCTGCTTTATGGTCTGTTTCAGATTGTTTCTTTGGCAATGAAAAAAAAGAAAGAAAACCTGTTAAAGAATTTATTGAACGTGTAGAGAATCATGAGGGGTTAAAAGAAGTTATGTTATCAATTGAAGGATTGATTAGCGGGCGTTCACAACATGCAAGCTCAGTTATCTTTTATCCACACTCATTCTTAGATGTAAATGCAATGATGAAAACAACTAAAGGGTTAGAGGTTACACAGTTCAATGCAGAAGATGGACAATATGCGTCAGAATTAAAAGTAGATTTTCTTTCTATTAGTGCATTAGATATAATTAAGCAATCAATAAACTTATTACTAAAAGATGGTAAAATAAAATGGCAAGGAACATTAAAAAAAACTTATGATAAATATTTCCACCCAGACGTATTAGACTTAACATCTAAACCAATGTTTGATTTATTATCAGATGGTAAAATTTTCGACGCTTTTCAAATGTCTAGTGTTGTAGCACAAAATGCGATGAAAAAAATTAGACCAGAGACTTTTAATGAAATTGAAATTACAAATACATTGATTCGTTTACAAACAGATGGAGAACAACCTGTTGATAAATTTGTTAGATATAAAAATAACATCAATGAATGGTATAAAGATATGGAAGATTATGGTTTAAATAAAGAAGAAATTAAACTTATGGAAGAGCATCTTTTAGAAAGAAATGGAATTATGGACACTCAAGAAGGAATAATGCTTGCCGTAATGGATAAAAGGATAGGAAATTCTAACTTAGCTTTTGCTAATAAATATCGTAAAGCTATTGCAAAAAAGAATGAAAAAGCTATTGAAGAATGTGAGAGAATATTTACTAAAAATATTATAGAAAACAGACATAGTAAAGAATTTGCTGATTATATTATTAATGAGCAAATTGGACTTTCAAGACGTTATTCATTTTCGAGACCTCATGTTTCAGGGTATACACTAATATTAATGATTGAAATGAATATAGCTTTTAGATTTGGGCTTCAATACTGGCAAACAGCATGTATGAATAATGCTTTGTTTAATGGAGAAGAACTTAGCGGAACTAAAGATTATACAACAATGTCAAAATTTGCAAATGAGCTTCATGACAGTATGTTATTGCCAAATATTAATGACTCTGACTTAAAATTTACCACAAAAAATAACAAGGTATTGTTTGGTTTATCAGCTATACTTTCAGTGGATACAAACACATTAGACGCTATCTTAGAACATAGACCTTTTAAATCGTTAAAAGATTATTATGAGCGTATGGTTGAAACAAAATTAACATCAGCCAAGAAAACCATCGCATTAATTAAATCTGGTGCTATGGATTCATTAGAAGAATTAGATAGACGTCATATAATGGCTGAATTAGTTAAATTAGAAATACCACAGAAAGAAAAGGTAACAATGTCTCAATTAGACTATTATAGAGATATAATACCAGACCAATATGATAAATTATTAGCACTGCATGATTTTAGAAGTAGAATCAAAGGTCGAAATAAAGAACCAATGAATAAAGAAATAGAGCAAGAGTTTATTAAAAAATATTCTAAGCATGTAGATTACAAGTTTACAGATAAACTAGAAATAGATATTAAATCATTTGAAAAATATTACAACAAAGAAATAAAACCTTTAAAAGAAGAAATTAAAAAACCACAATATGCCAAAGAATTTACTAAGAGAAAACGACAAGAATATTGGTTAAAAGAATGTACTGGTACTATTCCAGAATGGGAAATTGATACTATATTATTTAACTCAGATGAATTTGTTATAGACACAGAACAAGTAAGTAAAACTCATGATATTTCAGAGTTTAAAGATTTAGAGAACTTACCTTTCTTAAAAACAAATAGTCGTGGTTTTAAAGAGTATGAAATTAGTGCTATCACTGGTGTAGTAGTTGGATATAACAACATGAAAAGACTTGTTTATCTTTTAACCAAAGAATCTGGTGTCGTTACACTAAAAATAAATAGAAGACACTATGCTCATTATCAAGAGAAACTTGAAAATGATGGTAGCTGGTGGGAACGAGGAAATTTACTAATAATTATAGGGTTTAAAGAAGGCGCAGTATTTAGAGCTAGAGGAAATTCTATTTATAGACATCCAATTATTAAAATAGAAAAAAACAAAGGGAGATATATTTATAGAAATGAAAAAAGATGATATGATAGATAAAAAATTCGGAAAGTTAAAAGTTTTATATAAAGATGGAACTGATAATTACCGTAGAATTATGTATTGTTGTGAATGTGAATGTGGGAATATTACGAGAGTCTCTGGAACAAGATTAAGAAATAACAGAGTAAAGTCTTGCGGTTGCTATAGATTAGAAAAACTAAGAAAAAAATGTATTACTCATGGAATGACCAAAAGTTTTGAATACAAAGTCTATCACAATATGATAACTAGATGTTATTATGAAAAACATATGTATTACCATAACTATGGCGGTCGTGGTATTAAGGTCTGTGATAGATGGTTGGAGTCATTTGAAAATTTTTTAGAAGATATGGGTAAAAAACCAAAAGATAAAAATTCCATCGATAGAATAGATAACGATGGGGATTATGAGCCTAGAAATTGTAGATGGGCTACATCAAGAGAACAAACGTTGAATAGGAGATGTAGTAAAGATAAAGGTAAATGAAGAATGGATAAAAATACTATATCTAAAAAATATAAATAATAGTTGACAGATGATTTTTCATCTGTTATACTATTATTAGATTGTTAGAAAGGAGAAAATATTATGAAGTTTATTTTTCAAGAAGGAAATCGTAAGTTAGATTTAAAAGTGGGAGATTTGGTTAAACACAAGTTATCCAAAAATGATGAACACCACATTATGATGGTAGTTAAACACGCTGATAAATACAACTTGGTTAAATTCCAAAAATATGAACCTAACGAAAAATCTATTGTATTAGCTTTTGACGAGCCTATTGATTTAAGCACTGTATCAGATGACTATGTACTAGTATCTGACACAGAAAATGCTGAATTAAAATTTGAATATTAAAAAGGAGAAATTATTTATGAATAAAAATGATGAACAAATTTTAGCACTTAATAAGTCAGCACTAGAAAAAATTAATTTAATTCAAGACATGTTAAATGTAGAAGTGTTAGCTCCTACTAATTTAGAAGACTATGATGCAATGGTTAATACTTTAAATAATTTATGGGAAATTGCAGGGGTTGTTGGTAGACGTGGAGACTTAGAAGAGAATTTTGATTTCGTTCAACCAATTCCCTACACAATTATTGCGCAAGGAGATAAATATTTTACTTATACTAGACTTGAAGGCAGTGGAGAATCTAGATTACATGGTAAATCTTCAATAGGTATAGGTGGACATCAAAATGAGGTAGAGCACGCTTGGAATTTTGAACATATTTTAGCAGTAAATAACTCAAGAGAACTTGAAGAAGAAGTTACTATTAAAACTGACAACGGTATTGAAATTACTAATCATTATGAAATCACTAAAGAATCAGCTATTATTGGTTTATTATATAACGAAAAAACAGAGGTTGATTCTGTTCATTTAGGAGTATTAAATGTTATTGTTATTCCAGAAAATTGGACAGTTGAATCTAAAGAAACCGATACTTTAGAAGGTTCATTTAAAACAAAAGAAGAGATTGAAAAACTAGATTTAGAAAATTGGTCTAAATCAGCATTAACAATATTAACATAGAGGTGCTATAAATGGTATGGATATTAATTTTTTTGTTAGTGTTTAGCATTATATTTATGGTTTCATATATTTTCATAAGAAAGACAATTCCTTATGTAACAGAACATATTGAAAAAAATGAAACTGACAGAGAAATAACATGGATAGAACGTGAAATAAATTTTAAACAGCATAAAAGAAATGCCCTACAAAAAATCACTGGTTATGAATCAGAGGTCGCACAATTAGATAATGATATTGAGGAATTAGAAAAACTACATGATGATATTAGAAGAGGAGAAGATTAATTATGAATAGTAAAATTAAAGCAGGTGGTATCTTATCAGCATTAGTGGTGGGAGTTATTGTATTGTTTGTTATAGCAATCTTATGTATTGAAAGAGTTCCACAAGGAACAGTAGGTGTTGTATACTCTCCTAAAGGGGTCAAAGACAATACTTTAAGTCCTGGTTGGCATGTAGTAGCACCAATGAATAGAGTTAATGAATATCCGACAAGAACACAAACCATTAGTTACAAAGACATGAATGTATCAACGTCAGATGGTAAAAATCTTAATTTAGATATTGATGTAAACTATAAAGTTGATAGTTCAAAAGCTGTTGAATTGTTTAATCGCTTCGGTAGTGCAGATATTGAGCAATTAGAAAAAGGCTACTTACGTTCAAGAGTACAAGATAACGTACGTCAATCTGTTTCTAAGTATTCAGTAATTGATGCTTTCGGTGTTAAAACAAGTGAAATTAAAAAATCTACTTTAGATAAACTTGAAGAAAATCTTAAAGGTCAAGGATTTATTGTTGAGGATATTGCTTTAAGTTCTCCAAAAGCTGACAAGAACACTCAAAAAGCGATTGACAGTCGTGTTAAAGCAAACCAAGAATTGGAACGTAAAAAAGTAGACAAACAAATTGCTAAAGAAGAAGCTGAACGTAAAGAAATTGAAGCAAAAGGTACTAAGAAAGCAAATGAAATTGTAGAACAATCATTAAGTGATGAATTATTACAAAAACAACTTATCGAAAAATGGAAAGGCGACCAACCAATTAACATTGGTGGAGACCCTATTGTTAACTTGAAGTAACGTAACTTATTATTGAAAATGAAAAAAATGTTAAACTTTTGACTTGACCCCTATTGACAGGGGTCTTTTTCTATGTTATAGTTTATATATAATAAATAAGGAGATTGATAAGAATGGATTTTAATATTTTAGATTTAGCACAATATATTAAAACACATGGGTCGTCGAAAACTCAAAGTAACGATAAAATATATAGTTTAAGAGATGGTTATGAAATACGTTATATCGAAAATGATATAATTTCAACTTTAGTATTTGTAAAAAATAACACATGGACGACATATATCGACTTAACCACTAATTTTAGTATAGATATAGCGAATGCAAGAATTTATAAGTCTGACAATGTATTTGATTTAATTGATGTTTATTATGAAGAGTATGTAAATGAAAAACGGAAAAAACGAAACGAAAGTATAGAAAAACAAAATAAAATCGAAGAGTTTCTTAAAAAATAAAAGGAGAGATTAATTATAATGCTATTTTTATTAATTGGTTTATTACTAATTGTTATTGCTTTAGTGTTAATGTATGTGTATCATTCAGATATAATGAAAAACAAAGTTGATAATGTTGTTAATAAAAAAGAAGAAGTATCAAGAGAGTATATGTACAAAGAGATAGGTAAGCAATTAGAAAAAATATTTCCTAATTATTCATTTGATGAAAACAATACAAAATTAAAACTATCTAAATTTACTTATAATATATCTGACGAATATAAAGTATCAGCATATATAGACTTTTCTTATACAGGTTTTTTCGGTGTGATTGAAATTACTATATGTAATAAAAAATACGATTTACATTATTCTTATACGAAGACCTTAAGTAAAAATGAACTATACAAAGAAGAATTTAAAGAAACAGTACCATTTATAATTAAAGATATTCAAAATAGTATTTACAATTTAAACAAAAATATTGATATTTTTAACGACACAAAACAAAAAATCAATAAATATATTAATAAAGATGAAATACTATCTACACATTTTGAATATTCAAATATCCCGTTTGTTATTAGTTTATTTAATTTATCAAATGAGTTAAAAATATTACTATTAACAGAAAATGACTATAATAATTTTTCATCATTAAGAGCCAATGAATCAAAAGGAAGAGCAATATCTTTAGACAGAATGTCTTTTTATTCTGCTGTCCCTAATTATAAAGTAGTAAATAATAATATTTTAGAAAAACTAGAATCATATACTAATGAATTATTGTATGACCTTTCAAACTTTCAAGATGCTTTTGATAGTATTACAAAAATACCAATTAATGGATATATTTTACAAGAGAAAAGTTTAAAGGTTCACGATGATTATTCTTTAGAATTTGATTATGTAAGAAAAAACAACGTATATCATTTTATTATTAAGCCTTTTAGAAAAACTTATAGCTTCCGTAAAAACAATTTAAACAAAGTTGAATCGTCATTTGCGGATTTTTCTCACTTAATGAGCGAGATAGATGAAATATTGAATAAAAGTAAAGAGATTATTCCTTTTGACGTTGAAAATACTCCTACTCTTACCTATAACAATTTAGAAGGTAAATTAGAGGTTCAAAAACCAAGTTATAAAAACCCAACAGAATTTTTAAAACACCCTTGACAAGGGGTGTTTTTTATTATATAATCAAACTATAATAAAGTAAAGGAGTTTTAAATATGGAAAAAGATAAGAAAAAAGAAAGTTTAAAAGATAAAAGTAATTTGCAGTTTAATAGCAACAAAAATTATAGTAAAAATATCATAAAGAAAGACAAGTAGCTCATAAAAGTTAGGCAAGCCTAAATAATAATCGACGAAGCCCGTCGTTGACGTTAAAATTACAGAATAAAAGAATCATTTTATAAGGAGCGATACTATATGAGTAATATAGATGACAAATTTGATAAAATATTGAAAAATATATCAAATATGACTGATGAACAAATAGAAAGCATTAATAATGAATTAAAAGAAAAAGAAAATAGAAGAAATTTAATTTTAAAGAAAGCCAAAAACAAAGATTTTGATTTAAATAAAATGTTTACTGAGACAATTGAGATACTTGGAAGTATCTCAACAGAAGATATTCTGTATCTCTATAAAGATAAGTATAAACATCTATATTCAAGTGAAGAGTTTATGCATCAAGAGTTAGAATCTATTTGTAAGTATATCAATAACTTTTACAATGATAATGTGATGGAATATCCTCCATTTTATATTGAAACATATTTCGGTATGGATATATACTTACGATACAATAATGAACTGTTTAAGTATTTTTATATGCAAGGGCAAGGAACATCCGAGGGTTTCACTAAAGGAGGACTAGATAAAAAGGTAAAATATTGTTTGAATTTAAACACTGATACAATTGAAAGAATTTAAAACATACAATTTATATAGGAGGAAATATTATGAAAAAGAAATTTACAATTGAAGTTGAAATGGAAGAAAGATGGATTAATGATTTTATGTCAATGCTAGATAAGATGGAATACTTAGGTAATTTAGGTGCATCAAGAACGGTTTCTATATATGCTGATGGAGATGGGGGTTTTAGACCTAAATTTAAAGCAAGTATAGACTGGGATAGAGTTAGACCTGTAAATGCAGATTATGATTTAAATGATAACCATTATGATGCTGGGTAAAACATTTTATAGGAGGATTAATTTATGAGTGAAAAAATTAAAGATGTTAATAATTTAAAGGTAGGAGATTTTGTTTCAGTATTTATTAAAGGTTCTACAATAGCAGGATATATGCCCATGCTAGTTATTGAAAAGAACGAAAATAAATTATTAGGTTTAAATCATTCAGGAAGAACGTATGAGATTACACAGGAAAGTGAAGTAACTTTAGATATTCCTACACACTATGTAGAAGATGTTTACTTTAATAGATTAACACAATACTTAGATGCTTTAAAAGAATTGAGAAATAATAGCTAAATCATGCATTCTATTAAAAGGAGAAAAAATTAATGGATTTTATTAAAAGATTATTTAAAAATTTGTGGGAATACTTAATATTACCTATAATATTAGTGTTATTAGTTTTGGCTGGAATTGTTATTATAATTGGTGTAATATCTTTTATTGCAATACTTCCTAGTTTATTATTAAACCATTTCAATATTCAATCATATATTTTAACCATACCCGCTATGATTTGGTTTTTTTCTGTATTTAGTATAGTTATTATCTTTCTTAATGATTTTAATCAAGAAGAAAAAGTTAAATGGTATAATTTATTGTTATATGGTGTATTAGGTGGTTGTGTATTTTCAATATTAGCGTTATGTTTTATTTATCCAATATTAATTCTATATATTATATTGACAATTATTGTAATAGCTGTTATAGTAATAATAATAGTAACAATAAAGGAATGATGAAAATGGTAAGATATTATAATTATTGCCCTAATTGCGGGTGTGATAAAGTAGAAAGTGTAACAACAAGTGTAACGTATTTGGTATGTATGAATAAAGATTGTCGATTTGCTCATATTGTAGAACCACCTAATTCTATGGGAGATAAAAGCAGAGAATATACAACAACATTGAGTAAGGAAGATTGGTCAAAAATAACAAAAAACATAGATGTTGATGAAATTAACAATGATTCTTTAACTAGTTTTTCAAGTGATGATTCAGTTTTAGATTATACACAAATCATTAAAGAACTAGTATATAAAAAGGATATCGATAAGGAAGAAAATAATAGGTATAAAGATATATGGTTTAAATACAAAGAAGAAAAAATAAGTGCTTATAAATATGGTTATGAGAAGTTAAAAGAAATTGAAGATTTTAGTTATGTAGCTCAACCAATAGAACGAACATTAAGTATTTTAAAACAAGATATTAAGAATATGGATGAATTAGATGGTTTAAATGATTTTGAAAAACTTATAAAAAAATTAAATTTTTAAAGGAGGTAGTTTATAATGGCTACAAAGAAACAAATTAAGTATGTACAAGGATTACAAAAAGAATATGGTTTAAGAAATGATGAAATATATAAAGCGAGTGAAATTAACAGAATGACACATCTTGAAATCGGACAAATCATTGATTACTACAGAACAGAAATTGATAACGAAAGAGCATACAATGAATGTCTAGAAACTGGTTTACCTAATCAACAATAATTAAAAAAAGGAGTTAAATATAAATGACTTTTAAATATATAGTTTGGAATACAACGAACAAAGAATTCATTGATTACTGTGATGTTTGCTTACTTCCTAATGGTACTGTACTTGCTGGAGATTTAAATTATGATGAAGAATCAGGTATGATTGCAGATGTTACAGACCATGTAAATATTTTATTTTATAGTGGTGTTAACGATATAGATAATAAAGAGATTTATGATAAAGCAATTATTGAATTTGAAGATGAAGTACTTTTAAATATAAATGATTCAGATAGTGCTTCAAGTATTATTAATAGAGCTGTAGTTAATGTTGATTTAGTAGGTGGGAAAGAGCGTATATACTTATCTGATTTTAGAATTAATCATACAGATGTTTCAACAGAAAACTTTGAAAGTGAGTCTAATTCAAATTCTACTGTATCATTATTAGAACATTCAAAAGTTAAAGGGTATGTTTATGAGTATAATGAGTTACTAAAAAGTATAAAGGGGGTTTAATATGAGTATAAATAAAGTAGATATAGGTTATTTTGAGTTTTTAAAAGAAAGCTTTAATGCTGACCTTATTGTAACAGGTATTACTGTATCTATATTTGCTGTTCTTGTTTTTTCAATATTCTTTTTAAGTGTAGAAAAAATAAAATTATCTTCATCTTTTATACTTCATTCTATAGTTGTACCTCCATTAGTATTTGGTGTTACTATCTTTGGTTTAACAATGAATTATTTACTTGTCAAAGATAAAATTTATGAAACAAAAGGCTATACTAAAGTAACAGAAGTAGAAAACTTTAAACCAAAAGTAGATGATAGAGATGCAATAGAGCAAAAAATATACTTTAAAGATACTAAAAATAAATTGTGTGTTATTAATTCTAGACACAGTAAAAACATAGAATCAGGAGATAAAATTAGTCTTGAAAATAATAAAAATATTAATATTGAGAACCATAAAATAAGAGATAATGATTTTTTAGATATTAGCATAATAAAAAAGTGAGGTAATTATTTTGAATAAAGAAACATTAGAAAGTTTTAATCAATTAGGGGAAAAGTTAGAAAAAGTTGGTTCACATGGATATGAAAGTTTAATTAAACACACCGTTATGCAAGGGATTTTTGATTTAATATCTATTATAGCAATTTTAATTGTTACAATTATATCATGGATTGTTTTATATAAATCTTATAAAAAATGTGTTAAATGTAATGTTTCAATGTTATTTGAAAAAGATTATAATTCAAACGTAGACCCTACTTATTTGGGTTATATAGCTCTTATTGTTAGTGGTGTTCTTACTCTTCTTTTACTAGGTGCTGTAATTCTAGGAGTACCTATGAGTATTCAAGAAATAACAAATCCAGAAGGTTATTTAATTAAAGAAACAATAGACAATCTAAAATAAACAACGATAAAAACCTTGACAAATATACAGGTATAACGTAAAGTATAATATAACAAAAGGATAAAGGAGAATTTATTATGAATAATAAACAAATTAAAAATTTACATGATGAAGCAAACAAAGTAGTAAGTAAATCAGAAAGTATTGATGACCTAAGTTATGTCCAAGCACATAAAATTATTAAGGAATACCTTGATTTACCAGTCTCTAATTCTGAAAAAAGAGATGTAATGACTGAATTGTTGATAGCATTAGAGAAAGCTAATAGAATAATTTAAAGGAGTGTAAATAATAAATGTGGCATCATATTGTAAATTGGTTTAATGATATACCAGAAAAAAAGACTGAACAACAACAGCTTAGATATTCAATGTATTTGCCTAGTTCAAAATGTATATACATTAAAGCAGATTATCCTATATATTTAGAAAGAGAAATAATGAAGTATTTGAGTAAACCATATTTTGATGGTTGGTTATATGAAATAGACATTATAAAAGGTAACAAAAAGAAACATTTAAGTTTAAGCAATAGAAAAGAAATCAAAAAATTAGTATTTTTATCTAATAAATATTTTAAACAATAGGAGGGTTTAAAATGGAGAACTACAAATTTAGAGCGTGGGATAAAAAAGAAAAGAAGATGTGTAAAGTAGTAGCTATATGGTTTAGTCTTGGTAGTATTATTTTAGAGAATGGTATATATGTTTATGAAAGGAAACTTGATGAAGTTGAATTAATGCAAGCAACAGGTGTTAGGAGTATATATGATGATGACATTACTGAAATATATGAAGGAGATATTGTCAAAACACATTCAGCACAAGTCGGAAGGTTTATAGGATATGTAGGGGATGCTATATCTCGTTTTAGAATAATAGGAGTAAAACAGTATAGAGGTTGGAAAGAAGATTTAGATGGAACTTATGTAGTGATAGGTAATAAATTCCAAAACCCAGAGTTATTGGAGGAAGAATAATGGTTTTTAATTTTATTATTTTAGTTTTAACAGTGGTATCATTTTATATAGGTATAACTAGGTCTAATAATTTATTTTATACTTTAGCTTTTGTAGGTTTTATAACATTAATCCTCATTTTATATTTACCTAAATCATTTGCTTTAAGAGAAAGTAATAGTACAGTAATTTCAGCAGAACAATTTAATAAAACAGCAGAAGTATCTTCTGTTGATGTGAAAGTACATGAGAGTAATAAAAGTTATGTAAAGAAAACAATATATACAGTATCAAAGAAAAGTAAACTCTATTTCCTAACAGGTTATAGAGAATTAGATACTAAATATGATGTATACATTAAAAAATAAAGGAGAAATTATTATGAAAATATATGCAATAATTGGTCAAATGTTAAGTGGGAAAACAACTTTAGCAAAAGATTTGGTAACATCTACAGGAATTGAGCAAGTAACAACATATACTAACAGACCTATGAGAAATGGAGAAATTAATGGCAAAGATTATCATTTTGTTTCAACAGAAGAACTAGAAAAGCCACAATATTTTGGACATAGATATTTTTATACTAAATATAGAGAAGAGCCATTTATTTATGCAATGAAAAAAGAAGATTTAATCCCAATACAAGAAAAGATAGTTATAACTGACCCACAAGGTCTTAGAGCTATTAAAGATGAGTTTGGGAGTTTAGTAACCTCCGTTTATATAAATGCTTCTGAAGATTTAATCAGACAGAGAGCAAAAGAACGTGGAGATTCTATTGATGAAGTAAATAGAAGATTATCAGTTGACAGAGATTTATTTGTTTCGGCTCCATATTTTGCTGATATTGTACTTGACGCAGACAGTCAAGATATGTTACAATATATGTGTAATGAGATAAAAGGAGAACGATAGATGGAGCTATTAAAAGAAATCAAACAATCAAAAAGACAAATTGACTTTGAGTTTAATAGATGCTATAATAAAAATAGAAAAGCCATATATCTTTCTGATTATAATGATATTTGTTATATGATTTTTGAAACTATATCCTTAATAGGAAAATTAAAAGGAGTAAAAAACAAAATAATTGGAAAGAAAATTAAATTCGAACTACAAAGCATGTTTATTAAATTAGATATGGCAACTAAGATTGATGTTGATTTACAGGAGGAAAAACAATGGAAAAAATAATTATTGATGAAGTATATGGAAATAATATTTTAGAATTAAACGATAGATTAAATGAGTTTGTTGAAAATTATCCACGATATAAAGTATTAAATGTGAATGTTAAATCTCATTACACTAGTTTAAACAAGGAATTTTTAGGAGCGCAAGTAACATTATCATTAAAAGCGCCATATGAAACATCAGTAAAAACAATTGCAAGTTATCCGGAGGAATTTATTAATGATAAAAGAGAGAATCACTAATATTCTAAAGAGAATGACTTTTGAGTATTTTAAAGTGACTGAAATAGATAATAATTTGCCAGATATGGTAGAAGCTGAAATTACCAATATGATAACAAAACAAAAACACTATATCTATTTCCCTTATGATATGTTAGAAAGATGGTATAGTTATCAAAATTTAAAGTATAATTTAGTCAAAGAATATATTTTAAACAATATATCAGAAGACTACTATTCACTTAAGGAGGATGTATGGAGCAACAAATAACTAGTAAAGAGTGGTTTGCTCAATTGCACCACCAAATAAATAGAAGAGTGTCATTTAACACATTTATTCAACAACTAAGAAAAGTTATTGCTAAAAGGTATTCATATATAATGAACAATGTATCTTATGACGAAATGTTATTAGATTTAGTTGAACTAGGAGAAGTAGATTATTCTGTATTATCTAAAGTAAAATTAGAAAAGGTTGATGAATGAATGGAATTTAAAATTTGGGATAATGCTAATAAAATAATGTATCACAATGCAGAACTTATTGATGATGATAAATGGAATTTTGGTAGACTACATCACAATATTCATTGTACTACATGTGTAACAGTAGGAAAAGTGGACAAGAATAATAATAATATATTTACATTTGATATGTTAGAAATTGATGGTCTTATGTTCTACGTTGATGAAATTATAGATGGTGTAGCTAATATTAGAGGATTGAATGCTAATATTGTTGAAAGTCTAGCTAACTTCGATTCAAAAGATATTAAAATAATAGGCTCCTATTTAGAACTAGAATAATATGTATAAAGACTACTGTTACAGTAGTCTTGTTTTTTATGAGAATAAATTTTCCAATATTTCTTGGTCTTTATTTCTTAAATAACTATTTGTAATATCTATGCTTTCATGGTTCATAAGTATTTTTAATTCGTTTATATCTAATCTATCTTTACCCATATATTTTAACGAGTGATGAGTACCATTTTCATAACATTCGGCTCCACTATGGCGAAAGCTATGAGCATTTAATGGTAAATCTACATCGTATTTTTCTTCTAATATACTTCTAAATGATATAGCCCAAGAATAAAATGTGTCATATACAATTGCACGTGGTTTCCCATTATAATAACTTATCCACAAGCTATCAACATCGTCTTCTCCACGTTCAGCCAACCATTCTTTAGCAAGGTCTTTAGTACGCTGAGAATACATTAACTTAAATTTCTTTCCACGTTTACCCACAACTTCGTTAGTGCTTGATTTAGTTGTGTCTTGGAAACTATATTTTTGAACTTGTGATATTTCATTTCTACGAGCTACGCTATCATAAGCAAAACTAACAAATAATGCTTTTTGTGTTTTACCTTTCTCTAATAAATAATCAATTAAATAAGTAACTTGTTCATCTGTTAAGAACACAATCTCTCTAACAGGTTCTTTCTCAACTGATTTAATTTTTCTCATAGGATTAACTTCATAATCTTCGTATATTTCTTCGTCGTCTTCGGCAAACTGTAAGAGATTTCTTATTGAAGATTGAACACGGTTGATTCTTGCTGCTGATTTTCCACTCTCTTTTAAGAATAAAAAGAAATTCCTAAAATCTCGGCGTTTTAAATCAAGTAATGATTTGTTGTTCATGTTATCATAAACATAACACATAAACATTTTACAATCAAATTCATATTGTGTAATTGTCTTTTCTGCTCGATTACGAACCTTTAACTCTAATATATAATCATTTAAAAGCTCTTTTGATTCATCATTTACTTTATTATATATTTCTTCACTATAAATATTGTTTCTTTCCATTATAATAACCTCCATTAATATGTAAACACCCCCTACATAAAAAGTAGAGGGTAAAAAATTTAGGTACGCCTAACAAAACGCTTATAAAGCGCATGGTTGACGACTTTTATACAGAATAAAACCTGTCTTTTATTTTAGCTGATATATCCCCATAATGGTCCTACAGCATATCCTGCGTTTCCAGGAGCTACACCATTCCATGTTCTAATAGGTAGCCATACTCTGTAACCTTTGTTAGTTACATAACTTACCCAAACATGATAGTCTTGTAAACAAACTGTATCATATACAATAGTTGCTCCAGCTGGTAACAATCCTGCTTGAGGACAGCTTCTAAATGGTCCTACTGTACGTGTGATAATTGGTGTGTTACCATTGCTATAAGTTGCATTTTCTGATTTATAATAAGTGCCGTAATTATTACGTTTCCAACCAGATGCTACTGGTTTAACAGTGTTACTAGAAGCACTTGTACTTTTAACAACTGTTGCAGTAGGTATTTTACCATCCATATATTGTCTGATTTGTTTAATGAAATAATCTTTTAATTGTAACTGTTTGTCTTTAGGTAATAAACCTTGAGTAACAGGGTCAAATCCTGTGTGTAGTTTAGCACTTCTATGTGGACATGAAGTACGAACAAATTCACAATGTAGACGAACAGTATTTCTGTTTGCTGGTAGTCCTTCTTCTTTTAAAAGTCTAGCAGCATCTTGAAATACTAGTTGTTCATTTGCTAAGAATGTTTTGTCATCTGCTCCCATAGATTGACAAACTTCATATCCATAATAGCCGTTATTACCAACGGGATTTGCTGTGTGCCATCCTACTTGTGATTTATCTAATGCTTGCCAAATCGTATTACCAGAGCCGTAAGCATGCGCAATACCGGCTTCAAGTCTTGATAATGGAGCATTAACTAATCCATTACGATAAGCTTCTGCTGTAGCATATTTACTTCCGGCATCATTGTGTATCGAAACGTTTCATTAGGTCGTTAATCTAATTCTAGGTCGATTCCTAGCACCCCTATTAAAGGCGTGTCCAGACTATATCTTTCTACCATATATAAAATACTTAGGTAGTTCTTCTTTCGAGTTTACTTAAACCCTACGACGAGCCAATCGTCTAGTCGTTGAACGTTCTCCATATCTAAAAGACTTAGGAGTAGCGATGCTAAACAAACCAATCCTTAAACTTTTTAATCCTTCATACAGTCTTTTCAGCTATATTGTGGCATTAAGGCTCTAAGGTTCTTCTAAGCAATTTATGTTTTTAGTACATAGTAGTTTCCTTTCTATGCAGTGCTATTTTATAAATTCCCATTTATAACCACCGGAATGATTTCTATTTCCATTGCAAACTTCTGATATTTTTGGTCCATATCCTTGTCTTTGCGCTTCGGATATTGATGGAAAAATAACTATTTCTCCTGTTTTTAAATGGGTCCCTTTGACTTTTTTACTCTTTTTACCATTAACGTTTGATTTAATCATCCGTTCTATTCGAGTTCCATAATTATTGTTTTCTTTTCTTGTTATATATTCTAAATTTTCTAATTGATTATTAGTTTTATCTTCGTCTATATGGTTAACTTCATAACCGTTTGGCTTCTTACCAATAAAAGATTCCATAACTAAATTGTGTATATATCTACATTTTCTTTTACCATTATTATATAATGTGACCTGTAAATAATCAAAAGACACTTTGTTTGGTTTTAAAATCTTCTCTGGAAATGTCCTAGTTTTACTCCCGTTATGTTTTACTGTTCTTTTAATTGATTTAACTCTTCCTTTATTAGACACTTGATATTTTCCTTCATAATTAGGAACATCTTTCCAAATTTCTTTCATATAATATCCTCCTATATATATAAATATATAGTCATTATATCATAAAGAAATAAAAAAGTCAATTAATTTATAGGCATTTTACACGACACCTTTTAATTTACCGTTACGTTTTGGTAATTTATAACCGTTAACTGTATCTTTAATGTGTTTTATTTCTTTAGCTTTTTTCTTTTTAGCAGCTGGTTTTTTCGTTTTAGTTTTAGCAGAATAATTAGTAGTTTTTTTCTCGTCTTTGTATTTTGGTCTGATGAACCACATAGGAAACTCGTAATTGTGACGGCGTCTAGTTGCTTTTTCCCAACCAGTACCACCTTGTGCCGGTCCACTAGTCCATCCACCACCTAACCAGTTATTCTCAATTACAACAATATAATCTAATGTTGCTTCAACAACAACTGCTACATGACCATATCCTTGACCAAAGTTTCTACCCCATACAACAATGTCTCCTGGTTTTGCTAAGAAACTTGTTGTATTTTGATAAACAGTAGCTTTTCCACTAAAATCATTAACATTAGGAATATCAGCTGCGCCTTGACCTTTTAATTGTTCACCAAATAATTTATTCCAATATTTGTTAGCTAAATCAAAACATTGGTCGTTTTTTGTTTTATTAAATGCCTTTCCTATTATATATTTCTATATAATATTGCATAACATTTAATAGCTTTCATAAAGAAAGCCTCATATTTTCATATGAGACCAGACTATATCATCACATATATTAAATGTGCTTTCCGCTGCCTATCAATTGATAGTACATAGTCGTTGAACGTTCACACACTGTTACCATGTGAGCTTCGCTGCTGATTGCCCTCGTCTTTACGTTAGGGGTTCCCAGCAATTCAAAAAGTTTTACATGGGCTACCAATTAACCCATACCAACCATCAAAGTCAACATATTTTCCTTCTAATGATTTAACATATTCTACGGCTTCTTTATGCGTTAAAGTTGCCACCATATATTACCCCTCCTATTTATTTTCTTTTACTAATTTTTTATCTTCTATAGGGTGGTCATTGTAAATATATTTCACTTCAATTGAACCTTTAGAAGATTCATCTAACATACCTATTACATCAACATTAGTAGTCATATTGTCTATTTCTTGCAAATGAATAGGATAGTCTAAACTGTCAAATTGAACTGTGGCATTAACTTTAAATTGTTTAGGCAAATCTATTTTTCTGCTATGACAATCATTTATAAAATCTTGTAAGTTAAATAATTTCTTATTTTCCAAGCCAGATATATAATCGTTAAAAGCCCATTCTAAATTACTTTTTAGCGTATCATCAACTTCATTGCCATCAGTAAATATAGCAACTTGTATAGGCTCGGCTACCCCCTCTGTATATTGTAATAACCAATAGTCAATTGTTTTCTTATTAGATAACCAATCATCTTTCATTATCTTAACTACTTCTTGAGCAACTGGTCTAGCAAAAACTTCTAACCATTGTTGTTTTTCTTTGTCAAATGTTTTAATAATAGCCATAATCTGTCTCCTTTTTTATAATAAATAAGACAGACTAGTATAAAACTAGTCTGCTCTGTAACTCTACTTATCTACTTCTTTTTCGTTTATTTTTTCATCGTGCATTCCACTTTTACCATGAATACCAATATCTTCATGTTCATAATCAGATACGTCAAATTCTACTTCATCGCTATCATCAGTAAAAGGTTTGCTAGTATCATATTCCTCTGCTTCTTTTTCTTGTCTTTCTGGTGTAATATCTGTTGCGTTATTTTTCATCCAATCAACATATTGTTCTGGGTCTTTGGAGTTACGTGGTTTAGAATAAGTCTGCGCAATTTCACTATCTCCGATTCCTTTAGTAGTCATATCAGTAACAATTCCAAGACCTGCTAACAATGTTAAAATTGTACTAACAATATCAACACCAGTTTGAACCTGCGCTGAATAATCTAACCCAAACGCACCAGTAATATTGTTAATAAAAAGAGCGACTGCTGATACAATAGCAACCCAAAACGATTTCTTTTTAGCTCTTACTTTCCAATTAATTTTTGACATTTTACTGCTTCCTTTCTGTAATTATTTTCCAAATATTAAAGGACCTAGCCATGAAATTAATCCACCAGCACCTAATAGAGTAGTAATGAGAGCAAAGAATGATTTTATTATTTCTATTCTTCTTTGTTCTTTTAATAATTCTTTTTCAGTTATAGTTGATTCTGTTTTTTCTACTCTAGTTTTAACATCTTTAATGTCTCCGATATTTTCATTTATCGTTTTAGACATTGTATTAAAACTTTGATTAAGTTCTCTAACACTTTCATTTAAGCTATCTGTACTTCTTACATATTGGTCTAAATTTCTTTGTATTTGATGAAAGTTTTGTAAATGCTTATCATCAACTTCTTCAATTTTATCTCTAAGTGTTTCGGCTTTTTTGTTTAAATCCTTATAAATTTCATTTTTTTCAATCTCAAATTCATGTCTAGGAACGTAATAAGAATAGTCTAAGTCTTTTCTTTTTTCTGGTTCCACAGAGAACTAATCCCTATCCAAGTTATTGCAAAAAAGCCTATAGATAAACACGTGTTATGAACTGGCGTCAGCCAATTTAAGTTGTTCTCAACTGACGCAGCAGCTATTACAATAGAACCTAGACCACATAACAATCCTCCAATTATAAGAAATATATAATAATGAGTTCTTGTTTTGGGCGATACTATAAATATACTCGCTACTATTAAGAATAATCCTCCTATTAAAATAGGTAGCCCCCACACAAATAAAGGAGCTATACTATCTAATTTTTCATATAAAGGAGAATCATCAATAGCCACTTGACTGTTTGTTATCCAATAAACACCTCTTGAAGCCGGTATTAAACCAAGAATGATAAGAAGAATAGTAGATAGTTTTTCTGAATCAGAAAATATTCCATTCTTCATTATTTTTTATACTCCTTTTATCTTTTATTGATTACTAGTATCTATCCAAATTTTTGATTTGTCTTCTGGTTCGGTTTCACTCATAACAATATTTTCAGCATTTACTTGTTCTTTAAAATAACCATTTGCTACACCATAATCAAGTATTTTTTTATAATCATCTTCTGTTAAATCTGAAACATTAAATGATTTTCCGTCTTGACCATCTTTACCTTTGTTAACTGTTACTTTAGTATTGTCACTAAAAGTGATTACCGTGTTCCCCTGCTCATCTAAATCAGAACTAGTAACTGTGATAGATTTCCCATCTTCTCCATCAGTACCGTCTTGTCCTTTTAGTGCTTCTATGTCTAGTTCGTCTAATCCGTTGAACGTAACAACAACAATTCTTTCTGGATTATCTAAAGTTTTAAATGATGGAACATCTGTTTTACCTGTTTCTTTACCATCTATAACCCAAGCAACTTTAAAGTCTCCATCGTTATATTGTGTATTAGGAGTTAACTCATCAATTACTATTTGACCTGTTTTATCTTCAATAGCATTCGATGTCTTTAATACTTTACCGTCTTTAGAAAAAAGTCTTAATTTCTTTTCCATTATATTACTCTCCTATTTCTATATTTTCTATATCAAATTCTTTTGTATCAATATACAATTTATATATATTGTTGAAATGTTTTTCAATAAAAATTATATTATCACTACAAACAAAAGTTTTATATTTAAAAACGCCACCGTTTATAATTATATAAACAGTAGCGTCTAAATCAGATAAATTTCTGTTATCTTTTAATTTAATTATCATAATAACACCTACTATAATTCAGTGTCTTCTGGATAGTCTTCTTTAGTGATTTTTTTATATTCTACTTTATCAATGCAGCCTAATTCTACATATGTTTGAATATCTTCATTAGTATAGCAATTAATATCATAAAAATATTTAATAGCGTCAAAACCTGGATACATTATTCAACACTTCCTTTTTTAGTTAATTCAAGCATTAATCTAGCCACTTGCTCTTCTAAAACTTTTATCTTTCTGTCTTTTTCAGCATCGTTGACTAAACTTTTTGCTTGTGTCTGTTCCAATGTCTGTAGTCTTCTTGCTGTTTTAGCAGTTTGTAACTGTGACGTTGCAGCTAAACGTTCTATAGGTGTTGGTTCATACGGTGGAAGTTTAGATAACTCTTCTTCCTTCTTCTTTTGTATAGACTTTTCCCATTCTTCTTTACTTGCACCTTTCCACTCATCCCCATTAAAATATATAGGCTCATATAATCCTTCTGGTGGTGGAGTTTCTGTCCACTCGTCATTAGGATAATCATATTCCCCATCGGAGCCACGAAATGCTAAATATGGTGTTCCATCATATAAAAAAACTTGTTTAAAATCCATTATATAACCCTCCTTAATTAGTCCAACTAAACTCTCCATACATATATGCACTACTGTCCCAAGAAGCTGTCCCAGTACCACCGTTTACAAAAAACTTAACTTCTCCATTAGTATATAATATAATATATCCCATAGGTCTATTTGTAGGCGTTCTAGGTATAAATGTTTGAGCATGTTTTACCATTTTTTCTGGTATTTTTGCAATAACAGTATCAGTTTGTATATTTCTACCATTTATTCTTAAATAGTTCGTAACAAGACTACCGTTAACAACAGTTCTATAAGAACATTTAAAACCATTCCCTAAACTATCGCTATATTCAGTATTTGATTGAGCGCCGTTTAATAGTTGGAATGGAATCCAACCTGTGTCTTCTTGTGTAGGACCTACTTCTATCCAGCCCGAATCTCTATCGCCGTTTGTATGGAGCAGTCTAAAGTATTTTTTGTTATTATAAGTAGAAGTAAGCTCTATCTCTTTTCGTCCTTCGTTAGCTTCCCATACTTTTATTTGTACATAACTGTTATCTAAAGGTATATCTTGACTTGATGCATCATCGTTAGATACAGTTTCGTAAAAACCTGGCGGTAAAGTTTTTACATCTGTTATAGACCCTTTTGATATATACTTTATTGTTCCATCATCTTCAGTAAACTTATATTTTTGCCAGTTTAAATCTTTTTCATAGTTTGGGTTTAATATTTTCCAATCTCCCCAAGTATTATAAAACTTCTCTTTAGTATATAGATATGATGAATTATAAGGTTTAAATATTAATAGTGTAGAGTTTCCGTCCTGTCTAGAATATTTAGTTAGCCAGCCAGAATTTGAGGGTATATTACTAGGTAACCCTTTTGAATTAATAACATATCTAGTATCACAATGTAAACTGTCTAATTGTTCGTTGTTATCAAAGTCTATACGCATATCACTATCATAAAAACTAGTACCATCATCGTTAGTTAATTTATATTTTTGCCAATCTTGTTCATCAAAGTACCCAGACATTTCAGTTTTTCTTACTACTTCATTATCGTTAATAGCGTTTAACACTTCATCACGAGCACTAGTTATTGTGTTGACTGCTGAATCTTTAGTAGTGTTTACTGTGTTAATAGCATTGTCTGAAGTGGTATTAACAGTGTCTACTGCTTTATCTGCTGTGTCTTTTATAAGTTTTGTTCCGTCTGATAAAACTGTTTTCATTTCTGCAACATAATCTTCGCCATTTGCTATAGCTTCTTCAATGTCACTAATTCTTTTTTGGATTTCATCTCTTAACTTATCAAACATTCTTATATATTCAATCTTAGTTACACCAGATATGCTGTTAATAAGAGAATCCCTTACTTTGAATTTAAATTCATTTAATACTGCTGTGTCAGATTTTGTTTCTGGTACTCTATTATCTCTATGCAAACTAATATACATTTGACCTGTTACAGTTGAATTATTAACAGTTTGTAGATAATCATTTGGAACTGTTAAAGATACAATACCATTAAATGGGTCAATATATTCAACATCTAATTGTCTACCATAAGGATTACCGTTTCTATCAGTTCCTTTTAAATAAACATAAGTGTCTACGTTCTTATCACTTATTTGTAGTGGAAAATTGTCTTTTTTAATATGAAACTCCAATACAGCAGTAGCTATATCTAAATTATAAAAGACTACCCCAGAATCGTGGGTAGCCTTAACGTAAGGAGAATCATACATGTTAATGACAGCGGTCTTTTTAATTTCTTCTGATGCCATTATTTAACACTTCCTTTATTAATTATGCTTGGTGTAATAGGGTGGATAAATGCAATTGCCACACCATAACCTTTATCGTTATCATATGGGGTAGTAATTTGTTCAACTCTATAATAACCATTAATATTATCTTTAGTTCCGACACCGTTTACTGGCTTAATATAATCATTTTCTTTGACAGTACCATCTATTCTAATATATACTTGACCTATAAGACCTACAACGTTCCATTCTGGTCGTTCAGCACGAGATAGATATTCTTCTTCGTCTCGTTCGTCAAAATCTGGATTTTTAACTGGCATTTCTACTGTATCTGAATACCAATTACCAGCATCATCTTGCCATTCTTTTTTGACGCTTTCAGTAATGACTCCGCCAAACTCATTTTTAAGATATTTATCTTTGTGATGGAACATTTGGTCTCCTAAAATAACTCCTGCTGTCTCAGATATAACACCGATTGGAATATCATTGACTTGTGCTTTTCTTATAAATCTGCCATCAAGTGTAACTATATTACCAGTAGGAATTGCCATACCACTTTGTGATTCAAAATACTCGGCATAGTCCCCAAAGTTTTGTCCAGATTGAACTTGTCCTGCTGTCTTGATTGTACCAGTAAATGTACTAATATCAAGTTTAGTATTTGATTCACTTGGTGGACCGTCAGCTCCATAACCAGCTTTAATGTGATAGTTTTCACTGTTTTTCATGTTTTTACTATTAATAATCATTCTAGTATGTCCGCCTGGCTCAATAACAGATGACAATGAACTAATAACACCAGAACGTGAACCATTAGCAATACTACCAGCACCAGAGCCTATAACAAAAGAACGGTTACTATGAGCAAAGGAACCACCAGTAGAGGCAATAACAGCACTTCTTTCAGCAATAGCTGCACCACCTGTGCTCCCCCCACTGAACCCTCCTTTAAGACTCGTTGGCATATAAAAGTATTCTTTACCAGCAATCATCGCTGGTCTCTTATAATTCTCAGCACTTACTCCAACAATTTCAGCTGTGTTATTATATAATTCAACACCATTTCCTGTACCATTACCTTGCAAGTTAGCATTTATAATTCTTAAATCATAAATTTTTCCACCACCTGCAATACCTCTATTGTTAGATGAATTAACAATATTGATATTAGATAATGATACTTTTTTAGGTCTATTTGCTCCACCAAATACTTTAACATCAGCTAATGAATTTTTGAAACCACTTACATTAATATTGTTAAGCATAACGTTTTCTGCTCTGAATTGAACAGCAATAACTGGCATATTTGCCATAAAGTTGCCATCGCCAATAGCTGTAAAGTTATTAACAACTACATTTCTGTAAGCACAAATAACCATTGCTCTTGGTGTTGTGTTCTCATATGAACCATTGTATTGAGGATATAATGAAGTACAGTTATTCAACATAATATTATAAGCTGTTTTAGATTGTACATCTCCGGCTCTATGATGTCCTATATGACGAATATTATAAGAACGAATACTTTTAATATCAAGATGGTCACTTACAACAACATCACTTGCTGCGCTTGTAGATTCATGCGCTTTAATCTCTAAACCGCCAAAACATTTTTCTGTTTTATTCCCCATAACAAACACATGTTGTGAACCATCGTCTACTTCAATACCGTTATGGTTCCCACTATCTTTTACTGGGTCGTGTGAATAGTTGTTTTGTAGAATTAAGTATCTACTATGATGAGTAGTAATACCATCGTCTCCGAAATCATAAGTTTCACATTCTTGTATATGAATATATTTACTTTCTAATGCTTCTTTTACTCTGATTCCGTCTCCTTGATAAAAATAATCATCACTAGAGTACGTTACATCAATACCATGTAATAAACTACTAAATGATTCTACAGAATATGCAAAGCCATGCTTAACACCAGCAAATCTAATGTTACTTGAACGTGAACCACCAGCTGGAGATAACGTATTCCCTTGTCTTGTTCTATTTCCGTCAATTGTGAAATTATCAACACCAATATATTCAGCTGTTCCATCCATATTTAAGTTAGTTATACCAATTGTTTCAGCTGGCGCATCATCTGCAATCCTTAAATATGTTATTCCTTTACCTTCCCCACTTAAAATCGTATAGTTAGGCATTTTAACACCAGATATAATATAAGTACCTTCTGTCATATGAACATGTCTATGACCTTCTCCAAATGCTTTTTGGAATGCTAATGTTGAATCTTTTTGACCTGTAGGGTCAGCACCATAATCGTTAACATTAACAATACGTTCAATTTTGTCGTTAAGATACTTAAAATTATCATCAATTTTTTTATTCAATTTACCAAAATCATAATCTAGTCTTTGTGAAAGTAATTCACTTATTGTTCCGTCTAATGCAACTCGGCTATCTTTAACCTCTGCCATAGCATCTCCATTTGCACCGACTACTAGATTATTGATTCTATTGTTCTGTTTATCTAATGCATCACTAACACTTCTTGAATAATTTGTTGTGTAATCAATTTGTTTAGCATCATGTGCGTGTTTCTCTTCTTTTCTATGGTATTCTAAATCATCAACTAAGCGCCCATGAGCATTAACAATTCTTTTAAAATTTTCTACTGTTTTATATCTAAATTCTTGCCCTAATTCAACAGGGAAATCTAAAAATAATCTCAAAATCATTTACCACCTTTCTTAATTTACAATCCATGTATATTGTCCATAAATCCATTGATTTCCGTCTCTGTCCTCTGGTGGAAAATATACTTTCATGGTTCCGTCTGGGTCAATACCAATTACAGGTGGAGTATGTCCACTACTAACACCTGGTACAAATCTAATAACTTCATCAACAAAACCTATAGGAAGTCTTGCTACAGACAGATTATGAGGCACAAGCCCTATATTCACTCTTATTGTCCGTATTCTTACTATTGGAGATTGTTTATTTCCAATTCTTATCTCTCTAATTCCACATTCAAAACCACTTTTTAAGCCACCATTCTTATCGAATCCCTTTGCTACTTGATAATCTTTCCAACCAGTGTCTCCTACTACATCTGATAATGCAGAATTTAAGAATTGAATGTTTTTATCTAAACCATCTATTTTTTCTTGTTGCTGATTCATTGCGTCTTGTTGCTGAGTATCATCTGCTTTTTGCGATAAAGTTTCATTTATGGTGTTTACACTGCCTTCAAGTTCAGTAATAGAGTTTTCAATATCATTCACATCAAGACCTTCTACTGCTTCTGCATGCGTCTGTGGATAATATACATTACCTTTACTATCTTGTAAGTTCCTTATATCAATATATCTACTCATCTACTAATACACTCCCTATAACCGAAGAATAAATCGGTGCTGAATTACCATATCCTAATGGTGTTGTTGCAAGTTTAATATTATTATCAATTTGTTGTTGTATTTTTATAATATCTGTCTTAGCATTACTAAAACCAATCTCTAATGGTTGGTTCATTAAGTCTAAAGACTTTTTAAAACTAACAACTCTTAAATCATCGCTAATTCCAGTAGGCTCATGTATAAATCTTATAATACTGTCTTCTTGAAATTTTTCAAGACCATTATAAGTAACAGATAATTCAATAACCGGTTTATCTTGTAATGTTTCTTTTAATTCTTTGTCCAACTCTTTTTTGTCAACTATATCTTCTGAATAAACAGAAGGTGCATATTTTGGCAATTTAGGATTAAAGTTAGGAGAACGATATTCAGATACAACATGGTAAGTTTTCTCTGGTGTTCTTTTGCTTTCTGTTTTAAGAACAACAGATTTTTCAGTTCCAATATACATACAAGGTTTTGATTTTTTATAATCAACACCATTTTTCTTTCCAGTAAACACTGCTTTAAATGTATGTTTACCTTTTGAAAGGTTTTTAGTAAGTGTTTTCTTTTCTGTTTTAGCATTTTCACTATAACAATCATAACTACCTATTTTTTTGTTGTCAAGATAAACATCTAATGTCCCACCTTTAGACATTTTTTTAAGTGTCCAAATTAATGTTTCATCTCCCCACTTACAATCCAGTGTGTATGAATAACTATCTCCTATATTTTCTGTTCTCCATGTTCCATTTTTTATAAAATTACCATTTAATTCCATATCTTTAGTTTTTTTATCATTGTAATTTTTTAATTCCTTATCAGATATTTTTTTACCATATCCTTTAATTGCTGTTTTAACATCCGCAGAGTTCATAGTAAGCTCCATATTAGACGTATTATACTTATATCTAATAACAGTGTCACTTACTGTTCCGTATGATTTTTGGTCATATATTTTTATATTTTTATTATCGGCAAAATAAATATAGCCAAATGTCTCGGCTCCAGAAGTTAAATATTCCATACCATTCTTTTCTCCAAGAGAATCAACTTTTTTCTTAACATCATGTTTACCAATAAATTCAAAAGTATATCCTAATTTATTATCTTTTAAACCATTTTCTATATATTCTTTTGCCGTCATTGTTATTACTTTTTCAGTTTCAGATTCCGTGTCATCACTAACTTCAACTGTTGCGTCTTCTTCATTTTCCTTTTCTATATAATGATTTTGCAATTCAAACATTATGTGTTCAGCAGTTATGTCAGCTTGTATACTTGTATTATCTGATTTTACAGCTACATTTTTAATAACAAAATATTGTCCTGCATATATAATATAATTATCATTAACTAAATAATAATAGACATCTTGATTTTCATCTGTTTTATAGGCAGTAAAAGAGATAGAACGAGCACCGTTTTCTTCATGTTCATAGCTAAAAGATTCATATAAATAATCAATAAACGGTTCTGATACGTTTTTATTTTCATCTTCTATAATTAGAATTTCTTCGTGCATTCTTCTACCTCCCTTATCTATAAATAAAGTTAAAATCAAATCTACATTTTGCTGAACCTATTGAAGTTCCATCTATTTCAATATCATTATATCCTTGTTCTAAAGTAATAATACCATAATCAGTATCTTTCCCAACTCTTTTATTATCTATAATAGAATAGATTCCATTTATAACAAAAGTTCTATTCTTTTTAAGGCTACCTTTATAAGTCAAAGACGTACCATTAGTTTTGTTCCTAATAGTGAAACCATTTGGAGCATCTACATTAATATATATTTTTAAATTATGTCTATATAATGGATTGATTTCATCATCTCCGCCATTAAATACTTTAAATCCATTTGAATGAAAAGTATATTTAATCTCCTCATCAGTTACTAATCCACTTTGGAATTGCCAATTATCATCTGACAGACTATAATGTTTTGTACTGTACAAAGATTCTGCATATCCTTTATAGCAATGAAATTTAATTGTGAAATTCATATCTGCTACTGTTATTTTATCATACTCGATTTCAGCTGAATTTACAGCATATTTAAATCTAGGCATATCAGAATGAACTATATAAAAAGGGTCTCTCTCATTTATTAGACTTTTCATTCTTTGAGAGAACAAGTTCAAATCTTTAGAATCTGTTCCAGCAAAATAAAACAACAATTCTAAATCAAAAGCACCGTAGGTGTTCCTACTAGGAAGAACACCGTCAATGCCTGTTAATTCTAGTTCTTGTGAATTAGTAACAGGAGATGGGATATTCCATTCTAGGAAATGAAGTCCTGGAATGTCTGTTAATAAAATATCACTTTTATTAGGCTTAATTACCTTTACCCATCTATCTCCTGCCATTAATTACATCTCCTTATCTTTTATGTTTCTTGCCACGATGGTAGCTAGACTGATTATATTTACTACCTAAGTTCTGACTGACACTATTTGTAATAGCCTGTCCGTCAACAACTAATTCTTTATTATCTACTACATTGACAATAGTTTCTAATAATCTATTGTTTTGTTCTAATAGTTTTGCTATAATATCTATAGCACCATTGCCACTATCAACAGAAACCGGTTCATCTTTGATTCCCATGAATGATTTGGCTTGTTCGATTAATTGCATAGAACGGTTTTTCTTAGTTAATGGTAATACCATTTCTGGTCTATTACCTTCTCCTGCTTCATATAATCCATGCTTTTTAATCATACCACCATTTGCATATCTTCTTGGTCCACTAGGAGACCAACCGCCACCTGGATTAAACTGACTTCTCCAGTATTTATTGTTAAAGAATGCAAGTAATTGGTCGTAACCACTCATAATATTACGATGACCACGAACAGCATAATGTCTAAATGTTTGTGGAATAAATTGTAATAAACCTTTCGCTGGATTGCCCTGCAATACGTTAATATCTCTTAATCCACTAGACTGTGTAACACCTGCATTACCGCCGGATTCGTGCTGAATAAGACTAACAATTCTACTAACATCTCCAGAAGAAACACTTGTGTGCATTTGTTTAGCGGCTCTTCTAATATCACTAGCCCAAGCACTAGCAGATTTGTTTACACCGCCACGTCCACCTTTACTTCCGTTATGTGATTTTAACCACTTAACAGGGTCGATAGAGTGACCAGTCATAGAACCCATTCCGTGCTTGTTCATTTCATAGTGTAAGTGTGGTCCTGTACTTGAACCTGTGTTACCAGATATACCAAGTACATCTCCTGGTTTTACGTGTTGTCCATTCTTAACTGACCATTTACTCATATGACCGAAATATGCGTCATAAGGCTTCGCTTTAACAACGACATGATGACCGAATCCAACATTACCAGTATCTTTAGTTTGAACTTTACCTTCTAATGGTGTTTGAACTTTTTCGTATATATAAGGTAAGTCAATACCAGGATGCGCCCAATTAAACGCATAGCCTGGTGGTGGTCCATTAGGACTATATGGCGTAGTGATATTATCAAGATATTTGATATATTTACCGTCGCCATCGCCTTCCATAGCGTCGTCTAACCAGTCATTGAATAATGATTCTACAGCTTCTTTTAGACGTTTCCACATTGCGTCCCAAAGCATAGAAGGGATTTCCCCTTTAACCATACTAAAGTCAGCACCAAACTCACTCATTACTTTTTGTAAAAGTTTGCCTGGATGTCCAACATAATCCATTAAGTCTCCGGCTTTTTTCTTAGCCCAATCTCCAGCAGCACCTAGTGCTTCTTTAGAAGTGTTAAGCATTTTTTGTGCGCCGTTACTCAATGATGAAACTGTTTTACCAGTTTTCTTACCAATATTTTTGGTTTTGTCTTCTACATATTTCCATGCTTCTTTTGCAGCACCGCCCATGCCGCCTTGACCCATCATTTCTCCGGCGTCTATACCATGATTATGATTGTGTTTTCTTTTTTGTTTACGTTTTGCTTTTTTTGCATCTTTTAACATGCTTCTTCTGACAAGGTCTCCCTCATCAGTACCACGAGAAAACTTAGGAATAAGACCTTGTTTACGCATTTTTTGAGTAGTTTTACCATTAATAACTTTATCGCCTTTATTTAATGGAACTACTACATCTTTTCCTTGTGGTGCAAATAATGAACCGTTTTTACGTTGAATTAATTCTTGATGTCCATTTCTACCAGTACCATTACCAGGTCCTTTGTCATTAACTGTTGCTAAAGTTGGTGTGCTAATAGCGCCATTTCTAACAAAGTTTTGTGTATGTGTAGATTCTGTACCAGTAGATAATGTAGGTATTTTTTTATCTATACCTAATTTTCCACCAACCCAGTTTACACCTTTGATTAATCCATTAAGCCCTTTCTTAACGCCACCAACCATGTCGCCGATATGTTTTTTCACAGACGAACCAAAACTTTTAACACCGTCTACCATATTGTTGAAGACGCTCTTGATTCTGTTCCACATACCAGTCATTAAATCAATACTATTTCTTTTAATTGAGCGCCAAATATTGCTCATAATAGATTTGATTCTATTCATTATTTTTGAAATTGTATTTCTCATACTTCCAAAAATAGATTTAACTCTTCCTAGAATAGCACCTGTCCAATAAGTAACTGTTCCTTTAATGCCCTTCCATATTCTTTGCATAATCTTCCAAACAGCGTTCATTACAGAACTTATTCTGTTTTTAATTGCGCCAAATATAGATTTGATTCTGTTCCAGATAGCACCTGTCCAATAAGTTATCGTGCCTTTGATTCCTTTCCAGACACGTTGTACAATTTTCCAAGTACCATTTAATGTTGACCCAATACGATTTTTAATCCAACCAAATACTGATTTGACACGATTCCAAATAGCTCCAGTCCAGTAGGTAAATGTACCTTTCATACCCTTCCAGATTCTTTGAGCTGATTTCCAAGCACCCATTAAAGCGCTTCCTATCTTGCCTTTAATCCAATTGAATACGGTCTTAACTCTAGTCCATATAACGCCAGTCCAATAAGTGAAAGTGCCTTTAATACCTTTCCAAATAATTTGCGTTCTTTTCCAAGCTGCGCCTAGAGAACCGCCAATCTTATTACCAATCCAGCCAAAGACAGTTTTAACTCTAGCCCAAATGACACCAGACCAATATCTTATCGTTCCAGTCATTCCAGACCAAATTCGTTTTACTGTACCCCAAAGAGTGCCAAATACAGCTCCTACTGTATGGACAGTAGAGTTCCAGCCTTGAACAATTGCAGACACCATTTGAGCGCCTTTTGTTGCGAACCAACCTTTAACTGATTCCCAACCAGCAGCCATTTTTCCAGTAATAGTTCCCCAAAGATTCCCTGTAGTTGTTACCGCAGTAGTCCAACCGGATTTCAAACTATTCCATAATTGAGCTCCTTTTTGACCGAACCATTGACCTAAATTAGCACTTGTCGATTTGATTCCATTCCACAAGTCTCCAGCAGTAGATTTAGCTAAGTCCCATTGACTTTTAAAGTTATTATACCACTGTGCGCCTTTTTTACCAAACCACTCGCCTAGTCCAGCACCAGTATTTTTAATACCAGCCCAAAGGTCTCCAGCAGTCTGTTTAGTCGTTTCCCAACTGTTTTTGAAATTATTATACCATTGAGAACCTTTTTGACCAAACCATTGACCTAAACCTGTTCCAGTATTTTTAAGACCTTGCCATAAATCTCCGGCTGTTTGCTTAGTTGTTTCCCAACTATCTTTAAAGTCAGTATACCATTGTCGACCTTTTTCAGCAAACCAAGTTCCTAGATTTGAACCAGTCCCTTTCAATTTAGACCATAAATCTCCTAATCTAGTGACAGTTTCATCCCAACCGCCTTTAAATGATTTAGCAAATTCTTGTCCTTTTTCAGAGAACCAACCACCGATATTGGAACCGGTATTTTTAATACCGTCCCACATACCAGACCAATCAACGCTAGATATATCACTTATCATTTCATCCCAATTTTTCTTCCATGATTTACCCATGTCAGAGAAGGATTTTCCAATATCGCCAAAGAAATTGCCAAAACCTTTCTTAGTTTTTTCCCACCATTTCTCTGCGTTACTGTATACTTTTCCGTTAGATAAATCCATTTCTGTTTCTATATCTTCGTTGCTTTTCTTAACGCCGTCTAAAACTTTCTTATGGTTATCGTCAGCTTTTTTATTAGCTTTTCTATATCTATCATCAGCATCTTTTAACATTTTTTCTTTTTCAGTTTTAGATAAGTCTGTCATACTATTAATATGGTCTACTTCTTGGTCGTATCGTTTTTTATTTTCTTTTTTAGCATTATCTCTTGCCTTAATAGCTTCTTTTACTATAGATTGAGCTTCTTTAACATTATATGCTTCTCTGTTCGCTGACATTCTTGAAAGAATACGTTTCTGTTCTTTGTCAGTTGAAGAAAGAGTTCCGACAGCTAACTTACGTTGTTCGTCGTATAGTTGGTTAAGTCTTTTCATTTCCTTGCCGCTTAATTTGCCATCTCTTGCTTGTTTATTAACAAGTTCTTGAATTTCTTTGTTGATTTCCGTTAATTTTTGTTTACTTTTACTGAAACGTTTTTCAGTTCTCTGTAAGATAGCTTGTTCTTGTTTCTCTGAAAGTCCACTATTTTGAGAGAAAACTTTACGTTCTATATCTAATTGACCTTTAGCTCTCTTTTCAAACTCTGACATTAAATCTTTAGTAGTATCTTGTTGTATTTGTAATAATTTATTTTTTTCTTCTGTTGTTATTCTACCGTGATTATTTTTAATCTCAGCTAATATTTTATCAGATTTCTCTGAATAATCAACGAAATTATTTAATGCTTGTTTAGTTCCTTTAGAAACACCTTTACCTAAAACGTTTGAAACATCCGTCGCTTTGTGTGTAGCAGTTCCTAATGTTTTCATTACGTTTTTAAAACTGTTTCCTACAGATTGAACAGCCTTAACTTGTTGTTTAATGTCGCTGTCTTGTGGTAAAGATTTCCACCAAGACTTAATAGCAGAAGTTGCTTTATCTTTAACAATTCCACCAAGCCAACCGAACCAACGTCCAAGAGACTTAATTCCATTAACTGTACTTGATACTATTCCGCCTGCAAAAACTTTAAGAACATAAACAAGTCCGTTGATTCCGTCTCTAAACCATTTTACTTTCTTATAAGCAACTACAAATGCAACACCTACTGCGGCAACTGCGGCTACAATTGCTAGTATCGGCGCTGAAAGAGCTCCTATCACTGCGGCTAAAGCCTCAAATGCAGCTGTAAGTAATCCGCCCATTCCGATAAGTGGACCAATAACTTTTTTCAAACCGCCAAATAATTTACTAGTAAATGATGCTTTTTTACCTGTTGAAGCCATAGCAACTCCTGCACCTTGCATAGATTTACTAGCTGTGTTAGAGTTTCTAGCTACTCGGCTCATTCCTACACTTGACGCTTCTACTGCCTTTTCAGATGCAACTGTTTCTGCTGCCATTACTTTACTAGCTTTTCCAGTTCTTCTGAAACTTGCTGCTAGATTTTGTAACATTTGTGTAGTAGTCTTAATAGGGCTAAACATCAATTTTTGTGTAGCTACAAAGAATCTTAATCCTCTGGAACTTGACATTGCTGCCTTTTCTGCTACTAACATTGATTGTCCAACTAATCCCATAGCACCTGTGATAGCTGCCGCTACACCCAATACTGGAACTGCAATAACTGGAATCAACGCTAATGCTGCAACAAATGCTTTGACGGGTGTTGGTGCTTTAGCTAATGCGTCAACTAAAGGTGTTAATACTTTCATAATACCAATTAATGCTGGTGCAAGTGCTGAACCTAAAGAAATACCTAAATCTCTAACATGGTTCATAAAGATTTTCATTTGATTTCCTAAAGTTTTATACTTAGTTTCAGCTTCTTTAGAAAGTGCGTTACCTTCTTTATACCCTTTGTTTGCATTTTCTCTAGCAGTTTGTAATTGTTTGTTACCGTTAGCTAAACGTAATACTGTATCAGTTTCACGTAATTCAGTAATACCTAAATCTTTAAGCATTGCTTTAACGTTTTTACCTTGTTTGTTTTGGTTAGCTAACCCTTCTTCAAATTGTTGTACTGCTTTATATGGGTCTTTTCTCCATACCTCAGCAAACTCTTGACCAGACATTCCTGCTACTTTTGCAAAGCCTTGAAGTTTCTCCCCACCGTCTTTAACGGCATTGTTCATTTTTGTAAGAACTTTAGACATTGCAGAGCCACCGGATTCGGCGTTAATACCAACCGAAGCCATAGCCGCAGATAGTGCCATAATGTCTTTTTGACTTACGCCAACGACTGTTGCTGTACCTGCTAAACGTTGAGCAAAGTTCATAAGAGTTGATTCTTGTGTTGCCATATTGTTCAAATTTGTTATCCTAAAGGCTTTTTATCCTATAGCTCTATATGTTTCCATATAGTTCAGCATACATTTTCAACTACGTCAAAATACGTTTAGTTGGTAACCACTCGTGGTTCTATTTTATTCTTTATTTATAGATAAAGTTTCAAGAACTATGCGTTACGGTGCTATAAATCTTTTAAAATTTATAGTTACCACGATATTAGCTTATTGACAATTTAAAAAGTTTAAAAACTGTATTTTATTATTATCTCCATATCCGTATATAGAATGAAAAGATTTATGACACTCTTCACATAAGGTAACGCCATTATCTACGTCAAATCTTTCGTTAATATTTTTATCCCAAGACATAATGTGATGAGCATTTAATTTTCCTTTTTTAGAGCATTTTCTACATTTATAATTATCTCTAGCGAAGACTTTATTTCTCCATTTTTTTATTTTACCTTTAAACATATCTCTTTTTGCTCTATCTTCTTGTGTTAAATTGGGATTATACTTATAATGGTTTTCTTTAGAACGTCTTTCTAATCCACATTTTGGACAACGTCTGCCTATTAAAAATGTCTCTGGAATCTTTTTAAATACCGTACCACAAGTATTGTGCTTAAAAGATATTTCGTGTCTTTTGCTTATATACGTGTCTAATACTTCGTACTCATTCCCAACTAGTTTTTCTACCTCTTTTAAAAACAAAGAATTGTCTTTAAAATTTTTAGCACAAGCCGGACATCTAGTTCCAGATAAAAAGTTTGTTGGGCTTACGTAATAGTTGTATCCACAAACATTATGTTGTACTAATATTTTAGTTTTTGCATTTTTATATTTTTCTTTAAAAGTATAATCATTTTTTACAAGATTATAAACTTCATTTAAAAATTGTTCATTCGTCTTTTTCATATTTACACCTCCTATTATTAATATAACATAGAAAGTATAAATTGTCAACTTAGCCTTCATCGTTTTTGGTTACTGTGCAATATACATTTCTGTATAAGGGGGCAACAATATTTTACCCAATTGAACAACTGTACTACCTAATTTTTTGAAATCTGAATTAGGTTTACCTGTGGCGTTAGCAAATCGTGCCATACTTGTTGCTGCGTCTTCTGCTGTCATGTCTGTAGCAACACTCATTTGTGTAGCAACTTTAGTAAATCCTTTTAGGTTCTTAACACCTAATTGTGCTGCCATTGCCATAGTGTTTGCAATTTCTGCTTGTGATTCTGGCATTTCTTTTGCCATATTTCTAATACTCTTAGAATAATCTTGCATCTCTGCTTTACTAGCATTTGTAGTTTTTGCTACGTTTGCTTGAGCATCTTCCCATTGTACCGTTGCCTTGATTGCTCCACCAAAAGCTCTAGCAATCGGATAGGCTACACCTGTAGCTGCTGCTGTAAGACCCATTAAACTGTTTCTTACATCAATTAATCCAGCTTTATTTTGTTTCATAAAATTCAAACTACGATTTAATCCAGCGTTCATGTTTTTTTGTGATGCTCTATATGCCAACATTTGTCTGTTGACAGATTTCATTGAAGCAGTTAATCCAACATTTTCTGCTTTTAACTGTTTAACTTTAGCAGCTTGTTCTTTATATTCATTACTTGTGATACCTAAAGTTGAACGTATTCTACCAAGTATTACTCGTTCTCCTTTTAGCACCTCATTATTTCTTTGAATCTGTGCTGCCATTAATTTTTTATCGTATCTTAATTTCTTTTCTGCATTTCCTTGAGCAACAGCAATTTTTCTATTTGCTTCAAGAACTGCTTTATGAGATTTATATTTAGCATTCGCTTGGTCTATAGATGAGTTAACATAAAGCATTTGCTTACGATAATTTTTCATTTCAGCTTCTAATTGCTTCATGTCTGCTTCTGTACGTCTAATTTGACTTTGTTGTTTAACAAACGCTTGTGTGTTAGGTTTTAAGCTACTTAACTCTTTTTTTAATCCATTAAGTTTTTCTTTATATGTTTCCATTAAGATTTTGGATTGTTTATATTTAGAGTTAAGACGATTCATTTCATCGCCACTAGCTTTATAAAATTTGTCTAATGTTTTTAAGTTGGAACGAATTTGTCTGATAGCTTTATTTACGCCTGTTGTTGATTTCATAAATCCTGCTGTTTGTAAATCAAGCTGTGCGACTAATTTACCAACGACCTTTCCATTAGCTGGCATGTATTTTTCACTCCTTATAAAAAATATGTATAAATGTGTTGACAATATAAATATGTATGCTATAATAAAGTTAACAAATTAAAGAAAGAGGTTTTAAAATGTTTACTGATTTTTATGTAATTGGTTATAAAAAACTCAATGGAGAATATTTATACTTTGGCGTTGATGATAATGGTAATAAACGTTGGATAACAAATATCATTGACGCTGTGTGGTTTAATATCGAACAAGACGCTAAAATATTTGCAGATAATTCGGCTTTTGTAGTAAAAGACTATGAAATTATTACTGTTGAAGAACCAGAATCCGAACATTGTTAACGTAAAATCTACCTTTTATTGTCTTAAATTATACAAAAAAATAAACAGGGGCAAAGTATCTGTTTGTTAGATACCTTACCCCTCCTATTATTTTTATTTATAGTAATCCGTTTGATTTCAAGAAAGCCTCCAAAGAATTTTCTGGAGAAACGTTATTTTGTTTGTTTTCTTGGTTTTGTTGTCTTTTCTTTTTGTATTCTGCTTTTGCATTTACAATATCGTGCAAGTCTTCGTCAGTCATATCATCAAAATCAGACCAACGAAAACCATAATCTTTTATTAATGTACCAATCATTTCATTATATTGGTAATACGTCTTTGTCCAGGAAAATGTTTCTACTTTCCCTCTTTAGCTTCTTCGACGTCTTCGTCTGAAATACCCATAGCAGACATGATTACTTCTTGTAGTACAGTAGCAACTTCATCAGAAGTTAATCCGTCAAGAATAGTGTCTTCTGTTACTTCGTCATTCTTTTTGAAAATAGAGTTTGCTACTAAATCAATCATCATGTCAAAAGATTCTGCTTCTGATACTACTGGATTACCGTTCTTATCTACTTCTTCTAATTTTGAGTACATCTTCATAGCATCTCGTGTAGTACGAGCCATAATTTTACCTGCTTTGTATTCTTGTACTTTACCTTTCTCGTCTTCTAATTTAATTGTTACTTCTTTAGCCATAAATAATCTTCTCCTTTATTTAAATATGTATAAGCCCCAAATTAAGGGGCTGAAAAATTACTCTGCATCGACTATTGCTGAATCTGTTCTGGCTGATACAGAGACATTCTTAGGGAGTGTCAGTAGTTTCTTCTGAATCTGCTACTGGAGTTTCATCATGTTTTTCACTATCATCTACTAATCGACCAGATGGAGTAGAGTTAGTGTTTTCTGAACCGTCTCCAGCAATATTGTAGAATAATTGTTTTAATGCTTCTCGTTTATCTTCGCCACGAGCAGTTGCATAAGTATTACCATGAGCATCTGCTACAAATTGACCTTCTAATTCGTCTGCTTCTGGTTCAGATAATTCGTCTTCGTTTGTTGCTAATTTTTGTTCATCTAAACGGAATTTACCTTTTAACAATGCAAAGAAAATAGGTTGTCCGTCAAGTGCTGCTGATTCCATAAGAACTCCAGCGTATGGTGGCTCTGTATTTTCTCCTACTAAATAAATACCGTCTTCGTTTTCTTTACGTCCTAATAAACGTGCAGCTAATACATCTGTAATATCTAAAATAGATAGTGATAGTTCTACTGAACCAGTACCACGTTGTGCAACATAGTATGCAACGTTTGAAGCGTATACTTTAACAGCTTCTGCTGATAAACCAGAGATACTAGCCTCTGTAGTACCACCTTTATTTGCTTTACCTTCTACTACATAAGTGTCTTCAACTTTATCATCTTTATCATAAATAAAGAAAGTCGCACGCTTAAATCCAATTGTTGATGCCATATTATATTTCCTCCTATATATTTTTAATCTGTTTTATTTCTATAATTATACTGTCGTGTGACAGTTATTACTCCTTCTAAATCTGGGTCATACCCATCATATCCCGTTGAATAATAAAAACCATGTTGTCTTAATTGTTTGTCTGTTTTTATAATCATTCCTTCTATATCTCTTTCATCTTCATCATCAAAGAAGAATTGAATTTGATAACGCTCTCTAGTGAAATTAATATCGTTACTAGAATGTGTTGTTGCTGTCGAAGTTATATGATTAATACGAACAAACGGTAATGTTTTTAATCTATCAACATCTTCTGGAATATTATATAGGTAGACATGTTTTGATGGTATAATATCTTTTACTTGTTCAGCTACAAGTCTTTTTAATTTTACTGATAATTGAACACTAATCATTTCATAAACAACTCTCTTCTTAATATATTTTCTATAGTTGTATATGAGTTACCTAGTTTAGCATCTACCACTTTATTAAAAAAGAATGTTGGTTGTATATATATAGTACCATCGTTAATAAAATGAGCACGCCAACCAGTAGCTTTACCATATCCCACAATATATCTTTCGTCTTGTAGTTTTTGATATTTTACGTCATCTTTCATATGAACAGTAGAATACCATTTACCACCATATTTATTTGACGGACGTGGTGGTCCTACGGGTGTCACAGCTTCTACTTCTTCGGCAAACTGTTTAGCACCTTCTCTTAACGCTTTATTTCTAACTTTAGGTACATTTCGTGCCAATCTCGCTAACTCATCAGAAATACCAGAATCTTTGATTGTTATTATTGTTCCATCTTTAGCCATTAATGTTTTTCCTTTAGAACAATCATGTCGTGCATTTCTGTTTCATAATCTGGTACAACACTTACTATATCGAACATTTGACCTTTTACTTTTACAGTCCAATCGTTTTTTATCTCTTTTCTTTGCTGTCTTCTAACGATAAGAGTTTGTCTATTTATATGTTCAGTTCCTATAGCAGCTTGAACTTCACTTATTCTAGCTTGTCTAATAGTACACCAACAAGAAAATTCTTCTTTTTCTACAGTTTTGGTGTTACCTCTTATAGTTTCAACTTCTTGCATAGAATAAAAAGTACAACGTTGATTTAATTTTCCAGCATCATTTAACAAAGGCATTATCTATTTCCCCCTTTGATTATAATCAACTTCATTTGCAGGTTTATAAAATCCTGTATTAGGAACATTAGTATTGTCTTCTCCAGTTAATGCTGTATAAGTATCAACTTGTTGTGCTCTATAGAATCTGTTAGCTGATTTGTCATAAAAGATATTTGATAAATCTCCAAGACCACTTTCTTGCATTCCATCAATAAATGCAAAGTTCCAATATCTGTGTGGGTCTAGCAATCCTGCAAATACATATTCCATTTCTTTAACGTTTGAACGTGGAGACATTATAGTTCTAGTGTCATACCACTGTGATATAACGTTAAGTCTTGCAATATCTATTTCAGCTGGATAACTACCATCTTCGTTGAAATCGCTAAGAGACCTATTCATATAGGTTTCTACAAAAGAACGTGAAGCAGTTATACACATTTGTATAAATTTATCTTCTTGTTCTTCGTCATAATCAACACGGAGATAATTTTTCACATAGTTTAATTCTAGTGAATCGGTCATGGTCTATCCCCCTCTAATCTTATAAATCTTTCCCAATCTTTATCGTATCTTTCTATATCTTTAAATAAATCTTTGTTATAATATGGGTTTAAAATATCTGCCTTACCTTCTCTGTAAAGTTCGTAAGCCATATCAAATTGCAGGTCTATTTCTTGACCTACTCTCCTAGCTGTGTTATAATCAGATAAGTAAGTATCTTGGAAGAATAAAACTCTTAACATTTTTACCTTCTCCCTTCAAATATGTATATGACGAGAAAGTAAAACCTTCTCGTCGTCTATACTACAATTACTTAGTATTTGCAAGTGTAATAGCTTCTGGGTTAATAACGTTACCGTCCATATAACCGTCGAATGCTAGTAATTGTGTACCATTTAATGTTTGTTGTGTATCTCCGTTAACATGTTTAAGAGAGAATCCTTGTTTAACCATGATACCATAAGCAGCACCAATGTTACCAAAGATGATTCCATCTTTTTTATCTAAAACATCAGATACGTATACAGGGAAACCTAAAATAGTAGAACCAATAACACCATTGACTGTACCATTTTGTAATAAGAAATCTCCTGTACCGTCTTTCAATTTACGGATTCCGTTAAATACTTCACGTGACATGTAGAAAGCTGCGCCGTCTAAGTAAGCTGGGTTTAATGAACCAGTAATGTCAGCTAATTCTTCTACAGTAACATTCGCAGAAATTTTTACTTTGTTTAAATCTTCTGAATCAGTTACTTCGTTAGATAAAATACCTACGAATCCTCTTTCTTGACCTAAACCTTTAAAGATTGATTTTTCAACTGCACGAGCTGTACGACGTGCTAAAAGGTCAGCTGAATAACTTAATAAATCCATTGCAGAATCGTTTAACAATTGTTGAGTTAAAGTAACTGCTGCACCAACACGTTTTTGAGTTAAAGTAACATGTTTGAATTTTAATGCGATACTTGGAATTTCTTCGTTTTCTCCAACGAAACCTGCTTGGTCGTCAGTATTTTCTTTAGCGATTTTCAAAGTACCATTAACTGATGGGTATTTACGAGCTTGTTCGAATACTGGAGACGCTTCTTCCATTTTACGTAAGATTTCATCAGCGATTTGTTCTGGGATTAAAACATCGCCATCATTTGTTGTGTTTACATATTGAGCACGTTCCTCTAAACCTTTTCTATCGTTACGAATGAATGAGTTTAAAGCGGAACGTTGTTCTACTAATTTATTGTCTGCCATTTCTCTTTCCTCCACTTTTTGTCCTTTTGTATTTTTTAATTCATTAATTTGTGAATCAATTGTTCTTACTTCATTTACTAGTTTTTCAAATTCTTCTGATTCTTTGCTTGTTAAATTGCGTGATTCCTTACCAGTGCCATTTTCATTCACTTTGTAAGTAATTTCGTCCATTTTGTCTAACAAGCTGTTACGTTGTTCTCTAAGCTCTTTTAATTCCATTATTACTTACCTCCACGTAATTCTTCAATTCGTCTTTGTGCTTCTGCGAACGAAATAGAACGTCCTTCGCCTTGACTTGTTGAAGTGCTGTCAGATTGTGTTTTATCATCTTGTTTTTCAGATGTAGAAGATGAAGATGTGTCGTCTTGTGAACCTGTTTGACTAGAAGAAGTGTCTTTATCTTCTTGAACACGTCCTTGTTTTTCATCTTCTCCGTTTTGTTCTCCAGGAATATCTTCTGGCAATGAACCATCATAATAAGCTGTTTTACCAGATTGTGATTCTGGTTCGTTTTCTACTGTACCATCATCTTTACCAGCTGGAACTTTTTTGTCATGGTTATATGAACCTTTGCCGTCGATTTCTTTATCTCCAGCATATTTACCATTTTCTTCATCTGCTTTAATTCTTTTATGGTCTGAATCTGATTCTGCTTGTGCAGATGTTTGTTGACCTGCTGCATAATTATCTTTTTGTACATTAACAGTTTTACCGTCTTTATCTGTACCTAATGTTCCACGTAATTCTCTTACTTCATTAGTAAGTTCGGAAATTGCTGTAAGCAATTGGTCTGCTGTACGTTGTTCCATTACATTTTCCTCCTCAATGTCTTCTGGGACTATATCTTCGTCAGAAGTGTCAAGTCCACGATTTGAGATACTTGATTGAGCATAAGCTGGATTTCTAACAGCTGATACTTCAAATAATTCTAAATCATTAATCGTTCTCTCGAAAAGGTTCTCTCCAACTGAACGCCACTCATCATTGATAGATTGGAACCCGAATGACATGTTAGTAATTAGTCCAGAACTAATCATTTCATACCAATCTCGACCAGCAGAAGTATTAATAACTCTTGCTTCCATATAAAGACCTTTATCGTCTTCTTTTAAGTCTAAAGTTCCGTTCTTAGTAGAAGCTAAAACAACTGAGCTATCATGTTCTGCTAAGAAATCAATATCTCTATCTGATTTTGAAATGGCACGTTGGAATGCACCTTTTGAAATTTTTTCTTTAAAGCGTTTTGCCAGTCCTAGCTCTTGACTAAATTGTTCTGTTTGGTTTACATAACCAGCAACAATCATGTCTCCTTCGCTAGTCATTTTGGCATCGTGCATTCTAAATTCCACTTTAGCCATTTATCTAACCTCTCTTATATAAAAGTTATTTGTCTTCTTTTATATCCTTATCCTTGTTAGATTTTTTATCTTTGTCTTCTTTATCTTCATTCATCTCATCATCAGTCTTTTCTTCGTTGTCATCTTTATCAGTATTCTCTTTTTCTTGTTCTTTTTGTTTATCTTTTAAATCATTACTAGCTTGTTCAGAATCTTTATTCATAGCTTTTGCTACACTTTCTGGGTCATTAGGGTCAATAATAGCACCCATATTTGGAATAGTCATTTTACTGTCTTCTTTATTGTAGAAAATGTTTCCTAGACCCCACATCATGTAGTCATCAGTTATTTGTTTAAGGTTATGTCTAGCTCTTGCTTCATTCACAGAGATTAATCCGCCTTTCATTGCTTGAATAGTAGTAGCAAATTTCTCTGCTTCTGTAGTTGCCAATATTGAATCTCTGTCAACTTGGAAACTGTAACCTTTGTCTTTTTCAGATTCTAATAGTAAAGATTTATTTAATGCACTTTCAAGAGCTGTAATAATTGGGTCTAATGTATACTGTAAGAAATGCAAGTTGTTTTGTTCATTAGAATTATATTTATTTGCATCTGCATTAAGCATTGACTCTGGAATACCAAAAACTCTTGCAATATCTGATAATACAGCTTCTTTACTTGTACTTAAATCTAATTCATTAGGGTTGAGAGATACCGGTTTGTAATCCATACCATCTTCTAAAATAACCGTTTTACCAGCATTTTTTCCACCTTTATAGATAGTCTCCCAACTTTGTTTAATTCTTGCCATTGCTTTATCTGTAACCCTAGATGGAGTAGTTAAAACAGCCAAAGGCAATGCACCATTCTCCAATATAGAAGAACTATATTGTTGTTGGTTTAATGCAAGTTGTAATAACTCTGAATTAAGGTCTAATATACCCTTCGAATCTAATCCATTCTCAGAATTTTTTAACACAATCATTAATTCATCGGGCAATAAAGTTATTTTTTGAGCATCTGCTCCTAAAACTTCAAATTGACCTTTAACTGCAAAAGGTATGTTTTCATCTACGTATTTTTCAACAAAAACGTTTTTAGCTGGTATATGATGCAATCCCATTAACTCATTTCTATTCCATTCTGGATATATATATGAGTTTCCATGAAAAAGATAATCTAATATAATGCGTTTCTTTAATGTAATAGCAGTTAATGTTGTATTAGGTTCTTTATTCAATAAAAAAACTCTTTTATCATCGTCTAATGATACATATTCTCCTTTAGAGCCTTTTTTATACAACCTTATTGGTAATCTAGCAATAGTGGATGTTATTAAATCAGTTGCTGCTGCTACAGAGGATATTGAAAGTGCTTCTTCTTCTGTAAAATTTGAGGAACCACCAGAGGAAGTACCAACAATAGCTGAATTTACATTACCATACATATTATTTAATTGTTGTTTGTTTTGATTATTTTGATTATTTGAAAATTGCTTCATTAAATCATCAATCAATCCCATTTACGTACCTCCTTTACAAAATAAATAATCCTCTATCTTCAAAACTACTTGTCAATAATCCGTCATCTATGTCTTGTTTCCATAGATACATTGCATCTGCTGTGGCATAAACACCGTCAATTTTACCAGCACTTTTCTTTTTATTGACATATATATTCATTGTAGTATCGTATGTTATTCGTGCGTTTTTATAGTTGTTTTCTAAAAGTTCATTTTCTTGGTAAAGGAAATTGCCATCTATAATATAATCTCTCATCATTTTAAATGTTGGACCAAGTGACGAACTATTTTGTCTTACTTCTATACACTCGTAATCTCCTTCATCTATAAATCTGTTTACAGATGATATTGCATTACGTCTATCATATCCGATACCTTTTACTATAACATTATATTTCTTTTCTATTCCTAATACGTAATCTTCAACAAAACGTTGACTTATTACTCTATCTCCACATAAAAAAGCCCAACCTTTATCACGCATTAAGAAATAATTAATACGTTCTCTTTTTGATTTTTCTGTTGCTTTCTCTTGTGGAATAAATGACCAACATTTTGTATAAAATTTATCTTCATCATTATCATAATAAACCATTGAAACAGCAGTATTATCGACAGTTTCTGCTAAGTCGATACCTAAATAAACTTCTCTACCGTCCCAATCAAAATCTTCTTCTGCTATTTTACCTTGTCTTAAATCGTCTATAGTAACAAATGATTCTTCAATATCTCCGTCAATAAATATGTTTAAATGTTTAGTTAAAAAGTTAGATTTTTTAGACGGCATTTCTGTTGCCATCGTTCTTTCATCATCTAACATTTCATAGTTTTCTGGAACATCATATAAAATAGGATTGGCTTGATATAGAGCTTCTTCTGACATCCATTCCTTAGGATTATCTGGTTTGTACAACAAAGCGAAAGTTTTGTCATCCTGAATAATACCATCCATAACTTTTTCAGCATAATCCACTTCTTCTGTCATTGGATTGTCTGTTGTTTGGTACGCAGTAGATATTATAATACCAGTTTTGTTTAATTGGTTCATTTGGCTTGACCGCATTGAATCAATTGGATAACGTGAAGGTAAAGCCCCCGTTTCATCGGATAACCACACTGCTGCTTTACGTCCATCTAACTTATCTAAAGAATAAGCTAAAGGTTTCATAGAAGATTTCTTAGCTGTGAATCTAACCTCTGAACGTAACCATTTAAAATGATTTGACAATGCAGGAGATTTGTCCAATAACATCTCCATTTGCTCTTTAATCAAACTAGACAAATCTTTAGTAGCAGATACACTGAAGAATTTAGAATATTCTGGTTCAATCATCATAAATATCAAGAATATCAAACCAGTAAGAAAAGTTTTACCGTTCTTTCTTCCAATAAGCAATAAACTCTTTTCATATTTACGTCTTTTAGGGTTTTCTTTGTATTTCCAACACAATACATTTGCTAAAAAATACCACTGAAAACCACCTAGTGCTTCGTAAGCACTTACTCCTTCTTTCATGCCATCTGCCATATTTATCAGTTTAGTTAAACTATCTAATGTTTCTAACATATCTACATCAAAAAAATATTTGCTTTTATCATTTTCTAATTCATGTAAAAACTTAGAACATTCTTTTTTTATATATCTTCCAGATATAACATCTTCATTCACAACAGATAAGGCGTATTGATAAGAAGGATGATTAACTATTTGTTCATCAATCAAATCATTACCCTCTTTCTCTATATATAAACTTATAATCTTTAAATCTTATTCTAGCGTTATATACTTTACGACTCATATTACCAGGTCTTTCGCTAGGACAAATAGGTTGACTTTCTAATAAGTTTTTAGTTAAAGGTTTTCTTCCTAATCCAAGTTTACTAAAATAATTCCAACACTCTTTGTAAGACTTAAAAGAATAAATTAAGTCCACACCATTATAAACATCTACTATTTGACTTTTATTATATCTATGTTGATTTAATGTATCGATGTGTTTTTCTAAACGCTCTTTGTCATTTTTTAAACTTTCTTTTGTGGAAATAGATTTCTTTATTCTTGTCTCTTCACTTTGTTTTCTTCCTCTTTGAACATCTGAAATTCGTTTTTTCGTTTCTTCTGTTCTTTTTCTTCCTTTATTTACCAAAGAAAGTTTCTGTCTTGTTTCCTCTTTCTTCAATTCTGGTTGATTATTAAAATTATATCTAGCTAAAAAACCACCATCGGCTAGATTATAATTACCATATGTATGTTTTGATTTAAATTCTTTTATATACCATATTTCTTTTTCATCTAACTCATCTGCCGACATAGCAAAATCTATTAGTTCTACTGAAAAATTTTCTTTGCCATATTTAGATATCGCCTTTTTAATTAAAGTGCCACTTCCATAGTAGTTCTTAATAAATTCTTTTGATTTTCTCTGTCCTATATATATTTTCTTATTTAATAAATTTGTTGTTTTGTATATATAACCATACATATTAATCATTCCTTTATTAAATAATAACATACATATTAACAAAATTCAAACTTATGTAATCTCACTCTTACATTTGATTCAAACCAATGCCTTTGTTATACTTAAAGAACTAGAGTGAGTTCGAGCTTCCTCTTCCGTAAAGATTTCACTCTCAATACTCCGCAGAGTAGACATATATGTATAAAGGGCTCAAACCATTCAAAACTACCCTTTGTTCTTTCATTACTATTTTTCTATAGCAACAAAGCACTCAATAAGCCACATTGAGAATCTAGTTTTTAACCTATCTCTCCATTCACTTAAATAGCTAGTTTAAGTTACTATCTCACAGTCTCAGAGTTAGGATAGGTGGACATGAAATCCACATTTTATTATGTATATGTAGCCATCTAAAAAAAGTTATCGTTTTAAAAACTGTGAAACGGTGGCTACTCCAAAAAGACAGTATCAGAATGGCTGGATTTGAACCAACAACCACCACATCCCAAATGTGGTATTCTGCCAAATTGAACTACATTCTGTTAATCAACAAGAGGGCAAAGCCCTCTCGGAGAAATTATTATGAATGAATATGAATAAGGAAATCGAGGTTTTACCCTCTTAAAAATACTCTTACCTATATGGTCGCCATTTTGTCTTGTTGACTTTTAGACGCAAAGATAATCACGTTAATTATCCCAATATAAGTAAAAGTAATTTTAACAAAGTAAAAAAGGGACATTCTCAAATGAGTTGTCCCATAAGGTCACTATTATAAATATATTGTATTATTTTCTTCAATACCTTCATCAGTGAAAGTTAAATATTTTTGACTAGGTTTACCACCTAATCTCATTTGTATTGCATAATCATCACTACCACATAAAGAACCGTTAGTGATACATGTTGTCTTACCATAATCCATAATTGATTCTCTGTGAAAATGTCCACCTATAACAAAATCTGGAACATATCCTAATAGTTGTGGTAATTTAGCAACAATACTTACTCCTTTATCATAATCTCCGTGTACTAGAACGCCCTTTCGTCCTTTTATTGTAGTTTCAATAAGACCGTCCTCAGAATCAAAAGACGTATAGTTTAATTGAGAACTAAACGCTGTATCTAATATAGTTAAAATAAGTTTTTCAAAGTTCTCTTCTATCCCTGCTACGTCTTGCTTATTAGGAGATACACGACCATGATTTCCTATAACATTATAATACTTAACATCAATACCTAATTCCAAGAAATCCCCAATAAAGTCTTTTAAGTATTCAGAAGCTCTTATAACTTGCTGAATAACATCTTCTTCACTTTGGATTCTAGTTGATACGTGTATAGCACCATGAATTAAATCGCCTAAGTTAGCTATATGCAATCTCTGTATGTCGTCTTTAATTACTTTTTCATATGTTTTCTGCTTTAACTTAGTGATTCTGTATCGTGCTACATCTTCATTAAATCTATTAAATTGGCTATCTATATTCATTCCTAAATGCCAATCAGAAATAACTACCATAGCTTCACTATCATTAGTTTTATCTTTGTTTTCTATAGGTAATTCAAATGGTTCTAATGTTTCTGTTGCAGATTCAACATAATCTACTAAATGTTCTAAACGAGCCATTTGTCTAAGAGTATTACGCATTTCACGTTTTTGGTCTCTCATTTTTATTTTTTCTTTTTCAAGCTCTAATTTCTCTGATTGGATTTCTTCTAATTGTTCTGTATTAATTCCTGTAGGGTTTTCTTCTTGTAAATAGCTAGATACTTTAAGATAGCCTTCCATTTCACGACGCCATTTTGCTTCGTTCCAATTTTCTCCTGTTACTTCATTCATAAGCTGACCACATTCTTTAAATGTTAGTCCATAAGATTGTCTGTTTTTGTATAATCTTATCCAATAAGATGTTATACTTTCCTCATCGCGTTTTAAATATTCATTCATTCCATATTCCTCCTTAAAAAATATGTATCAAAGGACAAGTCGAAAAACGTTCCCATGTTTTTTAATAAAAGTTTGCTGTACGTCCTTTTAAAATATAAACAAGTCTCAACATAGTATTATATTATCTAAAAAATATCTTTATCCAATTAAATTTGCTGTAAGAGACTTTTATATAAAATAAACAAGACACATAATCATTTTAAATAGCCGTAAAATTGAATTAATAAGATTGCTGTAAGTGTCTTTAATATGTATCAACGGAAATTAATCCGTTGTTTGATATAAGCCCTCTATCGCTTTATATCTATCTGATTCTAAAATTTCTAATAATGCTTTAAGTGGTGTATATTTTTCTAAATCATCTAGGTCTAGATTACAAATACTGTTAAATATGTTTTGACTAAAACCAGATACTAAAATTGTATTTTTAGTTGTTTTAACTACAGGTTTAGTGTTACCATATCCTACATTCCAAAATACTATAAACGGTAATTTATATCCATGTTGTTTAAACTTATGTTTCATTTTTTCAAAGAATGTGTCATCTGGTTTTGGTACATCTGATGCGAAAAAACCACCAGTTGTAGCTTCGTCAAATTGCATATCTGAAATAATAAGTAATGATTTTGGTAACTCTTCTTGTGTTAAATCATTGTTAATTGCTGTTTTTAATATTAAATCAAATGTTTTTTCTAAATCTGTATTCATACCCCAATTAGAAGATTCAACACTAGATACTTTATCACGAATAGTATTACCTTTAATTTTTTTCAATTCTGGTTCATTAGAGAATGTGATAAAATGGTCTTTAAATTGACCTTTGTTATGTTCTGATAAAAATATTCCTAAAGAAACTGCTACGTCCATTGGTAGTCCATACATAGAACCAGAAACGTCAACTACAGGTAGAATCTCTAATCCGTTGTTAGTTGGCGCAGGAATATTATTCCATAGAGTATTTAATGAAGAACTATTACTATAACGCACTTTGTCTACAATTTGATAAGGAGCGAGAGTTCCGCTATTTATTTTTTCTTCTCCAGAATCTACTTTTTCTAAATAATCTGTGTAACGCTCTTTGTCATTTCTAATAAAAGCGTCTCTATATTTCAAATTAGCTTGTGACGGAACACGAGAATAGTCAATATCTTCATAACGTTTTTCAGTTAACTTAGTTTCTACAATGTCTAGTTTCTTTCTGATTCGTGTGTTTCTTTTACGATATTCTTTAGGTGTAATATCTACATACTTCATAAATTCTCTATATGCAAATTTCATGTCTTCATCTTTAGTAGTTTCTGTTGGCATATATTTAGCTAATAAACTAACTTGTTCATTGGTATCATCTGAATCTAAGATATTATTTAAATGTTGTGCTAATACTCTCTTTTTATCCTTGTTTCTAACTGGCGCTAACAATAAAAGAACCACATCTTTGTAACTTCCGTACTCTGATATTAAAGTAACTAAAAACGGAATTTTATTTATATTAATATTGTCAAATATATCAACAAAACCTAAACGACCTAAACGTTTGTCTCCCCCGCCTTGACGAACGTCTCTTGCATATGCGATTAATTTAGAATATAATAAAAAATCTTCATCTCTTGCTTCAATCATTAAATCTGTTAAATCATCTATATTTAAAAATCTACTATTTCCAATTTCAGTTGATAAATCTAAAATACCGCTTAAAGTAGATTTATAACCATTTTCTCCGTTTGTTGTAACTGTTTTATTATCTTCATTAATTAAATTATCTAAAAAGGTCATGGGAACGACTTCCTTTCAAGTTTTAATATGTATATGGACACCTCTAAACCTAATTGACTTAGTGTCCGTAGTCTTTTACAATCAAATGACGGTCTTATATTATTTTTGATTAAGAACTTTTAATAATGGGTCTTCTTCTTTTTCTTGCTTTTCTATATTAGCTGCTGCTAAACTACTTCTTGATGACGGTGTCATACCTAATTGAACAGCCAGTTGTTTAAATTGATTAAGTGCTTTATCTCTAATATCGACAGAAGGGTTTTTCTTTTTAATATCTCTACCATTTCTGTCTGGTTCATAATACCACAATCCGTCTAATTGAATATCAGCATCACACTCTCTTATAATCGCTAACGTTTCTGAAATCTGAACGACCACTGGAATATCAAGATTACTTAAAACACCACTTACTTCCATTTCATTAACTATAAAAGAGTAGTATTCTTTAGCTAGGTCTGATAGGTACTCCGGAATGTCAGATACTTTTTCAGACTTGCCTTTTAATTCATCTTCTGATTTTTTCATTTGTTCAACTTGCGATTTATTATATCTATGGTTTTTGCTTGGGTCTACAAGTTGGGCTGGCGCTTTTGGTCTACCTCTTGACATTACCTTTTCCCTCCTTATTTATAATCTTAGTTCGTCAATATCTTCATTAAACTTTTGTACTTCCCAATCTAAACTACCTTTTGTTCCTAATGCAAGGTTACATGTTTTACAAACTGTTATTAAGTTGTTTGGGTCATACATTAACTCTGGATATTCAGAACGTGGTTTGATATGGTGTACTTGTAAATCTTTTGTTTCTATAACATTAAGACTTACCCAACATCTGTTACACATTCCACCGTCTCTTTTAATAATTCTCTCTCTTAAAGTTTTCCAACGCTTACTGTTTAATTGTTTTTTACGTTCTTTGTTTTGTTCATAATATTGTTTACTATATTCATTTGAATTATTTACTTGACAAATACATTGTTTGTTTGCATCGTATCTTCTGCCACAATGTGAACAAACTTTATATCTCATGAATAACATCTCCATATTCATCAAGAACACGACCGCAATAGACACATTCGTATTCGTCTGTGTCTATATGTTTAGTTTGCCCGTTACAATTAGAGCATTTTGGATTGCTTGTCATTTTTACACCTTCCTATTTAAGAAAGATGACAATTTCCTTTTTTATATGTATAAAACCCTTTACATTATATATGTAACAATAACGTGCATTTTCGGGTGTTGTTTACTAATTTTTTACATAAATAAGAATAATAATGTCACAAATTTGTCATAAAATAATTAACACAAACATTACTCTGTGTGTTATAATATATACAGAAAGAAAAAATATAATATTTTTAAATAAATTTTAAAAAACGCTTGACAGATATATCAGGTGTATGTTATAATATATATAGAAAATAAATAGTTTAAGTTTTGTTAGTTGTCCTATGTTTGTATAAACGGACAGGTGGTCGTCTCGCCGATAATAGATGATGATTAGAAAGTAGACCAGCATAGCATTGCGTATATTGTTACGTTAGACTTATTTCGTTTTGAGTATCTAGCTATGTTCTAGTGTGGTTAAACCAGTCCGCACAATAAATACTTAAAGGTTGGGTGTTATTGTAACTTCCCGTAAGAACAGTTGCTTTAACTTGGAGAATTTAGGCGTGCTTTTCAGTACGTATCGTCTCAATGTAATTACCGTTAGGCTTTCAAGTGCGGTATCTTTTTGAAAAAAGTTTTTGAGAACAGAGAGTATATTAGGGATAAGTATATACTTTTTTAACTATTGTTTATTGAGTGTTTGTTATTAAGTGTTTAAAAAATAATAATTAAAAAATACTGTGACAAACAATTACGTAGTAATTTTTGGCACACAGGAGCTAACTTGTTAGCGACTAAACACTTCATCGAGATACTTACAATATATATAACAATCTGTAATGTTAGTTCGCTTAGCTCACTAACAAACACATTGTAAATATATATTGATTACATTTTTCATTCTGAAAAATATACAATAGTTTTTTTATTATGTATGAATAAGGAGAACACAATATGTATAAAAAGAATTTTAATAATAATAGTGTAAAAGTAGATGTTAATTTTTATGAATTTAAAGTAGGAGATAAAATATTATACTGTATTAAGTTAGAGGATATATTAGAACAATTGAATTTAAGAAAAGATAAAATAGTTCCTATTGTAAAATCTATAAAAAAAGGAGAAAAAAATATAGTAATATTAAAAAACAATAAATATTATTTATCCCAAACAGGATATGAATTGTTATTGAAAAATCTTAAAGGTAGAAATAGGAAACATAGAAAATCTAGTTTAATATTAGGAAAATATAGAAATAAAAATAATAAAAACAAAGATATAGCTTATGTTCCAAAAGATAAAGGAATCAAACACGATAATACAGAGTTAGGTAATATTCCTTATTCTGTTCTTTATGGACAAATATATTATAGTCATAAAGTAATTGCTGATATTTTAGATACTAACGAAAAATATATTTTTGAAATATGCGAAGATTTAAAAAATGATTCAAATCATATTATTCAAAAAGAAAACGAAACTTATATTATAAAAGACATTGGTTTTTGTAAAATTATGAATGAATTAAATTTAGATTATACAAAGTTACTTTTAGATTTATATTCAATGAGATACTGGAGTTATAAAAAATTTAAGAAAGTAAAATTTAAAAATAAAAAAAGAAAAATTTCTAGTTTTTCTAACTCTCATGGTTGACACTTTGAGAGTTTTAGTTTATAATAAGAGTATAACAAATAAGGAGTGAATTAAAAATGACAAAATACATAATTACAGACCATGCAATGGAGAGATATGCAGAACGTATCAACTATAATCAAAAGAAAACAAGAGACGCTATAATGAAAGATTTAAAAGCGCTCAAAAACAAAAGAATTATTAATATTGGAGACAAAAAACATATATTTTATAAAAATTATAGAGAATTTATCTTACAAAAGAAAGGTAATAAAGAAATTTTAGTAACAGTAATTAAACATAAACGTTCAACTAAACAACAAGCCATTGAGAAAAGAGAACAAGAAAGACAAGAATATTTAGATATTATTAATGAATTTAAGGTTGACAAAGATAAATAATATGTTATAATTAATATATAAACAAAAAGGAGTGTTTAATAATGATATTACTATTCCTGTTAGGAGTAACTATAGGTTTAATATATATGTCATACATTTTAGTTATTGGATTATTAGGACTTGGAGCTAAGAAGTTAGCACCTAAAAGAAAAAATTCTGTTGAATATTTAGATGAACAGATTGGAAAAGATAAAAGAACTGAATTACTTGAAGAATTAGTTGAAAAAGATTGTAATTGTAGTTTTGAATATGATATAAAAAGAAAATATTTTGATATTAATGTTGTTAATAAGAAAAACGAAGAAAAAACATATGATATTCTTATTAAACATGGTGTCAAAAACTTTAAAATAATGTAAAAAGGAGAGATTAATATGTTTATAATTGGATTAGTTTTTATTATATGTTCATTTATAATTATCGGACAATTTATAATAATACCTATACTAATTTTCTTAGGAATAGTACATAGTGGTAAACAAGAACTGCAACAAGAAGTAGCAAATAATAAATTTTCTAAAGAAAATGGTAAAAGAAGTTTAGAATTATTAAAATCAGAACTTAATAGAGTAGCTGGTTCTAATACAATACTTTACAAAAGAGGTAAATATGTGGTAACATTAAAGAATCCAACAGATAATAATATAAAAGCAGCAAGAAAACAGTTCAAAATGCGTGGAATTACTAATTATAAGGTAAAATAAGTAAGAAAATAAGGAGAAATTAGGAAAATGTATGAAGAATTGAATTTTTTATTAAAAGTAAGTGACTTAAATAAAGTTAATAATGTTATGGAAATCGAGACATTTTACGATAAAATATACGGAAAAAACATGCAAATCGAGACTATTAGAATGGTTGAAAGTGGCTCATTTGGGGTATTTATTAGTAAAATTGACGGTATTTTTACAGAAGACGAGCTATATGTAGCTGAAAGATTTCTAAAAGAGCATAAAAGAGACATAGAAATAATGGGAAATGATAAAATTGGTGTGATTTTCGATAAAGAATGTGACTTGAGACCATTTAATATCATGGATAGAATGTTTAATTATACAAAAACTTATAAAACACAATCCTATGCAAGAATGATTGGCTTAGGTGTAATGAACGGAATTAAAGAATACCATTCTAGCGTTCCAGATAAGATTAAAATATATAAAGATATTTACGGAAATGATTATAGTTTAGCATAATAGGAGTGATATAATGGATATCAAGGATAGTTTATATATATTTCAAGGAGTTTGTACTAATGTAGTTGACGGAGATACAATAGACGTAATATTAGATTTAGGATTTAAGACATCTGCTGAACGTAGACTGAGACTTCTTGACGTAGACACACCAGAAAGAGGTCAAGATAACTTTAGAGAAGCTACAAACTTTACTAAGTTATGTGTTGAAGGTCAAAAAATATATATTCAGACATATAAAGATGATGTTTTTGGTAGATATTTAGCAAAAGTCTATTATAATTCTGATAATGAAGTACGTTGTTTAAATGACGATTTAAAGACGGAAGGTTTATTAAAACCAGATTCAAAATGGAACAAAAAATAACAAATTAGAAAGAGTGAGTTATTAGCATGACAGAATATTCTAAAGTTTATCTTAGAAAAAATCATCAAAAAAGAGGTATTAAATTAGGAGAAGTTGTAAAAGGTTCAAGTTGGTCAGAAATGGCTAAACAATTACCAGAACTAAAACAATTACCTTTATCTCCTTATTTAAGAATTTGGGAAGTTAACAATGAAACACATATAGATTATGGTTCTCACGATTCTATTATTGTTGTTAAAGGGGTCGTGACTATTAAATGACCCAATACTTAATTAGGGAATTTACAGATAATATAGGACATATTCATAAAAATATAGAAAAATCAAGAGAAAATGAAAAATTATATGTAGTAAATGCAGAAAACAAAGAATAAGCATTAAAAATTTATAAAAATAAAGGAGAAAAATAGTATATGAACTTAGAAGAAACAAAAAAAGCAATGAAAAGAAAAGGTAGAGTGTTCCAAGTTATTGGATTAACTAATACGAATCAGCAAAAATTCTTTGTATTTGATACAGAAAAATCAGCTAAAGCGTTTGTTGAAAAGCAAAATTTCTTAGCAATGCATCAGATTATTCCTATTGATGTAAATAGTTTTAAATAAGGAGTGCTTGTATGAAACTAGAACTAGAAAATGTTCTCAAATTTGATTTCTATAATGAAAAAATGGCACTTTATACAGATGTTGTTAAAGAGATTATGGTTCATTTAGTTAATTTTAAAGGATTGGAGATTATAGACGAAGAAGAATATAATAATAAAATGAAATTATTTAGTAATAAATTCACTGAACTTATAACATTAAGCAAAAATATTAACTATAAATATAGTAACATGATGAATCAGATTTTCGATTTAGAATTTGATAGTGATTTACCTAATCGTACTATTGAAAATTACTTAGAAGAAAGTAAAATAAGAGATTTTAATAAAAAAGTTCTCAAATATGAGAAAAAAGTTAATGTATTTTCTAAAAATGTAATAGAATTAGTCCATTCAATGTCACTTAAAAAAGCATTTGTAACTGATATGTTTCTACTGAAACAAATGGAAATAGATTTTGAAGTTCTATATGAAAAAATAGAATTTATTGAAGATAATATGGATAACTTTAAAGATACATTACAATAATATTTATTGACAAATGACTTCTTATATGGTATAATACTGTATAGGAAGTTTTTTAGGAGGTTGTTTTATATGGAAACGCTAATTGTGTTTATTATGTTAGCATTTATTATATTTTCTGAAATAATGGTATATGTTTCTAATAACAAGATAGAAGCTATTATATTTTCCACTTTAGGAATATTGTCTTCTTTAATAGGAATGGCTTTTTTGTTTAATATATAAGGAGTGTTAATATGTTTTGTGTTTATGGGTGTCATTCTGGAATGAAAAATGATATAGCATATCTATTATATAATGATAATTACGCTTATCAATGGATATTTCAAGAGTTATATAAAGAGACTGATTCCATGTATGACGTTGTAAAAGAATTATTATTTAAGTATGGCGTATGTGTAGATAGTGGAGAGCTATATTTAGACAGAGAAAGCGTTAGATTGCTCTATAGAGAGCTAAGAGATATTAGTAGAAATGATTATCTAGTAGAAGCAATAGAATATAGAAAAAAAGTTGTATTTAATGATAATTATTATTTCTTCCTTATTGTAGATTTTTATTAGGAGTGATATAATGGATATAGGTAAAGTTTATTATGTGATTATGGAAAATGAGAGATTCTTCGAAGAAGAGGTTAAGGTGTATGGTTCAGAAGTGACAGACACTATAGTAATTACTACTAAGGATATAAACGAAGCTAAGATATTTGATGATTTACCAGAAGCTAAAGAAGCAGCAGAGAGATACGGATTTGAACTTAAAGGAATTAAAACAGATTTTATTTAATTAATTTGAGAAAAGGGGTTGACACCCCCTTATTTCTATTATATAATGTAATTAAGATAAAGAAAGGAGAAAAAAAATGATGATTGTCTACTCAAAACAAACAAATTTAACTAAAACACGAACATTTGTCCATTCAGAGTGGACAATTTTTGCCTTTTTGTGGGGTTTCTATATGAGCGAAGGGGGGGCGCTTGTCTTTTAAAAAAGAATCAAATTTTCACATAAAAAACAGGGGGACCCCTACAGCACCAACGTTTCCAGGACTACCCGAAGCCATACCGACCTCTTATTAGACCACCCGTGGTGTAAAATTTCTATAAATATTTTATAGGTCTGTACATACCAGGTATACAAACGATATAATATGCCATTGATATTGTATAAAAAAATTATATAATATCACTTGTGCAATACAAATATATTATATAAATAAATATCATACTATATCATCCAACATATATCAAACATAATACAATATACGAACATGACACCGAACACACAACAGACACGCACAGACAGACACAGACAGAACACGCACATACGCATACATGCGTTATAAGGATATATAAGGTAATAAGGTTATAAGGTTGTATGATATGCTTATACATATCAATACATATCAATACTATATACAATCATGTAATACAATCTAATACATTGATAAACTATTGTATGTTAATCATTAATGTAATCATTACATATCATTGTATCTTAATCATTGTTATATATATAATCATTACATATCATTACATACATTCATGTATAACAATCTAATACATACACGATCACAATACATATAACTATATACTTAATCATATACAATCATACATATATCAATACAACATACATACACACAACACATACAAACACAATCAACATAACTATATATATACATAACTATATACATAACTATATATACTTACATACATATGTACATATACATATATACACTATGATATATACCACTGTGCACACTGTCCATACGATACATACTACATACTGATACACCACACAACGAATACACATAAAACTATACATATACATTACTATATATATAACTATATACATTACTATATATATAACTATATACA
>OBCD01000015.1_pt1 | contig 125367 bp, 117 predicted proteins | sample 1480921 | NCBI WGS metagenome assembly OBCD01 (sample SAMN05301501, study PRJEB22388) | human skin metagenome | isolation source: Infant 2 DOL 22 skin | host: Homo sapiens | place: USA: Pittsburgh, Magee-Womens Hospital of UPMC | collected 2013/2014 | reverse complement strand
CAGCCTTTAAAAGTTCATTGGTGTCGCGTAGCTCTTGATTTTCACGGCGAAGCCTCGCGTTTTCGGCGGCCAGATCTTCAGGCACGGGTTCTGGGATGTTTCCCGCACGGCGGGCCTGTTGGGTCCATTGACGGGCTGTGTGCCATGACACCCCCAGCTTTGGGGCTACTGCCTGGCACGCGGCTTGCATCGACATATTTTCCGCCAAGATGCGGTCCTCTACAAGACGGACCACACGATCCTTCGCATCCTGGTCAAATTTTCTTGGCATATTCCAGATTTTCCCATCTACTCAAACGGAACAAAACCTGGGACACTTCAAACCGCTCCCGATTACACACGCCTGCTCGAACGCATCCCCGCCCCGTTAATCGCAACGACAGATGGCGGGCAAGGAACAGCAAGTGCAATAAAAACCTGCTGGTCAACAACACATGTGCAGCGTTGCCTCGTCCACGCACAGCGTGTAGTTCGCCGCTATACAACCTCACGTCCGCGCACTGATGCTGGCAAAGCTATCTACACGCTAGCGCTGAAACTCACCCGAGTGCGAACTAAAGAAGAGGTAGCTGACTGGGGTGTATTGCTCCATAACTTCAACACTGTCTACCGCAGGTGGATGGACGAGAGGACCAGGGTTAAAGACCCTGATACAGGAAATTGGACATGGGTATGGACACATTCCAACGTGCGAAAGGCCTACAACAGTCTGAACCATCTATGGCGCCAAGGCATGCTCTTTGTCTACATCAATCAACCTAAAGGCGTCTTAGAACCTGCCCGCATCAAATCTACGACCAACAGTCTTGAAGGCGGGATTAACGCTCGCCTGAAAGAGATTGCGCGTGCTCACCGGGGCAGAACAAATGAACACCAGCGCAAAATGCTGGACTGGTGGCTGTACCTAAAAACAGAACTGCCCGACGATCCACTACGCATCGCCAGACAGTCCCACTGGGGCCAGGACCAACTCGCCAAAGTATCCATCCTGACCCACACCGAGAACCAAGCCGACCACGAAACAGGACGACCAGCCCTCTACGACAACGGTATCGACACCGAGTACACCCACTCAATCGGCATCCAAAAAGGCCAAATCTAACCCCAGCGACACGCCGAGCCAGACACACATTTTGACCCTTAACCCACATTGCCGCATGCGTCCACCTTAAACCAAGTGTGGCCAGCGCAGATGAGTAGGGCCGGGGAAGTAAAACGAAAAATCGCCCACCTGAAAGATGGGCGAGACGTGGAGGGAATGACGGGAATCGAACCCGCGTCTTCAGCTTGGAAGGCTGAGGTATTAGCCACTATACGACATTCCCACAGCGCGCTATTGAAACGCTGCGCCATACTTTAGCGCACGCGGCGGCAAAAATGAAAATAGGGAACTAGGGTAGCGCTTGAGCCGTTGTTATAAGAGGAATGGCCCTAACTATAGAAAGCGATGATCGTAGTGGGAATTTTGCTCCTTGTGCTGGCAGTGGGCGGAGGCGCGTGGTTTATGTCCTCGCGCAACTCTCAAAAGCGCCGCGAGGAACGAGAAGCACAGCAATTGGCCGATGCACAAGCCGATGCTCGCCGGTGGATTGAACGCCTGGGTGGACAGGTAATGCAGATTTCTGGCACCGATTCTGCCTCCCAGCAGGCAATGGCCGATGCGTCCGAGCGCTTTACTGCGGCTAACTCGGCAATTTCGCGCGCCACTACTGCAAAGCAGGCGAACCTCGCGCGTGAGTCGGCTCTGGAAGGCATGCATTATGTGAATGCCGCGCGCGAGATTATGGGCATGAACCCGGGCCCAGAGCTGCCACCGCTCGAGGGGCAGCGCGCCGCCGGCAAGGTAACGGAAAAGCGCACCGTGGAAGCGAATGGCCAGCAGATCACTGCTTCGCCATATGCCTCCGCGGATACCCCGAACTACTACCCAGGCGGAACCGTCGCAGGGCGCCCAGTTCCGGCAGGGTGGTACTCGCGTCCGTGGTGGGCCGATGCATTGCAGACCGGCGTGTGGATGGTTGGCTACTCCATGATGTTTAATGCCCTGTTCTCCGGTATGTCTGGCATTGGTTATTCCGCGGCCGCTGCCGAAAACGGCGACTGGGGCGGTGGTGACGGCATGGGCGATGCTGGCGACATGGGCGGTGACGTTGGCGATGCTGGCGACATGGGCGGTGGCGATGACGGTGGCGGCCTGTTTGATGGTCTTGGCGATGGCGATGGCGGTGGATTCTTTGACGGAATGTTTGATTTCGATTTCGATTTCTAGCCGCTAGGCTGTCGAAATCGTCTTCTGTGCTGCGGGGATTCCATTAAGTGGGGGTCCGTTTAGGAGATTTAAAACTGACACGGTACACTGTCTCAGGTATGCAACGCAGCCAAGGTAACTTGGTGGCCTACATACGGGGCGTGGCGCAGTTTGGTAGCGCACCTGCTTTGGGAGCAGGGGGTCGCAGGTTCAAATCCTGTCGCCCCGACGTATGGGGGTCTGGAAATGCCCTAATAAGGATTTCCGGACCCCCTTTAAGTTTATGTACGTAAAACAATGAAGCCAGGGAGATTCACTCGTGAAGACCACCGTAGACAAGCTGAGCGATACCCGCGTTAAGCTCACCGTCAACGTTCCGTTTGCGGAGCTGGACCAGGAAATCGATCAAGCTTACGCGGCAATCGCGCAGCAGGTTTCTATTCCAGGTTTCCGTAAGGGCAAGGCACCGCGCCAGCTTATTGACGCTCGCTTCGGCCGCGGCCCCATCCTGGAGCAGGTTGTCAATGACATGCTGCCTTCCCGTTACGAGCAGGCAGTCAAGGAAAACGATCTGAAGGTCATCGGCCAGCCGGACGTTGATATTTCCAAGATTGAGGACAAGGACTTCGTGGAGTTCACCGCAGAGGTTGATATCCGCCCTGAGTTCGAGATTCCGGACTTCTCCAAGATCTCCGTTACCGTCCCAGCCCTAAAGGCTGACGAAGAGGACGTCGACAAGGCTCTGGAGGAGCTGGCAGAGCGCTTCGGTGAGCTCAAGGACACCAAGCGCAAGATGAAGACCGGCGACTACGCCATCATCGACATTACCGCTGAAATTGACGGCGAGAAGATCGAAGACGCTTCCACCGAGGGGCTGTCTTACCGTATCGGCGATGATGACCTCATCAAGGGTCTGGACACTGCCCTGCGCGGCATGAAGACCGGTGAGGATAACGAGTTCACCTCTACCATCCAGTCCGGTGAGCACAAGGACGAAGAGGCCACCATCAAGGTCCATGTCCAGCAGTCCAAGGAGCGCAAGCTGCCGGCTATGGACGATGAGTTTGCTCAGATGGCTTCTGAGTTCGACACCATGGACGAGCTGCGTGAATCCACCAAGACCCAGGTGGAGGAGACCAAGAAGGCTGAGCAGGCTGCACAGATCCGCGATGAGGTTCTGAAGTCCGCACTGTCCGAGGTTGAATTCGAACTGCCGCAGTCCGTAGTGGACGAGCAGGCTCACTCCCAGCTGCACCAGATCCTGGGCCAGCTGGCTCACGATGAGAAGGCACTGGCTCAGCTGCTTGAGGCACAGGGCACCTCCCGCGAGGAGTTTGATAAGCAGACTCGCGAGCAGGCAGAAGAGTCCGTGCGCACCCAGCTGTTCCTTGACGCTGTAGCAGAGAAGGAAGAGCCGGAAGTTTCCCAGCAGGAGCTGACCGACCACATCCTGTTCACCGCTCAGTCCTACGGCATGGACCCGAACCAGTTCATCCAGCAGCTGCAGTCCAACGGCCAGATCGCAAACCTCTTCTCTGACGTGCGCCGTGGCAAGGCACTGGCTGCCGCTATCTGCCGCACCACCGTCAAGGATGAAGAGGGCAATGACGTAGACGTTGACCAGTACTTCGGTGAAATCGAAGAAGAGGACGCTGCAGAAGCTTCCGAGGAGAAGTAATCTCCCACTTGTAACGCGCTGCTGCCACATGTGTGGTGGCGAGCGCGCATGAAACCCCGGATTCAGGTAACTCAAGGATGAGCCTGAATCCGGGGTTTGTGTCATTGTGGACGCCCTCTAGGAGTCTTTGAGTACTTCGAAGAGGGCGTGATGTGATGTGTGTTGGCTGGGGATACCGCTAGCCGTTCTTGGCTCTAAAGGCCTCGTCGGTCAACTGCAGGAAGCGCATAACGTAATCCTTGACAAAGTCTGCGGTACGTTGATTGAGATGTCCGGACTCTTCGAAAAGGGTGGGGGATTGGCCCAGAAATACTTCGGGCTGACCAGGGAGCGGCATGTCGAAGTAGGACAGAGCGAGGCGAAGGTTCTTCTGTGAACTGTAGCCGCCCATGCGGCCTACAGAGTGGCTAATGATACCTGCGGGAAGGTTCTTCCACGCCACATCTGAGTTGGGTTTAGAGCCGATGTCCACTGCGTTTTTGAGGCAGGCAGGGATAGTGCGGTTGTTCTCTGGCGTAATGAAGAGGATCCCGCTCGAGTTCTTGATGGTCTCGCGAAAGGTGGTGTACTCAGCCGGAGTGGGCTTGTCCGTGACGGCGGGGTCATCGTAGTCGAAGTCATAGAGCGGCAAGTCACGGATTTCCACGATGCTTGCCTCGTAGCCTTCAGGGATCATCGTGAGCACCTCGTGTGCAATCTTGCGTGCAAATGACTCTCGGCGCAGGCTGCCGACGATAACGCTGATACGTGGGGTGGTCATGGTAAACCTTCTTTCTTAGTTGGGTGTAGGGAGACGTGGTCAAGGGAGAAAAGGCTTGCAGCCAAAGGCCGGTGGTGGGCCGGCAGCGTGGGCGGCGGTGAGGAAGCCATCTACTTTGTCTCCTTCTTCATGGCGGAAGTACAGTTCGATGAGTCCTAGAAGCCCCCCGAGGACGGCCTCTCGTGCGGCGGATGTATCTTCAGCAGTACCAATGACATAGGAGGAACCAGATCCGGAGAAGAAGTCATGGTTCTCATCTGCTCCGGGGGCTAGGGCCGCGAGGATTTCTGGGTTCACTTCCGTTTCTTCGGGCGGGAAATAATCCGGGTAGCCCAAATTCATGAGTGCCTTATTGGCGTTATAGCGAACGAACACGGCTACATCATCCATGAGTCCCAAAGGCTCATATAGCTCGCCGGAATAGTCCAGCTCTAGTGCATAAAGCTCTTCGAGCAAAGAAATGGTGAAATCATGCATCTCCTTCTGCCGTAGCGGGGTCGTGGATTCCAGACCGCGCTGATATTTGTAACCCGAGTAGTAGCCGTGCACTGCCTTGTCACGCAGAATGAGGCGGATCATGTCTGCCGTATTTGTCAGGGTGGCGTGGACAGAAAAGTGCAAGGGAAGATAGAAACCCGCGTAGAGAAGCAGCGAGGAAAGCAACGTCGATGACACCTTGCGTTTGAGTGGATCCGGCCCAAAATAGTGCGCGAGAACTTTCTTGGCGCGTGCCTGGAGAAGGTCGTTATTCACCGCCCAGCGGTATGCTTCATCAATTTCCTTTGTACTGCTCAGGGTAGAAAACACTGAAGAGTATGAACGGGCATGGACTGACTGCATGAAGGCGATGTTGGTATACACGGCCTCCTCGTGTTCGGTGCGGGCATCTTGAATCTGACAGATTTCACCCACGGTGGCCTGGACAGTATCCAGGGTGGTGAGTCCCGTGAACACCCGCATGGTGAGGTTGCGTTCCTCGGGTGTCATCTTCTGCCACGCCGGGAGATCATTAGAAAGCGGGACCTTCTCTGGCAACCAAAAGTTGGCGGTTAGACGGTTCCACACTTCAAGATCCTTGTCATCGCTCACCCGGTTCCAATTGATGGCGCGGATGCGGGCTGAAGGATCATGCCGGTAGCTCGGCGGAGTAACTGAAATGCTGGTTAGTTCAGCACTATTCGATGTTGACGACATAGCTTCTTTCTTTCTGAGTGAATGGTTGTGGACAAGGGGGAGGACCGTGCTCCTACAAAGCACAGGAGACGCAGCCTTCGACCTCGGTTCCTTGGAGCGCGGATTGGCGTAAACGGATGTAGTAGAGGGTCTTGATTCCGGCTTTCCAGGCATAGATTTGTGCCTTGTTGATGTCCCGCGTGGTGGTATCAGCGGTAAAGAACAAGGTCAGGGAAAGCCCTTGGTCCACGTGTTGGGTGGCCATGGCGTAGGTGTCGATGATTTTTTCGTATCCCACGGCGTAGGAGTCATCGAAATACTCCAGGTTGTCGTTGGTCATTTCCGGCGCGGGGTAGTACACGCGCCCCAAGCGGCCTTCCTTGCGTATTTCAATTTTGGAGGCGATTGGGTGGATGGACGCGGTGGAGTCATTGATGTAGGAAATTGATCCAGTGGGTGGAACTGCCTGCAAGTAGGCGTTGTAGATGCCGTCTTGCATCACTTGATTCTTGAGCCGTAGCCAATCCTCGCGTTGAGGGATCTGCACGCCTGCTTCGTGGAAGAGCTGTTTTACGTGTTCAGTGGCTGGCGCCCAGTCTTGGTCGATGTATTTGTCAAAGTAGGCGCCAGTGGCATAGGTGGATTCTTCGAAGCCTGTGAATCGTTGACCTTTTTCAACCGCGAGTGCATGGGATGCGCGGAGCGCATGGTAGGTCACCGTGAGGAAATAGATATTTGTAAAGTCCAGTGCCTCGGCGCAGCCATAAGGAATACGCTGTGAAGCAAGGAAGCCGTGGAGATTCATTTGGCCCAGACCAATGGCATGCATGGAAGCATTTCCGTGAGCGATGGAGGGAACAGCTTCGATATTCGTCAGGTCTGAAACCTTCGTGAGGGCACGCACTGCGGTTTCGACGGTCTCCCCGAAGTCCGGCGATTCAAAAGCCTTCGCAATGTTGAGCGAACCTAGATTGCAGGAAATATCCTGGCCAACGGTGGTGTAGTCACCCGAAGCTCCGTAGGTCGATGGCGTGTTGACCTGGAGGATTTCGCTACACAGGTTGGACATATTGATATGTCCTTTGAGGGGATTAGCGCGGTTGACCGTATCCTCAAAGAGGATGTAGGGGTATCCGGATTCAAACTGAAGCTCAGCCAGCGTGGTGAAAAACTCGCGGGCCTTAATGGTCGTGTGAGAGATTCGCGGATTGGCAACCAGCTCGTCGTAGTACTCGGTGATGGACATGTCAGACATGGCTACGCCGTACTCGCGAGCGATGTCATACGGGCTAAAAAGATGCATATCCTTGTTCTCTTTGGCCAGACGGAAGGTTATATCTGGAATAACAACCCCCAGCGAAAGAGTCTTGATGCGGACTTTCTCATCGGCATTTTCCCGCTTGGTATCCAGGAAGCGAAGAATATCTGGATGGTGCGCATGCAGGTAGACGGCTCCAGCGCCCTGCCGGGAGCCCAATTGGTTGGCATAGCTGAAGCTATCTTCGAGAATCTTCATGACTGGGACCAGGCCGGAAGCCTGGTTCTCAATCTTTTTGATCGGGGCTCCGGATTCGCGCAGATTGCTCAGCAACAGGGCCACTCCACCACCGCGCTTTGATAGTTGCAGTGCAGAGTTCACGCAGCGGCCAATGCTCTCCAAATTGTCTTCGATTCGCAGGAGGAAGCAGGAGACCATTTCGCCGCGCTGGGCTTTGCCTGCGTTGAGAAAAGTAGGGGTGGCGGGCTGGAAGCGTCCGGTCATGATGTCATCCACCAGCTTTTCTGCGAGCTCTTCGTCGCCCTGTGCAAGGTATAAAGCTGTGGTGGCGACGCGTTCTTCGTAGCCTTCTAGGAATCGGGAGCCATCAAAGGTTTTCAGTGCATATGAAGTGAAGAACTTAAATGCGCCGAGGAAGGTGCGGAACTGATGCTTAACTCGATGTGCTCTGTCGTACATGGCGCACAGAAAGGCGTCATCATAAAGCTCAAGGAAATCCCGCTCGTAGTACTCGTTATCAACCAACCATTCCAAGCGTTGCTTGGTGGAATCGAACTGATGCATGCGGGGAGCGACATGGTGCGTGACATAGTCTTGTGCTGCCTGAATGTCCTTGTCAAACTGGATTTTTCCAGAAGCGTCGAACAAGTTCAGCTGCGCGTTGAGTGCGTGGTAGCTCTTGCGCTTGCCGACACCGCCGGCATTGTCTGCTGAAGCGGTGCGGGGCGTAGCGCCAATAGTCTGTGTGGGGGTGGCATCAAGAGGCCACATTGTGTTTTCCAATCTGTGTGATGCGGATGTGTTCTTCATCTTGTGGGGGATTAATGGGGTGTCATCGTTAGCTGCTTTTGCTGCTCCCAAAACTTCTGAAGGCCCTGCTTTACGGCGGCGATGTCCTTCTGGGTGCCGAGAAGCTCGAAGTGATACAGCTCCGGTACGTGGCACTTGGCGGAAATGATGCGTCCGGCGACGCAGTAAGCACTTCCGAAGTTGGTATTCCCTGAGGTAATAACGCCCCGGATAAAGGAGCGGTTGATTGGGTCATTGAGGAAGTCGATGACCTGTTTGGGGACTGCGCGTTTGAGCGAGCCGCCGCCGTAGGTGGGAACGATGAGTACGTACGGGTGTGAAACCTGGATCATCCCGGTTTTCTTGGGGCGCAGTGGAATGCGCACCGCGGGTCTATCTAAGCGTTCGACGAATCTTTTCGTGTTCTCTGAAACGCTGGAAAAGTACACCAAATCTGGTGAGTCTGACATGGCAATCCTGCTCATCCTGGCCTTAGCCATAAGTGGGGTAGGTGATATTCGAAAAGACTAACTACGCAATGCCGTAGTTGCAACTACGGTATAGCGTAGTTTTGAAAAGGGCAGGTGAGAGCAGGATTAATGCAAAGGGGAATGTCTAAAGGTTGTGGTGTGCTACAAACACTGCGTCGGTAGCTGGGCGTCCAAGTACTACCCACTGAGTGCCGCCGGCCACCTGTATTTCGAGAGAATCTGAAAAGGGCGCTCCCTCGCGCGTGCTAAGAACAGCCCCAGTGACAATGCCGCGCTCTTCAAGGAACTTCAGCAGTTGTGGGTCGGAATCAGAAATGCGTTCCACGGTCACCTGCGATTGTGCACCGCTGTCGGTGAGGCGATGCGCACTGGGGATGGTGATCTGTCCATCAACCGTAGGGATAGGATCGCCGTGCGGATCCCTAGTGGGGTAATCAAGGAACTTATCCACACGTTCTATGAGCATGTCAGACACCGCGTGTTCGAGATTTTCGGCTTCATTATGGACTTCGTCCCAGGTGTAGCCCAATGCTTGAACCAAAAAGGACTCAAGCAAGCGGTGACGGCGCACCATGACCAATGCGTACTGCCTGCCAAGTTCGGTTAACTCCACAGAGCCATAGGGCGTGTGTGACACGAGCCCTTGCTTCGCCATTTTGCGCACTGCATCGGAAACCGAGGAGAGCTTGAGTCCCAGCTGTTTCGCTATAAGCGTGGCGGTAACGGGCTCGGATGACCATTCCTTTAGCCCCCAGATAGCTTTCAAATAGTTCTGGGTACTGGTGGACAGCTCGGAAACAGACATGAGTAAATGTTAACCCAGCTTCCGTGTGCGCCTTTGGCGCTGTGGCCCAACGCTCATAGCGAACAGAGGCCAAGTTTGAGAGGAATGCCGGTAAGGTGGGGCCAGTTAAAGCATTCTTCACTTGAAGGAGAACCACTAATGTCTGAGAAGACTTCAATGAACTCGTCGTCTACGGGTATGAATCTGAGCGATAGCGTGTACGAGCGCCTGTTGCGCGAGCGCATTATCTTCCTGGGAACCCAGGTCGATGATGAGATTGCGAACAAGCTGTGCGCCCAGATCCTCCTGCTGTCCGCCGAGGACCCCACTCGCGACATTTCGCTCTACATCAACTCCCCGGGTGGCTCTGTCACTGCGGGCATGGCTATTTATGACACCATGAAGTACTCGCCGTGCGATATCGCCACCTACGGTATGGGCCTGGCCGCTTCCATGGGCCAGTTCCTGCTTTCCGGCGGCACCAAGGGCAAGCGCTTCGCGCTGCCGCACGCACGCATCATGATGCACCAGCCTTCTGCCGGTGTTGGCGGTACCGCTGCGGATATCGCCATCCAGGCTGAGCAATTTGCTCAGACCAAGCGCGAGATGGCCGAGCTCATTGCCGAGCACACCGGACAGACCTTTGAGCAGATCACCAAGGACTCCGACCGTGACCGTTGGATGACCGCCCAGCAGGCCAAGGACTACGGCATTGTTGACCACGTCATTGAGTCCGTCAACGGCCCGCTGAGCAACTAGGGAATAAGGAGAAAATCACTATGAATCAGTCCCAGATGCCAAGTTCCCGCTACGTTCTGCCGTCCTTCATTGAGCAGTCCGCACAGGGCACTAAGGAAACTAACCCATATTCCAAGCTTTTTGAAGAGCGCATTATCTTCTTGGGCACCCAGGTGGATGACACTTCCGCAAATGACATTATGGCCCAGCTGCTGGTTCTGGAGAGCCAAGACCCAGACCGCGATATCACCATGTACATCAACTCGCCCGGTGGTTCCTTCACCGCGTTGATGGCTATCTATGACACCATGCGCTACGTTCGTCCCGATGTGCAGACCGTGTGCCTGGGTCAGGCTGCTTCCGCCGCCGCTGTGCTCTTGGCTGCGGGTGCGCCGGGTAAGCGTGCCGCGCTACCTAACTCCCGTGTGCTCATTCACCAGCCGGCAACTCAGGGTACTCAGGGTCAGGTTTCTGATCTGGAGATTCAGGCCGCCGAGATTGAGCGCATGCGCAAGCTGATGGAAACCACCCTGTCTGAGCACACCGGTCGTACCGCTGAGCAGATCCGCATTGATACGGATCGCGATAAGATTCTGACCGCTCAGGAAGCCGTTGAATACGGCATCATCGATACGGTCTTTGATTACCGCAAGCTCAACGCTTAATTTGGAATAAACCATTCCAGGTAGCCCCTGCCGCTCAACCGAATTCCGGTTGTGAGGCAGGGGCTTTCAGCATTGTGGGGCAGGGAAGGGGCAATGCCCGGTAATTCTTGCTGCACCCGAATGGGGTAATTCTCTCTGCGCAATATCTGCAGGTCGTTAGGTTTATTTCTATCGTGCGACACTAAACTTATAATGACCGATTTGTGATTTAGACCTCCAAGTGGTCAGATATTTTTATGGAGAAACACACATCTGACGCGGCGGCCCAGGCTGCTACGCCCACGCCGCAGAGCGGCGAACGTACATTCTTTGGTCACCCTTGGGGTTTGGCAAACCTCTTCGGTGTGGAAATGTGGGAGCGCTTTAGCTTCTATGGCATGCAAGCTCTTGTCTTGCTTTATATGTATTACTCCACTACCGATGGTGGTCTCGGCCTCGACCGAGCGGACGCGACGTCTATTGTGGGAGCCTACGGTGGCTTGGTCTACATGGCCTGCTTATTGGCTTCTCTTGTTGCTGACCGTGTCTTGGGTGCAGAACGCACACTGTTTTACTCGGCCAGCATGGTGATGCTTGGCCACATTGCTTTGGCATTTGTTCCCGAAATAACTGGTTTGGCTATTGGCCTCGTCCTTATTGCCATCGGCTCCGGCGGTGTTAAGACCACCGCGCAGGTCGTGCTTGGTGCTATGTACAGTCGTGATGACCCGCGCCGCGATGGTGGCTTCTCCATCTTCTATATGGGCGTTAATATCGGCGCGCTTGTTGGTCCGCTGCTCACCACTGCCCTGTGGGGCTGGAAGGGCTTCCACTGGGGTTTTGGTATCGCGGCAATTGGTATGGCGCTTGGTCTGATTCAGTATTCCCTGATGCGCAAGACCACCATCAAGGATGCGGGGCATGAGGTTCCAAACCCGGCTAGCCCGAAGCAATTGCTCATGGGTGTGGTGGTAGTTGCAGCCATCATCGTGGTTATGGTGGTGGCAGTGGCTACCGGCGCTATTCAAGTAGATTGGCTGTCCAATATTGTCACCGCGGTTGCTCTGGTTGCAGCAATCTATCTGTGGGCGCAGATGTATACCTCGAAGTTGGTGACCCGGGAGGAAAAGAACCGCCTGTTGGGCTTTATTCCGATGTTTATTTCCGGTGTTTTGTTCTTCGGAATCTTCCAGCAGCAGTTTACGGTGATGACGATTTATTCGGATGTGCGCCTGGACCGCCACATGTTTGGCTGGGAAATCCCTCCATCACTCGTCCAGTCCATTAATCCAATCTTTATTGTTATTTTCTCCGCTGTCTTCGCAACGATGTGGACGAAGCTAGGGGATAGGCAGTGGTCCACCCCAGTAAAGTTCGGCGTAGCCAATATCGTCATCGGCATCTCCTTGTTCTTCTTCCTTCCTTTCTCGGGTGCGGAAGCGAACTCCACCCCGATGTTTGTCATCGTTTTCATCCTCTTCCTTTTCACCATGGCGGAGCTCCTTCTTTCGCCGGTGGGCAATGCGCTTGCCACCAAGGTGGCGCCGGTGGCATTCCCGTCCCGCATGATGGCGGTGTGGATGATGGCGGTGGCTATGGGTACCTCGCTGGCCGGCTCCTTGGCTAGCTTCTATAACCCGGATGATGCAGGCGCGGAGAATACCTTCTTCATCTCCCTTGGTGTTGTATCCATCGTGTTGGGTGCCATCCTGCTTGTTCTAAGCCGCTGGGTGGTAAAGAAGTTCTCTACCTTCCGCTAGGTGCTGTAAAACACCCTTAAAAGGGAGGTATGTCGGCGTGATGTTGGCATACCTCCCTAAGTGGTTTTTATCACCCGGGCTAAGTGGGGGAGGGGGGCATTTAATTAGCATTAGCTGGGGAAATTTTATCCCTTTGGAATCCTCTTGGGCTCGATTCTGAGTCTCAGCAGGTTAACAAAAGGTTAACCAAAGGAAATATTAAAGAAAAGCAATTGTCTGTGGATAGGCGCAGGAGTAATCTGCATTTCGTCCGCGACGTGTGAAGGCGCCGCAGATGCGTACCGTGTTCATCTTTTCTTTCCAAGGGGCCAACGCTGTGACAGCGACTCTGATTATCCTCGGCATTGTGGTGGTGACCGCCCTTGCCTTTGACTTTACGAACGGATTTCATGACACTGCCAACGCGATGGCTACGTCCATTGCCACCGGCGCTTTGAAGCCTTTTACTGCGGTAGCCATCTCCGCAGTGCTTAACCTTGTGGGTGCCTTCCTTTCGGTCAATGTTGCTGCGACCGTCGCAAAAGGCATTGTTAACCTTGATTCCTACGACCTGTCTGGCGCCGCCGCTGATACCGACGGCCAGGCACTGTTGATGGTCGTCTTCACTGGCCTTATCGGCGGCATCATCTGGAACCTGTTCACCTGGTTGCTGGGTATGCCGTCCAGTTCCTCCCACGCCTTGTTTGGTGGCCTTATTGGTGCCGCCTTCGCTGCGATGGGTTCGGCTGGCGTGGAGTGGTCCTCCATTGCCGGCAAGATCATCATCCCGGCCGTTGCCTCGCCTATCATCGCGGCGCTGGTTTCGGCGTGTGCCACGTTCCTTATCTACTGGGTAACCAACACCATCCCGAATAAGGCTAAGAACGAGCACTTCCGCCACGGTCAGATCGTCAGTGCGTGCCTGGTGTCCCTGGCGCACGGCGCTGGCGATGCACAGAAGACCATGGGCGTTATCTTCCTGGCACTGGTTGCCTCTGGGCATGCGGTTGCAGACGCCCGCATTCCAACCTGGGTTATCGTTTCTTGTGCTGTGGCTATCGCGGCCGGCACTCTGTCCGGCGGCTGGCGCGTTATCCGCACCCTGGGCAAGGGTCTGGTGGAGATTGAGTCCCCACAGGGCATGGCCGCTGAAGCTACTTCTGCAGCCATCATCCTCACCTCTGCTACCGGTGGTATGGCACTGTCCACCACCCACGTGTCCACCGGTTCCATTCTGGGTACCGGCCTGGGGCGCCGCGGTGCTGAGGTTCGCTGGGGTGTTGCCATGCGCATGGTGTCCGCATGGCTCATCACCTTGCCGTGCGCTGCGTTCGTGGGCTTTGCTACCTGGTGGTTGGCACACGGCGTCTCCTCCTTCACCAACGTCGCAACCGGTGCCATCGTGGACTTCGTCTTGCTGCTGGCAATGGCCGCGCTCATTGTCATCCGTTCCCGCATGAACCCGGTGGATGCTTCCAACGTCAACAATGACTGGGATCCAAACTCCGAGTCCGTGGATTCTTCCATGGGTGCGGGCTCTGACCGCAAGGAGCCAGTTGCTGCCGGCGCCGCACCAGTGTCCGCTACCAATGCGGAGGATGCCTCCGCGCCGTCTACTGTTCAAGAGGAGCGCTAAACCATGACTGCTGCAGAAATCTTCCAGTCCCTCATTCACGTTGCAGGCTTGGCGTTGGTCTTCGGCGCTGGCATTCCGCTACTTTTCTCCTTGGGCATGCGGTGTATGACCGGTGACCCCATTCGCGACGACAACGGCGTCGTTGTTGGCGATACCCCTGCAAGCCCTCAGATGAAGGTGCTTGGCTGGACTGTCTATGCGGTGCTGGCCGTAGTTATCCTGGTGGCCATCATGTGGATTGCCCGCGATACGCTGGACCACTACTTTGGCTTCACGCCGTTTGGTGACCTCTAAGTCATTGTCCTTCCTTGGGGGCAAACCTCTAATGTGTCGTGCGACACACTTTCTGTAAGTTAACAAAAGGTTAACTTAAAGCAACCAAAGGGTTGCCTAACGAGGGTATGTCGCGTATATTCCTCTGTATCAAACAGAGAGAAAGCCACATGGAGGTGTGAGAAATGAACATGATGCGTTCTTTGATGGACGGCATCGCTGATGCGTTCAAGGGCTCCACCACTGGTACCGGGCTGGACACTGTATCGGGTGCTCCGGTTCGTGCTTTGGTGGCAGAATCCCTGCTTGACGCTGATAAGACCCCTGCTACGACTAAGGACGTTGCAGAGGCGCTAGAAACCGTCACCGGTCATGCACCGGATGAACTTGAGATGCTCGATGCAGAACTTTTCCTGCTCGACTTCGACTGGCTGCAGTAGGCAGCAAATGAATGAAATCCCACGAGGCCCCTCGCCGCACACTGTGTAGTGAGGGGCCTCGGGCTTTGTGCACATGGGGGCGTCGGCAAGCGCGGCTAATCGCGCGGCGGCAGTATGGCCTCGGGAGTCTCGGGCAAGAGCTGGCCGCCATCTATGACGAGGGTTTGGCCGGTGATGTAGCCTGCCTCTTCCGAGGCCAGGAAGGCTGCCGCAGTGCCAATATCGCGCGGGGTGCCCAGGCGGTGCAGCGGTACTGACCGCGTCATTTGATCGAGGTACTCCTGGCCTTGGGCCTCGAGACCCTCGGTGAGGATATTGCCTGGGAGGACGCCGTTAATGGTGATGCCATCGCGGGCCACTTCCAGCGCGGCTGAACGCATAAACCCCTGCTGGGCGGCCTTGGAGGCGCCGTAGTGGGCCCAACCCGGAAAGCCCGTGTGTGAGCCGGTAATAGATGTGGTGATGACGATGCGCCCATAGCGGCGTTGCTTGAGGTAGGGGAGTGCCTCTTGGACCACCTTGAAGGTGCCGTGGGTGTTGATGGCAAACATCGCCTCCCACTTTTCATCGGTCATCTCTGCCAGCGGACAGTTGGGAAAGACCCCGGCATTGGAGCACACAATGTCGAAGCCGCCGTGCTCGGTAGTGACCTGGCGATACAGGTCCTTAACCGAAGCGCGGTCGGTGACGTCCACGCGAATGGCGCCGGCACCCAACTCCTCAGCGGTAGCGGTGGCGTGGTCGAGGTCGATATCGGCGATGACAACGGTGGCGCCGGCCTCCCGCAGCGAGGAGACGATGCCGCGGCCAATGCCGGAGGCGCCGCCGGTGACAATGGCTACTCGTCCTGTGAGATCGAACATTATGCTCCTGTTCCTAAAAGGGGTGGGATGAGGGTGATTTCACCTTCTAGTTTAGGCCGCAGGAGCAGGAAAGGCCTGGGAAATTCGCCACGCGGGAGGGAATGAATGAAGGGCCTGTCGGGTTGATTTACTAAGGTAGAAACAGATGAAGATTAAGCCGCTCGGAAGGGTAGAATCGTCCTTCCAACTGTGGATAGCGGTACGAAAAGCGAGTGTGAAAGAACTTAATGGCACGTATGCAAGAAAGCGCTGACCTGCTCAAGTGTTCCTTTTGTGGCAAGAGTCAGAAGCAGGTGAAAAAGCTCATCGCCGGCGGCGGTGTCTACATCTGCGATGAGTGCATCGAGCTATGCAATGAGATCATCGAAGAGGAACTGGGCCAAGAGCAGGCGCAGGAATCCTCCGATGCGGAGGTGCGCCTGCCTCGGCCCTCGCAGATTTCCGCCTTCCTTGATAAATACGTCATCGGCCAAGACAAGGCCAAGCGCGTCTTGTCTGTAGCAGTGTATAACCACTACAAGCGCATCAAGGCCGAAGAGTCGGCCGCCTTGGAGGCCCGCCGCAAGAAAGCCGAGGGCGATGAGGTGGAGATTTCTAAGTCCAATATCTTGATGTTGGGCCCCACCGGTTCCGGTAAGACCTACCTAGCGCAGACCTTGGCCCGGCTTCTCGATGTCCCCTTTGCCATCGCCGATGCCACCAGCCTCACCGAGGCCGGCTACGTGGGCGAAGACGTGGAAAATATCCTCCTGAAGCTGTTGCAGGCCGCGGACTTTGACGTGGAGCGTGCCCAGCGCGGCATCATCTACGTCGATGAGGTGGACAAGATTTCCCGCAAGTCCGAAAATCCGTCCATTACCCGCGATGTCTCCGGTGAGGGCGTACAACAGGCGCTGCTGAAGATTCTGGAAGGTACTGTGGCGGCCATTCCGCCGCAAGGCGGCCGCAAGCACCCGAATCAGGAGTTTATCCAGCTGGATACCTCCAATATCTTGTTCATTGTGGCCGGCGCCTTCGCAGGCCTGGATCAGGTCATTGCGGATCGCGTGGGCAAGAAAGGCGTGGGCTTTGGCGCCAACTTGGATACCAAGGACGAGCGCGAAAAGGTTGACCTTTTCTCCCAGGTGCGCCCCGAAGATCTAGTGAAGTTCGGCCTTATTCCAGAGTTCATCGGCCGCCTACCTGTCGTGGCCACGGTGGATAACCTGGACCGTGAATCCCTGGTGAAGGTGCTCACCGAGCCAAAGAACTCGCTGGTTAAGCAGTACAGCCGCCTCTTTGAGATGGATGACTGCGAATTGGAGATTGAGCCTGCGGCTTTGGATGCCATCGCGGAGCTCGCCTTGGAGCGCAAGACGGGTGCGCGTGGCCTGCGCGCCATCATGGAAGAGCTTTTAGTCCCGGTCATGTACGACTTACCGGACCGCGAAGACATCGCCACGGTGCATATCACCCCAGAGTGCGTGACCGAGGGCGCGGAGCCGCAGTTTAGCTATAAGGATGAGGCAAAAGAATCTGCCTAAGGGCTCTCCGCCTACATCCCTGCCACTGTCCGCAGGCAGGGTAGGGCGTGGGCCGGAAGGTCCGCGCTATTACTCCTCGCTGTAGATATCCTGCGGGGAGGCCTCGTCGCCTTCCTTGGTATCGAACGAGGACGAGGTGAGGTAGGACTCGTGGCCCGAGGCCGGAATATTGGCGGTTAAAAACGCCAGCACAGCATCAACGGTGAGCCTATGCATGCCGTCGATATTTTCTTGGGTATTGAAATTAACGCCCAGCATGTTTTCCACCATCACCTGGTTGGTTACGCGGTAGACCGTCAACGAGGAAATCAGGGTGAAGATGTCATTGGCGGAAATGCCGGGGCGGAAGGCGCCGGCATCTTGGCCCAAAAGCAGCAGGCGGTCGAGGTGGAGGGCTACCCCGGCGACGTCGGCAATAGCCTGCTGTGCCGGGTCCAGAATCTGCTGGTTAGTTTCCCACACCAGCATGCGGATGGCCTCCGGGTTGGCTACGCGCTCGCGAAAGAGCCAATCCACCAGCTTGCGTACGCCTTCGACCGGAACCGCGGTATCGATCTCCAAGGCATCCTCAGGCGGATTGAGGCGCTGCGCGGCGGTGCTCAGCGCACGCAGGTAAAGGCCCTTCTTATCGCCAAAGTGGTAATGGATCATGCGCTTGGACATGCCGGATTCTTGGGCGATGGATTCCAGCTTGGTTTCTGCAAAGCCAAAGCGAGAAAACTGCTTGATCGCAACGTCCACCACGGAGTCAATGCTGACGGACTCCGCGTGGGCCGCGTGAGCAGAATCTGCCTGGTCTGCAGCTTGCAGTGGGTCAGTATTCTCAGTGCTCATTGCGTAAGTCCTTAATCCTTGCGGCGCGGCGGTGGCGCGGTGAACTGATGTCTCATAGTGCGGGAGTAGGAAATCCCTAGGCATTCTGGGTGTGCAGCGTGGGGGAGTGTCCCGCATTTCCTTTTCCTATCATGCCCGATTAATCACCCCGTGCGGGAGTTTCTGGCCCATTGGGGGCGCTAATTTGGAGGTAAATGGGGGTAATTTAACGCAAGTGCTCTAGATTTTCCCTCCAAAAGAGGGGGCCAGATTCACAGCGCGGATGCTGGCAGTGGGGCTAAGCTCGGTGGTGGATTACATTCCGTGGCGGTGCGAGCACACTGGCTCGCGTGTGCCGCCCATGTCGCAGCCATTATTGAGGAGGCTTTATACCATGACCCAGCCCGTCAAAATCACTGTCACCGGCGCCGCCGGCAACATCGCGTATTCGCTGCTGTGGCGCATCGCTGCCGGTGATGTGTACGGAAAAGACACCCCGGTAGACCTAGCGTTGCTGGAAATTCCTGCTGCGGTGGAAAAGGCCCACGGCGTAGCCATGGAGCTCAATGACTCCGCCCTGCCGCTGGTTAACTCCATTACGGTTACTGATGATCTGAAAGAAGCCTTTGAAAACACCTCCGCTGCCTTCCTTGTCGGCGCTCGTCCACGCAGCAAGGGAATGGAGCGCGCCGACCTGCTGGAAGCCAATGGCGCCATCTTCACCAAGCAGGGCAAGGCCATCAATGACTACGCCGCGCGCGATGTCCGCGTGCTAGTTGTGGGCAACCCGGCAAATACTAATGCGCTCATCGCGGCGAATAATGCACCGGACTTGGATGATTCCCAGTTCACTGCCCTCATGCGCTTGGATCACAACCGCACCCTGAGCCAGCTAGCGCTAAAGACCGGCAAATCCACCACCGATTTCACCAAGGTGGCGGTCTGGGGCAACCATTCTGCTAGCCAGTTCCCGGATATTACCTACTCCAACGCTGAGGTGGACCAAGAATGGTACCGCGAGGAAATGATCCCCAAGGTGGCCAAGCGCGGTGCGGAAATTATTGAGGTACGCGGCAGCTCCTCGGCCGCTTCGGCGGCGTCGGCAGCCGTGGACCACATGCATGACTGGATCCATGGCACCGAGGATTGGCGCACCGCGGCGGTAGTATCGGACGGATCCTACGGCGTTGACAAGGGCCTTATTTGCGGATTCCCCACAGTCAGCCGCAATGGCCAGTGGGAGATTGTGCAGGGGCTCGAGCTCACTGAATTCCAAAAGGAGCGCATCGAGGCCTCTGTGGCCGAGCTGCGCGAGGAGCGCAAGGCCGTGGCGGGCCTGCTCTAAAACCTGCTCGGTGCGCACCTCATACTCGGTGCGCACCCTGCCTGGCTGAGCCGGTTGACGTGCAAGGTAGAATCGGCCAGGTGACTGAGCAAAATAATGAGCAATTAGTTGGCACCAACCGCGCCGATGCGCTGCCTAAGTCGTGGGAGCCGCAGGCCGTAGAGAAGGACCTCTATGAGGGCTGGGTAGAAAAGGGCTACTTCACTCCGGATGCGAATTCGGAGGCCGAGCCTTATTCCATCGTGCTGCCGCCGCCGAATGTGACCGGTCAGCTGCACATGGGCCACGCATTGGACCACACGCTGATTGATTCCATTATCCGCCGCAAGCGCATGCAGGGCTATGCCACCCTGTGGTTGCCCGGTGCCGATCACGCCGGCATTGCCACCCAGACCAAGGTCGAGGCCAAGCTCAAGGAGACCGAGGGCAAGAAGCGCTGGGATTATGAGCGCGAAGAATTCATTGGCAAGGTCTGGGAATGGAAGGAGCAGTACGGCGGCACCATCCAGGACCAGATGCGGGCCATTGGCGACTCCGTAGACTGGTCCCGCGAGCGTTTCACCTTGGATGATGGCCTCTCCCGCGCCGTCCAGACCATCTTTAAGAACCTCTATGATGAGGGCATGATCTACCAGGCCAACCGCCTGGTGAACTGGTCGCCGGTGCTAGAGACCGCAGTGTCCGATATCGAGGTAGTGTACAAGGACGTCGAGGGCGAGCTGGTGTCCATCCGCTATGGCTCGCTCAATGACGATGAACCGCACCTCATCGTGGCCACCACCCGCGTGGAGACGATGCTGGGTGACGTTGCCATTGCCGTCCACCCAGACGATGAGCGCTACGCCGACTTGGTGGGCAAGGAGCTGCCGCACCCGTTCCGCGATGACCTGACGCTCAAGATCATCGCCGATGACTACGTAGACATGGAATTCGGTACCGGTGCGGTGAAGATCACCCCGGCACACGACCCGAATGACTATGCAATGGGCACCCGACACGACTTGGAGATGCCTACCGTTATCGATACCACCGGCCACATTGCCAATACTGGCACCCGCTTCGACGGACTGACCCGCGAGGAAGCCCGCGTGGAGATCCGCGAGGCGCTGCGCGAGCAGGGCCGCATTGTTAAGGAAATCCGCCCGTACGTCCACTCCGTGGGCCACTCGGAGCGCTCCGGCGAGCCCATCGAGCCGCGCCTGTCACTGCAGTGGTTCGTGGACGTAGCCAAGATGGCCAGGGCCTCTGGCGACGCCGTGCGCGAGGGAGATACCACCCTGCACCCGCAGTCGCTCGAGCCGCGCTACTTCGAGTGGGTCGATGACATGCACGATTGGTGCATCTCCCGCCAGCTGTGGTGGGGCCACCGCATTCCTATTTGGTACGGACCGGAAGACGAGGACGGCCAGCGAGACATCGTCTGCGTCGGCCCTGATGAGGAACCGCCGGCAGGATACGAGCAGGATCCGGACGTGCTGGATACTTGGTTCTCCTCCGCACTGTGGCCGTTTTCCACCCTGGGCTGGCCAGAAAAGACCCCGGATCTGGAGAAGTTCTATCCCACCAACGTGCTGGTCACCGCCTATGACATCTTGTTCTTCTGGGTCGCCCGCATGATGATGTTCGGCACCTTTGCCGGCACCCACACCCCGGAGCTTTTGGGCGAGGGCACTGATGGCCGCCCGCAGGTTCCGTTCAAGGATCTGTACTTGCACGGCTTGGTCCGCGATGAGCAGGGCCGCAAGATGTCCAAGTCCTTGGGCAACGGCATTGACCCGATGGATTGGGTGCGCGATTACGGTGCGGATGCCCTGCGCTTTACCCTTGCCCGCGGTGCCAACCCCGGCGTGGACCTGCCGCTTGGCTCCGATGCCGCCGCGGCCGCCCGCAACTTTGCTACCAAGCTCTTTAACGCCACCAAGTTCGCGCTTATGAACGGCGCTGGAGTGTCCACGCTGCCGAACCGGGCGGAGCTTAGCGACGCCGACCGGTGGATCCTCGACCGCGCCGAAGAGGTTCGCGCCAAGGTGGATGCCTACCTGGATGACTACCAATTTGCCAAGGCCAACGAGCTGCTCTACCACTTCACCTGGGACGAGCTATGTGACTGGTACTTGGAGATTGCCAAGACCCAGATCCCGCGCGATGGCGTAAGCGAGCAGGGCCGCAATACCCAGATCGTGTTGGGCCGTGTGCTCGACGTTGTTCTGCGCCTGCTGCACCCGACCATGCCATTCGTCACCGAGGTGCTGTGGAAGGCGCTGACCGGCGGCGAGTCCATCGTCGTGGCACCATGGCCAACCGTTGCCGATACCAATGGTGGCGCCACCAAGGATGAGGTGGCCGCCCGCCGCATCGAGGACGCCGATAAGCTCATCACCGAGCTGCGCCGCTTCCGCTCCGACCAGGGCGTAAAGCCTTCCCAGAAGGTGCCGGGCCGCCTCGACTTTGCCGCAGCGGATCTCGCCGGCCAAGAGGAACTGGTGCGCAATCTGGCCAATACCACCGCCCCGGGCGAGGATTTCGATCCTTCCGCCTCCATCGAGGTACGCCTTTCCCAGGCCACCGTGGAGGTCACCCTGGATACCCACGGCGCCGTGGACGTAGAAGCCGAGCGCAAGCGCCTAGAAAAGGACCTGGCCAAGGCCAATAAGGAACTGGAGCAGACCGGCAAGAAGCTGGGCAACGAGAACTTCTTGTCCAAGGCACCGGAAGAAGTGGTCAATAAGATCAAGGAGCGCCAGCAGATCGCCCGCGAAGAGGTCGAGCGCATCACCAGCCGTTTGGAGGGCCTGAAGTAGTGGCGGATAAGGACAAGGAGACAGAGGACTTCGAAATCGTCGATGCCCTCAAAGAAGGCACCGATGGTGGCCCGGTGGAAATCACCGAGTCCGGCCTGACGCTCAACTTGGGCATGGGCAGCGAGGATGAGTACAACGAGGCCGCACCACAAGAGGTGTCGGCCGAGGAATTGCGCGCCCTTGCGGAGGTAGAAGAAGAACTCAACGAACGCTGGCCGGAGACCAAGATTGAGCCTTCCCTTGATCGCATCGAGATGCTCATGGATCTACTCGGCCACCCTGAACGTTCCTTCGATGTCATCCACATTGCCGGCACCAACGGCAAGTCCTCTACCGCGCGCATGGTGGATTCGCTCCTGCGGGCCTTCCACCGCCGCGTCGGCCTGGTCACCAGCCCGCACCTGCAGCGCGTTACCGAGCGCATCGGCATCGATGGCCAGCCCATCCATCCGCGCGATTATGTGCGCATCTGGCACGAGATCAAGCCTTTTGTGGAGATGGTCGATGCCCAGTCGGACGTTCCCATGTCCAAGTTCGAGGTCCTCGTCGGCTTGTCCTATGCCGCGTTTGCCGACGCCCCCGTGGACGTCGCCGTCGTCGAAGTCGGCCTCGGCGGCCGGTGGGATGCCACCAACGTGGTCAATGCGGACGTCTCCGTCATTACCCCGGTGGGCTTGGACCACACGGATTACTTGGGCGATACACTCGCAGAGATTGCTGGTGAAAAGGCCGGCATTATCAAGCCGCGCGAGGATGCCGATGATCCGCTGACCCCGAATGAAAACATCGTGGTCATCGCCGAGCAGGATCCGGAAGCAATGCGGGTTATCCTGCAGCAGGCCGTGGACGTGGAGGCGGGTGTCGCCCGCTCCGGCTCCGAATTTGCTGCCCTCGAGTCTCGCATCGCCGTCGGTGGTCAGCAGGTCAACATCCAGGGCCTTGGCGGCCTGTACGAGGATATTTTCCTGCCCCTGCACGGCGAGCACCAAGCCAAGAATGCTGCCGTGGCTCTTGCTGCGGTGGAGGCGTTCTTCGGCGCCTCGGCCGGCCACCCGCTGGATGTTGCGACCGTGCGCAATGGTTTTGCCCAAGCGATTTCGCCCGGCCGCCTGGAGCGCGTGCGCACCTCGCCGACGACGTTTATTGACGCCGCCCATAATCCACATGGCGCCAAGGCACTAGGTGCTGCACTGGACCGCGATTTCGACTTCGCCCGCCTCATCGGTGTGCTCTCGATCTTCGCGGATAAGGACGCTACCGGCATCCTTACCGCGCTAGAGCCGTACCTCACCGAGGTAGTCATCACCCAAAACTCCTCGCCGCGCGCCCTCGATGCCTACGACTTGGCAGAGACCGCCCGCGATATCTTTGGCGAGGAGCGCGTACACGTAGCCGATAACCTGCCGGGCGCCTATGCCCAGGCCGTGGAGCTTGCCGAGGACGCCGAGGTCCAGTCCGGCTCCGGCATCATCATCACCGGGTCGGTCGTCACCGCTGGTGATGCCCGCGCGATGTTTGGAAAGGAACCTGCATGAGTCGCGACAATCACCACCCAGGCGGAGAGCGCCAACCCCGCCCGCCCCGCAGCAGCCGTGCCCGCGGCCGCGAGGAACATATCCCTGAAAGCGAGATCGGACCCCTCGGCATGGGCCAAGCCCCAGTCAAGGACCCACTTAAAAGCTTCAACGGGATGGTCATTGCCAGCTCCCTGACCATGGAGGCGCTCGCCCTATCCTTCGCACTGCCGATGCTGTACAAGCTGTATGACGGTACCTTGTGGACCCCCTTCAACTACGGCTTTGTCATCGCCGCAGTGGTATTCCACCTCGTGATGATCGCGTTCATGAATAAGAAGTGGGCGCTGTCTGTCATCGTATGGGCGCAGCTGTTGTGCGTCATTGTGGGCTTTATGGTCCACTGGGCCGTGGCCGCCATCTTCATCATCTTTGGCATGGAGTGGCTGCTGGCCGTCTACCTGCGCAGCAACCTCATCGCCCGCATGAAGCGCGGATACCTCACCACGCAGCACCTCAACGAGAAATAGCACGGTAGCCTTGACGCCTTCGGCGAGTGGGCAAGACGCGATAGACTGGCGGCCATGCGCACTCTCTATCTCGTCCTTGCCGCACTCGCCTGCGTCGCCGCGGTGGTAGCCCGCGCCGCTACGGGAACGCCGTGGCTACCGCTAGTCGCCCTCATTATTGGCGGCGTTTTTCTGGTTTTGGCCCTGCGGAGCAACTTCGAGCCGGCCAAAGAAGCCACCTTCGAGGATTTGGATAAGGAACAGCGCGCGGAGCTGCAACGCCTGCTGACCAATGGCCAGTTTGGCGCCGCAGTAGGCCAAGTGCGCCTGTGGTTTCGGGGCACCTCGCAGGAGCGTGCCGAAGAGATAGTTAAACAACTCGCATAGCCCTGGACCCCATACTTTTACCCCAAAGGAATACCCCAGCGCGCGACGCATGCGTGCGGTTTCGGTACAGTGTGGGGCATGACTGAACGTACACTGATTCTCATCAAGCCGGACGGCGTAAAGAACGGCCACGTAGGCGAAATCATCTCCCGCATCGAGCGCAAGGGCCTGAAGCTGGCCGAGCTCGACCTGCGCGTTGCTGACCGCGAGACCGCGGAGAAGCACTACGAGGAGCACAAGGATAAGCCATTCTTCGGTGACCTCGTCGAGTTCATCACCTCCGCACCGCTTATCGCTGGTGTTGTCGAGGGCGAGCGCGCCATCGAGGCATGGCGCCAGCTGGCCGGTGGCACCGACCCGGTCTCCAAGGCCACCCCGGGCACCATCCGCGGCGACTTCGCTCTGACCGTTGGCGAGAACATCGTGCACGGCTCTGACTCCCCTGAGTCTGCAGAGCGCGAGATCGCTATCTGGTTCCCGAACCTCTAAACGTCTGCGCACTTAGCGCATCGTTCAGCCCGAGCCTGTAGGCTCGGGCTTTATTTATTGCTTGACCCATAAGCCCAGACGTAGAGCCGCAAACCGAGTATCCGGCCCTATCCTGAATAAATATTGCAACGGCAAAGCCGCAAATACGTAGAGAGGCAGAACTTAAGCAGGGGTTTGTTCTGGGAGTTGAAGGTGCCTAACGCGGCAGATCATTGCTGAGGATATTGCACGCGAGGTCATTCACTTCGCAGACTAGGACTGGAGTTCTCCTAATCGAAGGAGAGTAACTGGCGCAGTGTGCGGAAGGCTTCCTTTTGCACTCGATGGGTAACGGTACGGCCCGATTGTTGCTTGATTAAAAGACCGGATTTCCTCAACTTACCGAGGTGATGAGATACCGTCGGTTGGCTAAGGCCGGAAAGCGCGGTCAACTCCGTAACACTCATCGGGCCGCAGCCCTCGTCGCACAATATGGATAGCAGGCGCAGGCGGGCTGGGTCAGCAAGTACTTTAAATTGCTGGGAAAAGCGGAGGGAGTCGCCCTGGCTGAGCGGGCCACTGCTCAGGGAACAGCACTGTGCATCCGGGGTGTTGTCGGCATTGCTAGGGGAGGAGTCCATGCACACAGTATAAGGAGCCTTCCTCCCACTCCGTTATATTGACGAGTATCAATATGGGTGATTAAAGTACTGATCGAAAGTTGAATTCCTCGTCGCACAAGGAGAGCCATGGCCGTTACGCAACGCCCAAAGTTGTCATTTCTCGATAGATTCCTTCCCGTTTGGATCATCATGGCCATGGCTGTGGGGCTATTGATAGGCCACTTCCTGCCAGGCATTGGAGAAGCACTGTCTGCTCTAGAGGTTGGCGGTATTTCTCTTCCAATCGCGCTGGGCCTGCTAGTTATGATGTATCCGCCCCTGGCTAAAGTCCGCTATGAAAAGACCCGAGATATTGCTGCCGATGGCCGGTTGATGGTGGTATCGATTGTGTTGAACTGGCTGGTGGGGCCTGCAGTGATGTTCACCCTGGCGTGGATATTTCTTGCCGATCAGCCAGAGCTGCGAACCGGCCTGATTATCGTTGGACTAGCCCGTTGTATCGCAATGGTCCTAGTGTGGTCTGATCTCTCCTGCGCCGATCGGGAGGCCACCGCCGTTCTTGTCGCCATAAACTCTGTATTCCAGGTAGCCATGTTCGGTGTGCTGGGATGGTTCTATTTGCAGATTTTGCCAGGGTGGTTGGGGCTAGATACCACCTCTGCTGATTTCTCTTTCTGGTCTATCGTCACCGCGGTCCTCGTATTTTTGGGAGTCCCCCTGCTGCTTGGTGTGCTCTCACGGGTCTTGGGTGAGAAAGTCAAAGGCCGCGAATGGTTTGAAAACCGCTTCCTTCCGGCAGTTTCTCCCTTGGCGATGATCGGCTTGCTCTATACCATTGTGTTGCTGTTCTCCCTGCAGGGAGAACAGTTGGTAGCGCAGCCCACGGCGGTGATCAAGGTTGCGATTCCGTTGGTCATCTACTTTGTTGGAATGTTTTTCCTAGCTTTGGGTGTAGCAAAGGTAGTGGGAATGAACTACGCGCAATCCGCTTCCGTTGCGTTTACCGCAGCTGGTAATAATTTCGAACTAGCCATCGCGGTTTCCATTGGCACTTTTGGGGCGGCGTCGGCACAGGCTCTCGCCGGTACCATCGGGCCGCTTATTGAAATTCCGGTACTTGTCGGACTCGTGTACGTAATGCTCTGGATAGGGCCGAAGCTTTTCCCCGGAGACAAAAGCTTGCCAAATTAACGCCGGCCCACTTGATACAAACAGCGAACCCCAGTCGGCGTGATGGTGATGGTCCACTTTGCGGGCGCGGTGCGCAGGCCCATTCGGCTTAGCTTCACCAGGTCCGCCTTTGCCAAAGCATCGAGGTGCTCGCATAGAGGGTCGAGGTCTACCCGCATGAACTTCGAGAGGGCAGTGGAATTAATCGTGTTTCCCTGCACCGCGCCGGTGGCGACGAGGGCGGTGAGGATGTCCGAGTGGGCGTCGGCAAGCTGCAAACGAGCCTCCGTAACCCCGTCGAGCGGGTCCTTTTCCAAAATCTTGTTGATGCGGCGCCGGCCGATGCGGAAGGACTGAGAAAACATGCCCCATATGCCCAGCGGCAAGCCAAAGGCCCACCATGCCCCGGACAGAATTCCGGCAACGGGCGGGGCCAGCTCTACCTCTGGAAGCAGGTTGGCCGCGCTCAGTGGTGCCATGATCAATGGCGCAGCTATCGGGATAAACGGGGCGATATAGGCAATCGTGGGATAGTCGCCATCGCGGAATTCCTCTTGCGCAGCGTTGATGCCGCGCGGGTAATTGCGGATGAGGTGCACCAACCCCAGCACCGCAAAAACGGCAAAAACACCGGCTCCCATCAACATATAATCCACGCCTGTGTTGGCGAAGCCAACGGCAAAGCCGGCCGGCACGCCGAAGTAAAGTGCCGAGCGCACTGGGACTTCATTGCGGTGCCGATGCTGCGCCAGTTCGCGGGCGGGGATTCGTGCTAGTTCTGCCACGCTGCCAACATAACACCGCCTGCCAGCCTGGCCGCGTTTCTGTGACACAATGGGGGATAGCGCGTACGAGACGCGGCATAACTTCATATCCCACAAACTTTTATAGCGCACAGAAAACCTCGTGCGGCGGCGGTGCGGTCTCTGACCGTGCCTGCGCCCGAGGCCGCGCCCCATAGAGACGATATACAGGAGTAAGCCCGAACATGGTGGCACAGAACTCTCAAGAAACAACTGAAAGCCTCAAGGCAGCGGCGCTTTTGGCCCAGAACCTAGACCGCAGCCAACTCAAGGACAAGACCCGCGTGTATTCCCTAGCCAAGCAGCTGGGGCTTTCCTCGCGCGAGTTGGTGGCACAGCTTAAAGACATGGGCTTGAAAAAGAGCGCGCAAAGCTCTCTTTCCCGCGAGGAAGCAGGCCAGGTGCTCGATGCTGTGGCGAATGCCGCTGCGGTTGCCGACGCCCCCTCGGCCCAATCCTCCACCTCCCGCACCGCCGATTCCGCTGCGGAACCGGCCGAAGAGCCAGCCAAGAAGCCTGCGAAAAAGCGTGCCAAGCGCGCCCGCAAGGCCACCCGTAAGTCCGCTGCCGCAGCGCCTAAAAAGGCAGCAGATGTCTCAAAGGCAGCAGAGCAGTCCGCGGAAGAGGAAGAGCACCTGCGCCATCGCGTGCGCAAGAACGTGGACAATGAGATCTCCCAGATCGAAGACAAGGTAGAAGCTTCCCTCGCCCACGCTGCGGCCGAAACCGCTGATCCCGCAGATGAACAGGAAGAAAAGGCAGAGGAAGCACAGGCCGGCACGCTCGATACCGGCACGGTCGATGCGGCAAAGCTGCACGAGGCACTTGCAGAGGCAGGCGAGGATTTCGAGGATGACTACTATGCTCCGCACATCGTCCCGCGCGCTGAGTCCGAAGAAGACTCTGGTCACTATGACTTTGCGCCCATCTTCCTAGCCCCGCAGCAGGACGGCACGCCGGTCTCTGGAAGTGCCATTGAAGAAGTAGAGGAAGGTTCCTCTGATAGCGATGACAATGACGGCAGCGATACGGAGAACGACCACGCACAAGGCAACTCCGCGGCCAGCCGTGGTTCTAGAAAGTCCGAAGGTCGCCGCCGTGGCCGCCGCGGCGCGTCCCGCGGACGTGGGGCCGACTCCAACCAGGGCGAGCAGGTAGATGAGCCCGAGCACATCGAAGAACCTAAAGCCATCCGTGGTTCCACGCGCATCGAGGCTCAGAAGCGCCGCCGCGCGGAATTGCGCGAGAAGGGACGTACCCGCCAGCACATCGTCTCCCAAGCGGAGTTCCTTGCCCGCCGCGAAGCTGTGGAGCGCACCATGGTGGTGCGCGATAAGGAGCGCGAGGACGGCGCCGGCATTATCACCCAGGTGGGCGTGTTAGAAGATGACCTGTTGGTCGAGCACTTCGTGACTACCGAGTCCCAGGCCTCGCTCATTGGCAATATCTACTTGGGCCGCGTTCAAAACGTGCTGCCGTCCATGGAGGCGGCCTTCGTGGACATTGGACAGGGCCGAAACGGCGTGCTCTACGCCGGTGAAATCGACTGGCGCAAGACCAAGCTGCACGGGCGCGCCCGCAAGGTAGAAAACGCCCTGAAGTCTGGCGACCAGGTGCTGGTGCAGGTGGCTAAGGATCCCATCGGTCATAAGGGCGCGCGCCTTACCACCCAGATTTCCCTTGCTGGCCGCTATTTGGTCTACGTTCCCGGCGGCCGCAGCGCCGGCATTTCCCGCAAGTTGCCTGCCCCAGAGCGCAAGCGCTTGAAGGATATCCTCGGCCGCGTGGTGCCAGGCGATGGTGGAGCGATCATCCGCACCGCCGCCGAAAACGTACCGGAAAAGGCAATCGCTACCGACGTCAACCGCCTGCACAGCCGGTGGGAGGACATCGTGGCACACGCTAAGAAAGAAAAATCCTCCAAGGGCGCCAAGCCGGTGACCATGTATGAAGAGCCGAACATGCTCATCAAGGTGGTGCGCGATCTCTTCAACGAAGACTTCACTGAGCTCATCGTCGATGGCAAGCGTTCCTTTAACACCGTCCGTGCTTATGTGGATTCCATGGCGCCAGACCTTGCGGACCGCGTGGTGCGCTACCGTGCCAAGGACCACGGCGGGCAAGATGCCTTCGAGGCTTACCGCATTGATGAGCAGCTGCATAAGGCGCTCTCGCGCAAGGTATGGCTGCCCTCCGGCGGCACGTTGGTCATCGACCGCACCGAGGCCATGACCGTCATCGACGTCAATACCGGCAAATTCACCGGTTCCGGCGGCAACCTAGAGGAAACAGTTACCCGCAATAACCTCGAGGCGGCCGAAGAAATCGTGCGCCAGATGCGCCTGCGCGATTTGGGCGGCATGATCGTCGTGGACTTTATTGATATGGTCCTGCCGGAAAACCAGGATCTGGTGCTGCGCCGCCTGAAGGAAGCCTTGGGCCGCGATCGCACCCGCCACCAGGTCTCGGAGGTGACGTCGCTGGGTCTGGTGCAAATGACCCGCAAGCGCCTCGGCACCGGCTTGGTAGAAACGTTCTCCACCGAGTGCGAGTGTTGTAACGGCCGTGGCATCATCATTCACCAGTATCCGGTGGATGAGGCCGAGGACGAGCAGCGCTCCAAGCATTCTGGCCGCAAGCCCAAGGCGCACAAGAAGCAACACCACGATCCGCAGCAGCACCCGGCTGCGGTGGCGATGCATAAGCACGAGCTTGACGACGCCGCCGAAAGCTCCTCCAAACCTAAGCGATTCAAGAAGACCCAGGCACCGGTCTACGGTACCGAGAGCGAAGAGGCCGCACAGGAATCTGCGAAGACGTCGCTGGAAGATCTCGTAGCGAACGTCGTTGTAGATGAGCGCGGTCCGGCTCAGTCGCACGCTGGATCGGAAGAGCACAGCGGGGACCATGACCGCAACAAGGAGCGCGGACGTGGACGCGGTCGCCGCCGTGCGCGCAAGCACACCCAGACTGAGGTATCCGATATCGAGGCCATCGCGTACGCCGCGGCGGATAATGCTGCCGAGAGTGACGAGGTGCAGGAATTTAATTCCTACGTCCCCGATGCGGATACGGACGCCGACTCGGGCGCTATTGCGCAGGTACACCCAGGTGCCGGGGCGGGCTCCAAGCGTGGCAAGAAGCCGCGCCGGGCGACGCGCCGGTCTAAGGCCACGCGTGCAGCTGCAGGCGGCGAGCAGAAGATTACCGAGAAGGCAACGGCTACGGAGACGGCAATTGAAAAGACCTATGACGAGGCAGTAGCTGAGTTTGAGGCTTCCCCGCGCCGCAAGCGCCGCACCCGCGGAAATTCGCGCTCCGATAGGCGCCCGCAGCCGCAGGATTTCGCGGTCTCCGGTGAGCAGGACTCTGTCGACGCCGACGATAATGCCAACGGCGCTGAAGCCCAGCGCGGAGAGAAGAGCTCGCGCGAAGAGCGCAAGGCTCGCGGGCGTGGCCGCCGTCGTGCGGTGCGCACCCGGCAGGCCACGCATCGGACCACCTCGCGCGTGCCGCACGAGGTCAAGGAAAAGGCGCAGGAGCACGAGCACAAGCAGGCGGGCGGGTCCGCCGAGCAGCGCCATGAAAAGGCCGCTGGCGCCGCGCGTGCGGGGCGCGCCGGTGGCAAGGGCCGTGGGCGTCGCCGTGCCGTGCGACAGGCCGCTCCTAAAAAGGCGGTAGCAGAGAATCCGAAGGCAGCGAAGACCACACAAGGCCGTTCGACGCAGCAGGGTGGCTCGCCGGATCGTTCCGATGCTGGCCAGCGGGCGACCACGGGCGATACCAAGGTGCTGCGCCGCGGAAAGAAGAGGGCGGTGCGCAAGAAGGGGGCGTCGGCAAGCGTCAAGGCCCCAAAGGCGCAGGATAACGCAGGGCAGAAGCAGTCTTCTGCGAGCGGTGCGCACAAGGAGACGTCGCGCGCTAAGTCTGGGCGCGGCCGACGCCGCGTAGCACGGCGAAGCACGTCTTAGGGCTACGCCACGCGGGCACAAAAAGCGCGGTTTGTATTTTGTGCCCGCTACGGGGTAGTCTTTGACAGTCGCTGTTTAGTACTCACGACGCTGGATCAGTCCGACACTCACTTAGTGAGCTGTGCGGGCATGTTCGCGCGGGAACTAAACGCAATGTGTAAGTGTCCATTCGGAACGCGGCCTCCCCGGTTGCTTCCGAGCGAGTTTAGATAAGGGGTAACCCTCTATGTACGCGATCGTCAAGACCGGCGGCAAGCAGTACAAGGTTGCTGAAGGTGACCTCGTCAAGGTCGAGAAGATCGAGGGTGAGCCAGGCTCTGCCGTAGCTCTCACCCCGGTTCTGCTCGTCGATGGCGCCGATGTTAAGTCCAAGGCTTCCGACTTGGAGAAGGTTTCTGTCTCCGCAGAAATCGTTGAGCAGGGTAAGGGCCCGAAGGTCGATATCCTGAAGTACAAGAACAAGACTGGTTACAAGAGGCGTCTGGGCCACCGTCAGCCTGTGACCACCTTGAAGATCACCGGTATCAAGTAAGCCTTAACCGGCTGTAATTATCCCTAAAGGAGGGAAAACCACATGGCACACAAGAAGGGTGCTTCCAGCTCCAGCAACGGTCGCGATTCCGAGTCCAAGCGTCTCGGCGTCAAGCGCTTCGGTGGTCAGCAGGTTAATGCCGGCGAGATCATCGTGCGTCAGCGCGGTACCAAGTTCCACCCAGGTGAGAACGTAGGCCGCGGCGGCGACGATACCCTGTTCGCGCTTGCAGCTGGCTCCGTTGAGTTTGGTATCAAGCGTGGCCGTCGTATGGTCAACATCGTTCCGGCTGAAGAGGTTGCTGCAGAGGCAACTGCCTAATTAAGGCCGATGAGGTTAATCCTCGAGTCTGCCCCAGTGAGGGTGGCTCGAGGATTTTCTGGTTTTGTGGATACCGAAACGAGGCTCCACCCGGATAATAGATACACCACGCTAGCGGACACAACCGATGGGATGGTCGACTAGGTAGGCGGACTCAATCCGGTTGCGGTTGGAGTCCAGCCCAAGATACGCATTACACTGGCGGGGACAAAGATTTAACTAACGGAGGGTTTGACCATGGCACGTTTTATTGACCGCGTTGTCCTGCACCTGCAAGCAGGCGACGGTGGACACGGCTGTGTGTCTGTCCACCGCGAGAAGTTTAAGCCTTTGGGCGGCCCAGATGGCGGCAATGGCGGCCACGGTGGCGACATCATCCTCGAGGTAACTGAGCAAATCCATACGCTTATGGATTTCCACTACCGCCCGCATATTAAGGCGCAACGCGGCGGCAATGGCGCCGGCGATATGCGCAATGGTGCTCGCGGTGAAGACCTGATTTTGGAGGTCCCGGCTGGAACGGTGGTTCGCACCGAAAAGGGCGAAACCTTGGCGGACCTTACTGTTCCGGGAACGCGGTTTGTGGCTGCAGAAGGCGGGTTTGGCGGTCTGGGCAATGCCGCATTGGCCTCAAAGAACCGCAAGGCACCGGGCTTTGCTCTCCAAGGTGAGCCAGGCCAAGCACATGATCTGATCCTTGAGCTGAAATCTATGGCGGATGTAGGGCTGGTGGGCTTTCCATCGGCTGGCAAGTCCTCGCTCATCTCGGTGTTATCGGCCGCAAAGCCCAAGATCGGTGATTATCCTTTTACCACGCTGCAGCCGAACCTCGGCGTAGTGGATATGGGAGATAGCTCCTTTACTATCGCGGACGTGCCGGGGCTTATCCCAGGCGCGGCCGATGGCAAGGGTCTCGGTCTAGACTTTTTGCGCCATATTGAACGCACGGCGGTGCTTGCCCATGTGGTAGATACTGCCACCATTGAGCCCGGCCGTGATCCGGTCTCTGATATTGAGGCGATGGAAAATGAGTTGGCAAAGTACCAGGAGGCTTTGCAGGAAGATACTGGTTTAGGGGATCTGCGTGAGCGCCCGCGTGTCATCATCTTGAATAAGGCAGACGTGCCTGAGGCCGAAGAGCTGGCGGAATTTGTCAAGGATGATCTGGAAGATAAGTTTGGCTGGCCTGTCTTTATTATTTCGGCCGTCGCTCGCAAGGGTCTGGATCCGCTGAAGTTCCGGCTCATGGATATGGTGACTGAGCACCGCAAGGCCCAGCCGTTGCCAAAGAAGGATAAAAACCACACCGTTATCCATCCCAAGGCCCAAGGCCATAAGAAGCATACTGGCGCGTTTGCTGATTTCACCGTCAAGGCCGATCCGGATGTCGAAGGTGGCTTCATTGTTGAGGGTAAGAAGATTGATCGCTGGATTACCCAGACTGACTTTGAAAATGATGAGGCAGTGGGTTTCTTGGCGGACCGCTTGGCCAAGGCTGGTGTGGAAGATGAGCTGCGCGCGCAGGGTGCTGTAGAAGGCTGCCCGGTAACCATCGGTGGCATCACCTTCGAGTGGGAGCCGATGACCGGCGGCGATCCAACGATGGCTAGCCGTGGCGAGGACGCCCGCCTGAAGGGCACGGGCCGTGTCTCCGCCGCCGAGCGCAAGCGCGCCTCTCAGGCGCGTCGCGGCCTTATCGATGAATACGATTACGGCACCGATGAAGAGGTCACCCGCGAGGGCGCTAACCGCGATAGGTGGCAGGGCTAGTCCCCGGACCCCCTATTCTTGGGGTGTGCTGGAGGGTGGGCTTTGTAGACTCGGTTGGCATGTCTTCTGATGAACAGAAAGAACCCATCCTTCCGCTTCCGGTAGAGCCTTTTGACGGACCTACCGCGGATACCCCTTTCCCGGAACCGCTCGATGAAAATCCGGTGGCGTCCGGTTTTGAATCGGATCTCCGCCGCGACATCGCGCAGGCAAAGCGCGTGGTGGTCAAGATTGGTTCCTCTTCTCTCACGGATGAAAATTTCCGCGTTTCTCAAGAAAAGATCGATCACATCGTTGATGCCGTCCATGCGCGCATGGGCCGCTCCGATGTCATTATCGTCTCCTCCGGTGCGGTTGCCGCAGGTATGGGCCCGCTCGGCCTGCACCAGCGCCCTACCGATTTGGCTACTAAGCAGGCCTCCGCGTCCGTCGGCCAGGTGCACTTGGCCTCTGTGTGGGGCCAGTCCTTTGCGCGCTATAAGCGCACCATCGGCCAGGTCCTCCTCACCGCCTCCGATACGGGGCACCGCGACCGTGCCCGCAATGCGCAGCGCACCATTGATCGCCTGCGCCAGCTGCGCACCATCCCCATCGTGAACGAGAACGATGCGGTGGCGACGTCGGAAATGCACTTTGGTGATAACGATCGCCTCTCTGCGCTGGTGGCCAACCTGGTGGGAGCGGACGCGCTCTTCCTCTTCTCTGACGTGCCTGGTTTGTACGATAAGAACCCCGCCGAGCCGGATGCCAAGTTCATCGATGAGGTGCGCACCGGCAAGGACCTGAAGGGCGTTGTGGCTGGCGATGGCGGAAAGGTCGGCACCGGCGGCATGGCCACCAAGGTCTCCGCGGCCCGCCTGGCCACCCGCGGCGGCATTCCAGTTCTGCTGACCTCCACGGATAATATCGGCCCCGCGCTTGCCGACGCCTCCGTGGGCACCGTCTTCCACACCCGCGAGGAACGCCAGCTGTCCGCCTGGAAGTTCTGGGCGCTCTACTGCGCCGATACTGGCGGAGCCGTCCGCCTTGACGAGGGCGCCAAGGAGGCCGTCACCAAGGGCGGCACCTCGTTGCTCGCCGTCGGCATTACCGACGTGCAGGGCGAGTTCAATAAGGGAGAAATCATCGATATCCTGGGCCCGAATGGTGAGGTCATCGGCCGCGGTGAAGTCCGCTTTGACTCCGAGGAGCTCCAGGCCATTAAGGGCAAGAAAATGGAAGAGCTTCCTGAGGAGCAGCGCCGTTCCGTCGTCCACGCGGACTACCTCTCCAACTTCGCCTCCCGCATCTAAACCCAGGGCTGAAATTCCCCGTATGGTTGGGGCATGAAATATTTCATGGGACCGGAAACCTGGCAGCCGATGGTAGAAGACATCGAGGCTGCCGGGCACCAACGCGTAAGCAGCATCGAGGACGCCGAGGTCTATATCAATAATGCGCCTAACCCGCGCCGCATCCCCGAGATGCCGGCGAATATCGGCTGGGTGCAGCATTGTTATACCGGCGTCAATCAGCTCATCGATGCAGGCGTCATTACCCCAGACGGCGTGCCATGGTGCAATTCCGCGGGCGCCTTTGCCCAGCCAGTGGCCGAGTCCGCACTCGGGTTGGCCCTTTCCCAGGCGCACCACCACAAGGCCTTCGCCCAAGCCGCTACCTGGTCGGTGTCCAAGGAGCTGGATGAATCCCAGGCGTGGCTCTATGACCAGCAAGGGCCGAAGAAGGTGGCGATCTTTGGCGCAGGGGGCATCGGCAAGCAGCTCATTAAGCTCCTCAAGCCCTTTGGCGTGCACATTACTGCCGTCAATCGCTCTGGTCGCGCGGTGGAAGGCGCCGATGAGGTCGTGCCCATGGACCAAGCTGAAAGCGTATGGGGTGAGGCGGATTTCATTTTCTGCATTCTGCCGGCCACCAAGGACACCGAGAGGCTTATCGATGCCGCCACCTTCCGCGCCATGAAACCCTCCGCCATCTTCATCAACGTCGGCCGTGGCAGCACCGTGGTAACCGAGGATCTCGTGGCAGCCCTGCGCGAAGGCGAAATCGCCGGCGCCGGCTTGGAGGTTATGGATCCCGAGCCGCTGCCCGATGGCCACCCGCTTTATGACCTTCCTAATTGCACCATGACGCCGCACATGGCCGCCTCCGCGCACGTGGCGCAGTACCACCTGGGCGCTATCTTCAACACCAATGCCGCCGCGTGGGAGAGGGGAGAGGCCATGCCCACCCGCGTCGATGCGGAGGCTGGCTACTAATGAAGTACGCGATGGTGCCCACCCCGTGGGAGGAAACCCTGCAGGCCCTCGATGCTGCCGGCCACGAGCGTGCCCCGCTGGAGGAGGCCGAGGTGCTCATCTTCAACGGCGGTCCAGATGATTTCCCACAGCCCCTGCCGCCGAACGTGGGCTTGGTGCAGGTTCCTTTTGCCGGGGTGGACCATCTGCTCGGCGTCATGCGCGATACCACCGCCCGCTGGTCCAACGCGGCCGGGCTTTATGATGCCACCGTGGCCGAATCCACCATTGCGCTTCTGCTCGCGCAGTTGCATGCGCATAAGCGCGTGGGGACGAGCTGGAATAACCGCGATGAGGTGGAGGCGCACACCAGTTTCCTTTTTGAGGACAAGACGGTTGCGGTGGTGGGTGCTGGGGGCATCGGCAAGCGGCTTATCCGCATGCTAGAGGGCTTTGGCCTGCGCATCATTGCGGTCAATCGCTCCGGTAATCCGGTGGAGGGCGCCGATGAAACCTTCGCCACGGCCGACATCGAGCGCGTCTGGCCGGCCGCCGACTATTTTGTGGCGCTTGCGCCGCTCACGGACCAGACCCACCAGCTATTCGACGCCGCTGCCTTCCGCGCCATGCCCAGCCACGCAGTGGTAATTAACGTCGGCCGTGGATCGCTCGTGGACACCGAGGCCCTTGTTGGCGCTCTTCGCGCCGGCCATATCGCCGGCGCCGGCCTAGATGTCACCGACCCCGAGCCCTTGCCCGATGGGCACCCGCTGTGGGACATGCCCAACGTAGTCATCACTCCGCATCTGGCCAATCCGCCGTATTCGGTGCGCAGGCGTATCGGTTCGCATACAGCTAAGGTCATCGAGCGCTTCGCCGCAGGCGAGGCAATCCCCACGGAAGTAGATATTGAAGCTGGCTACTGATGGACAGCCCCGGTAACCGCGCTGACGATGGCCAGCTCAACCCGACCGCGGCTGAGGTTGCGGATATGAGGGAGCGCTGGAAGAAAGTAAAGACGGTCGATTATGCTGCCTGGGCAGCCACCATTCTTTCCGTTGTGCTCGGCTATTTCTTCTTCCACTGGACCTATTTCTGGGTTATCCCGATCATCTGTTTTGTATGCTCGGTCGGAGCCCGCCACGTTTATAATCTGAGCTATTTTGAGGAGGAATACCTCATGTTCGAGCGGAAGGACGAGAAGCGCCGCCGCCGTGCATCCGACTAGCGCCGCCGCGAGCTCGGCTAATAAGTAGGCCACCGCGCGAGTGCTTGCTGCCCAACCGGCTGAAATGCGCGTGGCCTTTCGTTAGGCTGGTATGACATGAGCAACACTGAACGCGAAGAAGTTCTGTCCAAAGCCCGTGCTGCCAAGGACGTAGCGCCCGTCGTAGCGCAGCTGTCCACGCCGCGCAAGAATGAGATCTTGCAGCGCGCAGCCGAAAACCTCATTGCCCACACCGAGGATATCCTCGCCGCTAATAAGCAGGACATCGAAGCCGGCCGCGAGCGCGGCATGTCCGAGTCCCTCATTGACCGCCTGTCCCTTGACGCCGCGCGTGTGGAGGGCATCGCCGGTGGCCTGCGCCAGGTAGCTGGCCTGCAGGACCCAGTAGGGGAGATCCTGCAGGGCCGCACGATGGATAACGGCATCCAGATGAAGCAGGTGCGCGTCCCGCTCGGCGTGATGGGCATGGTCTATGAGGCCCGCCCGAATGTCACCGTGGACGCCTTCGGTCTGGCCATTAAGTCCGGCAACGTGCCCCTGCTGCGCGGCTCTAAATCCGCACGCAACTCCAATGCCAAGCTGGTAGAAATCCTGCAGGATACCCTCGCCGAGTTTGACCTTCCGCGCGAGGCCGTGCAGCTCCTGCCGTGCGAGACCCACGATTCCGTCCAGGATCTCATCACCGCTCGCGGCCTGGTGGACCTGGTCATTCCGCGCGGTGGCGCCAAGCTTATTGAGGCCGTCGTCACCGGTGCCACCGTCCCAGCAATTGAGACCGGCACCGGCAACTGCCACTTCTACGTGGACGCCTCTGCGGACCTGAACAAGGCCATCGACATGGTCATCAACGGCAAGACCCGCCGCACCTCCGTGTGCAACTCCACGGAGTGCGTGCTTATCGACGCCGCCTTGGACGACTCCGCCAAGCTGCGCATCATCACCGCGCTGCAGGAGGCGGGCGTGACCATCCACGGCGACGTCGCCGAGCTCGAGGCCTTCGGCGTCCAGGATGCCGTACAGGCCACCGATGAGGACTGGCGCGAAGAGTCGCTGTCCATGGATATCTGCGCCAAGGTGGTCGACGGCGTCGACGGTGCCATTGCCCACATCGCCGAGTTCACCACTGGCCACACCGAGGCCATCGCCGCGCAGGATGCCGACGTCCTAGTGAAGTTCGGCAACGAGGTAGATGCCGCCGCGGTCATGCTCAACGCCTCTACCGCTTTCACCGATGGCGAGGTCTACGGCATGGGCGCCGAAATCGGCATTTCCACCCAGAAGCTGCACGCCCGCGGCCCAATGGCGCTGCCGGAGCTCACCTCTTCTAAGTGGATCCTGCAGGGTACCGGACAGACCCGCCCCTAGTGGTGCGGCTATAATCACCACCCATGACTAGCCCACAGCGCATCGGCATCATGGGTGGCACCTTTGATCCCATCCACAATGGCCACTTGGTAGCGGCCAGCGAGGCCGCCCACCGCTTTGCCCTCGATACCGTCGTCTTTGTTCCCACCGGCCAGCCGTGGCAAAAGTCCCACCGCGACGTCACTGCGGCCGAGCACCGCTACTTGATGACGATGGTGGCCACGGCCTCCAACCCGCGCTTTACCGTCTCGCGCGTAGACATTGACCGCGAGGGGCCCACCTATACCATCGATACGTTGCGCGACCTGCGCGAACTCTTCCCAGAAGCGGAGTTCTACTTCATCACTGGAGCCGACTCGCTGGCCTCCATCATGAGCTGGCATAACTGGGAAGAGATGCTGGAGATGGCGCACTTTGTGGGCGTGACCCGCCCCGGCTATGAATTAAGCGCCGATATGCTACCTGCCGATGCGCAGGAGGCTATCGATCTTATCGACATTCCCGCCATGGCCATTTCCTCCACGGCGTGCCGCGAACGCGCCGGGCAGGGGCAGCCCGTGTGGTACCTCGTTCCGGATGGGGTGGTGCAGTACATCACCAAGAACAATCTCTATGGGCCTAACCCAGATAAGCCCCTGTAGAAACTTCCGCGGCCTTCCCCAGATTTTGGGCACGGGCCTGCTAAACGTGCAAGAATAGACTCTCACTAGAGATAGTTCATACCGAATATACTCAGACGCGAAAAGGGAATTTTTACACATTGTCTACTTCTGATCTCGCCCGCCGCATGGCAGAAACCGCGGCCCACGCCGCGCAAGAAAAGCTGGCCACCAATATCGCGGCCATTGATGTCTCCGATGTCCTCGCTATTACCGAGGTCTTCGTGCTCGCATCTGCAGATAACGAGCGTCAGGTCGGCTCCATCGTGGATGAAGTCGAAGACGAAATGACTAAGCAAGGCTTCGAGCCGCAGCGCCGCGAGGGCAACCGCGAGAACCGTTGGGTGCTGCTGGACTATGGCAATATCGTCGTCCACGTTCAGCGCAATGACCAGCGTGAGTTCTACGGCTTGGACCGCCTGTACCACGATTGCCCAGCACTGGAGATCGAGGGCATCGAGGCCCCAGAGCGCCCGGGCGAATGGACCAATGGCGTCAACCCGCGCGAAGTTGATTCCATCGACGAGCTCCCACTGGCCGATAAGGTCCCTGGTGAGGACGAGGAGCTTTAAACTCGCATGAGCCGCCGCCTGATCCTGATCCGCCACGGGCAAACTACCTATAACGCCACTGGCCGCATGCAGGGCCACTTGGACACCGAGCTGTCCGAGCTGGGCTATGAGCAGGCCCGTGCCGCCGCGCGCCTGCTGCAGGATCAGGGCGTGTCTAAAATCGTTGCCTCTGACCTCATCCGCGCGCGCGAAACCGCGCGCGTGGTCGCCGAGGCCCTCGGCATGGATTTCACCACGGATGCCCGCCTGCGCGAGACGCACCTAGGCCAGTGGCAGGGCAGAACCTCCGCCGAGGTAGATACCGAGTTCCCTGGCGCGCGCGCCATCTGGCGCCACGACCCCACTTGGGCCCCGCCGCAGGGCGAATCCCGCGTGGACGTGGCCGAGCGTGCCCGGCCTGTCGTCGATGAGCTCATGGCAGACTTCGGTGGCTGGGACCAAGGCCCCGTCCTCATCGTGGCCCATGGCGGCGCTATCTCGGCGCTGACCTGCCACCTGCTGGGCCTTGACCATGCGCAGTACGGGATCCTTTCCGGATTGAAAAATACCCACTGGTCGCAGCTGACGGCCCGCCCGGACTTTAATCCGGAAACGCCGCTATCCTCGCTGGAGTTCACCCCAGATAATGTGGGCAGCGCCCAGTGGTATTTCGACGGCTGGAATATGGGCGGCGAGGTCACCGGGGACGGCGGGGCGGATATCTAGTGACGATTCGCGTCATTACGGATTCCTCCGCGGGCCTGCCGCCAGAGTTGGCGGAGCAGCTATCCATCACGGTCATTGACCTCCACCTCATGGAAAGCCACGGCAAAGATGGTCTGGAGCGCTCCACCTCGGGCTTGAGCGCGCTGGAGCTGGCCGCCGCCTACGGCCGCGAAATGGAGCGCGCCCAAGATGAGGGAGTGGTGGCCATTCACCTGTCCAAAGAGCTATCTTCCACTTATTCCGCCGCGGTATCGGCCTCCGGCGTCTTTCCGCACACGGTGCGGGTGATTGACTCCGGTTCGGCCGGCATGGCCATGGGTGCGGCCGCGATGTCCGCGGCTAAGTTGGCCTCCCGCGGCGCCAGTCTGGACGAGTGCTACGCAGCGGCCATCGATACCCTCAAACGCGCGGCTACCTGGGTTTACCTGCATTCCACGGAGGACCTGCGCCGCTCTGGCCGCCTTTCCCCGGCCACGGCTGTGTTGTCTACGGCGCTGTTGGCTACCAAGCCGATTATGTCGATTACCCGTGGCAAGCTGGAGCTGGTGGGCAAGACCCGCACCCAGACCAAGGCTTTTACCAAGCTGGTGGACCTCATCGCCTCCCGCGCGGACGGTGAGCCGGCCTTTGTCGCCATCCAGCACAACCAGGCCGAGGACGCGGCCGCCAAGTTGGAGGCGCTCCTTGCAGTAGCGCTGCCGCAGGGTTCGTCCTTTATTTGCATTCCGCTTAACGACGTCCTCTCTGTCCACGCCGGCCCCTCCGCCATCGGCGTCTCCGCCGTGTTTAGCTCCGAGCCGCCCGCGGAACCTGTGCATTCTCACACACGTGGTCGACCTCGCGCCTTCCCGCCGCGCCGATCTGTGGATAACTAGACCCATCGCGCCGGGTTAGTTGACGCCCACAACAAGTTATCCACAGCCCACCTTCGCTCGACCTACCACTTGTTTGCGCCCGCGCTTAGTCTCAGCGCCATGGCGGCACCCAAGATCAGCGAACGACTCCGCGAGTTTACCCAACCCACCGGCGAGGAAGAGCTCCTCGCCGTCGATTACCCGCGCCCGCGACTGCGCATCAGCCCCTGGCAGGCCTGCGCAGTGGCGGTCATTCTCGTTATCTGTGTGGTGGTCTGGCTCGGCATCAATGCGCGCTCCGAAGAATCCTCCGGCATGCCCGAGCCTGCGGCTATGAGCCCAGGCGTGGCCCCGAGCGACGAACCCAGTGAAATCATCGTTTCGGTCATCGGCGAGGTGGCTGAGCCCGGACTGAAAACGCTCGAGCCCGGCGCGCGCGTGGCCGATGCCCTTGACGCCGCCCAGCCGCTACCAGGCGCCGAGACTCTGGCTCTCAACCATGCCCAGCGGCTTTCCGACGGCCAACAGCTCCACATCCTGCCCTCCGGCGCCGCCCCGCCTCCCGCACCCGGCGAGCCCGCCCCAGCCGGCGGCAACTCCAGCGGCCCCGGCGGTGGCGCTAGCGGCAGCGGCGTGAGCCTCAATAGCGCCACCGCCGAGGAGCTCACCGAACTCAAGGGGGTCGGCGAGGTGACCGCGCAAGCCATCGTGGCCTACCGCGAAGAGCACGGCGGTTTCAAGAACGTAGAAGAGCTCCTCGAGGTCTCTGGCATCGGGCCGGCGAAGCTGGCGCAGCTTAAAGACCAGGTCCAGCTCTAGCCCGTACTCGAGCGTGCGATGCGAGAACTGCGGCTCGTCCCCGGCGCGGCTACCGCCTGGCTGGCCGTCATTGCCGTGTTGCTCGCCGGCCGCGGCTGGGCCATCGCACTCATCGCAGTCGTCGTTTCGCTGTGCCTGGTTGCCCGCCAGTGGGGCCAGGCGCTCTTCTGTGGGGCAGTCGCTGGGGGTGCGGCGCTCGTCGCCGTGGTGCGCCAGGCCCGCGCCGCCGCCTTCGATCTCGGCACCGAAGTCACCGGACGACTCGTTACCGCACCGACGCAGACCAGTACGGGCGGCTGGCTGCTGCGGCTGAAGGTGCCGGGGTATCCCACCCAGTTGCCGGTCTTTAGCCCGGATCCGGTCCCGGCTGCCGCGGGTGCCGAAATTACGGCGAGGGTGAAGGTAGGGGAGTCGGATAGGACGGGCGTCGGAAAGCTCAGTGCCAATGCCACTGACGTGCAGGTAACCGCCGAGCCCGAAGACCTGGACGGTTGGGCGGCCGGCGTGGCCGAGAACTTCCGCGCGTTGGTCCTCGATACCGTCGGGCCCTCCAGCCAAGGCCTGATTCCCGGCATGGTGCTCGGCGATACCGCGCTGCAAGAGACCGCCGAGCGCGACCTGTATATCGCCACCGGGCTCTCACACTTAAGCGCCGTATCCGGCGCCAATGTGGCCATAGTCTGCTCCGCCGCGGCCGTGGTCTGCGCCGCCTTCGCACTCGGGCCCCGCGCCCGCGTGGCCGCCTCCCTGTGCGCCCTCGCCACCTATGTTCTGCTCGTGGGCTTCGAGCCCTCCGTCCAGCGCGCGGCCGTCGCTGGGGCAGTCGGGCTGCTCGCCGTGCTCAATTCCACCCGCATGGAGCCCATCCATGCGCTCAGTCTCGGCATCATCGCGCTGCTCTTTGTGGATTCCGACCTCGCCGTGCACTTTGGTTTTGCCCTATCCTGCGCGGCGACGCTCGGCATCGTGGCGCTGAGCCCGCTCATCTACAAGCACTTGGCCGTGACCGGCTGGCCCGCCATCTTCCTGCGCGCGGTCTCCGTGGCCATCGCCGCCGATATCGTCACCCTTCCGCTGGTGGCACTCATGTCCGGCGAGGTCTCCGTGGTCTCCGTGCTGGCCAATATTCTGGTCGAGCCCGCCACCGTGCCGATTACCATCGTGGGGCTTATCGCCGCCATCTTCGCCCAGCTCGGCCCTCTGGACGTGCTGGGCGCCGGCTTGCTGCGCCTCATTGAGCCTTTCTCGTGGTGGATTAATACCATCGCCCACGGCGTGGCCCACCTGCCCGTGGTCACCGTCCCCGCCAATCCGCTTTTTACGCTGCTTGCCTACGCCTGGATCATCGCCGGCCTCCTCTATCACCGCCCGTGGCTCACCTTGGCGCTGACGCTGGCGGGCATCGCCTGGCTCGGCCTGGCCGCAGGCTAGAATGGCGGGCATGCCTCCAGTACACCTCATCCTCGGCGACGATGAATTCCTCACCGAACGTGCCCGCCTACAGATCCAGCGCGCCGCGGCCGAGGAGAGCGGTCCCACCGGTACCCGGCCCGAGCTGACCAAGCTCAAAGCCTCCGAGGTCTCTGAGGGCGAGATCCTCGAGGCCACCAGCCCATCGCTGTTTGGTGATAACCGCGTCATCGTCATCAGCGACTGCGAGCGCGCCGGCAAAGAAGTAGTCGATATCCTCCTGCGCGCCTGCGCCAATCCCGCACCGGGCATGACCATGGTCATTATCTACTCCGTGACGGCCAAGACGCTGAAGAAAAAGAAGAAACAGCCCGAGCTCGTGGCCAAGCTGCGCAAGATTGCGGAGGTCCACGAGGTCTTTTCGCTTTACCCCAATGAGCTGGGACAGTGGGCCACCCGCGAATTTTCCAGTCACGGCGTGCGCCCGACCCCGGACGTTATCCACGCCGTGCTCGAGGGCGTGGGCTCTGATCTGCGCGAGCTGGCCTCAGCCATCTCCCAGTTGGTCTCCGATACCGGCGGCAATGTCACCCGCGAGGCCGTGCAAAACTACTACGTCGGCGTGGCCGAGGTAGCCAATTGGGACATTGCCGACGCCGCCGTCGCCGGCCGCGTCGAAGCCGCCGTATCCACCTGCCGCCGCGCTCTCCAGCTTGGCGCAAGCCCCGTGGCGATCGCCGCGGCGCTGGCCAATAAGGTCGGCGCCGTCGCCCGCCTTTACTCCGCGCGCGGGGACCAGTACTCGCTGGCGAGCCAAACCGGCCTAGCGCCCTACGTGGTCAAGATGACCCAGCCCGTGGCCCGCCGCTGGTCCGCCGATAATGTCACCAAGGCGGTTATCCTCGTCTCCGAGCTCGATGCCGCCGTCAAAGGACAAGGCGGCGAGCCTGAATTCGCCATAGAGGCGGCCGTCAAACGCGTCGCGGAACTGGCGCGATAAGCTAGAAACTATGTCTGAGACGCAAGTGCAAGAATTCGCCGGTCGACTCTTTGACATGGCGCGCGAGGGCAACCTAGACCTCCTCGCCTATATCGACCACGGCGTGAATATCGACCTAGTCAATCAGGAAGGACAGTCCTTCCTCATGCTCGCCGCCTATCACGGCCACGCCGAGCTAGTTTCCGCACTTGCCCGCGCCGGCGCCGACGTCAACCTGCTCAATGACCGCGGCCAGTCCCCGCTGGCCGGTGCCATCTTCAAGAAGGAAGACGCGGTTATCGACGCCCTCCTTTCCGCCCACGCCGACCCCACCGCCGGCCAGCCCTCCGCGCTGGATTCCGCCCGCATGTTTGGCCACGACGACCTTCTCCCGCAGCTCGAAAGCGAGGCGGGGGAGTGACCTGGACATCCTTTTTCACCCTCTTGCTGATGAACCTGGTGGGCGTCGCCTCGCCGGGACCGGACATCATTTTGGTGACCCGCTACGCCACCCGCTCGCGCCGCCACGCCATTGCCGCGGCCGCCGGCATCCAGATCGGCGTGCTCTTTTGGAGCGCCGCCACCGTCTTTGGCGCCGCCGCGCTGCTGACCGCCTTCCCAGAAATCCTCGGCGCGGTCCAGGCCGTCGGTGGCTGCTTCTTGGTGTTTATGGGAACGCGCGCTGCGCAGCGGCATCGCCCAGCGCGCCAATCCGCCCGTGGACCTAGAAGACGCCGCCGCCCAGCTCGGCCGCCTGCGCACCGCCTTCAAGGTCGGCCTGGCCACCAATATGTCCAACCCAAAAATCGTGCTCTTCCTCGCCGCGATGATCGCTCCGCTGCTCCCGGCCAGCCCACCCGTCTGGCTGGCGATTGCGCTGACCCTCTCGCTTTCGCTGTCGGCCTTCCTCTTCTTCCTCGTCGTCGCCACGGTAATTTCCACCAATGCCGTGCGCCGCAAGCTCATCGCCGCCGGCCCGTGGATCGACATCGGCTCGGGCCTGTTCTTCATCATCGCCGGCATTGTTCTCATCATCTCCGGCGGGCAGAACCTGCTGGCTTAAAATAGGCGCGGCGTGCCCTCGGCCACCGTGTCCAGCACCCACTGGGTCCAACGGGCGACGGTGGAGGCGCGCCGCTGGGACGTCGCCAAGCTGAGCCCCAGCCCATCCATGGCCGCACAAATCTCCGCGGTGCTAGCCACCGCGCCGCGGTCCAGGCTGAGCTCAAGCACCTCGCGGAAAACCCGCCGCGCCGCCAGCGCCCGTATGAGCGCCCCATTCCGGGCGTCGCGCTGCGGCTGCTCAATAACCCGTCGCCCGCGCTCCGTCGGCTCCCACGTGTCCTCCACCGGCTCCGCCAGACCCAGGTAGCGCGCGGCGTTGGCATAGTAATCCGCCTGCCGCGGGTCGAAATCATAGCGCTGGGTAATCTCCGCCTTGCTTAACGGCTGCAGCGCTATCAGCTCAAGCAGGTTGACCACCCGCTCAAAGCTATTGGCCTGTGGGAAGGGCACGGCCGGCTCGGGTTCGGGCGCTACCGCCCGCACGATGTCGAGCGCCGCCTGCGCATCCAAGTGCGAGGAGGACAGTGCGTATCGGGCGCTATCGACCAGCGCAATGCTGCGAAAATCCGCTGGGTCCCGAAACTCATAGCGGTACAGGTGGAAAATGCCATTGGAATACACCAGGTAGACCGGCACCACATCCTTGGCCAGGCGCTGCTGGAAACGCCGATACGGAAAATACAGCTGCCGGATATTGAAATCCTCCGACAGGTGGTTCTTCGCCTCCACCAGCACTAGGTGCTCGAGCGATTCAAAGCCGCCGTCGATTTCCATCTGCGCGCGGTCCACCGCCACATCCACGCCCAAGTCCGGCAGCCGCACCTCAATGCCGCGCGTAGACATGCGCCCCGCCACCGTGGCCTGCAACGGCGCACACCCGAGGAAGTCCTCGAGCATCCCGCTTGCCGACGCCCCATTTAACGCCACCGCCTCCGAGCTCACCCCCTCCAACGAGAGGGTGTCCAGTCCTGCCGGCAGCTCCAGCGTGCGCACCTCGCCGCGCTGCGTTTCTGGAAATCGTTCGTAGAGGTTGAATCGTCCCACCAGGTATTCGCTCCGGCTGACCGGCACGATTCCCAGGCGGAGACGCTGAAAAATCCACGGCCGCGACGTAGAAAAATCATGCTTGGCCATCAGCCGTGGCTGCCGGCCCGAGAGCCGTTCTAGCTCCCGCGCGCCGATATAGAAATATCCGCGCCGCTCCAGCTCCGCGTCGTATCCCGCCGCCAGGATGCGCAGCCAGCCACAGTCATTGACGCCGAGCTTCATCGACTCCGGCACGCCAAAGCGCGTCCGCAACTCCTGCTCCCGCAACCCCTGCGCCTGCGACCCGCTAGTCACCGCGGACCTCGTAATTGCGTACCAGGACTTCGTCGACCTTGCCCCGCTTCGAGCCAACGGAGTTAATCGCCCGCGTCGCCCCCACGATGCCTACTTCATAGTCCGCGTACAGCTCCCGGATGAAATCGGTAGCTGAATTCGACAAGAGGAACTTCACCCCGCGCCTATCCAAGTCATCGCAGACCTCTTTGAGCCGCTCTTGCTCCGCTCTATCAAAGCCGCCCTTTTGGTAGCCGGTAAACGAGCTCGTCACGTTCACCGGGTCATAGGGAGGGTCGAAGTACACAAAGTCTCCTTCGCGTGCCTCTGCCACCGCCGCGGCGAAATCGCCCTGCGAGAAGGCCACATCATTATCCGCAAAATAGCGGTGCACCGCGCGCAGCGTGTCTTCATCGCAGATGGTGGGATTCTTATAACGCCCAAACGGCGCGTTGAATTGCCCCGCCGCGTTCACGCGATACAGGCCGTTATAGCAGGTGCGGTTGAGATACAACGTCCGCGCGGCGCGCTCAACAGGGGAGAGGGCGGCAAACTTTCGGGCATCCCGGTCCACTGCGCGCAGCGCATAGAAAAACTCTGCCTCATTGGGGTAGCCCGCGAGCTCGGCAATGAGCTCATCGACGCCGTCGCGCACCACCTCATAGAGGTTGATGAGTTCACCATTGAGATCGTTGACCTGTGCGCTGGCCGGTTCGAGAGAGAAAAGCACCGCGCCGCCACCGATGAAGGGTTCATAAAAACGCCGCGGAGTCTCCGCCGGCAGGGCGGCGTGGATATGCGGCAAGAGCTGGCGCTTCCCGCCCGCCCATTTCACCAGTGGCTTAACGTTTTTCATCGTTGACTCATCTTAGCCGCCCCACCGGACACAAGTACCATCGGGCTTTCGAACGCGTGATCGGATAAATCGGGTGCGCGGCCGGGCGGGCTTAGCGCGTTTGGTTGTCTAACGTCACAGTTTTCCCAAATAGTGCCATGACGGGCGAAAATGTGCAGACGCACCGGCGGGGAATTTCCATGACGCGCATGGTGGTTTCCCTGACCGAATATAAGGTAATAAAATCGCCTCAAAATCCCTTAGTTTGTAGACAAAATAGAATTTCCGCGCAATTCCTTGGGGCGAAAGAAAAGATACTGAAGCTTGTAGAGCGTCGGGACAGAAAGGGGCATTCATGCCGCGTATATCAAGAATCCGAGTCGCTGCGCTCAACCTCGTCATTGAGAATGGTTATGACGGGTTCACCATGGAGGAGCTCGCTCACAAAGTGGGCGTTTCCCGCCGTACCCTATTTAATTACATTAAAGACAAAGAATCGGCAGTTTTAGGCCCCGAAATGTCGGAGGAAGTGGAGAACCAATTCCAAAACTTCGCCGCTGGCTTGCCTACCGGAAGCCTGCGCGAAGATTCCGAAATCATAGCCATGGCCGAGTTTAACCGTGCCGTAGGCGATGAGTTCTTTCCCGAAATTTCTCAGCTTACGGCCCAGGCGCTGGCTAAGGACACGAAACTGCGTGCCCTGTACTGCCAGCGCAATGGCCGCATCATTCAGCGCGTCCGCCAGGCTGTGCAGGCCCGCGAGGGCTGGAAGTCCTCCGATCCGCGGCTCACGCCGACCGTCAACATCATCTACATCCAGTTCCTGACCGCCTTCGAGACCTTCGTGGAAACCCGCGGCGGCACTTCGCTTGCCGACGCCTTCCGCAACGCCGGCGTCATCTTCGAAGACTATTTCAACGACGAACTGGCCTAAGCACCCCGCTTAAGTCCCGCCCGGCCTTGCCTGCCGGTTCCGCGGCCTAAAGTGGGCCAAGAAAATCCCCCGGCGCGCTCCGTAGAGTGCGACCGGGGGATGATCTGTGCAATGGCTCTTAGTCCATCTTGTTGAACGCGGAAGCCATGCCGGACTTCTTGTTGGCTGCGGTGTTGCGGTGGAAGACACCCTTGGACACGGACTTGTCCAGGGCGCGGGATGCCACGCGCAGCTGCTTCTCAGCAGCAGCCTTATCGCCAGCGGCAACGGTCTCGCGGAACTTGCGGATCTCGGTGCGGACGGCGGAGCGAACGCCCTTGTTGCGGCGGCGTGCCTTCTCGTTGGTGATAACGCGCTTCTGTTTGGACTTGATATTTGCCATGAAAAATACCTCTTAGTAATCGAAAGTGATTGACATAGAAACCGACCTACTCGGACTACTCCCGCGGCCAGCAATCACTGACGCTCGGCGCTGGTATTCGAAGAGCGAACCCAAGGTCCTGCCCGCCCCGACCAGCGCGCCCGGCAAGTAAGTAACCAACACACAATAGCAGTGCCGAACCCGACCTGCCAAAACCCTCCCTGCGGCCGTCGTCTCCCAGGCTGTTGGCTCCCAGTCCGATGGCTCCCTATCCGCCGGCCGCGCGGCGGCTAGGCCCAGTGGTAGCGCGCCCGCAACCTATTCGCGATTCGTTCGAACCTGCGTTCCGGAAAAAGCGTGCCTTGCCGGCGCACCTGCTCCTCGGACACCTCGAGCAGACGGTCGAGGCGCACCCAGCAATCGCAGCCGGACTCGTCCCACTCGCCGGAGCCGATTTCCAGCCAGGCGTCGTCAAGCGCGTGCTTTGGGTTGGGGGAGATAAGCAAACCCAACACCGTGGTGCGGGTGCGGCCGACGACCAAAATGGCGCGCTCGCGCGGTGGCGCCTGCTTGCCTTCGGCCGGCACCCACACCCAGACCACCTCGCCGGAATCAGCCTGGCCGTCCATATCGGGGGTGAAAAATATGGACCGGGGGTGGGAGGCGGTGGCCTCGACCTGGATATCGGCGGCCTTGCGCGGCTCGTGGAACTCATCCGACCTATCCAGCCCCAACCGGGAATTAATGCGGCTCAGGCCGGTGTCTATTGGCTCGCGCTCGCTGATTCCCAGCGCCTGGCGCAGACGGGTGAGCATGCCGCTTTTCATGTCGACTATTGTAGACGTATGTCTGAAAACTTTGCGGCCACGACGTTTACGGATCCCGCCCGAATCCGAAACTTCTGCATTATTGCTCACATCGACCACGGCAAGTCGACGCTGGCGGACCGCATCCTGCAGCTATCCAAGGTGGTTGCGGAGCGCGATATGCGTGACCAGTTCCTCGATAATATGGACATCGAGCGCGAGCGCGGCATCACCATTAAGGCGCAGAACGTGCGCCTGCCCTGGGTGCCCCAGTCCGGCACCGCGCAGGGGGAGCAGATCGTCCTACAGATGATCGACACCCCCGGCCACGTGGACTTTACCTACGAGGTCTCCCGCGCCCTCGAGGCGTGTGAGGGCGCTATCCTGCTTGTCGACGCCGCCCAGGGCATCGAAGCCCAAACCCTCGCCAACCTCTACCTGGCGATGGAAAACGACCTGGAAATCATCCCGGTCCTCAATAAAATCGACCTGCCGGCCGCCGATCCGGAAAAATACGCGCTGGAAATCGCCAATATCATCGGCTGCGAGCCGGAAGAGGTGCTGCGCGTGTCGGGCAAGACCGGCGAGGGCGTCGTCGAGCTGCTGGACAAGGTCTGCGAGCTAGTGCCGCCGCCGTCTTCTGAATTCGACACCGATGCGCCGGCCCGCGCCATGATTTTTGACTCCGTCTACGACACCTACCGCGGCGTTGTCACCTATATCCGCATGGTGGACGGCAAGCTCACCCCGCGCCAGAAGGTCACCATGATGTCAACCAACGCCAACCACGAGCTGTTGGAAATCGGCATCGTCTCGCCCACAATGCAAAAGTGCGAGGGTTTGGGCCCGGGCGAGGTGGGCTACCTCATTACCGGCGTAAAGGACGTCCGCGAGACCAAGGTGGGCGATACCGTCACCTGGTCCAACGGCGGCGCCGAGACCCCACTCAAGGGCTACAAGGATCCGGACCCGATGGTCTACTCCGGCCTTTTCCCCATCTCCCAGGCCGACTTCCCGGACCTGCGCGATGCCCTGGAAAAGCTGCAGCTTAACGACGCCTCCCTAACCTTCGAGCCCGAAACCTCCGTCGCCCTCGGCTTTGGTTTCCGCTGCGGCTTCTTGGGGCTGTTGCACATGGAAATCACCCGCGACCGCTTGGAGCGTGAGTTCGGCCTCGACCTGATTTCCACCGCGCCTTCGGTGACCTACCGAGTGGTGGCTGAAGACGGCGAGGAAAAGTGGGTCCATAACCCGTCTGACTGGCCGGAAGGAAAACTTAACGAGGTCTATGAGCCCGTGGTGAAGATGACCGTCATCGTGCCCGAGCAATTCGTCGGCCCCACCATGGAGCTGTGTCAGTCCAAGCGCGGCCAGATGGGCGGCATGGACTACCTTTCCGAGGACCGCGTGGAGCTGCGCTACACCATGCCGCTCGGCGAAATCATCTTCGACTTCTTCGATATGCTCAAGTCCCGCACCAAGGGCTACGCTTCGCTGAACTATGAAGAGGCCGGCGAGCAGCTCGCGGACTTGGTAAAGGTCGACATTTTGCTCAACGGTGACCCCGTCGATGCCTTCTCCGCCATCGTCCACCGCGATTCCGCCCAGTGGTACGGCAATAAGATGACCAAGAAGCTCAAAGAGCTCATCCCGCGCCAGCAGTTCGAGGTGCCCGTCCAGGCGGCTATCGGCTCGAAGATCATCGCCCGCGAAAACATCCGCGCTATGCGCAAGGACGTGCTGGCCAAGTGTTACGGCGGCGATATCTCCCGTAAGCGCAAGCTGCTGGAGAAGCAGAAGGCCGGTAAGAAGCGCATGAAGACGCTGGGCTCCGTCTCGGTGCCGCAGGAGGCCTTCGTGGCCGCGCTGTCTACCGACGCCGACGATTAACCTCGCACCCCCTATTGGCAAAGCGAATCCAAATAGATTCTTAATTCTTCGTTAACAACCCCCGGGGTGCGGCCGTCAAAAATTTCAAGGTGAGCTGCCCCTTTAGGGCGTCCTCTCGGCTGGGGCGCCCTTTTTAACTAGTTGCGGTTTATGTTTTAGCGGCGTTAAATCTCGACTCGAAAGCGACCGATGACTCGCCGGTGAGCCACAGCCACTTTCGACCTGCCCCGCTAATTCTCGACCAAGGTTGGATTTTTCATGAAGCTTCGCTCTCGCGCTGTGGCCGTCTGTGCTACCGCAGCCGCCACCACTTCACTCGTCCCCGGCATCGCCCAGGCGGCCACCACCACCCCGATTGAACACGTTGTAGTCATTTACTCGGAGAATATCTCCTTCGATCACTACTTCGGAACCTATCCGAATGCCTTAAACAAGGACGGCGAGAAGCTGCAGGGCAGCGATAAAGAAGCCCCAAAGTTCACTGCCAAAAAGGACACCCCTAAAGCAAACAACCTCGAAAACGATGGCGTAATGGGGGAGAAGAACCCCAACTCCGTCAAGCCCTTCCGCATCGGGCCAGACCACGCTGTCACCACGGATCAGAATCACCACTACGGCGATGAGCAGGCCGCGTACAACGGCGGCAAGATGGACAAGTTCCCAGAGACCGTGTCTACCGACATCGATAAATCCTCCAACGGTTACTACGCCGTGCCAGGCATGACCATGGGTTACTACGACGGCAATACCGTCACCGGTATGTGGAACTATGCGCAGAACTTCGCGATGAACGACAATAGCTACTCCACCATCTTCGGCCCATCCACCCCTGGAGCACTGAATCTGATTTCCGGAACTGTGGCCGGCGGGACCATGCATGACCCAGCCACTGGTGAGCAAAAGAAGATCGAACCTGGCAAGAACCACGCCCTCGCTGGGGTATCCGAAGATGGCAAGACCGCCACTGTTGTCGGCGACCCAGATCCGCTTTACGACGACTGCTCGAATAACTCTTCCGCCGGCACCAACCAGGTCACCGCGATGCACTCCAAGAACATCGGTGACCAGCTCAATGACAAGGGCGTCACCTGGGGCTGGTTCCAAGGCGGCTTCCGGCCAACCGAGGAAGCTACAGACGACGCTCGCGCACGCTGCGGCGCCTCCCACACCACGCTGACCGGCCAGAACAAGACGGACTATAACCCGCACCACCAGCCGTTCCAGTACTACGCTTCCACCGCGAATCCGCACCATTTGGCGCCGTCGAGCGATGACATGATTGGCAAGACCGATCGTGCCAACCATCAGTACGACTTGAAGGATTTCGACACCGCAGTCGAACAGGGCAATCTGCCGGCCGTGTCGTTCTTGAAGGCCGCGAACTACCAGGACGGCCACGCCGGCTACTCCAATCCGTTAGACGAGCAGGCTTTCATTACTCACTACATCAACGAGCTGCAGAACTCCCCAGAGTGGGACTCCACCGCAGTGGTCATCGCCTACGATGATTCCGACGGCTGGTATGACCACAAAGCCCCAGAAATCCTAAACGGTTCTAACGATCCGCACCAGGATAAGGAAATCTGTACCGCTGCCGCAGCGAAGGTCGGCGTCGCCGGCGATAAGCATGGCCAGTGCGGTCCAGGCACCCGCCAGCCTCTGTTGGTCATTTCCCCGTACGCAAAGACCAATCACATCGATTCCACCTACACCGAGCAGACCTCCGTCACTAAGTTCATCCAGGACAATTGGGGCCTCGGCCGCCTGGGTGGAATCGCCTTTGACGAGCGTGCCGGAGAGCTGAACAACATGTTCGACTTCAACGCCGGCGAGAAGGCACCGAAGCTCTTCCTGAACGAGACCGATGGCACCGTTGCTAAGGATTACGCATCTATCGAAAAGGTGGATAATTCCTCTCGCGCTGGCACTAACCTCAAGGACGTTGTTGAGGACATGAATGACCCGAAGGTTACTGAACAGGGCGTGCCTTCCATCACTAAGTTGTACCAAGAGTCCAAGCCGCGGCCTGACACGAACAAGCCTGCCGACTCGGGCTCCAATTCTTCTGCTGGTTCTTCCAAGGGCGGCGTCATTGCGGCCATCCTTACTGCCCTAGGAGTAGGCGCTGGCATCGTAGCTTGGTACATGAATGGCCACCCCGGCCTGGACCTGAAAAAGCTGCAGGATTTCAAGCTCCCACCACTGCCTAACCTCCCGTTCTAACCCATGAAGACATTCCACATCGCCACGGCCGCGGTGCTTGCCATCGCGGCCGTATCCCCAAATGCTGTAGCCCAAAGCTCCCTAAGCTCCTTCGGCTCCAGCTCCCGAGACTCGCAGTCGGCGGCGCCATCGACAAGCAAAAGCGCGAAGCCGAAAGAACCGCAGCTAAATGTGCGCGACGTGTATTCGTGCCCTACCCCCGACAAAGTCCAGAGGCAAGCGGAGTGGAAGGTCTATAACACCTCTGGACTGGCGCTTACCGTCTACGTTGCAGACGATGCGGGCAATGCCTACCAAGTTCTAGAGCGCGTGGGTACTCCAGCCAAGCGCGCGTGGGCCCCGAAGCTGCAGGACGGCACCTACCACCTCACCTGTGTCTTCCACAATGATTCGGCCGTGAAGTCTGATGATTTCACGGTCACTGGTTCCACCTTCACCGAAGCCCCCAAGATGGTTCCTATTACTGACCGCGAGGTCGCAGCCGTTGCTATCCAGCAGGCAGCTGAGCAGAAAAAGCGCGTTCCTGAGCTGCAGAAAAAGGCTCATGCTCTTGCCGATGCCACCTCTAAAGACCGTCCCACCGCCCGAGCGGCCTACCTCGATTATCTCGAGACCTACCGCTCCTTCGACGATTCCAGCGAAATGTGGCCTGGGCCGGACTTGGAGGGGTACGCGGAGGTTGAAAAGCTGCTGTGGTCCAAGCGTCCTGTCAAGGATGCGGCCAAGCCTGCCCGCGCGCTTGCCGACGCCGTCGATAAAACCGCCCGTGCCCTCGAGACCTCCCACTTCGCCATTCCCGCACCCGATTACGGCCTGCGCACCCACGAGGTGATGGAGGAATTTGAGCGCTTCGACATGCGTGGCGAGCGTGACTTCGGCGCTCATGCTCTGCCCACCGCGCTGCGCGGCGATGTTACTTCCACTCGGCTGACACTGGATGCCGTCCGCTCCCTCGTTGAGGGCCGTGGGTTGGATACCGCGCCAATCTATGACCAGCTGGATGAGCTCGACAAGATCGCCGGTGAATTCGATGAAAAGTATGACACCGCTTTTGACAAATGGTCGCAAAAGGATCAGATGCGCCTGCAGTCGGCCGTTGCCCGTGCTAATGAGTTGCTTGCCCCGGTCGCCACGATGACCGTTATTAGAAGGATGGATTAGTGCCCTGCCCGTTTAATTTTTCCCGCCGCTCCTTTCTCTCTGGCCTTGCTGCAACCGCCGCGCTTACCGGCCCAGCCGCGGCAGCCAACGCGCAGTCAAGCTTTGCTGGTTCCTCCTTCGGCTCCTCAAAGCATGGCAAGGATTCTTCGGCCGATCCCGCTGTGCCTTCGCCGCGCACCAATGCGGATGACCCGCTCGATCTTCCTTTCCATGGCGAGCACCAGCAGGGTATTGTCAACCCAGCCCAAAAGTATTCCGAGGTCGTCGCCCTCGACATACAGTTCACAGGAAAATCGCGCCTGGAAGAGCTGTTTCGTACCATCACCGAGCGCGCCCGCGTTCTTACCACCGGCGGAGCCACCGCGGCCGATGGCATAGCCTATCCCGCCGGTGATTCCGGCGAGCTGGGTCCAAAGCTTCCCACCGATAGCCTATCCATAACCCTTGCCGTGGGCGATTCGCTTTTCGACGACCGCTTTGGCCTAAAACCCCACAAGCCTAGCCACCTGAGCTCTATGCAGGCTTTCGCTGATGACACCTTGAAGGACGAGCTGTGCCACGGCGACCTAGCTTTGCAGATTTGCGCCGATCAGCACGATACCGTCATTCACGCGTTGCGCGATATCCTTCGGCACACCCGCGGCGACGTCGCTGTGCGCTGGCGCCAAAACGGCTATATGAACGAGCCGCGGCCTTCTGGTACCCAAAGAAATCATCTTGGGTTCAAAGATGGCATCGTCAATCCGGCCGAAGAGGATCAAGACAAGCTGGTGTGGGCCGGCGCGGACGAGCCAGACTGGGCCGCCGGCGGCAGTTATATGGTGGTTCGCCTGATTGCTATGTATACCGAATTCTGGGATCGCATCTCCATTGCCGAGCAGGAACAAATCTTCGGCCGCGACCGTGCTACCGGCGGCCCACTTTCCGGTGGTGACGAGTACGCTGAGCCGAACTACCTCGACGATGCCACCGGTGACGTCATCCCTACCGATGCGCATATTCGCCTCGCCAATCCGCGCACGCCAGAAACCTCCGACCAGCTCATGTTGCGTCGCGCTTATAATTATGACAACGGAGTGCGTGACAACGGCACCCTCGATGTCGGCTTGGTCTTCATCTGTTTCCAGCAGGACTTGGAGCGTCAGTTCATCACGGTGCAAAAACGCCTCGAGGGCGAACCGCTCGCGGACTATATCCGCCCCTACGGCGGCGGCTATTTCTATGCTTTGCCCGGCGTTGCCGACGACTCCGACTTCTTCGGCCGCTCGCTCCTCCAAGCCTAGGCAAGCTTCGCTGCCCTGCAGTATATGCGAAAACTGTGCAGGGTGAGCTGAGTTCGTAAATAGCGAGGCAGGGCGCTCAGCTTGAATTGGTCCACGGCGGGACCCAGACTATTCGGCCCTGCCGGCGCTCGAGCCGGCCGCGCACCGGCGGCGCGTGCGGATCGTCGTCGTTGACGCCGTTGTGATACGGGCACGCCACGCTGAGATTCGCCATATTGGTCTCGCCGCCGTGTTTCCATGCCTGCAGGTGGTGGATTTGGCACTTATCTGCCGGATAGTTGCACTCGGCCCACGGGCAGATGGGGTTTTCCGCGCCCGCCATGAGCCGCTGCTTCTCCGAGGCATGCCGCGAGGTGCGATACAGGTTTACCGCTCCCTCATAAGGATGAACGAGGGTGACGAGCCCGCATTCAGCCAAGCGCTTTTCTACCAGCTGGGCGCCGCTGATTTCGGCTCCATTAGTCAGCCGCAGCGTGATTTCCTCGCCTCCACCGCTTAAGATTTCATCCAATTCATCGAGCTGGATGATGATATCCGTCGTGGCAGTAGGCCGCGCCGTAGCCCCGCCGCGGAAGAAGATATTCTCCACGGAATCAAGCGGCTTTTCCTCATTGATGCTGGCGTGCAGGTCAGCAATGAAATCGGAATCGCCGGTAATCGAAAGCGTCGACGGGCCGCCCTTGCGCCGCGTCATCCGCACGCCCTTTTCCGGCTGTCGCGGCGGATACATCTCCTTCAATCGCGTGCGCGCGAGCCGCTCCACGTCCTGGTTGGTCGCGCATAATTCAGCGCGCAGCGCCCACGCATCCCGCTTGGATTTCGTGCGCGAAACGTATTTTTCAATGATCTTCAACGTCGCCAAGCAATGCTTGGTCGCCCGGCACGAACGCTGCCGGCGGGTGAAGGAGGTGGGGCCAAAGTAGACGTCGGCAAGCGCAAGCAGGCTCCGGGCCTCCTGCCGGGGAAGTCCCAGCCGGCGCAGGTCGGCCTCGCGCGCGCCAGAGACCTCGCCGAGAAGCTCCATCGGCGAGGCAAGTTGGCGGGCGTAGTCCTGCAAGCGGGTCATGCCGGTGAGCCTAAGTCACCCCGCAAGACCGTGGTAGCCCACCCACGCCAGCCTGTGGATAACTCGCCCCACCTGTCACACCAACCCCGAACCCGCCGGGCGGCCTGTGGATAACCTGCGGTACCCTCGAATGCGAAAGCGAGAAAAGGAGCCCCCATGACTGACCCGACCAAGCGGACTCGCCCCACCACCCCCGGACGTCTGGCCGCCCCGCGCCAGGCTCAGCAGCTGCCGCCCCTGCCGGTGACTCGGGCGCGCATTGGCGAGCGGATGGCCACCGAGGTCTTCCAGGAAATGGGCGAGGAGATGCTCGAGGAGCTGCAGAACTTCCGCCGCGACCTGCACCGCAATCCGGAAATCGGCTTGGATTTGCCGCGCACGCAGAAGAAGGTCCTGGAAGCGCTCGAGGGCCTACCGCTGGAGATCCACGTGGGCCAGGATCTGAGCTCGGTGGTGGCCGTGCTGCGCGGCGGTCAGCGCGGCGAGCGGCCGGTGTCGGTGCTTTTGCGTGCGGACATGGACGCCTTGGAGGTGCGCGAGCAGACCGGCAGCCCGTTTGCCTCGACGAATGGCTATATGCACGCCTGCGGCCATGACCTGCATACCGCCGGACTGGTGGGCGCGGCGCGGATTCTGTGCGAGCACCGCGAGGAGCTGCACGGCGATGTCACCTTTATGTTCCAGCCCGGGGAAGAGGGCCCAGGCGGCGCGTTGCCGATGATTGAAGAGGGCGTTCTCGACGCCGCTGGCCGACGCCCCATTGCCGCCTACGGCCTCCACGTTGGCCCGCAGGACCGCGGCACCTTCCACTACGTGCCAGGCCCGATGATGGCTAGCTCGTCCAACCTGACCATTACTGTGCTGGGCAAGGGCGGGCACGGCTCCCGCCCACACGATGCCATCGACCCGGTGGCCGCGCTGGCGGAGATTCAGATGTCTTTGCAGACCGCGCTGACTCGCCGCTTCGATGCGCTCGAGCCCATCGTTATTACCGTGACCAACCTGTGGGCGGGAGACGGCGCGTATAACGCCATACCGGAGCGTGCGGCCTTGGGTGCTACGGTGCGCGTGCTGCGCGATGAGAAGATCGACGCCGTGCGGCAGATGATTACGGAGGTCTCCAGCTCCGTCGCTGCTTCGCACCGGTGCACCGCACAGGTGGATTTCGAGGTTTTGTACCCGACCACCAAGACGAATCCACGGGAAAATCAGTTCGCCGCCACCTTGTGGAGCCAGATGTTTGGCACTGAAAACGTCCAGCCGTTCGATGCCCCGATGATGGCCTCCGAGGACTTCGGCTATGTCCTCGCGCAGGTGCCGGGCACGTTTATGTGGATGGGCACGGCCAATCCGGACAAGCCCGAAAATCAGCGCGAGTGGAACCACTCACCGATGATGCGTTTCGATGACTCGGTGTTGGGAATGCAGTCCGCGGCGCTAGCGGCCGTGGCATTTGAACGCTTGGCCACCGAAAATGAGCATCCGTCCGCGCAGACGAAGGCCATGCGCGATGCGGCCGGGGTGCAAAAATAATTCATCCCTAGGGACTATGGCCGCCGGCTTAAGCTTGAGGCCATGATCAGAACGAAGTGGAGCACGGCGGGCATTGTGGCTGCCTGCGCGGTGGCGAATTGGCTCATCGGCATGGTGCTGATGAACCTCGACATTGAGGAGTATTCGCCGTCGTTTGCGGAGTATGGGCCCTATATCTGCACCGGGTTTGCGGTGGGCGTGCTGGGTATTATTGCCCTGCCCTTTGCCCTGGAGCACCAGCCGCGCGAGCTTTCCGACGTCGACTATGCCGGCTCCACCCGCAGCTTCATCGCTGGCTGCATCGTGCTGCTGGGGTCTAGCTCCTATTTTGGCGCGGCAAGTGGACTCGTGGCTTTTATTTCCATGGTCTCGCGCCGCTCGACCTCGCGCTCGGTGGCCGCAGTGGCGTGCTTCGTGGCGGCATTTGCGATTGATACCATCTTCAACCCCTATATGAGCTGGGACGAGATCGGGTGGGTTGGTGCCATCTTCGTCGTGGTCGTGATGGTCGCGGGGTTATTGGTGGGCCAAAAGCGCGCCAAATCGCGCGAAAAGCGGTGGCGAGTGGAACAACAAGCCCGGATGAATCGCGAAGAGATGCGCGCCAAGGTAGAACGCGGGCGGCAAGAGGAGCGCGAGAATATCGCGCGGGATATGCACGATTCGCTCTCGCATCGGCTGAGCCTTGTGGCCATTCATGCGGGTGCGTTGAGCTATCCGCGTGAGGGCGTGCCGGCCGAGTTCACAGACGCAGCGCGCACCATCCGCACGGAGGCCCAGAACGCGGTCGAGGATTTGCGCACCGTCCTAAGCGCCTTGCGCGAAGATCTTTCCCAGGATCCACGCAGCGGCTTAGAGGAGCTGGTCGCGGCCGCGCGCGAGGCCGGCACGGAAGTGAAGGTGACCTACGCTGACGGTGCCGGCCCGGATGTTTTTACTGGATTGTCCACGATGGCGCAGCACGCCGTGCACCGCGCAGTACAGGAGGGCCTGACGAACGCACGCAAGCACGCGCTCGGCCAGCCGGTAAGCATCACGGTGCGCGAGACGTCCGGCGCGGTGGACATCGAGATGCGAAACCCAGTGTCGCGCGGGACCCCAGGAGCCGACACGGGCTATGGCGCGGACACCTCAGGTGGTTACGGACTGGTGGGCCTGCGCGAGCGTGTGGAGCTTTCTGGCGGGCGCATGAGCATCGCGGCTAACCAGGGAAGTCCGAAAGGAAAGGAAGGCGAGGAATTCGGCTGGAGTATCCAGCTACCGCTAACGCACAAGGAGGCTGCGCAATGAGCGAGATGAGCTGGCAACTGCGCCATCCCGAATACGGGCTCATGCGCATCGACCTAGAAGAAACCACGGCCCGTGAGGGGTGGACGGGAAAATACTTAGACTTTCAGCGCAGTCTTTTTACCTCCACCGTTGACGGAACTTCGCGCAAGCTCAGCTATACCGATACCGATGACTCGGCCTATAGCCTGGAATTCCTGCGCGGGCACAGCGACGATAACGCGCCCGAAGACACAGACCGCATCGAGCTGGTGGAGCGCCGCGGTTACGTCGTGCCGGAGTTTCGCGGGCAAGGCGCGAGGGTGATGTTTGCGGCGGTGGGGAAGCCGGACATCGATAAGCAGCTGCACCGGATAAGCCTGTGGACGTTGTTCCTGCAGGCTGCGCTGACATTCATTGCGGCCACGCTAGTCATCGAATTTTTCCCCAAATTCTTCGAAAAGCTAAACGATATTCTCGTGCCCTCGTTCCTCAACGGCGTAGTGGTGGGCCACGCCAAGATAGTGCCGGTAGCACTGGCAATGTTCATGGCACTTACAGTGGCATATACGTCCGTTGCGTCGAAGTTCTGGCGCGCACGGTGGAATCAACCAGTAGGAAAGGGAGCATGATGGCCGATGCCCTGCGCGTAGTGCTCGTTGATGACGAGGCTCTAGTCCGCAGCGGGCTGCGCCTGCTGCTATCCAACGCGCCCGATATCGAGGTCGTGGCCGAGGCGAGCAATGGCCGAGACGCGGTGGCTACCGTCCTCGATACGCAGCCCGATGTGGTGCTGATGGATATTCGCATGCCGGTCATGGATGGCATCGCCGCCGTGGAGAAGATTCTGTCCGTCCAGACAGTGCCGATCATCATGCTCACGGCCTTCGATACCGATTCCTTCATCCTGCGGGCCCTGCGCGCCGGGGCGGCCGGGTTCTTGCTCAAGTCAACGCCACCGGAATCGCTCATGGCGGCTGTGCGTGCGGCCGCGGCGGGGCAGCCGCTGTTGAGCCCAGAGGTCGTCGACAAGCTGGTGGGCATGCAAAGCCCCGCGCTTTCCGACGTCCATTCACACCACGCCCGCACCGCCCGCAACCACCTAGGTAGGCTTAGCTCCCGCGAGCGCGAAATCGCCGAGCTGGTGGCCCAGGGCTTGAATAATCAAGACATCGCCGACCAACTGGTGGTGTCCATGGCCACGGTGAAGTCTCATATGCAGCACATTTTGAAAAAGATCGGCGGCACGAGCCGCGTGCACATCGCCATTATGGTCTTAGAGGCGCGTGGCTGAGGACGGAGAATCCTCCCTGCGGGGGATACCGCGCTGGCGGCGGGTCGGCTTAGACTGGTGCGCGTTATGAAGTTGTTCCGAAAATCCGACGAGATGTTCCAGCGCCCGATGTGGCAGAAGCTCATCATTGCGGCGGTGGCAGTGATAGGCGATTTTGCCGTCTTTTCCGTCCGGTTTAGCGAGAGCGACGGATCGCCCGAAAGGCTGTTTATTTTTTCCGCGGTGATGGTCGGCACGTGGATCTTATTGCCCCTTGCTCTCCGCCATGCCGCCCGAGAGCGTGACCCGCGCAGCGCACAGCCCGGCCCGCGCAGTGCGTTGGTAGCGGCGACGATCATTTCGGCGACGGTTTCGATTGCCGAGTTCCGGCCTTCGGTAATGATGGCGGCGTTTTCGGCGGCCTCGCGCCGCAGCCGGTTGTGGATGGCGACGGTATGTGCGGCCATGGTGGCCTCGGAGTTGGTCACTCTCGATTTATCTCGAAGCGAAGGGCTTAATGCTCCCGGGAAGCTGGGATTTTTCATTGCCATCATCCTCCCAGCAGTAGTGGTTTTAGTCGTCGGGTTGGTTCGCTCGAACCAAAAAGAGCGCACGATTGCGCTGCAGGCGCAGGCGGAGCTCACGCACGAGGAAATGGCCACTCGGGAGAATTTCGCGCGGCAGGAAGAGCGCGACCGGATTGCTCGGGATATGCACGATACGCTCTCGCATCGGCTGAGCATGATTGCGGTCTACGCGGGCGGGCTGGCCTACCGCAAGGATCTAGATCCGGAAGAGACGCGGAAATCTGCGCGCACGATACGCGATGAAGCCGAGGCCGCCGTGGGGGATCTGCGCGAGGCGCTGCACTCGCTGCGCAGCGAGGGGCGCATAGATCCGCGCGAGGGCGTGGAATCGCTGGTGGAGCGTTCCCGCCAGGCGGGCATGGAGGTGGAAGTGCGCTACCGGGCGGGCGCGGGGCCGCAATCGCTGGAGGAGCTGAGCACCATGGCCGGCCACGCGCTCAATCGCGCGGTCCAGGAGGGCTTGACCAACGCCCGCAAGCACGCGCCGGGTAAGCCGGTGACCATCACCATCGCCGCGCTTGCCGACGCCCTGTCTATCACCATGTCTAACCCCACAGCCCAGGCCAAGGAAAAGGGGAGTGGGAACAGTGGAGGGTACGGGATCGTCGGCATGCGCGAGCGCGCTAGTGTGGTGGGCGGATCGCTGCAGGTAAACGACGAGGAAGGACGCTTCTCGTGGACGTTGCGCCTGCCGAGGAAGGAAGTACAGTGAGTGAGATTCGTGTGGTGCTCGTCGATGATGAGCCGCTGCTGCGCCACGGCCTGCGCATGATCTTGGAAGGCGCGCCGGGCATCAGCGTCATCGGCGAGGCCGGCAACGGCAAGGAAGGCATCGAACTTATCCTGGGCGAGGAACCGGATGTGGTGCTGATGGATATCCGCATGCCGGTCATGGACGGCATCGAGGCGACGGCGCAACTGCATTCGCTCGCCGGCGCGCGCGATATCCCGGTGGTGATGCTCACCGCCTTTGATACCGACGAATTTATCCTGCACGCCCTGCGCGCTGGGGCGGTGGGCTTCTTGTTGAAGACGACGGCGCCGGAGGCGCTGGTGGCGTCGGTAAGAGCGGCGGCCCAAGGCCAGCAGCAGCTTAGCCCGAAGGTATTAGAAAACCTGGTGGGGCTGGCAGCCACGCCGCCGCAGCCGGAACAAGAGATGATTCAGCCCAGCGGGCTGGCCGAGCTGAGCGAGCGCGAAAATGAAATTGCCCAGCTGGTGGCCCAAGGACTGAGCAACGCCGAGATTGCCGAGCAGCTATTCATCTCCCTGACCACGGTCAAGACGCACATGAAGCACATCCTGGCCAAGATCGATGGCACCAATCGGGTGCACATCGCGATTGCGGTGCTCGGCGGCTAGTCGCGGCTGGGCTGGGCCGCTAGGGCCGGCGGAAAATGGCGGAGGCTAGGCCCACCAGCGCGATGACGCCGACGATAAGGGACGCCACCGGCCAGTACTGCGGGAAGTACTTGAGCGTGTAGCCGAATACTTGGCCGTCATCGAATTGCTGCCATAGCGCGAAGGGCATCCACCACAGCTTGGTTAGCGTGAGGATGGCGCCCACCAGGCCGGCGGCGACGCGGCTTCCTCCGCGGAGGAAGAAGCTCGCCGCAACCAGCAGTACGCCCGCAATGGTCAGGGCGAAGAGGAGGGGAGTTTCGGTGCCCAGCGGAGAGCCGCGCAGCAAGAACTCGTGGTCGATTGCGTGTTGCTCGATGAGAGTATATCCATCGAGTACTACGTCATCTGGGATGCCCATAGGTTAATTCTCCTTAATCGTGCCCGGAGCGGCTGGGGGCCTGAGGCGGCATAGGGAAGACCGACCGAAACGCGGAAATCTGCCACCCTAGAACCGGGTTGTACGTCAATTATAGACAATTCTGTCTTAGGTGTCGTAGGCTGAAGCCCTTGATTCGAAACAAGGAGAAATAGTGATTATTACCGGACTTCTCACCGGCATCGTTTTCGGCGCCGTGCTGCAGCGCGGGCGCTTCTGCGTAACCGGTATGCTGCGCGATATTTTCCTCAATAAGACCTGGCGCGGCTTTACCGCCCTGCTCATTTTGATTTCGGTGCATGCCTTTGGCCTGACGCTGTTGATTGGCACGGGCGTGCTTTCGCCGGAATTTAGCGATTTCAAGCCGGTAGCCGTCATCGTGTGCGGCTTCATCTTTGGCCTCGGCATCATCTTGTCCGGCGGTTGCGCGTCCGGCACGTGGTACCGCTCGGCCGAGGGCCTGGTCGGCTCGTGGATTGCGCTGCTGTTTTATGGGCTTTCTGCCGCGGCCATGAAGTCCGGCCCGCTGTCTGGTGCCAATGACTGGTTCAAGCAGTGGAGCCCTCCCGGTCACCACCATCCACGGCGCGCTGCATATCTCGCCGTGGATCCTGGTGGCTGTCCTGTGGGTCGTGACCTTCCTGCTGTGGCGCCACTATCGCGCCAAAGACGCCGGCCGCCCCAAGGTGGACCTGGTTCAGCCGTGGTACGCCAAGCCGCTGAACATGAACATCGCGGCCGTGCTCGTTGGCATCATTGGCACGGTGGGCTTTGTGCTTTCGGCCAACGCTGGCCGCAATGGCGGCCTCGGCATCACCACACCGACCGCGGACATCGTGCGTTGGGCAGCCACTGGTGATTCCGCGCGCATGAACTGGGGCACCCTGTTGGTCATCGGCCTATTGGTGGGTGCTTTTATCGCCGCCAAGTCCGCCGGTGAGTTCCGCGTGCGCGTTCCAGATGCGCAGACCGCGACCCGCGCTATTTGGGGCGGCATCATGATGGGTGTCGGTGCGTCGCTGGCCGGCGGCTGCACCGTGGGCAACGGCATGGTGGAGACCTCCCTGTTTAGCTTCCAGGGCTGGGTAGCGCTGTTCTTTATGGCCCTCGGCGTCGGCGCGGGCGCGCGCCTGTGGCTGAAACCCAAGAGTGAGCCGCAGCAGCCGCAGACCTACTCCACCGAGGAATCCGTGGATAACTCTGCGGTCGCCGCCGAGGATAAGGTGCTGCCGAGCTTTGCCACTGCCACCGGGGCAGTAGCTCTCAAGACCAAGCCGCAGGCGAAGGACAAGGCCCGCGCGCTGGGCGGCGGGCGCTATGCGCTCGATACCCTTGGCGCGGTGTGCCCGTTCCCGCTGATTGAGGCCAAGCAGGTCATGGCGGAGCTGGAGCCGGGCGAGGCGCTGGTTATTGACTTTGACTGCACCCAGGCCACCGAATCCATTCCGCAGTGGGCGGCCGATGAGGGCCACAAGATTCGTGATTTCCATCGCTCGGGCGATGCTGGTTGGCAGGTCACGGTGGTCAAGGGCGGATAATTACATCATTGTCAGCTACTATGTGGAGGCAGAAGAATCGAGCGTGATTCTTGTGCCTCCTTTGTGGTTTGAAAGAAGATATCGCATGCCCGAGTTTGATGATAATTCCACCGCTGTTGCGGATATTTTGCATGCCTTCGCCGTCTTTGAGCGCGAGGAAGAACACCTGCTGGACGCGGAACTGCGCCTCAATGTCTATGCCAGCTAGGCCATGATCCGCGTCTTTGCTGCGCTATTGCCCTCGGCCGCCGCGCGCGAGCATTTGGTGCATACGCTGCGGCCCATCCACGCGGCAACTACTAATGAGCTGCGCTGGACGGATCCGGATAATTGGCATCTGACCATGGCGTTTTATGGCGATCAGCCCAATGATGCCGCGGCGGTGCGCGAGCACCTAGCCCACGCGGTGGCAGGGCGCGCGGCGTTGGATGTGTGTTTAAGCGGTGCGGGGAGCTTTGAGCAGCGCACGCTGTGGGTGGGCGTCGGCGGGCAGGTGCGCGGTGTGCGGGAGTTGATGGCGGAGTGCCAGCTTGCCGACGTCCCCTTTAGCCACCACCGCCCCCACCTCACCGTCGCGCGTGCCGGCCGGCGGACCCGTGAGCCGTGGGCGCTGGCGGATTATGTGCGCGCGTTATCGGTGTATCGGGGACCGGATTTTCGCGCCGACCGCCTGTGTCTGATGCAATCCCACCTCGGTGAGGGCCGTGGCGGCGGGCCGCGCTACGAGGTGATGGAGGAGTATCCGCTGTTTTAGGCGGCGCGGGCCGCACGGACTTCGTGCACCAGGGAATCGAGCTCCGCGCGGGTAGCGGTGCGGTCTGGGTGGGTGGTGCAGAAATCTAGCAGGAAGTAGCCGGCGTGTTGTACGGCAATGTGCCGTGCCCAGAATTGGCGCACAGTATCGGGGTTATCCACGGCGAGGGACTGGATGGCGCGGCGCTCCGAGAGCAGCTCGTATTGCAGGTCGCGGCGCGCGGACAGCACGGCATCTGGGGTATTAACAAAGAGCAGGCCGAGCAGGGTGGCCATGGACTCCATCGCGCGGACCTGCAGGCGGGCCTGATTGCGCACGGGGGCGCTGCGCTGCCATAGCCACAGCACCGCGGTGGCGATGAGGATAGATAGGACGATCTCGCCGCAGCGAGCCTGGATGGTGGGCCACAGGGGCCGGGTGGCGGAGTTGCCCATGAGGAGGGCGAGCGGGGTGGAGAAGATAACGCAGATGGCGTAGTTCTTCGCCACGAAGATTTCGGCACAGAATTGGCACGCGGCCAGCGCGAGCAGGAGCGTCCAGCCGCTGATGCCAAAGTAATGGAGGATAGAAAACAGCAGTACGCCGACGACAGAGCCGAGCATGCGGTGGATGCCGCGGACAGTACCCGGTACATGGTCGGGTCCCCATTGCAGCATGAGGAAAGCAGAGACCACGCCCCAGTCTGGGCGGTCGAAGCCGAGGGAGAGACCCACCAGCACGGTAATGGCCGCGGAGAGGACAATCTTTTGGGTGGTGACCATGGCGTGCGAATCCCGGACCGCGGCGCGATACAAGCGGTAGCGGCCGGTGGGGCGGGTGTGCGGGATGGCGGTGCGATCCGGATCGACGTCGGTGACATTATCGGTGAGCTGATCCGAATCGGAGCCTAAATCCAAGGCGCGGTTATGCGCCACGATGGTGTGCTGGGCTGCGAGGGCGCGCTCCACTAGGTGGGCGCCTTGGGGGTCGATGATGCGGCCGCCGCGGATAATGTGGGCGTCGGAAAGCGCCTGCCAGGCAGCAAAGAGCGCGGTCTGCGCCTGGTGGTGGCGGGCCAAGGAATCGTCGCGGCCATCCTTGAAGGCGGCCGCGGCCTTTTCGAGTGCGGCAACCGCGCGGCGCTCGGGGCCGTGAGCGTCAATAAGGGCCGGCGCCATGCCGAGCACGAGGCTGGCTACCATGCCGGTCAGCGCCCAAAAGAGCAGCTGGCCCACGGTGACATCGGTGCGCGCAAGCATCACCGAACCGCCGCCGACCATGACCAAGAAGAAGGTGCCCGGCGGCGGCAAGCGCAGGGCATTTTGGGCAAAGCCGCACACGGCAGCCAATGCCGTGGTGTACAGGCCCGCCAGCAGCAGCCACCAATGGCCGTGGCCAGGCGCAAAGATGAGGTGGCCTACCAGCACGCCCACGGCCGCGACGGTAATGAGTGCGGTGCCGGCGGTGAGCATAACGCGCGGGCGGGTGCGATAAGGGTGGCCCTCGCCAAAGATGACGGTGAACGCGCCAGTGGAAATAAGCAGGATGGCGTAGTCGTGGCCGGTCAGCAGCGCGATGGCGCCGGGCAAGAGAATCGCCAAGCCCGCGCGCAGCGCACCGGGCCAGCGCACCGAGGCGCTATTAAACGCGGTGAGCAATTGGGTGGTGCTGGGGCGCTGCGGGATGGGATAGTCAAGCTGGGTGGCCACGGAGCAGCAGGATCCTTTCTCGGCGGAGTTATCTGACCCGACTACCTTACGCCCGAAGCCACCCGCTTTACATGTCGGCGGCCGCGATGAGCCGGCGCGTGTAGTCCGTGCTGGGCGAGGCCCACACGGAGTCGGTCGCTCCGTGCTCGATGAGCCGGCCGCGTTCAAGGACCGCAACGCTCTCGCACAGGTGGCGCACCACCGCGAGATCGTGGGTGACAAAGAGCAGGGTGAGCTTGCGCTTGGCGATGACCCCCGCCAATAACTCCAGCACCTGTGCGCGCACCGACATATCGAGGGCAGAGACGGCTTCATCGGCCAGCAAGATATCCGGCTCGCCGCACAGCGCGCGGGCGATGGAAATGCGTTGGCGCTGGCCACCGGAGAACTCGTGCGGGAAGCGATCGAGGCTCTCGGATGGCAGCCCGACCTCCTCGAGCGCGGCCGCCGCGCGAGCGCGCTTGTCGGCCTTGCCGGGATTGCCAGGGATGGCCTCTGCGATGGATTTCCAGATTTTCAGGCGCGGGTTGAGCGAGCCTTGTGGGTCTTGGAAGACCATCTGCACACGACCGCGGACGTCGATGTCACCGCTCGTGGGCTGGTCGAGCCCGGCGATGAGTTTGAGCAGGCTGGTCTTGCCTGAACCGGATCCGCCCACGATGCCCAGACGCTCGCCGTGGTGCACGCGCAGATCGATGCCATCGAGTGCTGCATGTGCGCCGTGGACCTTGCTGACCCCGCGTAGCGTCACCAACGCATCTTCCGCCGTGGCCCGAGAAAGGCTAAGTTCCGGCGGCCGCGAGGAGGAGATGAGCGTGCGGGTATAGGGATGCTCGGGTTGGGCAAGCACGCGCTCGGTGGGGCCGGATTCCACCACCGCGCCCTGGTGCATGACTAGGACGTTGGGGCACATACGGCGAATGACGCCCAGGTCATGGGTGATGAAGACCAGCGCGGTGCCGCGAGCCTTGGTTACGCGCTCGATGACGCGCAACACGCCATCTTGCGTGGTGGCATCCAGCGCGGTGGTTGGTTCATCGCAGATGAGCAGATCGGGGTGGCCGGCCATGGCCATGGCAATGAGCACGCGCTGGCGCTGGCCGCCGGAGAGCTGATGTGGGAATCGGGAGGCAATGTCGGCATCAAGCTCCACCTCTTCGAGAGCGGTTGCGGCATCGCGCACCCCGGCTTGAGCCAGCTGCTTGCCCACGCGCATAAGCGGATCCAGCGCGCTCATCGGTTCTTGGAAGACCATGGCCATGGTCTTCCCGCGCAGGGGGCGGATGCGGGCATCGCGTGCGCCGACTACTTCGTAGCCATCCACGGTGACGGAGCCGCTCGCGCGTACCCCATCGGGTAAAAGCCCCATGATGGATAGCGCAGTGAGCGATTTTCCGGAGCCGGATTCACCAATCATGCCGAGTTTTTCACCGGCCGCGAGCTCGAAGTTAAGCGGCCCCACAAGGGCAGTGGTGGACCCGGGGGCGGTGACGGTCAGGTTATCTACGTGGAGCAGGCTCATCGCGCGGATCCTTTCAGGCGGGGATCGAGGAGGTCACGGAGGGCGTCGCCAAGCAGGTTAAAGCCCAGCACCGTCGCCGCAATGGCCAGTCCCGGCCAGAAGGCCTGCAGGGGAGCGGTGCCTAGCAGCGACTGGGAATCTTGCAGCATCCGGCCCCACGAGGCCGCCGGTGGGGCAGTGCCCAGGCCGAGGTAGGACAGGCCGGCTTCAGCCAGGATGGCGAGGGCGAAGTAGACGGAGGCCTGTACGATGAGCAGTCCGGCAATATTAGGCAGGATATGGCGCCACGCTACCTTCCAGCCGGGCACTGCGGAGATGCGCGCGGAGGAAATATAGTCCTGCGTGATAACCTGCAGCGTGCCCGAACGCGCCACGCGGGCAAAGGAGGGAATGCCGGCGATGCCGATGGCAATCATGGCCGTAAGCGTCGATGGGCCCCAGACCGCGCCAGCAATAATCGCCAACAGCAGGGCAGGGAAGGCAAGCAGCAAATCCGCGCCGCGCATCACCAGCGCATCGACCCACCTGCCGCGACGCATGCCGGCGAGGATGCCCAATGGAACGCCCACGAGGGCGGCGATACCCACCGCAATGAGCCCGACAAAGACCGTAATCTGGGCTCCCGCCATGATGCGGGAGGCGGTATCGCGCCCAAAGCGGTCCGTGCCCAGGAGGTGCTCGGCGCTGGGACCGGCAAGGCGCACATCCGGGTGCGCCAGCGTCGGGTCATAGGGCGTCCACACCAGCGAAAGTAGCGCCACCAGCACCGTGGCGGCGACGAGGATGGCTCCCAGCCAGCCAGAAAAACGCAGCTTCATTATTTCTCACCTGCCGTGATGCGCGGATCGATGAATCGGTAGGCCACATCCGTTAAGGCATTGACCACCAAGGCGAAGGCAACGAGCAGCATGACCAGGGTTTGCACCGTGGTCAGATCGCGCACCGATACCGCGTCCAAGAGCATGGAACCAATACCGGGGATGACAAAGACGGATTCGATCACCACGGCACCCACGACCATTGTGGTTAGTTGCACGCCGGCCACGGTAAGCACCGGCAGCGCCGCATTGCGCAGGCCATGGCGCTTTAGCGCTTCCCACGGGGACTGGCCGAGCGCACGGGCGGTGCGGATATAGTCTTGATTCAGCACATCAAGCACCGCCGAGCGCACGTAGCGCGTCAGCATTGCACCCTGCACCACGGCCAGCGCAATGACCGGTAAAATGAGGTGGCGGATAAACTCGCCCGCGCCCTGGTTGGGCGGCACCCAACCATTGGCGGGCAGCCAGCCTAGATGGACGGCAAAGATGGCCACCAGAATGATGCCGAGGAGGAAGCTGGGCACCGCAATGCCCAGCTGCGTGCCGGCCGAAACCACATCCGCGCCGCGGGTACGGTTGCGCAGTGCCAGCCACATGCCCACCGGGATGGCCCCGGCCAGCGCAAGCAGCATCGCCAGGCCAATGAGGATGAGCGTGACCTGGACGCGGTCCAGCACCAGCGGCGTAATATCCTGCTGCGAGGACAAAGACTGCCCAAAACTGCCGGTAAATAGGCCTTTTATCCACTCCCAATATTGCGTGAGCAGCGGGCGGTCCAGTCCCAGCTCAGAGCTGAGCTCGTCGACGGCCTCTTCGGTCGCATTCACTCCCAGCGCCACCCGCGCCGGGTTGCCTGGCACCGCGCGCATGAGCGCGAAGATGATGATGGAGGCGGCAAAGAGTGTTAACGCAAAGCGCAGCAGCGGACGCACGATGGCGCGCCCAGTATTGCGAAGGCAACTCATCGGGCCTCCTTTTCGATGTTATCTGCAGCGGCAGCTTTGGCGTCCACGTCCGCGTCGGCAGAAGTCAGGTCGCGCAGGATGAGCGCGTCGGTGACCTGATCCGGATGCAATCCGCGCACGCCGGCGCGGGTGAGCACGATATTGGGCATATTCATCAAAGTCAGCGCGCCAGCATCAGCCATGATCTGATCCACGGCCTGCGCCATGAGCTTGGGGTAGTCCTTCTCGGGTGCGGAATCGGCCTGGGCCAAAAGCTCGCGGGTGCGCGGGGAATCGTAGTTGAGGTAATAATCCGGATCGCCGAACAAGGTGGGCACATCGCGCGGCTCCACGTGGGAGATGAGCGACATCTGATAGTCCTTTGCTCCCATCACCTGGCCTAGCCACACGGCCGGGAATTCGGCGGATTCCAGCGTCACCTTAAAACCAACCTCAGTAAGCTGCGAGTACAGCAGCTCGGCGACGGTCTGGGCATAGGGCAGCGTCGGCGTGGTCAGCGTGATTTCGGCCCCTTCTGCGCCGGCCTCCGTGAGCAGCCTGCGGGCCTTTTCTGGGTCGTGGTCGTAGTAGTGCTTACCCTCGAACCACGGATCCGTAGGCGGGATCGGTGCGCCGCCGGTGTCCTTGGCCATCCCATTCCACAAAATGTCATTGGCTGCCTTGCGGTCTACGGCATAGGCCACGGCTTGGCGCACGCGCGGATCGTTGAATGGGGCGCGGGCATTATTCATGGACAACAACACCTCACCATTGGTGGTGCCGACCTCGGTAGCGATGCCGTCCTTGACGTCATCGAGAAGCTCCGGGTTTTGCACGCCCCAGACCACGTCCACGCCGCCGGCCTGCAGCGCATTGACCGAGGAGATGGTGTCTGGGAAATAGCGCACCGTCACATTCTGTGCCGCCGGCCTTCCCCAATATCCGTCGCGAACGTGCAGCTCAACGAATTCCGAGGGCGCAAAGCGGGAAACCTCATAGGGGCCGGTACCCACCGGCTGGGCGGCGAGGTTATCCATGCCATTAGGCGTCATCATCGCGCCGGTGGCTGTGCCCATGGACCAGAGCCAGCCATTCGACGGCTGCTTGAGGCGCACCTTGAGTGTGTGATCATCGGTGGCCGTGGCCTTGGCTACCGGATCCATGGCGGCGGCGATGCCGTTGGTCCACTTCTCGCGCACATAATTAATGGAAAAGGCCGCGGTCTCGGCGGTAAAAGCATCGCCATTGGAAAAGGTGACGCCTTTGCGCAGGTGGAAGGTATAGCTGCGGGCATCGTCGCTGATCTCCCACGAGGTGGCGAGCCCCGGGGTGATAGAACCGTCCTCATCGATGCGCACGAGAGTTTCGTAGACATTGTCCATGAGTACGGCGGGGATGGCGGCACCACCGGTAGTGGTGAAATCCAGCGAGGTGGCCGCCGAGGTGGAGGCTACGGTAAGGGAAGTAGAAGCGGAGTCGCTAGCTGCCTGGGAGGTATCAACCACCGCGGTATGACCTGCCGAGCACGCTGATACGCTTCCGACAGCGGCCGCCATGGCGAGGCTGCCCAGCGCCCTGCCGGCGCAAAATCTTCTCATAGAAAGCAGGGTAGCCGCTGGGAATAGCTGCCGTGAAAATTATGCAAAATTTCCTGGTGTGGGGATAACTTCTAGGGGTGAAACACCCCCACGTACGCTATTCATCGCCAGCTTCATGCGGTCCGCGCGGTAGAGGTAGACCGCCAATTCGACTGGTTCGCCCGAGTGGTTGGATATTTCCATCTGGAGCCGCCACAGCGGGGTGCCAGTGGCTACTCCAAGCGCCTCAGCATCCTCGGCGCTGGCTTTTTCCAAGGTGAGTTCGCGGCGCACATTATCAAAGTCCACGCCGCAGTCGCGCAGGCGCGCATGAATAGATCCGGCATCCGCGTCGAAGTCTAGGATGTGCTTTCCCACCACCATGGGGAAATACATGCGCTCGATGGCAATGGGGTGGTCTTCGGTATAGCGCACGCGGTGAACGAAGACGACATTTTGTTCTGGGTCTACGCGCAGAAAGCGGGTGATATCCCGCGGCGCGCGGCGGCGAGCCAGCCACAGGGTGTGCTGTTGTGGATCCACGTCATATTCGCTGAGCCAGCTGGAGATGGAATAGATGGATTCAAAAAGCTCTGCCTGGGTAGAGGCTAAAACGGTGGAGCGGCGCCCGCGGCCGGAGGAAACTAGCCCTTTGGCCCGCAAAGCCGCAACTGCTTGGCGCACGGGTCCGCGGGAAGAGGAAAACTTCTCGCATAAATCTGCTTCACTAGGCAGAAAATCGCCTGGTTGCAGCACGCCAGAGCTGATCTGCTCTCGCAGGTAGTCAGCGATCTTTCTATGCTGCTGTTTATCGCGTGGGCTCATTCAACCTTTGTCCTTAGTCTCTCCGGGGCTTTTCGCAGCGGAGCGAAACACAATAATGCTATGCCATTTTTCTAAGGCACGCTAATGCAATGAAGCTACCGAGCATGCGTGCCTCGCCCGGTCGAGGGGAAGGCAAAGGAAAAGGCCACGCGCCGTCCGACCAGCGCCGAGTTAGTAGGCGAGCACGCTAGGCTAAGTGACCGTGGATGAGAGCACCGAAACGATTGAAGTACGCGCGGCCAGCGGCAGCGTGCGCCTAGGCAAGGCGGTAACGGTGGCGGTCATCATCGCCGTCGCCCTGCTTGTAATCGGTGGGGTGCTTATTTACTCGGCGCTGCAGGAACCGGCTGGTACGCGCCTGCACTTCGTTTATCTCATTGCCGCGCTCATGCCACTAGGCGGGGCGCTATGCGCCATGGTGGCGGTGGTGGTCTCAGGGCGGCGCAGGACGCGTCCGGTGCTGTGCATTGGCGAGGAAGTTTCCTTACCTCGCCAGCGGACCAGTTTCGCCGCCTCCGAGCTAGAGCGCATGCAGTTCTATTCGCTCGAGCCGAGCCAAAATTTCCTTGTCCTGATTCCGCGTGGGGTACGCGTTTCTACCTTGGACGAAGCGCAGCAGTATTCGGCGCGATTGCCGGAGCAGGCGAATCTGGGCCCGCGGGAACTCGAGGAAAAACTCCGGGAACGATTCCCCGAGGTGCCCATCGATCACTTAGGCCAGGTGCGGGCCGAAGACTAGCTCGGGGTGCCAGCTACGCGTGCCGGATCGAGCTGCCAGCCCTGCGCGAGCAGCTGCATATTCTTGATTACTCCCTCGTGCGAGCTGGACTGCAGCGAGACCATGAGCTCATCGGCCTTGGCGTGCTCCTGGAAGGTATCGAGGTAGCTGGCCACCTCATCGGCAGTGCCGACGGCGGAGTACTTCAGCATGTCTAGGATTTGTTGGCCCTGGTACGAGCCGATGATCTGCTCTACTTGCTCATCGGTGAGGTGCTTGCCGCGGCCGGCGAAGGCCTTGACGCGGTTGAAACACACGCGCTCATATTCTTCCTGCGCCTCTTGGGTGGTATCGGCGGCGGTGACGTTGACGCCGGCGATGACATAGGGCTTGCTAAAGCGCTCGGAAGGCTGGAAGTGCTCGCGGTAGTAGGAGGTAGCTTGCTCGAGGTGCTGCGGAGCAAAGTGAGAAGCAAAGGCATAAGGCAGGCCGAGCTTGGCGGCTAGCGAGGCGCCGAACATGGACGAGCCCAAAATATAGATCGGCACGTTGGTATTGGCACCTGGAACGGCGCTGACCCCCGGAATATAGGACTTGCCCTCGAGGTAGGAGTTGAGCTCTTTGACGTCTTCGGGGAAGCGTTCGGCAGAGTGGGCGTCGCGGCGCAGGGCGCGGCCGAGGGTATTCATGTCCGTACCGGGGGCGCGGCCCACGCCCAAGTCAATGCGCTCGGGGTACATCTCCTCCAAAGTGCCGAATTGCTCCGCAATGACATAAGGGGAGTGGTTGGGCAGCATCACTCCGCCGGAGCCTAAGCGAATGCGCTCGGTCTTTGCGCCGATATGGGCGATAAGCACGGCCGGGGAAGAAGACATGATGGACTTCATATTGTGGTGCTCGGTGTACCACATGCGAGAATAGCCCAGCTTTTCTGCTTCCTGTGCCAATTCCACAGAGCGGGCGATGGATTGTGCTGGAGTCTCGCCCTCATAGATGGTGCAGAAGTCCAAGACGGAAAGATGCGCGCGTTCGGTCACGGGGGGAGCCTTCCTTTTGCTTTCGGAAAATTCTGTCTAAGTTCTCTTCTTCCAACGGTACGCGCCACCTGACTATTCCGGGCGAGGCGATACCGCATCGCCGCCGGGACCTGTTGACATAAAAATCCCCTCCGCCTCGGCACCGTGGTTATGTGCGGAGGGGAGGGGTAAGGCAGGGCTAAGAGACTAAGACTCAGCGAGGGCATCGGCCTCCGCCGGCTCTGCCGCCGGTGGGTTGGCAGCGGCGTGCTTCTCGCCGGCCTTGGTAGAGATATCGATAACCAGGCCGACGACTGCCGCGATAGCGGTAGGAACAATCCAGCCCAAGTCCACGGCCTGGCCAGGTGCCAAGCTCAAGAGGGGATCGAGCGCGTCGGCGCCCCAGCCCTGGGCGGCGATGACGGACAGAGCCGACCACAGCACCGATACCCACAGCGCCAGGCGGTAGGTCCAATAGAAGACAACGGACTTTTTCACCACCGGCTGGATCAGGGTGAGAGCGATAAGGGAGATAGCCGGCGGATACAGGAAAGTAATGAAGGGGACTGCAATGGAGAGCACTGTATCCAGGCCTTGGAAGGCAAAGAGGATGGACAGTGCGGTAAAGAGGCAGGCCCAGACGTGGTACTTCACCTTGGGCACAAGCATTTCGAAGAAGGCTGAGGTGGAGGTGATAAGGCCCACTGCGGTGGTCATGCAGGCCAAGATGACGATGGCAGAAAAGACGGCTTGACCGATGGTGCCCATGGTGAGATTTGCGGCGTCGGCAAGCAGGGGCGCTCCTGACTCATAGGACTGGCCGTTAGGAATGGTTTGGCCTACCCACGCCAAGCCCAGATAGATGGCGGCCAGCAAAGCGCCAGCAACCAGAGCGGCGGTGATGGTGCCGTTAACCAAGGACTTTTTGGTCTTAAACCCCTTGGAGCGCAAAGAGCCAACAATCACGATGGAAAAGGCCAAGCCCGCAATGGCATCCATGGTGTTATAGCCCTCAAAAAGGCCGGTGACCATGGGGGAAGAAGCATAGTCCGTGGTAGGGGTCTGGGGATCGCGGGGATTGTTGAAAGCTGCCAAGGCGATGAGGATAACCAACAGCGCCACCAAAGCCGGGGTGAGGAACTTACCCAAGGTATCGATAATGGAATTCGGCTTCCAGGACAGCGCTAGGGCGATGAGGAAAAAGACCACATTGAAGATGCCATTGGCCATGGTTCCTTCCCAGCCCAGCAGTGGGGTGATGGCGGTTTCCATAGAAACGGCGCCGGTGCGTGGCAGGGCGTAAAAGGCGCCGATGGCAAGGTAGGCCATCACAGAAAAAACGAGGCCGAAAAGCGCGCCGCCGTTGGAGCTCAGGTCGCGCACGGAGCGGCCAGAAATGGAGACGGCGACAATGGCTAGGACCGGAAGGAGCACGCCGGCGGCGAGGAAGCCGAGGACAGCGGGCCAAAAATTGGTGCCGGCCGAAACGCCCACCATGGGTGGGAAGATGAGGTTGCCGGCGCCGAAGAACATCGAAAACAGCATCAGCGACGCAATTACGATGGTGGCGCCGGGCTTAGAGGTGCGTGACGCAACTGGGGTAGCCATGGTGGCTCCTTAATTTTCCATGTACAGCTAGTATGCGATGAGGATCCCGTTCCGCCGAGGGGTGGTGGCGGGGTGGGGATCATCCTCGCGGTCCGAGGTGGCGGGTCGCGCCTGTTCGTGTAATGAGACATTACTGACCACATGGTGAGAAATCAAAGTGTGGGGGTGATGCAGGCTACATGGTTGCCCCAGCCGCGCCAGATTAATCGAGAGCCGCGAAGGCACGCTCCATGCGGTCGAGTGCCTCTTCTAAGATCTCGCGTGAGGTAGAGAAATTCAACCGCGCATGGCCCGGCCCGCCGGTGCCAAAGGTATCGCCCTCATTAAGCGCTACCTTCGCATTCTCCCGCAACCACTTGGCCGGCTGCGGGTTGCCGCCGATAGCGGTATCGGCAAAATCCAACCACAGCAGGTAGGTGGCGTCCGGCTTGCTGGTCTTTAAGCCGGGGATGCGCTGAGGCAGCTCCTCCACCAACCAATCGCGGGTCTGCCGCAGGTACGCTATTTCTTCATCGAGGAAGTCGCCGCACTCGCGGTAGGCAGTCTCCGCAGCAAGCACGCCTAGAGTGCCCGTGCCATCCTTGGCCACGCCTGTAAGGCCATTCCACGTGTGTGCATCGGCCGTGTTGGAGAAAATGATCTGCGCGCACTTCAGGCCGGCAGTATTAAAAGCCTTGGACGTCGCGGTTACCGTGATGGTGCGCTCCGCGGCCGCCGCGCTAAGCGACGCCACCGGGATATGCCGGCCCTCATAGACCAACGGGGCATGGATTTCATCGGCCAAGATGCGCGCGTCATACTTTTCAGCCAGCTCCACTAGCTCGGCGAGGTAGTCCTCGTCCAACACACGGCCGAGCGGATTATAGGGATTGGCCAGCAAAATAGAGCCCGCGCCCGCTTGGAAGGCGCGCTCAATATCATCCAGCTCTAGGCTGGTCTCGATCTTTTCGCGGCCAGCGGTGCGTGGTAGCTCCAAAAGCGGTGGGTAGGAAGGAACCGGCACGATCACGGGGGAGTCCTTGCGGGTGAAGTACTGTACGCCGAGCAACAGGCCGCGCACCACATCGCCGATCCAGAAAATATGGTCGGAGTTGGGGCGCCAGCCATAGCGGTCGTTGTAGAAATCGGCCACTGCTTCGCGCAGCCCCGAAGCCTTGGGCGCTGGGGTATAGCCAAAGGTTTCCTTATCCACCATGTCTTCCAGCGCCTTTTTTATGGCGGGCGCGGTGGGGAAATCGGACTCCGCGATCCATAGCGGCAGGACGTCTTCCTCGAAGACGGTCCACTTGCGGGTTCCGCGGGCTTGCAACTCTTCTAGGCTAGGAAACTCCATGGCCATAACCATAACGCGAAGCCCGCGGCCACCCCAGTGCTTTTATGCGCTTTTATTCATCTGCGTTGTCGGCCCAGTGGGAGTCCTCCTCCGCGTCCTCGGATTCGGAGACAGAGCCGGAGACAAAGCCATACTTCTTCAACCGGCGGCGGTCCGCGGCCGAGGTGGATTGGGTGAGCTTGAGCAACTCGGCATAAATGCCACCGGATTGTGCCAGCTCGGCCGGCGAGCCCATCTCATCAATGCGGCCGCGATCCAGGGTGATGATGGTATCCACGTCCGCAATGGTGGACAGGCGGTGGGCAATAATGAGCGTGGTGCGGTCCTTCATTAGTTCATCCAGGCCGGCCTGCACGGCGCGCTCGGACTTGGTGTCTAGCGCCGAAGTAGCCTCGTCCAATACCAAGATGGGCGCGTCTTTAAGCATGGCGCGGGCAACGGAGACGCGCTGCTTTTGTCCACCGGAAAGCTTGAGGCCGCGCTCGCCAATAACGGTGTCATAGCCATCCGGGAAGGCCTGAATAAACTCATGGGCATTGGCCCGCTTGGCGACGTCTATGATTTCCTCCTCCGTGGCACCTGGCTTGCCGTAGGCGATATTTTCGCGAATGGTGCCGGAGAAGAGATAAGACTCCTGGAAGACCACGCCTACCGAGGCGCGCAGGCGCGAGGCAGTGAGATCGTCTACCCGGTGGCCCAGCACATCGAGGTGCCCCGCCGAGGGGTGGTATAGGCCCAAAAGTAGGTTCACCAAGGTCGACTTGCCGCCGCCGGATTCGCCCACGAGCGCCACCTTGTGGCCCTCAGAGGCGGCGAAGGAAATATCCTCCACTACGGGCTTGCCTTCCTCGTAGGCGAAGGAGACGTGGTCAAAGGAGAAGACGGGCGCGCCGGGTGTGGGCTCCAGCGGGCGAACCGGGGTGAGATCGAGCTGCGGGGTATGCGAACCGGTGGTGGCAGCAACCAGCTCGCGCGGCGCGGTGGGCTCGAGCTCTTCTTCCATGACCTTGAAGTAGTCCTTGGACCCGGCGATGGCACGCTGGGCTGCATCGACAATCCAGCTCATCATAAAGACCGGCTGCTTCGCACTGGAGACCATCTGCAGCAACATGACCATATCGCCCAAGGAGAAATGCCCCTCGAGCGTGCGCCAGAAAATTACGCCGTAAATGCCGAGGAAGATGACAGCCATGGCCAGGCCGCGGAAGGTATCCATCATGTGCCACCAGTGGGACTGCGGCTTGGTGGTATCGACCACGGTGCGGTAACGCTGAGCAAAGTGGGAGAGCTCGCGGGTTTCGCTCACGAAGGACTTGGCCACCTTGACCTGGCCGATGACCTCGGCGAAGCGGCCGTTGGCGAGGTCGATATTTTCGTTTTTAACGGCCTCAAACTTTTGCCAGCGCTTCGAGGTCAGCGCGGTAAGCCACATATAGACCGGGAAGAGCAGCGCGAGCAGGATAGCCAGCGGCCAGTAATACCACGCGGTAATGGCCAGCACCGCGAGGGTCTGGATGATCATCGTGAAGAAGTTATTGGCAAAAGACTGCACGAACTGCGTGATATTGGCAATCGAGCGATCCAGCCGGGCGATGATCGTGCCGGTGACCTGGTTATCGTAATAGCCCTGCGGGAGGGCCAGCAGCTTGGCAAAGTAGCGCGTGGACAAAATCTCGCGCAGCCGCGAGACCATGACGTCGCCGATAAAGCCGCCGATATTGCGGAAGAGGGCATTGGCGGCGTCGGCAAGAAAAAGCGCCACTGCCAGCAACAGCACCGTGCGCAGCGCATCGCCCAGTGGGGCGTCGTTCTGCAGGGCGCCCACGATGGTATCGGTGGCTTCGCGCGTCAAAAACGGCGAGATCAGTGCAACGACCGCAGTGATCGTGGCGGTCAGCAGCACGCCTAGATAAAAGGGCCACAGGGCAGAGGCACTGCGGGTAATGCGCAAAATGGAATTCATAAGTAGACCACACTCACTTCGAAACGGCGGTTAGTGCGCGGAATTAGGGAAGAGGTTAGTGCGCGGAATTAAGGAAAGGGGGAGAGATTTAAGCGACTGCCCAGTATGCCACATGCGGCGTTAACGAGCGTAAATACTTAAGTTCAGGGTGGTTTAGGCTAAGGTACTTGTGCAGAAATACAACAATCTTCGCGTGCAAAGGATCCATCCACGGTGAAAATTTCCCACACACTCGGCGCGGGCGTAGTCAGCGTACTCGCCGTGACCCTGACCGGATGTAGCGTTCTCCAGCCGGAAGAAACCGGCCTGGGGGACCATATCACCGTCTCCAGCTCCGAAGAGGCCCCGTACGAGGCCAAGGACACCGACGATAAGGAAGTTACCTCCAACCTGGCCGAGCCGGTAGAGGATAAGGGCCTGGGGGTGAGCTGGGAGTTGCAGGGTGTGTATACCGATAGCAACTCTGGTGGCACCGTAGTGACCATTCTGCTCAAGAATAAAAACGATGTGCCCCTGCCTGTCGACGCCTTTGAGGACCCCACCCTGGAGCGCGCCGATGGTAATGGCGGCTGGGCCAAGATCAATTCCTTGCCCTATGACAAGGAATCTGCCCCGGGCGTAGAGCCCCCGGGACTCGATCACCCGCTGGGTGCAGGCGCTTCGGTCAACCTGCAGTATCGCTTTGACGTGACGCCTGGCAACCTGTGGAATGCGCGCTTGCACATTGGCAACGTGACCTGGGTAGGAGACCTTAATCTATGACGGAACTTGTAGTCTTGGCCTCTGCCGAGGGCGAACCCATCGGCACCGCTCCCAAGGCCGAAGTTCATACCACCGATACTCCGCTGCACTTTGCTTTCTCCGCCTGGCTAACCTGCGGCGGCAAGGTGCTGGTAACCCGCCGCGCGCTGGGTAAGCTCACCTGGCCCGGCGTGTGGACCAATGCCTTCTGCGGCCACCCCGCCCCCGGCGAGGAAACCGCCGATGCGGTCCTGCGCCGCGCCTCCTTTGAGCTAGGCATCGCGCCTTCAGATTTATCCGCGCCGCAGCTTATCCTGCCGGACTTTTCTTATCGCGCGGTGGATTCCTCGGGCACGGTAGAAAATGAAATCTGCCCGGTATATACCGTCGAGCTTGCCCCCGATGCGCATTGGGAGCCCAACCCCGAAGAAGTAGATTCCTACCAGTGGGTCGAACCAGCACGGCTTTTTGCTGCCGCCGATGCCATGCCTGGCGTCTTTAGCCCGTGGATGATTGATGAGCTAGCGGACGAAAAGCTACGTGCTGCGCTGTAATTAAAGCTCGTCGTCGTTGTAGAAGGCTGCGGCCACGTAGTCCAAGGTGGCATAGGCTAGGCGGCGCTCGCCCGTATCCAGGTCAAATTCCAGCACCTGGTGGTCATCGCCGTAGCGGGGGAATCCGGGCTCGCCCGTGGTGGCAAACTGGCGTAGCCACTCGTTGAGCTCTTCGGCGGGGGTTTCCTCGCCGGCCTCGTTCCCGCTTCTGCCAAACAGCGGGCCCAATTCCGCACAATGCACCGCAGGGGAATCGGTGCGCGTAAACTCCATCATCCACGTCGGGCCCGGGGAATGCGCAGCCACCTGGGCGGTCCAACGGCGCACTGCGGCATCACCGATGAGACGGCCCATCGGCCGCTGCGGGTCCACGTAGTGCGCCAACTGCCGCCACTGCTTGAAGCGCCCCTGCGAAATCCCAAACTTGGGTGAAAGGTAGCTGGTAATAAAGCCCGCCAGCGCCATCTTGTCAATGCGCTGGGCTTGGGGCATGTCATAGAACTCATCGCGGGTAGACGTCACCACGATAGGGATATCCGCCAATTCTTCGGCGCGCAGTGGCGCAGGGCCCAAGGCGACATCGAAGCGATATTTCTTGCGGAATTTGGCATACCCCTTGGCCAGCGATTCCGGATCCATTTTTTCTAAAGCCTCGCGCGTTACCGGCACGCCGAGGGCCTTGCGCAGGTCGGTGACGCGGTGCTCAAAGCGCTCGCGCGGGAAGGCCGGCGAGAGCGCCAGCACGCGGCGGAAACCGCCCCGGAAGTGATCACGGCGTGCGAGCCACAGGCTTATCGCCGCCCCGGCGGATTGGCCCACCAAGGTGATATTGGTCTTATCGCCACCAAAGGCCTCGATATTGTCCTGTAGCCACTCCAAGGCCAAGAGGCAATCATCGATGCCGCGGTAGCGGTCCGCCTCGTCGCCGTCGAAGCGTGCAAAGCCGGCCAAGCCCACCCGGTAACCCACGTGGACCTGGATTACCCCGTGGCGGGCATTCTTCGTTCCCGAAAGCCGTGGATCTTCGTGCGAGCCGTGCTCAAAGCGCCCGCCGTGAATATAGACCACGACGGGGCAGTCGTTGGCATCGGCAGGAGTGGTAATGGACAAAGCGATATCTTCTGGGTGCGGCTCGCGGGCATCCTGATCGACGCTGCGATCAAACGGCTCGGCAGGCGAGTAGGTGCTGGGGATGGTGCTATAGCGCACCGAATGGAAATAGTGCAGGCCATCGCGGCGCACGCCGGTGATCCGGCCGGAAGCGGTGGCGACGGTAACAGGAATCTGGGCGCTTGACATGTCAGCCAGACTACCGCGAGCAAGTAGGATAAGTAGCCATGGAGTGGTTGACGAGCTTGGGCAGCACGCTATCGCAATTGTTGGTGCAAGCGCCCGTGTGGATTCAAATGGTCATCGTGGTGGCCATCGCCGTGCCACTCATGGTGGTCGTAGCGTGGTGCCTGATGTGGGGTGTCGATTACGTAGCCAACCGAGGCAAACGCATGATTTCCCAGCAACGCAGCCGCAGCACTAAAGTAGACCACCATGGCTGAGGAAAATAACGAGCGCGCACGACAAGAGCGCGCTGAGCTGCGCGCTAACCCCCGCGAGGGCCTGTGGGACCCCGAAGCAAAGCGCGCCGGCCAGTCATCCGCCTCGGCGGCTACGCCAGGTGCACAGCCCGTAAAGCGCAAGCGCGCCCTGCCCAAATCCCGCGTCTCTCTCACACTGTGGACGATGATCGCGCTGGTCATCGTCGTCGCCCTCATTGGCCTGTGGACCTAAACCCGCTCCACCGCCGCACCAGCGCCTAGGCCCAGCGTTAGGCCTTCCGGCTGGTGGCTGCTAAGCGCTGGAAGAATTCCAGACTAGGAAGATCCTCAATGAGCAGGGGAGCGCCGTTGGTATCACATAGCGGCACGCACCAATTGGGATAAAGATCGTTCGTGGTACCTGGCTGATTTTGTGCGCGCACATCACCCACCATGTCCACCAAGCTGGTGCACGCGAGAGCCGAAGGTGTACCTGCGATATAGCGATGCAGCGCTACGCTTATATCCTCCTCCGCGCCGCGAGAAGCGCGCTCATCCGGATCTACGAGGTAATCGCGCTGCGGCAAGAGGCCGCGATCCGCCACGGTGCCGAGTACACGGGCCTGCCACTCGATGTCATCGCGCTGCTCGTCCTCCACCGATCGGGTCAGCACGCCTAAGCGCGCGCGGAGCGAGATATGATCGCCGCGCAGGTACGCCAAGGTCGGTGGCAGATCGTGCGTATTGACCGAGGACAGCGCCAGCTGGCGGTACTTTTCCTGTGGCAGTGGAGAGTAGTTATCATCGTCGCGTTCAAACCATACGATGGAGGTACCCAGCACCGCCTTGTGGGCGAGGACATCTTGTACCCATGGCTCCACGGTGCCGAGGTCCTCACCGATGACCACCGCACCGGCGCGCTGCGCTTCTAGTGCCAAGATGCCCACCATGGCCTCAAAATCATAGGAGACATAGGTGCCCGTCAGCGGGCTGGCCATGCGCGGGATCCAATACAGGCGGAAAAGGCCCAAGATGTGGTCCACGCGCACCCCGCCGGCATGGCGCAGCACGGTGGAGAGCATCTCGCGCCACGGGGCATAGCCCGCGGCGGCCAGGCGCTGCGGGTGCCATGGTGGCTGCGACCAATCCTGACCTTGCTGGTTGTAGTCATCCGGCGGGGCGCCTACCGAGCACTGCGGCGCCAAATACTCTGTGAGGTTTACGGCATCGGCGCCGCCTGGGTGCACACCTACGGCAAGGTCAGTCACCAGGCCCAGGCGCATGCCGGCATCGAGTGCGCGCTGCTGCGCGGCGGCCAGCTGCTCATCGCACAGGAACTGCAGCCAGGAATAAAAGCGCGTGAGCTTGTCCATGTCCAGGCCTTCGGCATGGCGCTGGCCCGACTGCGCGGCGGCGTCTTGTTGCGCGCACCAATACGCGAAATCGCGCAGGCCACGGCCCTCCTCGCGGGCGTAGCGCACGAAGGCCTCTTCGCGCTCCGGGGAGGGCTGGTAGTTAAAGAGCTCGCGCAGCACCTGCAGTTTGGCCTCAAAAATGGTGTCGCGCTCTATTTCTTCGGCGCTGCGGTTGCGCTGGCGAAACTCCTCCGCCAGCTCGCGCACATCATCCTGTAAGTCCTCCGGTAGGAGCTTGAGCTCCGGGATGGATTCGATGTGCAAGTAGAGCGGGTTGATAAAGCGCCGCGTGGTGGGCAGGTACGGCGAGTCCTCGACCGGTGGTAGCGGCTCGGCGGCATGTAGCGGGTTGACCAGTAAGAAATCCGCGTGCGGTGCGAGTGTTTCAGCTAGCTGCCCCAAATCTTGGAAATCACCTATTCCCCAAGAAGACTCCGAGCGCACCGAATACAGCTGCGCCATTACGCCGCTAATGGGGCGCTCCACAAACTCATCGGCCGTAGAAAGGCGCGCCGGGGTGATAATTAGCGGGCAGGCATGCGTGCCGATGCCCCCGGACTCCAACACCAGCTCGTGGTATCCCATGGGCAGATCGCCTGGGAGGTGGAAGCTCGCCTCGCCCCAAAGCGTGCCATCGACGTTCGCGTCCGGGGCATCATTGGGATCCTGGTAGACCTCGCGGGTGCCTCCTTCCTTCAACTCAATGTGTACGTTGGCGGCATCACCCGCGTGCACGTGGACCACGAAACCGCGCTCTTGGCCTTGGGGCGCGACAACGCAGTGGGGTAGGGGCTGGGAGGAGCGGTCCAGGTAGTCGTCGTAAAGCAGCTGCGTTAGCGCCGCATCGTCCGGATTGTCATCGATGGCCACGCCCAAGGCGCGCAGGGTATAGGCAATAGTGTCGTCAGCGACGTGGACGGGGAAACCAGACTGGGAGGTATAGCTGGTGGCCACACCGTGGCGCTGGGCGAGTTCTTCAAGCAAGGCGCGGGTAGTCACAGGCCACATTGTGCCACGGGTGCAACGCGCCCGCTGGGGAACAGATTGGTACAGTAGGCGGAGATTAATAATTAGCTGTTCGAAAGGACATCGCGTGACCCTGCAAGAAGTCCATACCCCAGCCCAATTTACTATCGAGCCGGGCGAAACCTGCCTGACCGCCCTAATGGACACCGCGAAGAAGCGCCCTAATGGCGTCATGTTTACCCGCCCGGCTAACTACGAGTGGGTTAATGTCACGGGCAAAGAATTCATCGATGAGGTCTTTGAAGTAGCCCAGGGACTTATCGCCCTGGGCGTGCAGCAGGGGGACCGCGTCGCCCTCATCTCTGCTACCCGCTATGAGTGGTCCCTGCTGGACTTTGCCATCTGGGCTGCGGGTGCCGCTTCCGTGCCGGTCTATCCCTCTTCGTCGGCTTCCCAGGTGCGCTGGATTATTGAAGACTCCGGTGCCGTGCTCGCCATTACCGAAACCCGCGAGCACTCCGAGCTGGTTGAAAACCTAGTGCTGCAAGAAGACGGCGAGCCCAATCTCAAGGGCTCTCCCTCCCAGTTGCGCCGCGTTCTAGAAATCAACTCCTCTGCCATTGACACCCTCAAGTTCGAGGGCCGCGGCGTGGCCGCCGAGGAGGTCTACGCCCGCATCAAGGCCACCTCCACCGACGATCTCGCCTCCCTGGTGTATACCTCAGGCACCACTGGTCGCCCCAAGGGCTGCATCTTGACCCACCGCAACTGGCTGGCCCAGACCCGCGGCCTGTGCACCAATCCCATTGGTATCTTTGCCGTCCCAGGCAGCCATACCCTGACCTTCCTGCCGCTGGCGCACGTCTTTGCCCGCGCGGTATCCATTGCGGTAGCCATGCGCGGTGCCTCCCAGAACCACTGGTCAGACTTTTCCACCATTTCCATCGAGTTTGCCCGCTCCCGCCCGAACGTCATTTTGGGTGTGCCACGCGTCTTTGAAAAGGTGCGCAATTCTGCTGCTGCTAAGGCGGCTGATTCTGGCATCAAGACCCTGCTTTTTGAGCAGTCCGAGAAGGTCGCCATCGAGTACTCCAAGGCTTTGGATAAGCCGGAGGGTCCGGACCGCCTGCTGAAAGCCAAGCACAAGATCTTTGACAAGCTGGTGTACTCCACCATCCGCAATGGTGTGGGTGGCAACGTGAGCTACTGCATTACCGGTGGCTCGGCCATGGGCCATGACCTGCTGCATTGGTACCGCGGTATCGGCATCCCGGTCTATGAGGGCTATGGCTTGACCGAGGTCGCCGCTGCGGCCGCGGTGGACTTTGTGGATCAGTCCATCGGCACCGTTGGCCCGCCGATGGGTGGCGTGACCTTCCGCATCAATGATGAGGGCGAAATCTGCATCAAGGGAGATATCGTCTTCCACGGTTACTGGAATAATCCGGAAGCCACGGCCGAGGCCCTCGAGGATGGCTGGTACAACACCGGCGACCTGGGCGAGATTGATGAAGACGGCAAGCTTGTTATCACTGGCCGCAAGAAGGACCTCATTGTCACGGCCGGCGGCAAGAATGTCTCGCCTGGCCCGATGGAGGATATCCTGCGCGGGCACCCGCTTATCTCCCAGGCCATGGTGGTAGGCGATGGCAAGCCTTTCGTTGGCGTGCTGCTGACCCTGGATCCGGATATTTTGAAGCGCTGGAAGCTGGACCACAATATTCCGGAGAATCGCTCCATGCGCGAGCTGGCCACCGATCCGACCCTGCGCGCGGAGCTGCAGGATGCCATCAACCAGGTTAACGCCACCGTCTCCCATGCGGAGGGCATCAAGAAGTTCTACATCCTCGAATCTGACCTTACCGAGGAAGAAAACGAGCTGACCCCCACCATGAAGGTCAAGCGCAACGTGGTTTCGCAGCGCTACGCCGCAGCCATCGAGCACCTGTACAAGCGCTAGGCTGCGCGACGGGTACGCCCGAGGGAATTCCCTCGGGCGTTTCTTTATGCCCTGCTTGCCGACGCCCCCTTCTGCAGCTCACCCCCACCATCCTCACCCCAGTGCGGGCGAACCTGCCATAAACCTGTGAATGGTTTCGGAGTGTCGCGCGCTCGCGGCGGTGGATCTCGCATAAAGTCATGAGGCGTTACAGCAAACCTCAACCTCTACTAGAGGTTAGAAATGAGACCGTGGAAGGAGTGGCTCGAAGCCAATGCACAAAATCGCCGCCGAGCTGCGCCACCGCGAGCTTACGCAAGAGATTTACAATATCGGCGACGAAGTCGCAGAGTACCTCGAGCACCTCATTGAAGCCATCGAGGATTGGGACGAAGAGTTGTGCATGGATTGCCTGGCTGAGCTAGGCGATATCGTTGAAGACGCCCGCGTTGACTCCGGCCGTTGTGTAGGCGAGCTGATGGGCCTGCGCCAAGCCCTGGTCTCCGGCGTGCGCTCCGGCACCATTTCCGCCGCTTCTTCCGGCGTGAACGACGTGGAAGAGCCGGAACAACTGACCCCGCGCCTATTGGACGAGCGATTCCCCATCTCTAAGCCCATCGTGGTGCACGAGCTGGCCGAGTCCCTGCGCTCTCGCACCCAGGCCGTGGCGGATTACCTCCGCGAGGTAGTCGAGTACGTGCTCGCGCAAACCGACGCCGTGGCCCGCAACCTCGACATGGTCTCGCTGCCGCACTTGTACAAGCGTACCGGCGAGTCCGCCCTCATTGCGGTCCAAGCGTGGAAGCACACGGTGCTGGATACCCACCCGGCCTATGTCCGCACGATGCGCGGGCATAACCCACCGCAGTTCCTAGAAGAGCGCGCCCGGGTTGCCGCGGTGGTGGAAAAGGTCCGCGCTAAGCGCGAGGCGGCCCGCCGGGCTACAACTGCATAAACCACATAGACTTCCTTGTTTCACGCAAGGGGATGTTCACGGCCACCGAGATTCCCTCTCTCGGTGGCCGTTGAAGTTTTCTGCGCTAGGGTGCCCCAATTCGGGGAAGCATTTAGGGAAATTTTAGGTTAACAGCCGTTCCATATAGCTTTTGTTATGCCTGTTCAGCGGCTTGGGTGCTATATCCAGCGGTATTGTTGCTGAATCAACCTTAAAATCTAAGTAGAAAATACTCTCAACGCGCTATAGGGTAATCCCCGTCCCAGCGAGCGCCGTAGCCTAGCACCATCCACACCCGGCGCGCGTAATTAATTTCTTCAACCACATCTACAGGGAGTCAATCCATGGGCGCACGCCGAACTTCTCGCCTCATTGCCAGCGCAGTGGCCGTAGCCACCTTCTCTTCCATTACCGTTGTTCCTACCGCCGTCGCAGCCGATGACACCACCTTCGTCGAAGAAAAGACCACCGACGATACCGTAAGCCTCAACGGCATCGAATTCGATGAGGACGGCAACCTGCTGGAGGAAAACAACGCCGGCGATAAGGCGATGGAAGAACTCGACGCAGAAGAAGACGCCGCCGAGTCCATCACCCCGTACGCCGTAGACGGCGCGGAGGAGACCGCCGAGGCTCCGGCTTCCAAGGAGTCTGCAAAGCCAACCACCCTCGAGGAACTCGCACAGGCTGAGGCCTCCAACGGCGACGTCAACGTCAAGGTGGTCAAGGATGAGCAGAAGGACAAGCTTGTTTGTGAGGTGACTGATGCCCCTGACAAGGAAGGCAACATGCTCGACCTCAAACTTGCCTTGGCTAAGGCCTTCTACGATGGCGGCGAAAAGATCCTCAAGACTGTCTGGGAAATCATCCCGGTCGTCGGTGACCTGGTTCCGTCCGACTTCATTGACAAGATTTCCGGCAAGACCTGGGACGGCATTGCCAAGCTGGTCAAGGAAGGCGAAAAGGACAAGACGGTTACCTGGGACCTCTCCCGCGCCCAGGGCATGGCCATCGGCCGCATCGACAACGCCGATGCCGACGTTGATATGAACAACCCGGATGCCGCTAAGAAGACCGTCTCCGGCCTGCTTAAGTTCGCCGACGGCGTCTTTGGCAAGGGCACCACGGTAGTCCTGAAGCTCTTCAATGCAGCCGTTACCATCGCAGGCCTGGTTCCTGGCGCGGGCGTAGCTGGCGACCTGAAGCTGAGCAAGGACCAGCAGAAGAGCATCGAAGACTCCCTGAACAACATCTCCACCGCAGCTTCCGATCTCGCGGCCGTAAACGCCCCGGCTGGCCAGCTGTGCTCCGATATGCTCAACGGTAAGAAGGCCAAGGACCAGCCGTCTGAGGAGCCTTCCTCCGAGGAGACCACTTCCGAGGAAGCTACTTCTGAAGAGACCACTTCCGAGGCTCCGGCTTCTGAGGATGCTACCTCTGAAGAGACCACCCCATCCGAGTCCGCAGAAGAGACCTCCACCGAGGAGACCTCTGCAGAAGAAACGGCCACCGAAGAGCCGACCTCTGAGGAATCCACCGAGCCTTCCGCTACCGAAGCTGCGGTTGTTCCAGGCAAAGACGGCCAGGACGGAAAGGACGGCCAGGACGGCGTAGATGGTAAGGATGGCCAGGATGGCCGCGACGGTCGTGATGGTCGTGATGGTAAGGATGGCGAGAACGGCCACGATGGCCGCGATGGTCGCGATGGCAAGGATGGCCAGGACGGTAAGGACGGCCGCGACGGGCGTGATGGGCGAGACGGACGTGACGGCCGCGATGGCATCAACGGTAAGGACGGCAAGGACGCAGACATGTCTTCCGTCGCAGGGTTCTCCTTCCTGGCTGCGCTCGTAGGCGGCGGCACGGTGCTGGGCATCCTGTCCACCATTGACTACCTCTACACCCACGGCATGCTGCCGAAGAACAGCGTCCCATGGCGCATCAACCAGTAAGACCTTCCTGTTGAGGCATTAGCTGGAAACAGAAAAGCCTCCGCGAGCATAAGCTCGCGGAGGCTTTTCCTTATTGCGGGCGAAGTTTCGGTGGATTCTCTTGCGAGGCATTCGCCATCGCCCACCCTTCGCGCTCACCGGCGCAGCGGATTCCGCGGCGAAAGCGCCGCTGGTGAGCGCGAAGGGCGGGGTAGAGGAAGGCGGGAGGCAGGAAGCGTGGACTTAGGCAGAACGCGCGGCCTTTTGTCTGGCGGAGATGGTGGAAACGAGGTCGCTCAGGAAGCGAGTGGGGTGGTCGATGAGCTGCTGAGGGGTATAGCAGAGAACGGTGAAGCCGGCCTCGCGCAGACGTCGGTGACGCTCACGCTGATGGGCAAGCGCCTTCGCGGGGATTATGTCGATGAGGTAGGCGTTGTTGATGCATAGGGCGGTCGTGATGCCGGGCAACGCGGTGAACGACGCCTCGAAGAACATGGGCCAGGGGAAATCGGCCTCAATGAGGAGGGCGCGGGCGAAAGACTCGTAGGGAGAGCGGGAAAGAGGTGAGGCGTGGTGGATTACGGCACGGACGATGCAGCTATTGCGCACCCGGCCCATGCGGGCAAACTCTTCCTTGAGGTCTTCCCGGCTGAGGCCGGAACGCAAAGCCGAGTCGGCGGCGATGAGGCCGTCGGTGAAGCCGTGGTAGCGGGCGACGTCGATAACCGCGCGGGCCTTGGAAACGCAGCGGGTGCCGTCCACGAGGACGGGCTCGGGAAGGGAAGCCTTGCGATAAATGCGCTCGGGATGGCGGCGGTCCTTGTGGGGAAGCGTATTGGTGGGAAGGGCCATTTCAATCTTTTCCTCGGCTGTGGCGATGACCCACAGTCCGTGCACGCGGGCGGCGGACTTGGAGATGAGCACCGCGGTATAGGCGCTGCGGGCGGCGGCGATGGCGCGCAGGCGTAGCTGGGAGGGGAAGTCGAGGTAATGGTAGTGATCGCGCCGGACCGCGATGCGCGGTGCGAGTTTGAGGTAGGTGCCGTTTTTCAGGTCGGTCCAGAAGGTGGGGTGGTTGGCGCGGATGGAGTCGATATTGGTCAGTGGTGGTGTCATGCCTCCTAGGAAAGGGCACGCTGCCGGCCGGCGCGAGGAGGTGGCGGCCGGGCCTGTGGATAACAAGGCCGCAGGGAAAGGCGAGTGAGCGAAGTGGCGGCTGGGAAAGTTACGGCCACAGTTATTCACAGTCGGGGGCAACAGCCCTTGCGAGTGGGTGCAAAAACGGCAAAGCCCGCGCGGGCTACAAAGAAGCGGGCGCGGGCGCGGGCGAGGTCGCGGCAGGAACTAGACGGCCGGGGGAGGGGTGACCTTGTCTAGCTGCTCGGTAATCTGCGGCCATAGCTGGCCCATGATGTCATCCCAGGTAAGGATCCATACGGCATTGTCCTTATCGGCCTTGCCCACCATGACAAGCTGCTCGTTGCGAGCGCGCATATGGTCCAGAGTCTTCTGGACGGTGGTGGAAGAAGACACGGACAGGGCAGGGCGGGAGAACTCGAGAACCGGGGTCTCTGGTTCTGCCAGCAAGGTATCGCGCACGTGGACCACGCGCGGGACGCGGGAGTCCTTAGGGAAGACCAGCACGCGCATAATGTTCTTGCGCACAACGAGGTCTTGGAGGTCTTCCACGGTGGCGTCGGAAGGCAGGGGCACTACCTCAGAGCCATGCTCGCGAGCCATGGCGCCCACGGTGGAGTTTTCCAACTCGATGACATCAGAAATCTGGTTAGCAGACTCATCGTCCAACGCACCGGTCTCGCGGGAGTGCTCGACCAAGGTGCGCAGGGTTTCGGCGTCGTAGCCGGCCGCACCGGCGCGGTCGACAGGCTCTTCGCCGGCTAGGGACACCATTTTGTTGGCCATGACGTTGATCCACTTCAGCAGCGGGCGGAAGATCCACACGAAGCCACGTGCGGGGATCGCGATGAACTGCAGGGCGGTCTCCGGGTGGGTAATCGCCCAGGACTTCGGCGCCATCTCACCCAGCACGAGGTGAAGGAAGGTAACTACGAAGAGTGCGAGGAGGAAGCTAACGACGTCGGCAATGCCCAGCGACAGGCCCGCGGCCTCCAGCGGTGCCATGAGCAGGTGGTGCACCCAGGGCTTGGTCACAGCGCCTAGCACAAAGGTGGCGGCGGTAATGCCCAGCTGCGCGCCGGCGAGCATGATGGTCAGCTCATTGAGCGAGCGCAGGCCGGCGCGGGCGGTGCGGGAGTTTTCCGCATCCTCTTCCAAACGGTTGCGGCGAGCGCCCATCAAGGAGAACTCGATAATCACAAAGAAGCCGGAAGCGGCGATGATAAGCAGGGTAACGAGGAGGTTAAACCACCAAGACTCGGTCATTATGCATCCTCCTTCTTAGCGTCATCATCGGAGTGGTCGGAGTAATCCTCCACCAGCTCGATGGCAAGGACGGACGGCACGTGGCGGTCCACCTCTTGCACCCGCAGGCGGATGGAGCGAACGGGCGCCTCATCGTGGTCCACCCAGTCATCTGGCTCGGCTTCGAGCTGGATGGTGTGTTCCTCGCCTACCTCAGGCAGCGCACCGGAGTGGGCGATGATGAGGCCGGCGACGGTCTCAAAGTCGCCCTCAGGCAGGTCGTGGCCGATGGCGCGCTCGATCTCATCAATCGGCGTATCGCCATCCACCACCCAGTGGGAATCGTCCTGCTCGGTGATTTCCTCGGTTTCTTCGATATCGTGCTCATCGGTGACATCGCCCAAGATTTCCTCGGCCAAGTCCTCCATGGTCACGATGCCTACGAAGCCACCGTATTCATCGATGACACAGGCCATCTTCTGGTCACTATCGCGCAGCTCGTCCACCACATCCGGCAGCGGCATCAGCTCAGGGACCACCACGGGTTCCTGCATGATACTGGTGGCCTTAGTGGCGGCGGGAAGGTCACTTCCCAGGACGTCGATAAGATGCACCACACCCACTGGGTTATGTTCGTCATCGATGACGGGGTAGCGCGTGTGGTCGGTAGACATCATCTCGCGAACCTCACCAAGGGTAGTGTCCGGATCAATGACGTCCACGCGGGAGCGCGGGATCATGGCGTGCTCAACGTCGTGCTCAGGGAAGTCCAGCAGGCGGTCTAGCACCATATAAGTATTCTCATCCAAGTCTCCGGCCTCGTGGGAGGAATCCACGATGGATTCCAAGTCATCGGCGGTGGCGGAGGAGTCCACGTCTTCTACCGGCTCGATGCCAAAGATCTTGAGGATGGCATTGGAAGAATACTCAAAGAAGTGGATGAGCCAGCCGAAAATCCGCAGGTAGATTTGCGTGGATGCGGCCAGCCAGCGCGCCGTCTTCATGGGGGCGGCGATGGTGTAGTTCTTGGGGAAAAGCTCCGCGAAGAGCATGGTTGCAATCGTGGAGATGAAAAGCGCCGCGATGGTGCCCACGGTGACAGACACCGCGGACGGAACACCGACGCCGCCGAGTAACGTCCCTAGTCCCTGGCCTACGAGCGGCTCCGCGACATAGCCGATGAGCAGGCCGGTAATCGTAATACCAAGCTGCGCGCCGGAGAGCATGAAGGAGGTCTGCTGGGTAATAGCCAGCGCGCGCTGTGCCGTTTTATCCCCCTCAGCAGCCTGGGTCCGCAGCTGTGTGCGGTCCACGGACATGAAAGAAAATTCCTGGGCCACGAAGTATGCATTCGCGACGATGATGAGGCCAATGACTACGAAGCCGGCCAAGATCATCACAATAGCCGATAACATGATTTACTCCCCACCGCCTAGAAGGAGGTAGGGACATCGACTCGGAGGTTCCACTGAGGGTGCCTTTCTACTTGGGAAGATGGAAACATACTACATGCTTAACCCCCATTTCAGCCATTTTGTTCCCGGCCTATTAGGGTTTTATCCATGACTGAACCCTTCGGGCTGTATATCCACGTTCCCTTCTGCGCCACTCGTTGCGGGTATTGCGATTTCAATACCTATACTCCGGGCGAGTTGGGCAGCCCGCGCGATCTCACCGGGCCTTATCTGGATGCCTTGGAGCGCGAGCTGGAGTTGGCGGCCGCGCGCGTAGGCCGCCCGGCCGAGACCGTCTTCATCGGCGGCGGCACGCCTTCCTTGCTGGGCGGGCAGGGGCTGACCCGGATCCTCAATACCGTCCGCTCCACCTTCGGATTGGCGCCAGGGGCGGAGGTCACCACCGAATCCAACCCGGAGTCCACCTCACCGGAGTATTTTGCCCAGCTTGCCGACGCCGGCTATACCCGCATCAGCCTCGGCATGCAGTCCGCATCCCCCGGCGTCCTCCAAGTCCTCGAGCGCGCCCACACCCCCGGCCGTGCCTTTGCCGCCGCCCGCGAGGCCCGCGCCGCCGGCTTCGAGCACGTCAACCTGGACATGATCTATGGCACGCCCACCGAAACCGATGACAACGTGCGCGAGACGCTCGACCGAGTGCTAGAAACCGGCGTAGACCACGTCAGTGCTTATTCGCTCATCGTAGAAGACGGCACCCGTATGGCGCGCAAGGTTAAGAAAGGCATCTTGCCCGCACCGGACGAGGACGTGCTAGCCCGGCGCTATGAGATGATTTCTACCACCCTCGAGGCGGAAGGATTTGAGTGGTACGAGGTCTCCAACTGGTCCAAGCCCGGCGGCGAGTGCGAGCACAATCGCATCTACTGGGTAGATGGCAACTGGTGGGGCGCAGGCCCCGGTGCCCACTCGCACTTGGGCAACGAGCGTTTCTTTAACGTCAAGCACCCCTCGCGCTATATCGACGCCCTCGGCCGCGGAGAGCTGCCCATTAAGGAAACCGAAACGCTCACTGAGGCCGACCGCCACATGGAGAAAATCATGCTCGGCCTGCGCCTGCGCGAGGGCATCCCGGAGGCCTGGCTCGATGCCCACGCTGCCCCGGCCCTCGAGCGCTTCATCGGCCGCGGTTTGCTCGAGCGCGCCGGCGATCGCGTGCGCATCACCAAGCCCGGCCGCCTGCTGGCCGATGGAATCATTACCGATCTCCTCGTCGCCGAAGAAACCTAATTCTCGTTTCCAGACCTTTAGACTTAGTTCAGTAGAAACCAAACCCGTTAGTTTTGACTCAGTCGATGAGAAACCTGTTATTCCGCCATTTTCTTGTTAGTCTTTTGCCGTGACTGGTGGACTGGTTCCTTCAGGCGCAAGCTTCTTCCAAGCTCGCTGGGATCGAGCTACGCCAGCTGAAAGGGACTAGCTCAGTGCCATGGCAGCCTTAGGCGATGGTTCAGCGGAAACAAAAGAAATCGGTGAACGCCTGGGGAAGGATAATAAGGCTCTTGGTCCGGTTCGGGCTAAGCTCATAAACAAAGGTCTCATTTATTCCCCTGAGCACGGTAAAGTCCGGTACACCGTCCCGAATTTTAAAGAATTTATCATTCGCCGAAGCGAATAGGAGCGCCATAGTGTCTACCTCAACCGATGCCCGCCGCAAGGAAGTCCTGCGCGCCATCGTGGCGGACTATATTGCCTCCCAGGAGCCCGTTGGCTCTAAGTCGCTCTTGGAGCGCTACCAATTGGGCGTCTCCTCGGCCACCATCCGCAATGACATGGCCGTGCTCGAATCCCAGGGCCTTATCTCCCAGCAGCACGCTAGTTCCGGCCGCGTGCCCACCCAGCAGGGCTACCGCCACTTTGTCGACTCGCTGCATGAGGTTAAGCCGCTGTCGGCCCCAGAGCGCCGCGCGATGCTCAACTTCTTGGAAGGCGGCGTCGACTTGGAGGACGTGCTGCGCCGTTCGGTGCAGTTATTGGCGCAGGTGACGAAGCAGGCGGCCGTCGTCCAGCTGCCCAACCTCAAGGTCTCGCGTGTTAAGCACTGTGAGGTCGTGGCGCTGTCCCCGGTTCGCCTGCTGCTGGTGCTTATCACCGATAACGGCCGCGTGGACCAGCGCAATGTGGAGCTCGATGAAATCATCGACCAGGACCAAACCTTCCGCCTGCGCGACATCGTCAATAGCGCACTAGTGGGCAAGACGCTTAGCGACGCCTCCGTGGAGCTCGCCCACCTCGTCGACGACGCCCCCTTGGATATCCGCCACCACGTGCTCAAGGTGGCCACCACCCTCATCGAGACCCTAGTGGAGCAGCCCTCCGACCGGCTGATTATGGCCGGTGCTTCTAACCTGACGCGCGTGGCGCGCGAGTTTCCGGAAGGATTGCCCAAGATTATTGAGGCGCTAGAAGAGCAGGTCGTCGTCCTCAAGCTGCTTGCCCGCGTGCCCGATCTGGGCAACGTCTCCGTGGTCATCGGTGAGGAAAACGAGGAAGACCAGCTGCGCCAAGCCTCCGTGGTGGCCACGGGCTATGGCCTGGGCACCGGCGATGAGGTGGCCACACTCGGCGGCCTTGGCGTGGTGGGGCCTACCTTTATGGATTACTCGGGAACAATTTCTAAGGTCTCTGCCGTTGCACGGTATGTGAGCGAAATTTTGGCCGGCGAGCAGTGCGAGTAAACTGGCTGGCCGCGCATTATTTTTTCAAGTTAACCCCAACAAGACGAATTAGAAGGAATATCTCTTACAGTGGCTCGTGACTATTACGGCATCCTCGGTGTTGATAAAAACGCAACTGACCAGGAGATTAAGAAGGCCTACCGCAAAATGGCCCGCAAGTATCACCCGGATCTGAACCCGGATGATGACGCTGCCGCGGAAAAGTTCCGCGATGCCGCGCTGGCCCAGGAGGTCCTGCTGGATCCGCAAAAGCGCCAGATCGTGGACATGGGCGGCGACCCCATGGAGCAGGGAGGTGGCGGTGCCGGCGCCGGCGCCGGCGGCTTTGGCGGCTTCGGTGGCGGCGGCCTCGGCGATATCTTCGCCGAATTCTTCGGCGGCGGTGCCGGCGGTTCCCGCGGCCCGAAGTCCCGCGTCCAGCCGGGCAACGATGCCCTGCTGCGCACCCGCATCACCCTGGAAGAGGCCTACACCGGCCTGAAGAAGAAGGTCACCGTGGATACCGCGGTGCTGTGCGATAGCTGTGGCGGCACCGGCTCCGAGTCCAAGGCCAAGCCGGTTACCTGCGATAACTGCAATGGCATGGGCGAAATCCAGGAGATGCAGCGCAGCTTCCTGGGCAACGTCATGACCACCCGCCCGTGCCCGAAGTGTCAGGGCTTTGGCGAGGTCATCACCGATCCTTGCAATCACTGCGCCGGTGACGGCCGCGTGAAGAAGCGTCGCGATCTCACCGTGAATATCCCGGCCGGCATCAATGATGGCATGCGTATCCGCATGGCCTCCCAGGGCGAGGTAGGCCACGGCGGCGGCCCGGCCGGCGACCTCTATGTTGAGGTCCACACAGAGGAGCACCCCGTCTTCCAGCGCAATGCTGATGACTTGAACCTCACCGTGCGCGTGCCGATGATCGATGCCGCACTGGGCACCAACTTCACCATCGACCAGCTAAGTGGCGAAGAGCTCACCATCGATATCGAGCCGGGCACCCAGCCGGGCGAGTCCATCAAGATCGAAGGCGCCGGCATGCCGCGCCTGCGCACCGATGGCTACGGTAACCTCTTTGCCCACGTGGACGTCGTTGTGCCGAAGGACCTGGACCGCAAGACCCGCGAGTCCCTGGAGAAGATCCGCAACTCCCGCGACGAGGGCGCCCGCGTGCGTACCACCGGCGATGGTCAGGAGGAATCCTTCTTCAGCCGCCTCCGCGATAAGTTCCGCCGCTAATGTCGCTGCCCGTCTTCATCCACCCGGACCTTTCCGCCGCGCGCACTGGCGAGGCCTTCAGCTTCTCCGGCCCGGAGGCCCGCCATGCCGTGACGGTCAAGCGCATGAGGGAGGGCGAGCGCCTCGAGCTTATCGACGGCACCGGTATCCGCCTCACCCTCACCATCACCGCTACCTCGGGCAAGGACTCCTTGGAAGGCACGGTCGACTCCATCGACACCGCGCCCGAGCCCACCCCGCGCGTGACCGTGGTGCAAGCCATCCCGAAATCCGAGCGTGCCGAGCTCGCCGTGGATCTCGCTACCCAAGCCGGCGCCGATGAGATCATCGCCTGGCAGGCGGACCGCTGCGTGGCCAAATGGGACGGCAAGAAGGCACCCAAAGCAGTGGCTAAGTGGCAGGCGGCCGCGGATTCCGCGGCTAAGCAATCCCGCCGCGCCCGCATCCCCCAGGTGCGCGGCCCGCTGACCACCCCGCAGCTCGTTCAAGAGCTCACCGGTGGCCGCGACGGCGCTTCCTCCAACGCCCCCACTGTGCTCGTGTTGCACGAGGAAGCAACCGTCTCCATCAAGGACGTGCCGCTGACGGGCGATGTTGTCCTGCTAGTCGGGCCCGAGGGCGGCATCGGGGATGACGAGCTCGATCGCCTCAAAGAAACCGGTGCCATGCCTATCAAGCTCGGCCCGGAAGTGCTGCGTACAGCGAGTGCGGCAATGGTGGCGCTGGCGGCAATCGGCATGCGCACCGAGCGTTGGTAGGCGGCGCTGGTAGCCTAAAGCACGTGCCTATCATCACGAAGAAATGTGAGCTAGATTCCGCCTACGTCAGCAGCGTGCTGGGCAGCGCGGACGATAACCTGCGCGTGCTCAATAACCGCCTAGATGCGGACCTTTTTGCCCGTGGCAATGTCGTCACCGTCACCGGTCCCGATTATGAAGTGGCCCGCGCCGCCAAGATCCTCGACGAGCTCGAAGCCATCGCTCGCCGCGGCCACGCTGTGTCTACCGATACGGTCAAGCACACCATGGACATGGTGGCCGTGGAGGCGCCGCAGTCGGTGTCGGCGGCGCTGGCGGCGGACATCGTCAAGCGCCGTGGCAAAGCCATTCGTCCGAAAACTGTGGGCCAGTCCGAATACGTGCAGGCCATCGACGATAATACGGTGGTCTTTGGCATCGGCCCGGCCGGTTCCGGCAAGACCTACCTGGCGGTGGCCAAGGCCGTGCAGGCGCTGCAGACCAAACAGGTCTCGCGCATTATTCTCACTCGCCCGGCCGTGGAAGCAGGGGAGAAGCTGGGCTTTTTGCCGGGCACGCTCAATGACAAGATTGACCCGTACCTGCGCCCGCTATATGACGCCCTGCGAGACATGCTCGACCCAGAGATGATCCCCAAGCTCATGGAGGCCGGCATCATCGAGGTCGCCCCGCTGGCCTATATGCGCGGCCGCACGTTGAACGATGCGTTTGTGATTCTTGACGAGGCCCAAAACACCACGCCCGCGCAGATGAAGATGTTCCTGACTCGCCTGGGCTTTGGCTCCAAAATTGTGGTCACCGGCGATGTCTCCCAGGTAGACCTTCCACACGGCCAGGTCTCCGGCCTGCGCATCGTGCGCCGCATCCTGCGCAACGTGGAAGATATTCACTTCGCGGACCTGGGTTCCAAAGACGTGGTGCGCCACCAGTTGGTGGGGCGCATCGTCAATGCCTATGAAACCTTTGATAATAAGAAAGCCGCAGAATACGAGGGAATGGAATGAGTATCGAGTTTCTCAATGAATCCGGCTTCGAAGGCGTCAACGAGGAGATGCTGATTGACGTCGCCTCTTATGCCTTCGGCGCCATGGACATCAACCCCGATGCCGAGTGCACAATCACCTGCGTGGATTTGAAGACCATCGAGGATCTCCACGTGCGTTGGATGGATCTGGAAGGCCCCACCGATGTCATGAGCTTCCCCATGGATGAGCTCACCCCCGGTGCCATCGCCGGTGGCGGCCGCCCCGATGCCGCCGATCCCGGCCCGGCTATGTTGGGCGATATCGTGCTGTGCCCCGAGTTTGCCCTGCGCCAAGCAGAGGCCGCCGGCCATTCCCTGGGCCACGAGCTTGCCCTGCTTACCGTGCACGGCTGCCTGCACCTTTTAGGCTATGACCACTCCACCCCGGCCGAGGAAAAAGAAATGTTCGGCCGCCAAAACGAGCTGCTTGCGGATTGGTACGACGATGCGGCCGAGCGCGGTGTTTCCTATCAGCCCAAGCCCTCCGGCCCTAAGGCTTTTCCCGACGCCGCCGAGCGCGCCAACCTGGACAAGCAGGTTCCTGGCGGGGGCATCCCTGCGGTGGGAGAACCACAACATCGCCCGGAAGAATAATTTTTCGGTTTCTTTTGTGAGCGCGTGCGCCGCGTAGCACAATAGAAACCTATGACTATCCTTTCCATCCAGTCCCACGTCACCTACGGCCACGTTGGCAACTCCGCGGCCGTCTTTCCCCTGCAGCGCGCCGGCCATGAGGTATGGCCGGTCCACACGGTGAACTTTTCCAACCACACCGGCTACGGCGACTGGGGCGGGCCGATGATTCCGGCCAGCGATGTCACCTCCATCATCGACGGCATTGAAAAGCGCGGTGCCTTCCCGCAGATCGACGCCATTCTTTCTGGTTACCAGGGTGGCGCCGATATTGCCGACGCCATCGTGGAAACCGTCCGCCGCATCAAGGCCGCCAACCCCAAGGCCCTCTATGCCTGCGATCCGGTGATGGGCAATGCCAAGTCCGGCTGCTTTGTTTCCGATGAGATCCCACCGCTGTTGCGCGATCGCGTTGTGCCCGTTGCCGATATCATCACCCCCAACCAGTTTGAGCTGGGCTACCTCACTGATTCTGAGGTTGGTACCCTGGACGAGACCCTCGCCGCGGTGAAGAAGGCGCAGGAAATTGGTCCGAAGACCGTGCTGGTTACCTCCGTTAAGCGCCCCGAGACCCCTGAAGACCAGATTGAGATGCTTGCCGTCGACGGCGATCGTGCCTTCCTAGTGTCCACCCCGCTGCTGCCGTTCAAGCGCAACGGCTCGGGCGACGTCACCGCCGCCTTGTTTACCGGCCATTACACCGAGACCAGCGATGTCAAGGAGTCCCTGCGCCGGACCGCCTCCTCCGTGTATGACCTGCTGGAAAACACCTATGAGGCCGAGTCTGCCGAGCTCCGCCTCATTCAGGCGCAGGACGTCTTCGCTCACCCGCGCATGCAGTTCGACGCCGAGGAGCTTTAAACCCTACGCGGCCCCCGCTTTGGCGCGTGGGGCCTGTGAAGTTTGGCCTCCTAAAGTTAGGTCCATTCTGATCGGGCCGATCTGAGGAAAACTACCCCTCAGATCGGCCTTTTCGCCCTCAATTCAGCCTGATCTCCTTCGACTTTTCTCCTCTGCTCCCTCAAGCACCCGCACCTACGCCCACCCCAAGGTCTATCGAGTGTCGGCCGAGCTGAGTAAACTTTCCCCTCAGCTCGGCTCTCTTATTTCATCAAAGGCGGCTTACGACGAGTCTCTCATACGAGACTACTTCTCTGGATGAATAGTGTGACGTACTACCAAAATGTCAGTAGTATGGCTCTCGTCACATCATCTACTTTGCGATAGGAGCCCACTATGTCCAGCACCGGCAGCATCAGCGCATCCCCCGACGGCCTGTTGATGGCCCTCATGCAGTACCCCGTTCCCGTGGTCAATACCCCGGAAGACGTCCAAGCCAGCGTGGACGAAATCTGCCGCATGGTGGGTTCCACCAAGGCCGGCTACCCAGACCTAGACCTCATTGTCTTCCCGGAATATTCATCCTCCGGTCTCAACACCAAGATTTGGTCCTATGATGAATTCCTCATCGGCCTCGATGACCCAAAGGTGGACCAGTTCAAGCAGGCCTGCAAGGACAACGATGTCTGGGGCGTCTTTTCCATCATGGAGCCAAACCATGAGGAAGGAAAGCCTCCTTTTAATACCGCCATCATCATCAACTCCGACGGCGAAATTGCCCTGCACTACCGCAAGCTGCAGCCATGGACTCCCATCGAGCCTTGGTACCCGGGCGATTTGGGCATGCCGGTTTGCGACGGCCCGAAGGGCTCCAAGCTCGCTGTAAACATTTGCCACGACGGCATGTTCCCTGAGCTAGCACGCGAGGCTGCATACAAAGGCGCCAACGTCTATATCCGCATCTCTGGCTACTCCACGCAAACCCAGGATCAGTGGATCATGACCAATAAGACCAATGCCTTCCAAAACCTGATGTACACCGCCTCCGTAAACCTGGCTGGCTACGACAACACCTTCTACTACTTCGGTGAAGGCAACGTCTGCAATTACGACGGCCACATGATTTCTGAGGGCCACCGCAATCCCGGCGAAATCGTCACCGCCGAAATCTTCCCAGAGCTGGCTGACAAGGCCCGCATCAATTGGGGCCTAGAAAACAACATCTTCAACTTGGGCAACCGTGGGTACGTGGGCTACCCCGGTGGCAAGACTGACAACTATCTCACCTGGGTCGAAGACCTAGCCAAGGGCGAATACAAGCTGCCATGGGCTGACGACGTCCGCATCAAGGACGGCTGGAAGTACTACCCAGACGGCCCGCAGCTCGGCCCACTGCCGGACGAGTTTAAGTAAGCCCTGCTAATCCACCACCAAGGCCCTGCACCCGTTTGACGGGTGCAGGGCCTTGACGTTGCTTAACGCTCTGCCTTCTATCTGTTGTTAATACTCGTAGCCTTCAACTGCACCCGTATCCGAATCGGCTGGCGCATCCGTAACCGCGCCAGACTCTGGTGCGTAACCTGCATCTATATCGCCGTAGCTATCGGGATAGTCCGAATCGGAAGGTGGAAGACCTCCATTGCACAGTTCGGCCCATTCGTCGGGGTATTTATACCGCCCGTCCAGACTGCCGCAGACTCCTTCTGCGCGTGCAGATCGGCGGTGAGCGGGGGTATCGCATAGCTCTGTGGGCCTTTGCGTGCCGTCAGAAAAGGTACCGATGATGGTCAAGTTTCCCGGATCGCAATACAGCAGCTCCGGCTCGGCAGCCACGGCTTGGGGCTGGGTCTCCGGCTCGGGAGCGACGCTTTCTGCAGGTTCTTCAGTCATGGCCTCTTCACTGCTGGTGGTAGAAGAAGTGGTGGTTGAAGAACTGGAGGTGCTGGAAGAAGAGGTTGCGGAGGGACTCGTGCTCGTTTCTGGAGATGACTCAGAATCTGGCGAGGAGCATGCGGAGAGGAAGAGAGTAAGTGCAGCGCCCAAAAATAGGGCAGGGGACTTGCGGGGCATGAAGGGACCTTTCGGAGAGTAAGCACGATGTGTGCTGGAGAGAAGAGGTTTCTCCATAGATTAGCCCTTTGCCGGGTCACCGGTGCGAATTGGCTGTGAACTTATCGGAGATCTGGACTCTGTGGGCTATTATTGCGGGTAATGAGTTCTGATTTTGATGCACAGTTTGAGGCGGCATTCGAGGGCCTGCCAGAAGACCCCGATGATGCCGTTCCGGAAGGCGCCGAGAATACGGCAGCCCCGCTTGATTATTCGCAATACACCGATACCCCGGAGGGTTTCCGCTCGGGCTTCGTATCCTTTGTCGGGCGCCCGAATACCGGCAAGTCCACGCTGACCAATGCCCTGGTGGGGCAAAAGATTGCGATTACCGCTGATCAGCCGGAGACCACCCGCCACACCATTCGCGGCTTGGTGCACCGCGATGATGCCCAGGTCATCGTCGTGGATACGCCGGGCCTGCACCGCCCGCGCACCCTCTTGGGTGAGCGCCTCAACGAGGTAGTGAAAGATACCTATGCCGATGTGGATGTTATCGGCCTGACTATCCCGGCCGATGAAAAGATTGGCCCGGGTGACCGCTGGATCCTGGAAAACGTGCGCAGCATCGCGCCAAAGACCCCGATCATCGGCATCGTCACCAAGCTGGATAAGGCCAGCAAGGACCAGGTAGGCGCCCAGCTTCTGGCCTTGCACGAACTGCTTACCCAGGATGACCCGAATGCGGTAGTCATACCGGTGTCCTCCAAGGAGGGCGTGCAACTGGATGAGCTGGTGCAGGTCATCGTGGACCACCTGCCAGAAGGCCCGAAGTTCTACCCGGATGATCACATCACCGATGAGGGCCAGGAAAAGCGCATCGAGGAACTCATTCGTGAAGCCGCCCTGTCCGGCTTGAAGGCGGAGCTGCCACATTCGGTGGCGGTGCAGGTTGATGAGATGCTGCCGTCGCGCACCCGCGAGGGCGTGCTGGATATCCACGCCATTCTGTACTTGGAACGCCCCGGCCAAAAGCGCATTATTGAGGGCAAGGATGGCCTGCGTTTCCGTCGCATTGTGGGCAACGCCCGCAAGGAGATTATTAAGCTGCTGGGCCAAAACGTGTACTTGGACTTGCGCATCAAGGTGTTGAAAAATTGGCAGTCTGACCCGAAGTCGCTGGGCAGGCTCGGGTTTTAAGCCACTATGCGCGAGAACTATCGTGACCGCGCAGTGGTCATCCGCACCTATGACTTTGGTGAGGCCGACCGCGTCATCGTCCTCCTAACCCGCGATCATGGCCTCGTGCGCGCTGTGGCCAAGGGCGTGCGCCGGGCAAAGTCCCGCTTTGGCTCGCGCCTGCAGCTCTTCGTCAACCTCGATGTGCAGCTATATGTGGGCAAAAATCTAGCCACCATTTCCCAAGCGGATACGGTGGATTACTTTGGCGCGCGCCTCATTGAGGACTATGAGCGCTACACGGCAGCCTGCGCGGTGCTGGAGTCAGCAGAGCGCCTTGCTTTTGCCGACGCCGCCCATGACCCCTACCTCTACGAATCCGTTATCGCTACCTTTGCGCAGTTGCAGACGGCGCACCCAACGATGGCGCTGGATACCTTCTTATTGCAGGCGATGGCGCATGCTGGTTGGGCGCCGAGCCTTTTCAACTGTGCCCAGTGCAACAGGCCCGGCCCGCACCACGCCTTTCACCCGGCGGTTGGCGGGGCGGCGTGCCACGAATGCCGGCCGCCGGGTGCCGCGGAGGTAGACCCGGAAACCCTGCATCACCTGTGGCTTTTAGCGCATAACTACCCGACGAATCCAACGAATGCGCAAAAACAGGAGGGGCACCGCCTAGCGCGGGCGCACCTGCAGTGGCACATGGAGCGCAATGTTTCCGCATTGCAGATAATGGAGCAGTAGAATATAGCCCGTGATTACGCCAGACCCGAACCGCACTTTGACCCCGCCGAATATCCCGGACGAGTTCCTGCCGCGCCATATTGCGCTGGTCATGGATGGCAATGGCCGCTGGGCCCAAGAAAAAGGCATGAAGCGCACCGAGGGACATAGGCGCGGCGAAGCCGTGCTTCTTGACGTCGTCGATGCCTGCCTTGCCGCCGGCGTTCCTTATCTTTCGGCCTATGCCTTCTCCACGGAGAATTGGCGCCGCAGCCCAGAGGAGGTCCGCTTCCTTATGGGCTTTAACCGCGACGTGCTGCGCCGCCAGCGCGAGTGGCTCAATGAGCGCGGTGTGCGCGTAGTGTGGGCCGGCCGCCGCCCGCGCCTGTGGCGCTCAGTGATTAAGGAGCTCGAGGCTGCCCAGGAGCTGACCAAGGACAATACCAAGATGACCTTGGCCATGTGCGTCAACTACGGCGGTAGGGCAGAACTGGTGGATGGTTTTCGGGACATCGCCAAGCAGGTTGCAGCCGGCGAGCTCAACCCGCGCGATATTAAGGAAGAAACCATCGCGCAGCATCTCTATGATCCGGACATGCCGGATGTGGATCTCTTCCTGCGCCCGTCCGGGGAGAAGCGCACCTCCAATTTCCTACTGTGGCAGTCGGCTTATGCGGAGATGATTTACCAGGATAAGCTCTTCCCGGATTTCACCCCGGAGGATCTCTTCGCTGCCATTGAGGAGTACGCGCGGCGCGACCGCCGCTTCGGTGGCGTTAAAAAGTAGCGCGCACCACAAATAAAACCTCAGGCTCCGGAAGTCGGAGGCTGAGGTTAGGGGAGGGGGCGGCGGGTGGCCGTTTAGGCGGAAGCGGCGCAGTCGCTGCAGATGCCAAAGACCTCGGCATCGTGGCCGGTGAGCTCGAAGCCATAGTCCTTCGCTACGGAGGTGGCCCACTTTTCAATGGGGCCGCCGTCGATCTCCTCGGTGCGGCCACACTTAGTGCATACCAAGTGGTGGTGATGGGCGTCCGTCTCGCAATGGCGGTAGAGGGTTTCGCCATTGGGCATGTGGAGTGCGTCCACTGCATCGATGTCGGTCAGGGACTGCAGGGTACGGTACACGGTGGTCAGGCCCACCTTCTCCTCGCGCTCTTGAAGCTCGTGGTAGATCTCCTTAGCAGAGGAGAATTTCTCCATTTCCCGGAGCACCTCGACGACTGCGGTGCGCTGCTTGGTATTGCGCGCGCCTAGTTTGGGAATACTGTCGTGTAAAGCCATGATCGCAATATTATCAATTCTTTTTCAACAACTGCATGCTCAGGCGGCTTTATATGCACGGAAGAGGGGTGGGCTAGGAGGCGATCCTGGCGGCGTCGGCAAGCAGGTCCAAAACCTGCGGCGCAATGAGCGAGTAGGTTACCTCGCGGCCGCTGCGCTCGGAGTCCACGATGCCTGCCTGCTTGAGCACGCGCAGGTGCTGGCTGATAAGGGGCTGGGACTTGCCGGTGGCCTTGACCAGCTCATGGACAAAGTGATCGCGCTCGGCCAAACGGGAAATGATGGCGATGCGTAGGGGCGAATCGAGGGCAGCGATCACGCCGGCAGCCGCAGAAGTATTTGGGGCCTTGTAAGTGGTCGTCATAGGGAATGTCACCTTCAATTAAATACCTATTACCTGTCGGTCACCCTTATATTACCCGATACGTGCAATACGTTGTATTTATTTCAGATTAAATTCATGCCCCAATCCCACCGCCGGGAAGTGCTTCGGGTTAGACTGAACGAGATTGTCAAGACTGTCCCCTACCAGAGGAGTCCGAAAACTAATGGCATCCGTCATCGATACCGTTGTAAACCTGTGTAAGCGCCGCGGCTTGGTCTACCAGGCAGGTGAAATTTACGGCGGTTCCCGCTCCGCGTGGGACTACGGCCCTCTTGGTGTAGAGCTCAAGGAAAACATCAAGCGCCAGTGGTGGCGCCACATGGTTCAGTCCCGCGCAGACGTCGTGGGCGTAGATACCTCCGTCATCCAGCCGCGTCAGGTCTGGGTATCCTCCGGTCACGTTGAGGTCTTTTCTGACCCGCTGGTGGAATCCCGCCACACCGGCAAGCGCTACCGTGCCGACGACCTCATTGAGGCCTATGAGGAAAAGCATGGCCACGAGCCAGAAAACGGCCTGGCAGACATCAACGATCCAGAAACCGGCCAGCCGGGTGACTGGACCGAACCGAAGGCCTTCTCCGGCCTGCTCAAGACTTTCCTGGGGCCAGTCGATGATGAGCAGGGCCTGCACTACCTGCGCCCGGAGACCGCACAGGGTATCTTCGTCAACTTCAAGAATGTGATGACCTCTTCGCGCATGAAGCCGCCGTTTGGCATCGCGAACATCGGCAAGTCCTTCCGCAACGAGATCACCCCGGGCAACTTCATCTTCCGCACCCGCGAGTTCGAGCAGATGGAGATGGAGTTCTTCGTTAAGCCAGGCGAGGACGAAGAGTGGCACCAGTATTGGATTGATGACCGCTACAACTGGTACGTGGACCTAGGCATCAAGGAAGAAAACCTGCGCCTGTACGAGCACCCGAAGGAAAAGCTCTCCCACTACTCCAAGCGCACCGTGGACGTGGAGTACGCCTTTGGCTTCAAGGGCTCTAAGTGGGGCGAGCTGGAAGGCGTGGCCAACCGTACGGACTATGACCTGTCCGTTCACGCCAAGGGCTCGGGCGAGGACCTGTCCTACTACGACCAGGCCAATGACGAGCGCTGGATCCCCTACGTCATCGAGCCGGCCGCTGGCCTGGGCCGTTCCATGATGGCCTTCTTGGTGGATGCCTACGATGAGGAAGAGGCCCCGAATGCCAAGGGCGGTACCGATAAGCGCGTGGTCCTGCGCCTGGACCGCCGCTTGGCACCGATCAAGGTGGCCGTACTGCCGCTGTCCAAGAAGGAAGAGCTCTCCGAGCCGGCCCGCAAGCTGGCCGATAAGCTGCGCGCTTACTGGAACGTGGACTTTGACGTCTCCGGCGCCATCGGCCGCCGCTACCGCCGCCAGGATGAGATCGGCACCCCGTTCTGCGTTACCTTCGACTTCGACACCCTCGAAGACGATGCCGTAACCGTGCGCGAGCGCGACACCATGGAGCAGGAGCGCGTGAAGCTCGATGACCTCGAGGCTTACCTCGCTGCCCGCCTGATTGGGTGCTAGTAATGCATTACACCAGCTGGGATCGCTCCGACCGCGCAAAGCCCGTGCTCTTGGCCGAGGAAGGCCCGGAGCAGCTGGGCGTATTCTCGGAGCATTCCGCGGAGGTGGACGGCCACTTCTGGCGCACCGAGGTCAGTGACCTTGGCGCCTCTGCCACGCTTGCCGACGGCGCCATTTACCGCCTCGCCGGCCGCCCCGGCCGCGACAAGCGTCTAGAGGCATCGCTCAACGGCCGAACGTTTACCTTCATCAATGAAAACAGCGGCGACTGGATCATCGATGACGTCGATGATGAAAAGGTAGGGCAGTTTACCGCCCGCAATTCCGGCGTGCGCAAGGCCATCCTCGAATTCGAGCACGATGCCGAGGGCCTGACCGCCGCGGAAATCGCCGGCCTGAGCTGGTTTACCCGAGTCATCCTGGATGCCAATACCCAAGGCAAGGCCTGGGCCTGGATCATCACCTTGGTCCTGGCATCCATCGTCGCCCTCGTCGCGCTATTCGTCCTCTAATGCCTATCCAGTGGACCTGGCGCGCGGGCGCTCTCACCAACGCCGAGGGGCACGAGCTTGCCTCCGTGCGCGACGGCGTGCTTGCCACCGCGGCCGGCGAGCGCCTCGCAGTAGAATCCTCGCTGGATTCTTCCTCTCCGCGGTTCTTCCTGCGCGCGCAGACCGCCGTGGGCGAGGATTTCTCGGTCACCCAGGCCGGGATTACCGTCAACCGCCTGCGCGCGACCTGCGCTGACCGCGAGTACCTTCTCGAGCGCCGCAACCCCTTCCGCCGCGAGCGCCGCATCGTGGCCCGCGGCACGGGCGCCGAGGTTGCCAGCACCGCGCCGGCCGGCGATGGTCTGCGCGTGAGCGTGGGCGAGCTGCCGGAGCTCGACGCCATTTTCTTGAGCTACGCCTGCTTGCTTCTCGACGCCACCCCGCGCACCCTGCGCACCTAGCCCTGCGTCGGGGAGAGCCGGGAGCCAGGCCACCCGCGCGCTGATTCGGCGGGTGCTAGAAGGAGCCGCCGCGGAAGCCGCCTCCGCCGCCACCGCCGAAGTCCCCGCCGCCAAAGCTGCCTCCACCGAAACCGCCGCCTCCGAAACCACCGCCGAAGCCGCGGCCGCCGCCGAGCATTTGGCCAAGGACCATACCGGTCACGACATTGCCGGCGGCGTTGCCCATCTGCTGGCGCTGCTGGCGGCGACGGTGCTCGTCGATGTCATCCTTGGCGCGTTGCAGCGCCGCCTGGGCGGCGGCCACCGCCTCGCGGGAGGACTGCAGCGCGGCGCGGATGTCGCTGCGCTCGGTGTGGAGGGCTTGGGCGTGGAGGCGTTTGGCGTCGGCAAGCGCAGTGCGTGCGCCCGAGCCGATGATGCGCCCGCGGGAGGAAATGAGGTCTTCTGCAGCCTGAATATTGGATTCCGCTACGGAAATCTGCTGGCGGAAGAGATCCAGCTGGCGCGCGTGCGTGGAGGTCTTTTCCCGCACGCGGTCGAGCGCTTCATCTAGTTGGGTATCGATAGAGGTCAGCGCGGTGTGCTGGCCTAGCGGATCCTGCTGGCCGTGGGTCTTGGTCTCGTTGACGGCGGTGCCGGCGCGGCCGATCAGATCCTCGAGCTTGTCCCAATCCGCGGTGGTTCCCTGGGCCTTGCCTTGGCGCTCGAGTTCGCGAGCCTCGTCGATCTCGCCTTCTACCTCGGCGATAAGCCCCTCGAGGTTGCTACGGGCGGTGGCGATATTCTCCTCGGCGTTTTCCACGCCGGAAATGAGGCGGTCCGTCATTTCGCAGGCGTGCTCGATATCGCGAATAAGTCCCACGAGCGGGCCTTGTTGGCCGGCCGGCTGCTCTTGGACCTTCCGGGCCTTGTCTAGCAACTTTTCGGCCTCATCGAGGGAAGCGGCGGCAAGCTCGGGATTATCGGCAATGGAGGAGAGCACGTGCTCGTCATAGTTGGACTTCAGGCCGGTCAGCGTGGACTCGGCTTCCGGCAGGCGGGCGCGCAGGCCCACGGTGCGCTGGGTGAGCTCATCTAGCTTTTCATCGGAGTGGATGAGCAGATCGCGCATCTTGGCAAACTCCTCGGCCTGTGCATCGAGGGCATCATCGGCCTGGCCGCAGGAGGAGACGATTTCTACCAGCATCTGGCGCCGCTCGGCCGGGGACTCCGGCACGGCATCATCCAAGCGCTGACGCAGGTGGAAGGCCTTTTGCAGGGTAGAGGTGGAGTGGTTCATCGCCTTGGTAAATGGGCGCACGCGCTCTGGGCCGAACTCGGAAAGCGCGATATTGAGCTCCTCCTTGCCGCGGCGGATGGACTCATCGGTAGAGACCAACTCCTCCTGGGCCAGCTGGTCCAAAGTCTCCAGCGGCAGGCGGCCCAGCTGATCGGTATCGCCCGGGGCAATCTCGCGGGCAGACTCCAGCGTCTGCGCGTTATTCTTCTTGGTACTGCGGCGCGAGTAGTACATGATTCCGCCACCTGCGGCGACGATGGCGGCCGCGCCACCGCCCAGCCACGCCAGGCCAGAGGAATCGGAGGCGGAGTTAGTGGAAGCGGAGTTGCCCAGGGCGGCGTCGGCAAGCGCGACGGCCGAAGCACCGTATTCATCGCTGGCCAGCTTGTCATAGGCGGCGTCATACATCTGGTCCAGCCGGCCCTGCGGCCAGTCCTTGCCGGTCTGCACGCCCATCTTTCGGTCATTGATGGATAGCGCATAGACCGCGGAATTCGGACCCTTGTCCTTGACCGCCTGGCCGGCAAAACTCTCCGGATCCGTGCCCAGCTCATCGGTGATATAGACAAAGAGCGTCAAGTGCTCGTCCTTTTGCAGCTGGGTAATCTTCTGCTCCAGCTGGCTCTTTTCCTCCGCGCTGAGCACGCCGGCCTCATCGGTGACCTTGTCCTGAAGGGTGGCAGTGCCCTGCGCCACCGTGGTGGTCTCGGCGGCGAAGGCAGACCCCGCACCGACGGAGGTGCAGCCTAAAATGAAAGCGGCAATGGCCGCGCGGCCCAAACGTGCACTCAAATTCATGCCCACCACTTTACCGGCTTAACTTAGCCCTCCGGCAGGTAGTGTGGTGGGGCAGTGAAGTACGCAATTGTTTTAGGAACCGCCCAATACGATGGCCGCCCCTCCCGCATCCTGGCCGGCCGCCTGCGCCACGCCGGTGAGCTCGCCACCGCCGAGGGGCTGGAGGTCATCACCGTGGGCGGCAGACTGCCCGGGGATCGGTTTACTGAGGCCGGCGTCGGCCGCACCTACCTGCGCGAGCACTTCCCGCACCTGACCGTGCACGCGGTGGAGGAGGACATGGATACCCGCAGCTCCCTCAGCGCGGTCAAGGAAGCCTTCGCGCTTTCCGACGCCACCATCATCACCGATCCCCTCCACCGCCTTCGCACCGCCCTCATCGCCCGCCAAGAGGGCATCACGGCCACCGTCTCCGGCACGCCGTACTACCCGGCCGCGCGCTTTTCTAAGCCCTGGTGGCGCTACCTTGCCCACGAAACCGGTGGCGTAGCCTACGCGCTGGTGGCCGGCCTGCTTCCCGCTCGCGGTGCCGCGGCGCTGCGCAATGGTTTCTACCGCGTGGAGCAAGTGCTGCGGCCCAATCAGAAGCTGCGGCATGAGACGATTCAGCGGGAAGACGACCGCGCTTAGGCCACGTTGCTCACCCAAAAGGCCTGTTCGCGGAATAAACTTGAGGCCGTGTCCTATTCTTATTCCGCCGCCGACTTTGCCCGCCTGGCCGATGAAAAGCCGAAGGGCTCAGCCTTCCACAATGTGGAGGAACACCGCGGGGTCTTCGCCCGCGACCGAGCCCGCGTGCTGCACTCGGCGGCGCTGCGCCGACTAGCGGATAAAACGCAGGTCGTCGGCCCGCGCGACGGCGATACCCCGCGCACCCGGCTGACCCACTCCCTGGAAGTCGGCCAAATCGCGCGCAGCATCGGCTCCGGGCTCGGCCTCGATCCAGATCTCTGCGATATGGCCGGCCTGACCCATGACATCGGCCACCCGCCCTATGGCCACAATGGCGAGAACGCGCTCAATGAGGTCGCCCTCAACGGCTTCGAGGGCAACGCCCAAACCCTGCGTATCCTCACCCGCTTGGAGCCCAAAGTCATCGTGGACGATGCCCGCGGCGAACCCCAAAGCTTTGGCCTCAACCTCACCCGCGCGGCCCTCGACGGCGCCTGCAAATATCCGTGGACCAAGACCAACCCGGATGGCACCACCAACCGCAAGTACGGCGCCTACGACGAAGACGCGCACCTGTTGGACTGGCTGCGCGAGGGCCATGCCGATAACCGCAAGTGCATTGAGGCCCAGGTCATGGACTGGTCCGATGACATCGCCTACTCCGTGCACGACGTGGAAGATGGCATCATCTCCCGGCGAATCTCTTTGAACGTGCTCTGGGACTTGGTGGAGCTAGCCCAGCTGGCAGAAAAGGGCGCTAAGGCCTTTGGCGGCACCGCCGACGAGCTGCTGGAAGCGGCCGATAGCCTGCGCAACTTAAGCGTCATCAACGCCATCGGTGACTTTGACTATTCCTTGCGCGACTACGCCAACCTGAAGAAGATGACCTCGGAGCTCGTCGGCCGCTACGTGGGCGCGACCGTTGGCGCCACCAGCGAGGCCAATGCCGATCTCATCGCCTCCAATTGCCTTGGCCGCATGCATGGCGACCTCGTTGTACCCAAGCAAGCCGAAGCCGAGGTTAAACTGCTGAAAACCATCGCCGTCCTCTACGTCATGGACGAGCCCGCCCACCTCGCACGCCAAGACCGCCAGCGCGAGCGCATCTACCGCGTCTACGACTACCTCGTTGGCGGCGCCCCCGGCTCCCTCGATGCCACCTTCCGCCTGTGGTGGGAACAAGCCGATACCGACGCCGCCCGCGACCGTGCCATCATCGACCAGATCGCCTCCATGACCGAGTCCCGCCTGGAGCGTTTAGCCCGGCGGAGCGCGGAGCTGTCTGGGTTTTTGAGCTAGAACAAGCTTGGATTGTCCTAGGCCTGCGAGGCTCACAGTGTCCTATCGCGCTTGAAGGATCGTACTGGAGAGCCACCGTTTCAGCTCAGGCAAATTTCTATGACCTAAACAATGCGTAGCTCGTTAAGCCTGAATGTTCTGCTTTTCCCTTTTCTCTGTATTTGGACGTGACCTAACTTGGAAAGAGGAAGGGAAATAATTCCTAGCCAAAACATTTGAATCGCGTTCATTTTGGCGTAACTATTCCGACAACTTTACGTAAATCAGTCGGCCTACTCTTAGTCCCATTCGCTTCCATTATGACTGGACGCGAACTCTCTCCCATTTACTAAGTATCAAGGAATTCTCGTGTCTCAACGACGTTTTTATAAGGCCGCTCTGATCACCTCCATCAGCTTGGCCGGTTCGAGCCTGGTGGCTCCCGCATTCGCTTCTGCTCAGTCCCTGCCTCAAGCAGATATCTTCGATATGGCCCTAGACAATGGGGCCATCACCAACTCCGCCTCCGAAACCGAGCCGCTAACCATCGGCGAGCCCTCGGTGGAACAAGACAGCGTGCTTGAGCGCCCTGTCGCTCAGTTCGACGGCCGCAAGGATGCTGTCGGCTTTGATATCGGAGATAAGTTTGACCAGGTAAAAGACGGCTTCACCGTGGAGTGCGTCTTCCGCTATGACGGCGATTTTGACGGCAACGAAAAGAGCCTGTGCGCTAATAAAGAAGCCGGCGGTTGGGCCATGGTCATCTATGGTGACCAGCTGACCTTTACCGTTAATGCCAACGGCGGTTATAAGAAGGCCCAACAGAAAATGGAGCCGGGCCAGTGGTACCACGCGGTCGGCGTTTTTGATGGCACCAAGAATGAGCTCTATGTCAACGGCGAGAAGGTCGCCGAAAACACCGGTGCCACCGGTGAGATCAAAAAGCCTAAGAGCAATTCCACCGCAGTGATGATTGGCGCTGATTCCGGTCCAAATAATAGTGCCCAGTTCTATTCGGACGTAGCGGTTAGTGAAGCACGCGTCTTCTCCGATCCGCTCAGTGCGCAAGACGTGACGGCGCTGTATGAGGACTCAAACCTGAGCACGGACAAGAAGGCGGAAATCACCAGCTCCACCCCAAGTGCCGGTGACCACCTGACCAGTCCGGTGACCTTCGACGTCGAGGTAAATGATGAAGCTCTCATCTCTCGCGAGCTCACCTACACCCTGGATGGTGAGGAAATTGAACGCGGCCAGGAGATCGGCACCGGCCTGAAGGAAGGCAACCACGTCATCGAGGTTGAAGGACACGATGTATTTGGCAACCAAATCTCGCAGTCCATCGATTTCACTTCCGGCAATCTGCCGGGCGCTGCCGGAACTGATTCCACTCCTACCGGAAACGGCGTTACTATTTCCGCTCGCGCGGAAAACCCGAGCGGCGGGGACGTGGAAACCACCTTTACTGAAGCAGATGTCAGCGTAGCGGAGAAGGGCTTTCAAGGAACCATTAATGAAATCCCGGAAGAGCTGGATTTTGAATACCAGGATGGCGAGGACTTTGAGAAGTCTTTGAATCCGTCCAACGAAGAGGCACAGAAGTCCGCTTCTACCGAGAACATGCCATTCCAACGCTTTGACCTGTCTCTCAAGGACGCAGATAAGGACACCCACGACCTTGCCTGGTCCGGTGCGGTGGATCCCAAGCGCGCCGTTCGCCTCATGGCGTGGAATACCAAGACCTCTACGTGGGAAAAGCTCGCGGAGTCTCGCGGTGTATCCGAGGATCAGGTAAGCCTGAGCGCGCAGGTCAATAGCGATTTTGTGGATGGCGATACTATCCACACCATGGTGGTGGGCTATGACGTCTTTGCCGATGATCTCAATGAGCCGGTCAACGAGGAATTCGCAGATGCTAACGATTATGACTTCGCCATCGCGCACCACACCGATACGCAGTACCTCTCCGAAGGTGCGGTAGAGAAGGCCACTGCCGAGGAACGCAAGAAGTGGGAGGAAGGCTATACCTCCGCTACCAAGTGGATTGCTGACAACGCTGAAAAGCGCAAGATCGCTTACTCTGCACACACCGGTGACCTCATTGAGAATTGGCGTGTAGCGGGCTCGGACCGTGCCAATGCCAAGAAGGAATTCGAGGTTGCGTCCAAGGCTCAGAAGAACTTGGAAGATGCAGGCGTGGTCAATGGCGTACTACCGGGCAACCACGACAACATCAGCGGTGAAGAAGTTGGCGCGGGCAACCTGTACAACGAGTACTTCGGTCCAGAGCGCTACGAGGCACAACAGGGCAAGGGAAATTGGGCCAAGGAGGATGCTTCGTACCACCCGTATTCTGAGGGCAACAACGATAACCACTACGACCTCTTTACCACCAACGGAATGGATTTCATCGCCCTGCACTTGGGCTATGACGTCACCGAAGAAGAGGCAGCCTGGGCCGATAAGGTGCTCAAGCAGTATCCAGACCGCAATGCCATCGTTCTCACTCACGCTTACCTCAAGCCATCAAACAGCCCCGACGGACGCAACTCCGACTTCTCTCACGATGGCGTAATGGTCTATGACAATGTGATCAAGAAGAACCCGAACGTTGCGTTGGTCCTGGCTGGCCACGAGCACGGCGTATCCATTGTCACCCGCAAGGATGTAGGCCATACCAATAATCACGTGACCGAGCTATTGGCGGATTACCAGTTCTACGAAGTTGGTTCCGATGAAATGGGTCTGACCGAGGTAGGAAAGTACGACGGTGATACCGGTCTCCGCTTCGGTTCCAGCTACCTACGCCTGCTGCAGTTTGACCTAAAGAACAACGAGATGGTGGTGGATACTTATTCGCCGTTGCTCGATGATCATAACGCTACCGAGTACGACGACCGCCAGCGCTATAACGGCCATGAAGATGAATTCCGTGTGCCGATTCAGTTCAAGACTCGCAAGACCGACTTCCAGACCAACTCCATGGCTGCGCTGACCGATACCGGCAAGGAAATTGGTAAGGACACCGCTAAGTCCGGCTGGCCTACGAGCACGGTCTACAAGGATCTGAAGGCCGGTCAGACCTACGGCTGGTATGCTACGACTGCCGACGCCTCTTCTAATGACACCAACAAGCGCGGCATCGTCCGTCAGTTCGGCGTCTTCACCGCGCAGGAGAATACTGCGGATAACGCGGCTCCTGAACTTATCGTCCCCAGCGAGAAGCTCACCATCTCCCAGGGCGCAGAGGCTGATCTCACCAAGGGCGTGAGCGCCAAGGACAAAGAAGATGGAGATCTCACCGACAAGGTGAAGGTTATCGGCAGCGTGGATACCTCCAAGCCAGGCACCTATTCGGTGACCTACGCAGTCACGGACTCTGCTGGAAACCAAGCTCTTGCTTCTCGAGTGGTTGAAGTTACCGCCACCGACGGCAACCACAACACGGGCAGTAGCTCCAGCTCTGAATCCTCCTCGAGCAGCTCCAGCTCGAACCAGGGAAGCTCCCACCGCGTGCTCCCTGCCATCTTTGGTGCCCTCATCGGTGCCGCGGGTGCTACCGGGATTATCGCGGGCTTGCTGAACTACTTCGCCCCAGAGACCATCCAGAAGCTAAAACGCGCCTTCGGACTCTAATTCGCACAGCAACTTCGTCAGTGCTTGAACCGTAGAGCCCTGCGATACGTGAGCATGAAAAGGCCGAACCGAGGATCCACATCCTTGGTTCGGCCTTTAATAGATGGTCCATCACAATCGCAGATTTTACGAAAGAGGCTAGCGCACTAACTTAACGCCCTGATCCTCCAAAACAGTGGCAACGCCCTCCAACTCCGCGTCCGCGATTTCCATGTCGGAGGCGATGATGACGGTGGTGCGCTGCTCGCGTAGGAAGTCCGCGAGGTCATCGAGATTGCGGGGGCCGCAGTCCTCGCAGCCGCGAGTGCGGCCAAGCGCGTTGAAGAAGTCCGCGCGGGTGCGGATGTGCTCAGTAATGAGGATGCGTTGCATGATTACTCCTCCGCGTCTGGGATAGAACAGAAGCTTTCATAGTGGTCATCGGTGTAGTACCACACGTCCGGGTCGGTCTCGCTGCCGCCGCCGGTGATGATGCGGCGGGCGCCGCGGTTCTTACTACCCGGGGTTTCTACCGTGTATTCGCGGTAGTAATTCTTGTCCTGCTGAGGTAGGCGGCCCTCGTAGTTGCCAAAGCGGGCGTTGTCATTATCCGGGTAGTCATAGGGTCCACCGGCCAAGATATCGTCCTTGGTGTCGTTCGCTTCGGCGGGGAGGGAAGACATCTCGCAAGTATCGGCGTCGCCAGTCTTAGCGCCTCCTGCGGACTCGGACGGAGAGGAGGCGGAAGAAGCAGAGGAATCATCATTGCCGCCGAGGTCGAAGCCGAAGTAGCCTGCAACGACGGCAAGCACAAGGCCACCGAGGGCTACTGGGAGCGATTTCTTGGACGCTTGGGACTTGGGCATGCCCTTATTCTTGCAGGTGCGGCGGTGAAAACCGAAATCGGCCGACGCTCCCAACAAGGCCAAAAATTCCCCCGTCACGGGGGTAGGTAAAGCCCGCCGGAATCTACCCCAGGAGAGGGTAAAACCAGCCGAAAACATGAACCCCACCCAACGTCACCATCCTGGCCCAACCATTTGAACATTCCCACCGCGCGCGGGGTAGTCTGTACGCATGGCAAAAGGCAGAATTCCGGACAGCGACATCCAAGCTATCCGTGAACGCGCGCCTTTAGAAGAAATCGTGGGCGAGTACGTTCAGCTCAAACCCGCCGGACACGATTCGCTCAAGGGGCTGAGCCCCTTCAAGGATGAAAAGACCCCGTCCTTCCACGTGCGCCCGCAGCGCGGTTACTATCACTGCTTTTCCACCGGCAAGGGCGGCGATGTCTTTAGCTTCCTGATGGAAATGGAGCAGGTCTCCTTCCCGGAAGCGGTGGAAGCGGTAGCGCAAAAGATTGGCTACCACATCAACTACCAGGGCGGTTCCACGGGAGCGCGCAACGAAAAGCCTGGTACCCGCCAGCGCCTCATCGCTGCGAATAAGGCTGCGCACGAGTTCTACCGTCAGCAATTGGAGACGCCGCAGGCGGCTACCGCGCGCGATTTTCTGCTGGATCGCGGCTTTTCCCGAGAGGTCATCTATGACTTTGAGTGCGGCTATGCGCCAGAGGGCTGGGATACCGCTACCAAGCACCTGCTGCGCTTGGGCTTTTCTTTCGAGGAACTGGAGGCGGCCGGCATTTCCAAGATGGGCAAGCGCGGCCCCATTGACCGCTTCCACCGCCGCCTGCTGTGGCCCATCAAGGACCTATCTGGCAACGTGATTGGCTTTGGTGCCCGCAAGCTTTTCGACGACGACAAGCTCGGCAAGTACATGAACACCCCCGAGACCATGCTCTATCACAAGTCCAAGGTGCTCTTCGGTCTCGATCTGGCCAAGCGGAATATCGCCGATAACCACCAGGCCGTGGTGGTAGAGGGATATACGGACGTCATGGCCATGTACGCCGCCGGCGTGAAAACCGCAGTGGCATCGTGTGGCACCGCCTTTGGCGGCGAGCACCTCCAAGTGCTGCGCCGGCTGATGCTGGATGATTCCTACTTCAACGGCGAGCTCATCTATACCTTCGACGGCGATGAGGCAGGGCAGAAGGCCGCCATGCGCGCTTTTGATGGCGAGCAGAAATTCACCGGCCAGTCCTTTGTCTCCGTGGCGCCTGACGGCATGGACCCGTGCGATCTGCGCCTGCAGAAGGGCGACGCCGCCGTGCGCGAGCTCATCGCGGACCGCATCCCCATGTTCGAGTTCGTCATTCAATCCGTCATCGCGGAGTACCGCATCGATACTGCGGAGGGCCGCCTGCAGGCCCTGCGCCGCGCAGTCCCCGTGGTCGCGCAGATCCGCGATCAGCCCTTGCAGCGCGAATATGCCCGCCGCCTTGCCGGTTGGGTGGGCTGGGCCAATCCGGAGGAGGTCCTCCAGCAGGTCCGCGCGGAAGCACGTAAGCCCAAAAAGGCTGAAAAGCCCACCATCCGCCGCTTCGATAACGCGAAGCAGCAGCCGGCGCAGCAGGACGTGCCGATGATCCATCCGCCGAGCCCCAAGGAAACCCACCTGTGGCCACAGCGCGAGGCCCTCAAATTGGCCTTGCAGATGCCGCAGGTAGCAGGCTCGTACTTTGATGGCATTACTGCCGACGCCTATACCAACGACGCCTACCGCCTCGTCCGCCAGGCAATTTCCACCGCCGGCGGCGCCGCCCAGGGCGCGTCCATGTCGGCCGTGGAATGGATTGCCGCCGTTGCCGGCGAGATGCAGGATCTCACCGGCCGCAATTTCGTCTCCGAGCTTGCCGTAGAAGCAATCTTGCCTACCGACGTCGGCCCCGAAAAATACGCCGACTCCGTCCTTTCCCGCCTGCAAGAAACCGTGGTGGGCGATCAGATAGCCCAGCTCAAGGCCCGCCTCGGCCGCATGCGCCCCTCTGATGATGAGGCTAGCTATAACTCGCTCTTCGCCGACCTCGTTGCCCTCGAGCAGGCCCGCCGCGAGCTCAATGACCGCGCATTCCGCGGCACGCCTCCCCAAGCATAAAAATCTCCCCTCGGCACGAACCCAAACAAGGTGTGCTCCGAGGGGAGGGGAGAGGCCTAAAGGCTAGCTTGCTGCCGCCCTAGTCCTCATCGGGCTCATAAATGCGGTCCGCATTATCCACCTGCGATCCGCGCAGTCGGCCCTTGCCCTTGCGTTTGGAAGACAAATCGCGAACCTCGCGCATGCGCGGTTCTGGGTCCAAGCGGTTGGCCACCGCCTTGCGTGCAGAAGTGACGGCGGACTTGGTCACGGGGGAGTTGATGGCCTTCTCGTAGGCGCCCTTGATCTGGTGGTAGCGCTTGCGGCCTGCTTTGGTGCCAAAAACGTATCCTGCTGCGGCGCCGAAGACGAATTGGATCATTATCTAGCGTGTCCCCTTATTCCAGTACGTGTAAAAGTTCCCCACCAGCCTACCGCGAAGGCCCGTCGCTCGCTGCTATGCACCGTTCAGGGGCGCAGCTAGCTACTTTGTAGAAAAGCTCTTTTCATTGCCGGGAATACGCGCTAGCTTAAAGAGGTGGAAACTAATACGCGTAGGGATTCGGCGGTGGCCTCAGCGGTAGCGCTGGCCGCGCTATTTACCGCGAGCATTTCTGCGGAATCGAGCAGCCAGCACGCGGAGGCTGCCACTACGCACGAAGTTCCAACCTGGTCCAAGGACTGCTAGATAGAGCCAGGAGGGCTTAGTCACCGCCACAGCTTTGTGCACGCGGGTTTAGTGTCACGTTCACCTAGTTGTAACTTTAGCTAGATATTATGCGTGGGAATTCGTTACTAGTTAAAGGTTTCCACGTTGAACTATCGGAATAATCTCCGCCCGGCGGTTCGCGCACTCGCCTTGTGCGCGGCCACCGGACTGACCATAACGCTGGCACCGGCTGCCAGCGCCGCCCTCCCCGTAGCCGTACCGCAGCTGCGCGATCCTGTTACCCAGCAGACCACCGGCGCTCCTGCGGTCCAGCATCCCGGCGCACCGGTTCCGGAACCATTTAGCACGGACTATATTGCGGGTTTTGAATCCGATGTTTCCTCTTATCAATTCGGCAACTACTGGCAAGTAGTCCAACTTTTTGATCACATCAAGGCCCAGCCAGAGATCCGCCAGGAAAATATGGATAGGGCCGTGGCCATAAATAACGCCGCGGCAGGGGACCAAGCCCTTATTCGGCGTGCGCAATCCGACGCCAAGGCCAGCTCCACCAGCGTGCTCAACGCGGTGTCTGATGCCATGGGCAAAAATCTTGGCGATGCTTTCCGTGCTTCTCTAGCCGAGCACCGCCTGCCCAAAACCGAGTACCTCCTAGGCAATGGGTACGCCGCTCGTGCAGGCGGGCTAGCTAATTCCACCATGTCAGAGAAGTACTACTTCAACTATCAGCGCCCGTACCAGCGCGCGCCGCAGGCGATCAAGCGTTATGACGATGGCTCAAAAGATCTTTATCCCACCTCGCCAGCCTTCCCTTCGGGCCATACCAATCAGGCAACCTGGATTACCACGCTGATGTCCTTCATGCTGCCGGAGGTAGGTCCGCAGCTCATGCTGCGCGGCGCTGAGGCCGGTAACCACCGGGTGGTCCTCGGTGTGCATTATCCACTGGATGTCATCGGTGGGCGTATGACCGGCCAGGCTGCTGCGGCAGACCGCCTCAACGATAAGCGCATGCGCCATGCCCTATGGGAAGCCTCGATGGAAGTGCGCCAAGAAATCAAGTGGCGCACCGGCAAGACGGTGGAAGAACTGGTGGCTCAAGATAGGGAAGAGGGTACCCACTATCGGTCCACGGAGGATGCAGTAGAACAGTACTCCACATTTATGGACTATGACTTTGCCCCGCGCTACCGAACCGACGCCCCGATGGTCGTCCCGCAGGCCGCTCCAGTGCTGCTAGCAGCGTCCCACCCAGAACTGACCTGGGAGCAGCGCGCTGAGGTGCTCCGCCAGACCGCGCGCCCAGCCGGCAATCCATTGGATTGGCAAGCAGAGGGAGGCTCGTGGCAACGCCTCGATATAGCCCGCGCCATGGCTGCCAAGGTGACCATAGCCCCAGACGGCAGCGTGTGCGTTAGCGGATAGTAGGTTCTAAAACCTAAGCGGCCCTAAAACCTGAGCGGGGGTACAGGTCTCCCGTACATGGTTCAATGAAGAAGTATCTCCATCACTCTAAAGGAAGAGATTAATGACTAAGCCCAAGATCATGACCATTTACGGCACCCGCCCGGAAGCTATCAAGGTGGCACCGGTCATTAAGGCTCTGGATAAAGATGGGCGCTTTGAATCCATCCCGGTCTCTACCGGCCAGCATAAAGAGATGCTGGAGCAGGTCAACACCATGTTTGGCATCCAACCGAAGCACGATTTGGGGCTTATGAAACAGGGACAGGGGCTTAACGAACTTGTCTCCCGCGCCATTGCTGGTTTGGACTCCATCATTGAAGAAGAAAAGCCGGACGTCATCATCTCCCAGGGCGATACTTCTACCGCTATGGCTGCAGCACTTGCCGGTTTCCATCGCGGGGTCAAGATCGTTCACCTTGAAGCAGGATTGCGTACTGGCGATATCCACTCGCCGTTCCCGGAGGAAGCTAATCGCAAGCTTATTGGCCAAGTGGCCGAGCTTCACTTGGCGCCTACCGAAGGCTCGATGGAGAACCTGCGCCGCGAGAACGTGCGCTCCAAGGATATCGTGATTACCGGTAATACCGTCATTGACGCCTTGCTGGAAGCAGCAACCTGGGACACCAAGTTTGAGGACCCCGCTTTGCAGGAGGCCGCAGATTCGGTTAAGCGTCTCGTGGTGGTCACTACCCATCGCCGCGAGAACCTTGAGGCGATGAAGGAAATTGGTGGTGCTGTTAAGGACCTGGCAGAAGTCTATCCGGAGATTAACTTCGCATTGCCGCTGCACCTCAACCCCAAGGTGCGCCAGGCGGTCCTGCCGGAGGTCGAGCACCTGCCAAATATCATCATCACGGATCCGCTGCCGTATGACCAGTTCACCCAGCTGCAAAACCGCGCCACCATTATCCTGACCGACTCCGGCGGAGTCCAAGAAGAGGCTCCGGCGCTGGGTAAGCCGGTGCTAGTCATGCGCCAAAACACCGAGCGCCCTGAAGCCGTTGTTGCCGGCACGGTTAAGCTGGTGGGCACTAATCGCGAGCTCATTGTGGCAGAAGCGAAGCTTTTGCTTTCCGACGACGCTGCTTTCCAAGCCATGGCCAACGCCGTCAACCCCTATGGCGACGGCAAGGGCGCCCAGCGCGCAGTAGCGGCCATCGCAGAGTTGACCGGGGTAGGCGAGCGCGTAGAGGATTTTCTGCCGGAGGCAGGTTCCTCTAAGGACTCCCAAGGCAAGGAATAACTCGCGCGCCTGCCGGAGAAAGCGGATATATTAAAGGTATGAAACCGCTGGATATCCGCTGTAACCACCGAGAACGCATGAAAGCTGCAGACATCTTAGGGGATGCGCTTTCGGCAGGGCAGATTGACCTCGATGATTTTGAGAAGCGTTCGACCGCCTGCGTAGATGCAACGACCCGCGCTGAGCTCATTGAGCCGCTGGTTGACCTTGTAGAGAACCCGGAAGTTCTCCTTTTTGGACAGGAACGAAAAATCACAAAGGCCTATGCGGGCCAGCAAGAATCTAAAGCCATCGCCAAGGTGGAGCAGGCCATCCGCCAGGTGCAGCCGAGCGTGCAGGAGACCCGCTCTCTTGCGGTGGGGATTTTCGGCGGGTCCACTGTCAGCGGTGGGGCAGTAGCTCGTTCCCTGACAGCCCTCGCCCTTTTCGGCGGCGTGGACATTGATCTCACGGGTGTTGCTTTGCACAGTCGTACTACCACCATCAACGCGATGGGCGTCTTTGGCGGCGTCGATGTCTATATTCCCGAAGGCTTCCGCGTCCACGTCAGCGGCATTGGCCTTTTTGGCGGGCATGACCTCAAGGTAGAGAACGGCGCCATCCATCCGAATGATCTGCCAGTGGACGCACCAGAAATCAACGTCAATTGCTATAGCCTCTTCGGCGGCGTAGACGTTCACGTGGGGCGCCGATACGGCGGTTAAAGAGGCCTATAGAAGCTAGAGGGCGTATCTGGAATTAGGGCTCGTCTTCAGACACGCTGACAGTACTTTTCCGGACCCCTCGAGCCAGCTTAGGAAGACCCACGTCAGTCTTCGGACTTCAAGGCGCATTTGATGTGCTCGGGGTGGTGCTGCAAACGTCGGGAAGCTGGTCTAGCGCGGTGGACAATGGTGTAGAGCGGTTAGTCGCACGGGACCGGTGCCTCCTGCATGGATTGCCAATGCCCAAATATTTCCGACTTCAACTAGAAAAATCGACCTGAAGCCGAGATCCAGAGGGCATTTTTTAAACCTGGCTAACAACTCAGAACTTGGCAGGGCAGTCTAGCCCGACAATATCGCGCAGACCATCAAACGTTGCCAGCCAGGTGGAGACACGAAAAATCCACGACAAACTAATCCAGGATTCTCCTCAACACTGCCGTCCGGTGGCTTCAAGGAATCCCCGCTTGGTTCTCTTACTTAGCTGTCTTCGGGCTTAAGGCGCTTGTGTATAAGCAGTACTTGCACCACAGCGTTTAAAAAATGAAGCCCTGAAGAAATATAGACAAAACGCAAATAATCCCGCCTAGTGTTACTAAGCGGGAGCTTTGCTCCTCCAACTGGGCTCGAACCAGTGACCCTTCGATTAACAGTCGAATGCTCTGCCAACTGAGCTATGGAGGA
>OBCD01000011.1_pt1 | contig 145196 bp, 137 predicted proteins | sample 1480921 | NCBI WGS metagenome assembly OBCD01 (sample SAMN05301501, study PRJEB22388) | human skin metagenome | isolation source: Infant 2 DOL 22 skin | host: Homo sapiens | place: USA: Pittsburgh, Magee-Womens Hospital of UPMC | collected 2013/2014 | reverse complement strand
ACTGATAAACTCAACCGAAACATAAGAAGTGTTTCCACGACCACTAGAATCCGCCCAGCTGCAGGTACGCTTGAAACCCCGCAAGCATTTGCTCGCGGGGTTCATTCTGTGCCAGGTAGAAGATTCGAACTTCTGAAGGCAGTGCCGGCGGATTTACAGTCCGCTCCCTTTGGCCGCTCGGGCAACCTGGCATGCACTGTGTGGTGCGAGTAAGTACTTTACTACGAACCACCCTCCCACCTACAAATCGCCAGCGTAGTAGGGGCGAATGGGGCGGGAATAAGGGGGCATCGCCAAGCAGCTAGCCCACGCGGCGCACGGTGTAATCCGCCAGTTGGCGCAAGGCCTGGCTCGCGGAGTTCTCCGGTAGCACGGCGAGTTGCTCCTCCACCGTGCGCAGGTAGGCATTGATGTCCTCCAGCGCCTTCTGACGGCCGCCAGACTGGTGCAGGAGCTCGATGGCGCGCTCCACCTCGGCGTCGGAATGCAGCGGGCCAGTAAGCAGCTCACGCAGCTTGTCGCCCACTTCGCCCTCTTCTTCCAAGGCGTAGAGAACCGGCAGGGTAAATACGCCCTCGCGCAGGTCCGTGCCCGGGGTCTTGCCGGACTCCTTTGGGTCAGAGAAGATGTCGATGACGTCGTCCACAATCTGAAAGATCATGCCGATGGCACCACCAATGCGGTGCAAGGCTGCGACATGCTCGGCCGAGGCGCCGGAGTGGTAGGCACCCAGGTAGCCAGCAGAGGCGATGAGCACCGCGGTCTTTTCACGGATAACGGCCGTGTAGTGCTCCACGGCATTGGCCTCACCCGCGCCGATGGTCTCCCGCATCTGGCCGGTCACCAGCTCCTCAAAGGTATCGGCAAAGTGGGCCACGGTGTGGGTATCCAGTTCACTCATCAGGCGGGAGGCATGTGCCAGGAGCGCATCGCCGGCGAGGATGGCCACGGAGTTATTCCACCGCGAATTGGCAGATTCCACGCCGCGGCGGCGGTCCGCCTCATCCATGACATCGTCATGATAAAGGGTAGCTACGTGCACCATCTCCACGACGGTGGCGGCCTTAACAACCTCTTCGCAGCCCGGACGCGGACCATACTCGGAGGCCAGCAGCGCCATCATGGGGCGAAAGCGCTTGCCACCGGCCTTAGACAGGTGGCTGACCTTGTCCTTTAAGAAGTCCTGGCCGCGGTCGATTTCACTGCGCAGCTTGTCTTCTACTGCTTCCATGCCCGCACCAATGCGCTCGTTGAGCTGCGGATCACCAAGATCCACGTGCGTGGCATGCGATTGACCGTGAGTCATTAAATAGTGTTCCTTGCAACTAAAAGCCAGAGATAATCGATTACCTACCGTAGTCCAAACTGCGCCCCTAAACACACTCGAGGGGTCGAACTCATGCAATGATAGTCCTCATGTCGGAGCAGATCGATTCCCAAACCTATGTCGAGGTCGCCATCATTGGCGCTGGGCCTGCCGGAGCCGCCGCCGCGATTCATGCCGCACGCGCCGGTTATGACACCCTCCTTATTGATTCCGCGACGTTTCCCCGCGATAAAACCTGCGGCGACGGGCTCACCCCGCGCGCGATGCACCAGCTTGCTGAGCTCGGCATTGTGGTCAACGCCTCCTACCGCAATCGCGGCCTGAAACTGCACGGCTACGGCGGCGATATTACCGCGCCTTGGCCGGAGACCTACCCCTCCCAGGTGGGCACGGCCCTACCGCGCTACCGCTTTGATGCCCTGCTTGCCGACGCCGCCCGGAAAGCCGGCGCCACCCTCCTCACCGGCACCCCTGCCACCGATCCGGTGCTCGAGGGCAACCGCGTGACCTCCTTCCGCGTGGGAGAGGCCACCGTGCATGCCAAGTGGATCATCGTGGCCGATGGCGTGCGCTCTACTTTTGGCAAGAAGCTCGGCCGCACCTGGCACCGCGAGGAGGTCTATGGCATTGCCGCGCGTTCCTATGCTTCCTCTACGCATGCCACTGAGCCCTGGATGCACTCCCACGTTGAGCTCAAGGACGAAGAAGGCGAGGTGCAGCCCGGCTACGGTTGGATCTTCCCGCTCGGCTCCGAGCTAGGCCAGGTCAATATCGGCCTCGGCGCGCTGTCGACCGCGCAGCGCCCCGCCAAGATCAACACCAAGAAGCTGCTCGAGTTCTACGCCACCCAACAGCGCACCGAGTGGGGACTCGGGGAAATTGAGCACGTTACCTCTGCCTTACTGCCCATGGGCGGCGCGGTGTCTAACGTGGCCGGCGCCAATTGGATGATCATTGGTGATGCCGCGGCCTGCATCAACCCCCTCAACGGCGAGGGCATCGATTATGGCTTGGAGACCGCCGCGCTGGCCGTAGCCCTGCTCGGCCCGAAGGATTTCACCCTGGCCTGGCCAGCCGTCTTGCGCGAGCACTACGGCGAGTCCTTCCTCTTGGCCCGCACGGCCGCGCGCCTTCTGACCTACCCGCAGTTCCTACCGCTGGCCGGTCCACTGGCCCTGCGCGGCCCCATCGGCCGCATACTCATGCCGGCCGCCGCGCGCCTGATGGGCAACCTCATTACTGACGATGACCGCGACCTCATCGCACGCACCTGGCGCGCCGCCGGCCGCACGGTCTCATCCCTTCGCCGCGATACGCCCCTCTGGGATTCAACCGCGGCATAGTCCCCCGCTTCCCCGGGCGCGAAGGAGCGGCGCCTAGGCTGGCTTTACCGCCGAGTGCAGCGCCACGATGCCGAAGGTAAGGTTCTGCCAGCCGGCCTCGGCCCAACCATTGCGATTGATAACCGCGGCAAGCTCCTCCTGCCCGGGCCACGCGCGAATGGATTCCGCGAGGTAGATATATGCCTCCGGGTTAGAAGAGACCAGGCGCGCTACCGGCGGGAGCAGACGCATCAAGTATTCCTTGTACACGGTGCCAAAAATCGGTACCACCGGGGTGGAAAACTCCGCCACCGCAAGGCGCCCGCCCGGCTTGGTCACGCGCGCCATTTCGCGCAGGCCGAGCTCAAAGTCGTGGATATTGCGCAGGCCATAAGAGATGGTCACGGCGTCAAAGGTGTTATCCGCAAACGGCAGCTGCATGCCATCGCCAGCCACCTTGGGCACGTTGCGCTCACGGCCGGCGGCCAACATGCCACGGGAGAAATCACACGCCACGCACCACGCACCGGACTTGGAAAGTTCCACGGTGGACACGGCGGTACCCGCTGCAAGGTCGAGGACCTTCTCGCCCGGCTTAAGGTTCAAACGCTCGCGGGTGCGCTTGCGCCAGTGCGCGTCCTGCCCAAAGGACAGCACGGTATTGGTGAGGTCGTATTTCTCGCCCACGGCGTCAAACATGCGCGCCACATCGAAGGGCTTTTTATCCAGATCTGCCTTAGACACAAATGATCAGTCTAGGCTACGCGGGCACCAAGGGCACGAGCCGCCCATCGCGGCAGCTCGGGACGCTGGCCCAGAATGGTCAGCGGCACCCGGCGAGTATCCTCCAGTACCTCTTCGTAATAGCCCACGAGCTGCTCACACAGCGCCTTCCACGTCTTGGAGGAAATGGACTCTCGGGCATTGTTCCGCATCTCTTGGTGAATCTCCGGATTGAGCAGAGCGTCCACCGCATTGGGGAGGTCTTCCACAAAGGTCTTTACCTCCAGCAGCAGTCCGTTATAACCCTCGTTGATGAGGTCTACCGGGCCACCGGCCCGCGGCCCGATAGTCGGCACGCCAGAGGCCTGCGCCTCCTGGATGGACTGGCAGAAGGTCTCGAACTCGCCGGCGTGGACAAAGACGTCCAAGGAGGCATAGGCGGCGGCGAGGTCTTCGCCAGACAGCGCACCGGTAAAGACGGCACCGGGCAGCTGGGCTTCCAACAGCGGGCGCTCCGGCCCATCGCCCACGATGACCAGCTGGATATCCTCGCGCCCGTTGAGCGCCGAGAGGCGGTGCACGCCCTTTTCCGCGGCGAGACGACCAACGAATCCCACCACGTTCTTGGTGCCGCTCGGATCCCAGCTGCGGCGCAGCTTGTCAGAGCGCTTGGAGGGATGGAAGAGTTCCGCGTTCACGCCACGCCCCCAGTGGCGCACGTTTTTAATGTGGTGCTTTTCCAAGTCCCGGATGGTCAGCGAGGACGGCGCCAGCGTCATCTGGCAGGAGTTATGAATCGTGCGCAGCCACTCCCACACGCCATAGGCCAGTGCGGAGGCATGGTACTTGGTGGCAAAGCCGGCAACATCGGTCTGGTACAACGCTACGGCCGGCACGCGCTGCTGGCGGGCGGAGAAAGCGCCAGCCGCGCCGAGCACGAAGGGGCTGGCCAGGTGGATGATATCCGGCTTGAAATCACGCAGCGCCTCATCGACCGCCGTGGTAGGCACGCCCACCGGCAGCGAATCCACCAGCGGTACGCGCACGGTGGGCACACGGTAGATGGGGAATCCTAGGTAGTCCGGAATTTCCTCCTGTCCTTCACGGGCGCCCGGCGCGATGACGATGGCCTCCTGGCCGGTCTCGTGCAGGTGCTCTAAAACGCGCAGCACGGAGTTGGTCACACCATTGACATTGGGGAGGAAGGATTCAGCCACGATCGCAACACGCATGCCACCATCATGGCCCATTTTCTTAAGTTTATGGTGAAGCCAGCGGAAAATCTTGGTTAATTATTTCTCCGCGCGGCGGGTAAAGAAGCTAATCAGCTTCCACAGCACGGCCGCGATGAGCGTGGCAACCACCCCTACCGAGAGCGCCGGGATGATGGCCAGCGTCCATTCGCGGCCCTCTACCTTGACCAGATCAGGGTCATCGAGAGCATATTGCACCCACACCTGCTGCCCCTCGCCCAGCCCACTGGGATAGAGCAGCCCGTGCTGTGGGGTGTGGTAAATCCCTTCACTGTCTTGGAAATCCACCGTGGTGCGCAGCACGCCCACATCCTTGACCGTGGCCAAAGCGCGCGCGGGGTGGCTGGCGATGGTGTGATCATTAAGCGCCGGTCCGATGATCATCGCTACCACGCCCACGAGTGCGGCCAGATACAGCGCCAGCGTCAGCTGGTGCAGGCGGCGGCGATAGACCGCGGGCGTATAGCGCGGCACCACGGCCGCGTGCGGCTTATGCTGCGGCGGGGCCACTTACTGGCCTACCTTTGCGGTGAGCTTCTCATTGAGCGCCCGGCGCGTGGCACGGGTGGTCTTGGCCTCCACGACGGTAATCCCGGTGGAGTATTCCTTCAGCTCCGCCAGCGTATCCAATAGCTCCTGCGGGGTGGTCACCTCACGGTAGTCTGCCTCATAGGCTTCTGCCAGCTTGCCGACGTCCACCCCATGCGGCGTGCCAAACGCCGGCTCGAAGGACTCGCGCAGCGCATCGGCGCCTTGTTCCAGAGTCTCGAAGATGCCGCCACCATTGTCATTGGCCACCACGATGGTGAGGTTTTCCGGTCGTGCCTGGTCTTCCGGGATGAGCAGGCTATTCGCGTCATGTAAGAAGGTGACATCCCCCATGAGCGCCATAACGCGTGGGGCACGCCAATTTGTGGGATCCAGCGATTGCGTGGCCAAGGAAATGCCGATGGCCTGGGCGATGGTTCCGTCGATGCCGGCCGCCCCGCGCGGCGAGTACGTATCCACGCCGTCGAAAGGCAGGCCCACCATGGAGGCGTCGCGCACCGGATTCGAAGCGCCGAGCACCAGGGTGTCATTGACGGAGAGCGTATCGCCCACCGCGGCCGCGACGTGCAGACCGGTGAATCCCAGTTCCTCATCCTCGAGGGTCTCGCGCACCGCTTGTCCCGCCATATCGGTTGCGCCTTCGCAGATCTTCATCCACTCGCGGCTCGGCTCACCGGTGACCTTGACGGTGGTGCCAAGCCGGGCCTCTTCGCCGCGCTGGTTGGTGAAGTCCTTGGTGCGCGAGAGCACCACCAGCTCGATATCCGGGTCATTCATCAGCGCTAGCACGCTGCGGTGCAGCGTCGGATGCCCCACGACGATGACCTGTTCAACCTTGGTGTTGACCACATAATCATTCGCGGAGACCTGCGCCTTGCGGAAGATATGCGCCGCCGCTGGATGCACCGGATGATACGGGCCCGGCGCGCTCGGCTCTGCGATGGTTGGCACGTCTTGGAGGCCTTCTACCTCCCAGGCCTCATCGCCCGCAATGACCAGTGTGTTCTTGCTCAAGTCCACGGCCACTTCACCGTGGTCCACAAAGGCCGGTGCTGGCTCGCGCACGCCGTCGCCGGAGGTGTGGTCCGGCAGGGTGGCGTCGACAAGCGGGGCATCAAAGGCCACATTGATGTGTACCTGTAGGTCCTCGCGGAAACGCTGGGCCATCGCCGCGATATCGTCCGCGTCGGTGACCTGGGTGGTATCCGCATAGACGCCGAAGATGCCCTGCTGCTCGATGGTCTGCGACGCCCCCGTGCCCACCAGGCGCTCCGGCCGATCCGCGCTAATGATGGCCAGCGGCGTATGGGAATAGTGTGCCTCCACCACGGCTGGCAGAGTATTGGCCACCGCAGTTCCCGAGGTCATCACCACGCCCACGTGGCGGCGCTGCACCCGCGCCATGCCCAGGGCGGTAAACGCTCCCCCGCGCTCGTCCAGGCGGGTGTGTACGCGGATATCATCACGCGCCAACAGCGCCAGCGACAGCGGCGCGTTGCGCGAACCAGGGCACAAGACGACATCCGTGAGGTGGCGCGCCAGTTGGGCGGCTACCTTCTCAGCCAACTGCATCGATTCATTCATGCCGCCCGATTTTACCTGCCCGCGCACCATTTCCCTTACCGGGCAGGTGCTGGGCGCTTAGTTCTGAGCGCCCTGCTGGCTGGCCGGCTGCTCGCCGCCGCCCAGCAGATCGTTAAGGAGGCCCTCAATGTCCACGTCGCTGCCCTTATCCAGCTGGTCTTGTACCTCCGGTGGCAACTCGGTCGGGATATCGGACGGCAGGTCATTTTGGAAGTCCGGCAGCTTTGGCAGCTTATTGGAGTTCTCATCCTGCGTATCCGGCTCTTCGGTCTGGGTCACGGTGGTGGGAACCTCCGTGGTCAGCGTTTCCGTCACCGGCTGTGGGTCCGGCTTATCCGCCTCGTCCGCAGCATTGCGCCACAGGAAAAACAACACAGCCGCAGCCAGTACTGCAAGCACCGCGATGGCTGCGAAGACGCCGGCCATAGCCCCGCCACCGCCGCCTTTCTTCTTGCGCTTTTCCGGCTGGTCTGGATCATAGTTCGACGGCACCGGCTCGTACTCGGGCTGCTGCGCGTATTGCTGGCCATATGCCTGCCCGGCCGGCTGCTGATAGTTCTGGCCGTAGCTTTGCTGCTGACCGTAGCCCTGCTGATAGCCAGCGGCCGCATCGAATTGACGAGTCTCATTCTGCGGCTGCTGCTCTCCCGGGAAGTACTGCTTGGGGTGCTCGCGGCGCGCTTGGTCGCGGTTGGGGCCGGCGGCATTATCGGGCACGCGGCCAATCTGGCGCGTGGCATCATCCGCCGGGCTGGACCAGCTGCGGGTTTCATTATTATCGCCATGAGGGCCTTTAGTAGTCATACCCTCTACCTCTACCCCATTTTGCTGTGAGATCCCAGAGAGGTCTCCCACAGCTAACGGGTAGCTAAGCCTCGCCGCTTAATGCGCTCGGCGTGCACTCAAGGCGCGGCCCGTGGCGGTATCCTCTGCGGCAACCTGCGCCGGGGTGGCATCCGCGATGATGCGGCCGCCATCTTCGCCAGCGCCCGGCCCCATCTCAATGATGCGATCCGCATTCGCCATAACCGAAAGATCATGCTCGACGACGATTACCGTATGGCCCGCATCCGCCAGCTTGTGCAGCTCGGTATTGAGCAGGTCGATATCGGCTGGGTGCAGGCCCGTGGTGGGCTCATCCAGCAGATAGACCGTGTGGCCGCGACGCGAGTTGCGGGAGCGCTGCAGCTCCGTGGCCAGCTTGATGCGCTGAGCCTCGCCGCCGGACAGCTCCGGCGCGCCCTGGCCCAAGCGGAGGTAGCCCAGGCCGACGGCCTGCAACGTGGCGATGGCGCGGTAAATCTTTTCTTCCTCGGCAAAGACCTCTGCGGCCTCGTCCACGGTCAGCTCCAAGATGTCCGCGATGGTGCGGCCCTGCCAGGTCACCTCCAAGGTCTCCTCATTGAAGCGGGCACCGCCGCATTCTGGACATGTGGTGTACGAGCCCGGCAAGAAGACCAGCTCCACCTCGATCTTGCCCGCGCCGCCGCAGGTGGGGCACTGGCCCTGTTTTACGTTGTAGGAAAAGCGCGAGACCGTCCATTTGCGCTGTTTAGCCTCGTCGGTGGAGGCGAAGAGCTTGCGAACGTTATCGAAAAGCCCGGTATAGGTTGCCAGCGTGGAACGCGGGGTGCGGCCAATGGGCTTCTGGGTAATCTGCACGACGCGCTTGACTCGGTCAAAGCCCTCCGTGCTCTCCACGGACCAGCCCTTATCCTCGGTCTCTTCCTCATCGGAAACGGCCGTAGCGGACTCTCGCAACAGCCCAGCCAGCACCGTGCTGACCAGGGTGGACTTGCCCGAGCCGGAGACACCGGCGACCGCCGTGAATTGGCCCAAGCCAAAGTCCACATCCACGTTGTCGATGCTGCGTGCGTTAATGCCGCGGAGGGCGAGGTGGGAGGAGGGGGTGCGGGGGTCGTCGGCAAGCGCGAGCGTGCGGTGAGCCAGCGCATTGGCGGTAGGGGTGTCCGCGTCATAGTCTTCGACTGGGCCCGAATAGACCACGTTGCCGCCGCGCTCGCCGGCCAGCGGGCCGACGTCAACGAGCCAGTCCGCTTGCGCGACCAAATCCATGTCATGCTCCACCAAGAGCACGGAGTTGCCGGCCGCGATGAAACGGCGGCACATATCCATGACCGCGTCGCGCTCATCGGGGTGCAGGCCGGCCGAGGGCTCGTCGAGCACATAGGCCACGCCAAAGAGACCGGAGCGCAGCTGCGCTGCCAGACGGATGCGCTGCATCTCGCCGCCGGATAGGCTTTGCGTCGGCCGATCCAGGCTTAGGTGCGCCAAGCCGAGCTCCAGCGCCGAGGTCAAGGCGGGAAGAATCTGTTTGAGCAGCAAATCCTCGGCCGAGTTCTCCTCCGGGTTCTGCTTGCTGAGCACCTCATGCACCCTATCCAGCGGCAGCGCGCCCAGCTCATCAATCGGCATGCCCGCATAGGTCACCTTCAGCGCGGCCGGGTTGAGGCGGCGGCCGCCACAAGTCTCGCACTCGCGGGATTCCATATAGGACAGGGTGCGCTTGCGCAGCGTATCCGATTGGGTCTCCGCCAGCGTCTTATTGAGGTAGCTGGCCACCGAGCGCCACGTGCCCTCATAATTGCGCTGAATCTGATCCTTGCCACGCAGGGGCTTGACCGTGACAACGGGGCGCTCTTCCGTAAAGAGGATCCAGTCGCGGTCCTCTTGCGGCAGGTCCTGCCACGGCGAATCCAGGTCATAACCCAAGTTCATCAAGATGTCGTGGAAGTTCTTGCCGGCCCAGGCACCGGGCCACGCCTGGATGGCGCCTTCCTCGATGGAGAGGGTGGGATCTGGGACCATGGACTCCTCGGTGGGCTCATGCACCACGCCCGTGCCATGGCACTGCGGGCACATGCCCTCCGGGGTATTCGGAGAGAAAGAATCCGAGTACAGGCCCTCCGGGTTATCCCCGGCGCGCGAATAAAGCAGGCGCACGCTATTCGAAAGCGCGGAGACCGTGCCGACCGTGGAGCGCGCACCACCGCCGGAGGTCGATTGCTGCAGCGCGACCGTCGGCGGTAGGCCCTCTACCTGGCTGACCTGCGGGTCGACGGCCGAGCTAATGAGGCGGCGGGCGAAGGGCGCTACCGATTCGAGGTAGCGGCGTTGACCTTCGCCGTGAATCGTGCCGAAAGCCAGCGAAGACTTGCCCGAACCAGACACACCCGTGACCGCAACGAGCTTGCCGCGGGGCATATCGACGTCGACGTTGCGCAGATTGTGCAGGTGGGCATCGCGGACCTTGATAGTAGACATGTCCTCTAGCGTACGCACAGGCGGCGGGTTGGGCAGTTTGAAGTCTGACAGCAGTCTCCTTAAGCGGTTCGCGGTTCTCTTTTCCCGGTTCACCGGTTTTCAACGATTTCGTCCATACATATGGCGAAAATCGTCGACGATTTAGGTGTTTTAGATGGACGAAATCGTTGAAGCTAAGAAGGTGGAACCTTTCCGGGAGATTTCCAGTCCAATGAGTCATGTGGACGAGAAATGAATTACTAGATTTAGGCCTTACTGACTATCAAATCCGCAGCAGGATTAGTGAGGGAACGCTGTTACGCTTGCGGCGCAATTGTTACGTCGCGGTGGAGGCGAGTACTAGGGACAAGGTTGCCGCAATAGCGCAGCTTTATCCGGATGCGGTATTTACAGGGACGGCGACGCTAGCGGCGTACGGCTTTTGTGAGGTGCAGCTGCCGGCAACAATTCGGGTGGATAACAATTGCCGGACACATGCGAATGAGCTGGTGCGAACGGTGAGGTCGCGGCCGGTACCAGCAAATCGGGTGAAAGGCGTGCGGATGGCGTTGCCGGCGCAAGCGGTGGCAGATGCCCTAAGCTTTGAGCGCTGCGGCGAGTGGCTGCTCAAAGAGGCACTGGCGCAAGCGTATCGCGGGCTCAACGGGAGGGGACGGTTCGCGGCCGATTTAGAGCTGGTGACCAGCAAGAAACGGGACGCGGTGCGCGAGTTAGCAGAAAGGGCGCCGGTGGGGACGGCGTCTAAGTGGGAGCAGCGGATGTTTCGCGAGATGCGGCGGGTAGGTCTCAAGCCGGTGCCGAATTTCCGGCTGGGACCGTACACCTGGGATTTAGGCTTCGAAGCGGGAACGACCGTGGTGGACTTGGACTCGCTTTACTATCACACGCCGGAGAATAATCACCGGGAATTCCTCATCGGGACATGGAAGACCAATCATGCGGTGCAACACGGGTGGGCGCCACTGAAGTTTACGGATGAATGCACCGACTACCACCTCAAGCTGGTGGTGGAGACGGTGCAGGAAACGGTGGCGCATCGGCGCAGTGTGCGCGGGCTAAAGAACAAGCCGCAGAAGGTGCGCCGCGCAATGGCAACTCCGGCGTGGAGGTTTCACCAGAGCTTGCTCTAGGCCCTAGTCAGCAAGGTGCGGCCAGCAAGCACGAACGCGGTCGAACCACCAATCGCGGCGGTCGGCGGGGGCGGCGAGTGCAGCGAGGCGGTCTGGGTCGGGGGCGAGGATATCGGCGGGAAGGTGGCCATCGACAAGCGGGCGCGGGGCGGTGACATCCTCTTCGAAAAGGGAGCCGGTGGCAAGACCGGCGGCGGCCGGGGTGACGTCGATGTCCTCGTCGTCGTAGATGCGCGGAAGCGCGGCGACGGCTGCAAGGCCCATATTGATGCCAATGGAGGTATCGAGCGCGGAGGCCACTGTGATATCCATATGGCGCTGGCGCAGGTGTTGGGCCACCTCGAGGACGCGGCGCACGCCGCCGAGCGGGGCGGGCTTGACCACGGCAACATCTGCGGCCTGCAACTCGGCGACGCGGTACGGGTCGGCGACCTTGCGAATGGATTCATCGGCGGCGACGCGCACAAAGAGGCCGGCGCGCATAAGGCGGCCGCGCACCTGGGCGAGTTCCTCGGTGGTGGCGCAGGGCTGTTCCATATAATCCAGCGGCATCATCATCTGCGCGGCCTCGACCGCCTCATCGACGGTCCAGCCGCCGTTGGCGTCCACGCGCAGGATAGGGATATCGCCGCGTTGGGTGACGGCGTCGCGGACGGCGCGGACGCGAGCGGCGTCGTCGGCAAGCGTGTGCCCCTTCTCCGCTACCTTGATTTTGAAGGTGCGGCAGCCGGGGTAGCGCTCCACCACGGCCGGGACCTCGCTGGCGGGTACGGCTGGGATGGTGGCGTTGACCTCGATGGAATCGCGCACCGGCTCCGGGAAGCCCTCGTAGGCGGCCTCGAGCCCGGCGCGCAGCCACGCGGCGGACTCGGCCGGGCCGTATTCCAGGAAGGGCGCGAATTCGCCCCATCCGGCCGGGCCATCGATGAGCAGGGCCTCCCTAGTGGTAATGCCGCGGAAACGCACGGCGAGCGGGAGGGAGACTACGTGGGCGCGGTCGAGGACGTCATCGATATGCATGGCCTTCATGGTAGCGCCCGCTAGCCGTTGACCCCTCCCCCGCTCTGCGCTATTTTGGGAACCCATACCAATAGAGGAGGAATTATGCTGCTAGCTGAGGCATTGGCGGAGCGCGCCCAGGCGCAGGAGCGCCTCAATAGCCTGCACGAGCGGCTGCTCACCGTGGCCCGCGTGCAGGAGGGCGATACCCCGGATGAGGATCCGCAGGCACTACTGCGCGAGCTTGACGGCGTGGCCGGGCGCATCGATGAGCTGGTGCAGGCCATCAATGCGACGAATATCGCCACCGCCTTTGATGAGAAGAGGAACTTGATGGAAGCCCTCGCGCTTCGCGACGGCCTCTTGCGCAAGCGCCGCATCTACCACGACCTAGCGCAGCGGGCGGGCACGCGCTCGGATCGTTATTCCCGCACCGAGATCAAGTTTGTCTCCACCATCCCGGTGGCGGAGCTGCGCAAGCGCGTCGATGATTTGTCTAAGCAGTACCGCGAGCTGGATACCCGCATCCAGCAGCTGAACTGGAATACCGAACTGAAAAACGGATAGTCATATCGCGCGCTGCTTAAAGCGCGCGATGGTAGCCCACACACCTGCAGCGAGCAGGCCCCCACCCTGGAGGGGAAAATCCTGGGACACAGGCCCCCTTTAGCGCTTTAAGGGGCGGGGAGTTCGAGTCTCCCCATGGCATGGAGTACCGCGCTGGTACGGCGTACACGGGTATTATGCGGGGCAACAACCTCGCAGTATCGCGTATTGATTATTACCAGCCTGCTGGGCAGCGTGTGTGGGTGAGGGTTGGGAATGGGGACTATTCTTCTTTTGCCACTAAGCTGGCCGTCATGAGCGAGCAGAAAAAATACAGCACCGATAATCCGTTCCGGCCGGAATTGTGGCATGCCGTAGAAGGTTTTGAGGACCTGACGGATATCACCTACCACCGGCTCAACGGCGAGGGCCGCAAGAACGGCATCGTGCGCATCGCCTTCGACCGCCCGGAGGTGCGCAATGCGTTTCGCCCGCATACCGTAGACGAGCTCTACCGCGCCCTCGACCACGCCCGCCGCACGCCGGATGTGGGCACGATTTTGCTCACCGGCAATGGCCCCTCCGAAAAGGACGGCGGCTGGGCGTTTTGTTCCGGCGGCGACCAGCGCATTCGCGGCCGCTCCGGATACCGATACGCCACCGAGCACGCCCACGATGATGCCACCGCGGATGAATCCACTGTGGACACCGCCCGCGAGAAGGTGGAGGGCGGCCGCCTGCATATCCTCGAGGTGCAACGCCTTATCCGCACCATGCCCAAGGTGGTCATCGCCGTGGTCAATGGTTGGGCGGCCGGCGGCGGACACTCGCTGCACGTGGTCTGCGATATGACGGTCGCCTCCCGCCAAGAAGCGCGCTTCAAGCAGACGGACGCGGACGTGGGATCCTTCGACGCCGGCTATGGCTCGGCGTACCTGGCCAAGATGGTGGGCCAGAAATTCGCCCGCGAAATCTTCTTCTTGGGCCGCACCTACGATGCCCAGCGGATGTATGAGATGGGCGCGGTCAATGAGGTTGTCGATCACGCCGACTTGGAAGACGCCGCAATCCAGATGGGCCGCGAAATCAACGGCAAGTCCCCAACAGCCCAGCGCATGCTGAAGTTCGCTTTCAACCTGACCGATGACGGCCTCATGGGCCAGCAGGTCTTCGCCGGCGAGGCGACCCGCCTGGCGTACATGACCGACGAGGCCGTCGAGGGCAAAGAAGCATTCCTCGAAAAGCGCGACCCGCAGTGGGAGCAGTTCCCGTATTACTACTAGCCAGGAGTTAGCACGATGTGGATTTTCGCCATCGGCTTGGCCACACTTGCACTGGCGGGCGTCATCGTCTCGCGAGTGTGGATGCTCAAGCGTATCAAGGATGCGCAGGACAGCGGGGAGCGTCCCTTCGATCAGGAGGACACCCCGCGCAATCCATACATGTAGCGGAGTAAATGGCGTGGGACGCCCTCGGACCGGAGTGAGACATCTCAAGCAATTGTGGACATGCCCATAGTTAATACTTAAAGTGTCGAACATGAAACTCTGCAACTCATTCGTCATGCTCGCAGCACGCGTCGCCCTGGGCGTAATTCTCATCGCCCAGGGCTGGCAAAAGTTCTCCGAATGGACCGTCGCCGTCGCGGGCCTGATGCTCGCCGCCGGCCCCGGCATACGCTCCCTGGATCAGCTCCCCTTCAGCAAAAAGGCAAAAGTAGCCAAATAAGGCCACCGCTTCCTAGCCTCTCACTTCACTCATTGAAGTGAGAGGCATTTTTAAATTTTGGCAGCTTAAGGAAGAGATAGGACCACCTAAGTTCATTACGTTGAACAATCTAGTTCAAGGGTGCTAGTGTTTGTTGAGTTCACTTCTCCTAATGCAAAGGAAGTTCATTATGAGCTCAAATCACAGCACCCCACGCCGGCCCCTACAGCGCATTCTCGCAGGCACCTGCGCCCTCGCACTCGGCGCCAGCCTCGCCGCTTGCAGCGCCTCGAAGGAATCCATCGACGCTGCAAAGCCGAAGGACGGCGACACCGTCAAGGCCGTGGCCACGACTACCCAGATCTGCGACTACCTCACCCAGGTAGCCGCCGGCGGCCTCAAGCTCCACAAGGTCGACTCCCAGGGTGCGGAGACCAACTCCGGCGAGGGCCCAGTGACCCTCGACCTCACCTGTTTGCTCGCCCCCAACGCCAGCGCCCACGAGCACGAGATGACCCCACAGCAGATGCAGGCGCTCTCCCAGGCCGACTACATGTTCGTCAACGGAGTCGACCTCGAGCACTTCCTCGACCAAGCCGTGGACTCCTCCGGCTTCCACGGCGTCATGGCCGTGACCTCGGGCGTCAAGAGCGAAGGTATGGGCGATGGCAACGGCAAGTACACCATCGACGAGGGCATCGAGCACGTGAGCCCGCGCCCGTGGCCTTTCCCGGGGGAGGACGGCGAGGCCCCAGAATTCAAGTACGACCCGCACGTGTGGACCTCCCCGAAGCAGGCCAAGATTCAGGTCGACAACATCGTCAACACGTTGTCCCAGGCCTCCCCGCAGGCCAAGGACGCCTTCACCGCCGCCGGCAAGAAGTACACCGACCAGTTGGAGGACCTCGACAAGTGGGCCAGCGATTCCATGTCCGCAGTTCCTGAGCAAGACCGCGTGCTCTTCTCTTCCCACGACGCCTTCGGCTACTTCTCAAACGCATACGGCGTGAAGTTCATCGGCTCCGCACTGTCTGACTTCAACAACCAGCAGGACGCCACCTCGCGCCACATCGACGAGCAGGCAAAGCAGATCCGCGAGTCCGGTGCCAAGGCCATCTTTGCGGAGAATTCCAACAGCTCGAAGTCCATCGAGGCCATCGCCCGCGCCGCAGGCGTCAAGGCGGTTACATCCGACGACGCTTTGTACGGCGACTCGCTAGGTGTGCCAGGCAGTGAGGGCGAGACCTACATCGGATCCATCGTCCACAACATCAACACCCTGGTCAGCGCCTGGGACTCCGAACAGCAACCGTTGCCGGAATCGCTGCAGGCATTCGACGTCGCCAAGCGCAAGTAGCTCTATATGTCTTCCCCATTAATCACTCTGCGCAATGCCACCTGCGGCTATGGCGCCCGGGATATCCTCACCGACGTTGATCTTGAGATCCGCGCGAGCGAGGCCGTGGCGCTCCTGGGGGCCAACGGCGCGGGCAAGTCTACGCTGCTCAAGGCAATCACTGGCCTGGCTGCCTTGCGCGGCATGGCCACCATCGACGCCTCGCTCGGCTACGTCCCGCAGTACCAAGACTCCGACCTGAGTTTTCCCGTCACGGCTTACAAGGTCGTGGAAATGGGCCTTTTGCCATCAGTGAGCTGGTGGCATAGGTGCACGAGCATGCGTAGCTATCGCGGCCATGTACTCAATGCCCTGCGACAAGTGGGGATGGAGCACCTCGCCGAGACGCGGTTTGGCCAGCTCTCGGGAGGGCAGCGCCAGCGCGTGCTCATCGCGCGCGCGTTGGTTTCGGCCCCGGAGCTGGTGCTTCTCGACGAACCCTTCAACGGGCTTGATCAAGAAAGCCGCCGAATCCTGATTCAGATCATTGCGGATCTCAAGGAAGCAGGAATCGCCCTGCTCGTCTCCACTCACGACCCCATCTTGGCGCAGCACACCTGCGACTGGGCGGCGTTTGTGCTCGACGGCAAGGTCCACACCATGGGAACCGAGGAAGCAGTGGAAACCTATATGGAGCAAGGTGCGCGACTGTAATGGAGCAGATTCTCTTCGCCCCGTACCTGCGCAATGCCTTCCTCTTCCTGCTGTGCCTATCGATTGTGGGGGCTGTCATTAGCGTCCTCGTTAATCTCCGCCGCATGGAATTTACGGTGGAAGCCCTCGTGCACTCGGTTTTTCCAGGCATCGTGGTAGGGCTCATCGTGGGCGGCATCCCGGGCATCGTGCCGGGTGCGGCCGCGGTGGCCACGGTGACGGTGCTGGTGCTGGCTTCTCTGGGTTCTGGGCGGCGCCAGTCAGCGCGGAAGCTGGATATAGAAGCCGGAACGGCCGTGGTGCTGACCTTCATGTACGGCATCGGCGTGGTCATCAGTTTGGCCTATGGCGACAAGTCCGGGCAGCTGGAGGCGCTCATGTTTGGCCGGCTTCTCGACGTCACGCAGTCCAGGCTGGCAACCTCCGTCACGCTCTGCGTGATTGCGGCACTGCTCATCCTGACAACCTGGCGCATGCAGATTCTCGTCGCTTTCGATACAGCAGCGGCCCGCGCCATGGGCGTCAACGTGGCGGCTTATGAGCTCATTGCGAATGTCGCGGTTGGCCTAATCGTGGTGGCGGCTAGCTCGGCAGTGGGTGTGTTGCTGGTTATCGGTTTTATTGTCATTCCAGGCCTCTCGGCGCGCTTGATCGCAGGATCCCCGCGCAGCATGTGCTTCTGGGCTGCGGGCTTGTCCACGCTGGCAGTGGTGGTGGGATTTGCCATCATGCTGTCCCAAACCGCGCACCAGATTTCGCCGCAGGCAATCGTCAGCTTGATGCTGGTTGTCACCGTGCCGCTAGCGGGCTTGAAGGGGGTATTTAGCTAATGGGACTGTCTCATCTTGATCCAGAGATCCTGCGGATGCCCCTCCTTGAGGCCATTGCTGTGGGATGTTTATCTGGCTTGGTTGGAACCTTGATGGTCATGGGCAAGCGCGTCTTTTTCGCCGAGAGCCTGTCGCACGGAATCTTCCCCGGCGCGGTGCTCGGCGTAGTGGTGGCCAACCTTCTGAGCTTGGATCTCTCCACGGGTTTGATGGTGGGCGCGGCACTGTTCTGCCTACCTTTGGCCTGGCTTATGCGGTGGTTGAGTACCGTCGAGGGCATTTCTTCGACCGCTGCCGCCGGCGTGACGCTCACCCTGGGATTTTCCCTGGGCATCTTGTTGCTGCGCTGGTTCCAACCGCTACCTATCCACGTGGATAGCTTTCTCGTGGGCTCGCTGACCACTGTCAATGCGCAGGATGTCTGGTTTGTCAGCGCCCTGGTGGTGGTCAGCCTTGGCGTGCTGGTAGCATTTCGCCGGACGTTGGTCTCCTTCTACTTCGACCAGACGTCCTTCCGCGCACAAGGTGGAAATCCCGGCTGCTATGACTTGCTTACCCTCACGCTTATCAGCGTGACCATGGTGGTGGTGATTCCCGCGGTGGGCACTATCTTGTCCCTGGCGCTGCTGGTAGCCCCGGCGGCGGCGTTGCAGCCGTGGATCAAGCGCCCGACCCAGCTCATGCTCGGTGCCGGTATCGCGGGCATTGCGCTGGCATGCGGCGGGCTCTGGCTGGCGGCCGCACTCAGTTTGTCGGCGGGCGGCTGCATCGCGGTGCTGGCGGGTGTGTTCTATTTGCTCAGCATGGGGCTGCGGGCCTTGCTCTAAACGCCCGGCGCGCCGCCTCCCGGGACGAGCGATATGCCCGGGTAACCTGATTATTCGTGACTCATATCCTCGCCCCACTCCCAGTCGATCCCCGCAATCCCGCAGGAATTTTGGATGACCTCGAGAAGGCCATCGCTGGGCAGACCACGCTCTTACCCCTTCCCGCAGCGGACCGCACGCGGACGGAATTGCTGCGCAACCACATGCGCGCGGGCGAATCGATTGCTGAGGACATTGCTTTGGTGGTGTCCACCTCGGGTTCCACGGGCACACCGAAGGGTGCGCAGCTAAGCCCGCTTAACCTGGTGGCGAGTGCGGATGCCACCCATTCTTTCCTGGGTGGCCCCGGCCAATGGCTACTGGCCATGCCCGCCCACCATATCGCGGGCATCCAGGTGCTCGTGCGTTCGTTGGTGGCGGGTGTGGAGCCACTGTGCCTCGACCTGTCCCAAGGCTTTAACATCACCGAGTTCGCCCGCGCAGCAGAAGAACTCGCCCACACCGAGGACCGCATGTACACCGCGCTCACACCGATGCAGCTGCACAAGGCACTCGATTCGCTGGACGGCATCCAAGCACTGCGCCGTTTCAACTCCATCCTGGTAGGTGGAGCAGCGCCACATCCCCAGCTATTGGAATCTGCGCGCAAGCTCGACATCACCGTGGTAACCACCTATGGCTCCTCGGAGACTGCGGGCGGTTGCGTCTACAACGGCACTCCCCTGCCCGGCACCGAGGTGCGCATCGGGGAAGATAACCGCATTTTCCTGGGCGGGCCGACCATTGCGCAGGGCTACCGCAATGTGGAATCGCGCGACTTCGTCGGTGGCTGGTTCGCAACTTCCGACGCCGGGGAGCTCGACGCCCACGGTCAACTCACCGTCACTGGACGTCTGGACAGCATCATCAACTCGGGCGGGTTGAAGTTGCACCCAGAACAACTGGAACAGCTCTTGTTGCAGGTACCGGGCGTCGACAGTGTATGCGTGGTGGGCATCCCTGATCCACGTCTTGGCCAGATGATCGCCGCAGCTTACACCGGCTGGGCCTCGCGCACCGACATCCTCGAAGCGCTCGATGACCTGCCTCGGTGGCAGATTCCGCGCGAGATTATCCGCATTGCTGAGATGCCGCTGACCGGCCCCGGCAAGGTGGACCGTCGTGGTGTCGCAGGGCTCTTTAAGAACTGATTAGACTTCGTTAGCGCGCACCGTCACGTCGGCGGCCGCGACTTCCGCAAGAGAGAACTCCTCGTCCCCTGCGTGCAGGTTGAGCAGGCCCGCAACGCGGGAATCGACTACGACCTCGACGCCCAGGCCGACGCCATGGCTGTCGAGGTAGCGCAACAGCTCGGTGTCTCCGTCGCATACCCGCTCGATGGTGACAGGGGTGTGAAGGGGGACGTCGTCAAGCGTGAGCGTGCCAAGGTCCTCGATGCTGCCCTGCGCGTCGGGGATGGGATCGCCGTGGGGATCGCGCTGAGGATGGCCCAGGTGCTGATCGAGTCGATCGATGAAGCGATCGGAGCATGCATGCTCGAGGAGATCGGCATCCTCGTGAACCTCGTCCCAGGTGTACCCCAGCTCTTTGACCAAGAAGGTCTCGAGGAGACGATGGCGGCGGACCATGCCCATGGACAGTGCCTGGCCCTCTGGGGTCAGCGAAACGCCAGCGTAGCGCTCATGTTCCACCAGCCCTTGGGCAACGAGACGCTTTACGGCTTCCGACGCCGTGGGCACCTTTTGGTTCAATCGCCCCGCCAGCTCCTTGAGCGCGATGGGCGCGCCGCCGGAGTGCTCGGAGAGGTCCCACAGGACTTTGAGGTAGTCCTGGGTACGTTCAGGGAGATCGCTTAAATGCATGACATTCATCGTAGTAAAGGCCTTGCCCCGCGAGCGATTCACATGATAACTTTAAGAAAGTTCAACGCATTGAACTTTTGTCACGGGTGTGGCCCACAGCCGTCCTTTCTTGGGTCCGTACGACGCGCTTCCGCCATACCCGTGGCTTTTATATATCCGCCGTGTGCGTCCCTTGTGCACAGCATGCCCGCGGTGGCGTGGCACAATAACTGACATGTCACTTTCTGCCTATCCCGCAACTGCCAAAGACTGGCTCCAAGGCGCACGCCCGCACACGTGGGCTAATGCCTTCGCCCCAGTCATCGCTGGTACTGGTGCCGCAGCGGCTGCCGACGGCGCGCACTTCGGCCGCGCGCTCCTCGCCCTCATCGTGGCGTGGGCACTTATCATCGGCGTGAACTATGCCAATGACTATTCCGATGGCATCCGCGGCACCGACGATGACCGCACCGGTCCGCAGCGCCTGACCGGCGGTGGCCTGGCCCGCCCGCAGCAGGTGAAACTCGCGGCCTTCGCCGCCTTCGCCGTGGCTGGGCTCGCCGGCATTGCGCTGTCCTTTGCAGCGCACGCGTGGTGGCTCATCCTAGTGGGCGCGCTATGCATCGCGGGCGCGTGGTTTTATACCGGCGGCAAGAACCCGTATGGATATCGCGGGCTCGGCGAGGTTGCTGTCTTTATCTTTTTCGGATTGGTCGCCGTGCTCGGTACCGAATTTACCCAGGCCGGACGCCTGTCGTGGTCGGGCCTCGCGCTGGCCGTCGGCATCGGGGCGATGAGCTCCGGCGTCAACTTGGTCAACAATATCCGCGATATTCCTTCCGACGCACAGACTGGCAAGATTACCCTCGCCGTCCGGCTTGGCAACGAGAAGGCGCGCCTGCTCTTTACGGTGCTGCTCCTGCTGCCATTCCTGCTGACCATTGGCATCGCCTTCGGCAGCTGGCTCGCGCTCGCTGGCTTGGTCTACTTCCCCCTTGCGCTGCGCGCCATCCGCACCGTCAACCGCGGCACCCAAGGCCCAGAGCTCATCCCGGTGCTCGGCCTGACCGGCCGCGCGATGCTGCTGTGGGCCGTTATCGAGGCCGCCGCGCTCATCCTCGTCTAGTCCTGCGCGGCGCGGCCTTCCAGCTCCGCTTGGACCCAGCGCTTGTGGGCCTTGCGCTGGGCGGAGTACTCGGCCAGCGTTTGGGTGGCCTCGATGCGCCACTGTTTAAAGATGAGCATCGATAACGGCAGCGCCACAAAGAGCGCCAGCAGCGCTGCGATAAGCACCGGGATGGGAAAACCGATGGCGATGGCCAAAAGCTCAATCACCACGGTCAATGCGATAAAAAGCACTACGCGGGCGAGCCCGTACTTCCACAGCGCCGCGCGCGAACGGCGGCGCAGTTCTGGGTCCGGCTTGGGTGGCTCAGGGTTATGCGTCATGGAGGTTGATTGTACGCGGTGCAGGTAGAATCGCACGCATGGGCCGAATCATCCTGCTACTCCTCTTTGTCCTCGCCGCCTACCTAGTCTGGAAGGCCTTCGGGCCCTCGACATGGAAAAAGCGCGAAGTGGAACAACCCCGCGCTATCAAAGGCCCCGACGATGACGAGGAATTCCTCTGGAACTTAGAAAAGGAGCGCTTCAAGCAACGCCGCGCACAGGAGGCAGAAGAAGAAAAACGCCGCCAGCGCCGCAATCGCGGCACCGACGGCGACAAGGACTAGGAATCCTTCGGCACGAAGCGCATCTCCAAGCCGAGGGCCTCGGCCACAGCCGTGATCTTTTCCCACCGCACGCCCGCTCCACCGTGCTCGATGGTGTGGAGGGTGGAGCGGGAGATACCGGCGGCGTCGGCAAGCTGCTGCTGCAAGATGCCCAACTCGCGGCGGCGCTCGGCAAATTGTGCGCCCAGCCCCAAAATCACCGCATTATCGCCGGCCGGCTTGCCCGGCTTATGGCGCGGGCTCGTATGCTCCGCCATCTAGTTCAGCCCCGCATAGGAATGCAGGCCGGAGACCACCATGTTAATGAAGAAGAGGTTGAAGACCATCAGCGCCATCGCCATGACGTTGATCCACGGCGCCGCCTTGCGGAAGGCCGGCGTCGCACGCGCATGCAGGTAGGCGGCATACAGGATCCAGGTGGCAAAGGAGACAGTCTCCTTCGGGTCCCAGCCCCAGAAGCGGCCCCAGGCGGACTCGGCCCAGATGGCACCCAAGATGATGCCCAGACCCAAGGTCGGCAGGGTGATAACAGCCAGGCGGTAGGCCAGCTGGTCAATCTTTGCGGCCGAAGGCAGCGGGCGGGCCACCGCACCGAGGAGGCCATGCTCGGCATGCTTCGGTTGCGCCATACGCAAAAGAGTCAGCAGCGAGACAATGCCAGAGATAATACCGATGGACGCGCCCAAGGAAACCACGGTGACGTGGATGGGTAGCCAGTGCGACTGCAGCGCCGGCACCACCGGGGCAGACTCAGCATAGAGCTTGGTGGAACCATAAAACATCAGCGCGAGGGTCGGGGTGAGCAGCCACGGCCACACGGTGCGCCATTCCTTGCGCTGCATAGCAATATTGCCCACCAGCAGCACACCGAAGCTCACCATCAGCACGTACTCGTATAGGTTGCCAAACGGAAAGCGGCCGGTCGCCAGGCCACGCAGCACAATCGCCGCGGCGTGCAGGGCAATGCCCACCCACATCAGCGCGCTGGTCATGCCGCCGAGCTTATCGGCCTTGCGCTCCTTTTCCTGCAGCTCATCGGCCGTGATTCCGGAAGAGGACTGGGCAACCTCGCCGGCATAGCTGTGCTTGTCGACGCCCCCAGCGCCCGCCCCCACCAAGACCTTCGCGGCCTCGGACTTCACGGCGCGGCGGCCCTCGATGATGCCCTGCATGCGGCCGTAGTAAAACAGCGACAAAAAGAGCGCGACGCAGTACACCACAAAGGCGGTCTGCACCGCGATATCCGAGAAATTAGACAGATTCTGATCGATCTGCATGAATGCTCCTAGCCTTCACACGTGCGGGGTAAGTGCTGATTACCTTACTCAGCGAAACGACCCAATCCAACTTTTGTTGGATCGGGCCGGGGCGCTAGTCATCGGTATAAAGTTCGTCTTCTTCGACCTCGTCTGGGTCGGGCAGTTCGAGCAGCGCGCGGTGCAGCTCGTGGAACTCCTCGGACCAGCCGGCGCGGTCGGTGCGGGCGAGGCCGCCCATCTCCACGTCGGTGCCGCCGGCCGCGTTTGGCCGCAGGCGGATGTAGACGCGGCGGCGCTTAATTATCAGCGATCCCACCAAGGAAATGAGCATCACCAGCGCGGAGGCCAGCACCCACTTCTGGAAAGGATCATAAGAGACCTGGTAGTTGGCAAACTCGCTGGCGCCGTCGAAGGTGATCTTCGTGCCATCGTCCAGGGTGACGTCCTCGCCCTGGTTGAGGTTCACGCGGTCAATCTTTTGTAGCTGGCCGGACTGCACCAGGTTCGGGTCCAGCGAGAAGAAGGACTGCGGGGTGCCGGTGTCCAGGCCGGCATCTCCGCGGTAGATATCGATGGCCATCGCCGGATCCTGCAGCCCGGGATATGCGGACTGCAGCAGCTTGCCGTTCTCGCCGGCCCATTCGGCCGTGGGCGCGAAGAGGCCCTGGATGGCGATCTGGTTCTGGCGGCGGTCATAGAGATCCGGGTGCATGCCTGCCGGTGGGTCGAAGCGCATCGCGCCGGAGGACAAAAAGAAGGTCGTGTCATTCGGCTGGAACTGAATGGTCTGGGTGCGCTTTTCGCCATTGGGCCATTCCACCGTGACCGTCGGCGCATAGCCGTGGCCCTGCAAGTAGACGCGGTTGTGCGCCAAGCGCAGTGGGTGGTTGACCTTAAGCTCATAGTCCTTCCACTCGGAGTCATCCTTGTAGATGTCCTCGCCCTCCGCGTAGGAGACGTTGGAAGTAAACATCTCCGCCTGGCCGTTGGGCAGGTATTCCGCCGCGAAGTCATGGGCGACGAAGCAGAAGGGGTGAAGACCGGTGCCGTCGAAAAGCGGGCCGGCGCGGAAGGAGTCAAAGTTGGACGTGGAGGTATTGCAGAACTCCGTGGACTGGTCCAAGGTCTGGCCGCCGCCCTGCGAACCCGACTCGGTAACCACGATGACCTGGCCCTCGTAGTTGACCAAGCGGCCAGCGGCAACGGTCACCAAGATGGCCACCAGTGCCACGTGGAAGATCAGGTTGGCCAGCTCGCGGCCGTAGCCGCGCTCCGCGGAGAAAGCATGCACACCGGCGCGGTCTTCTTCGGGGGAGTACTCGGCCACGCGCCACTTCTTCAGGCGCTTTTTGATTTCTGCGGATAGCTCTTCCTCGCTCTTATCCGAATGCCCCTCGGCCGCCAGCGGCAGCTTGTGGAGGTACTTCGGCGCGCGCGTGGGCGGGGTCTTCCACGCCTTATAGTGATTCCAGGAACGCGGCAGGATGCAGCCAACCAGGGAAATGGCCAAGAGGATGAAGATGGCCTGGAACCAGACGGAAGAAAAGACGTCGAAAAGCTGCAGCTTGTCGTAGATCTTCGCCACATTGCCGTTGGACTCGATGAAGTCCTGCACGTTCTGCTCGTTGAGGTCGCGCTGCGGCAGCAAGGAACCGGGAATCGCGGCCAGCGCCAGCAAGAAAAGCAGCGCCAGTGCCGTGCGCATGCTGGTCAGCCAATGCCAGGCTTTGCGGAAATATTTCACGTCTCTCCTAAATCAGGGTGGCGCCGTAGTCCACGGTCCACTGGCGGATGAAGTTAATAAACTCGCCCCACAGGCCGGTTACCAGGGCCAAGCCAACGAGGATCATGGCCACGCCGCCGATGACCTGGATAGTATGCGAGTGCTTGCGGGCCCACGAAATCGAGCGCATCGCCCGCGCGGAGCCCAGCGCCACCAGCAGGAACGGCAGGCCCAAGCCCAGGCAATAAAAAATGATAAGTAGCACGCCGCGCGCGGCCGTCATGCCTTCGGTGCCGGCCGATACGGAAATGATGGCGGCCAACGTTGGGCCCAAGCACGGCGTCCAGCCCAGCGCGAATATCCCGCCCAGCAGCGGCGCGCCCAGCCAGGTGGTCCAGCGCTTCGGTGCCATGCGGGTGTCTTTTTGCAGCACCGGGATCGCGCCGAGGAAAACCACACCCATCAGGATGGTCACGCCACCGCCGATGCGCATGAGCGTCTCCTCATTGAGCCGGAGCGCGGAAATCGCACCGAATACGGAGACCGTCGCCAGCAAGAAAACCACGGTAAATCCCAGGATGAACAAGGCGGCGGCCAGTACCACGGCCCATTGCCTGCGCTTGCCGACGCCCACCCCCAACTCACCGTCAAACGTAACCTCGCCGCCCACCACGCCGGCTAGGTAGGAAATATAGCCGGGCACCAGTGGGATCACGCACGGGCTGGCGAAGCTCACCAGACCCGCCACGGCGGCCGCGAACAGGCCCAGAATGAGTGGGCCGGAGGTCGCGGCCTCGGCAAAGGAGTTGCCGATGCTCGCTGCGTTGTCCATTTATTCCTTTTCTAATTTGTCCACTACGTCCATCACATCTTGAGCGGTGATGGACCGCAAAAAGACCGTAGCCGGGCGGTGCTGTTTATCCAAGACGATGGTGGTCGGAACCACGGAGGTGGGTACGCCGCCCAGGGCCGCCGCGGTCTTAAATGGTGGATCATATATGGAGGGGTAGGTCAGGCCATTATCCTTGAGAAAGTCATTGGACACCTGCGGGTTATAGTCGCGCACGTTGATGCCCAGCACGGTGCCAATCTTCCGCTTCTGTAGCTCGGAGTGGATCTCTTGCAGGTCATCGGCCTCGGCGCGGCACGGAGCGCACCACTGGCCCCAGGAGTTGAGCACGACGATTTCGCCGTCATAGTCCTCCAGGGAGATGGTCTTATCCCTATCGCGCACATCCTCGCCGGAGAACGTGCGCAGCGGCTTGCGCTCAGATTCCTCGTAATTGATGACCTTTTCGCCGCCGGGCGTGATGAACTCGAAGTTGCCGCCGGTAGCAACCGCGTTTTGCGCTTTATCGGCGTCTTGCGAGCAACCGGCAAGCGGCAGCGCGATGGCTGCCGCCGCCAGCACTGCGCCGACTGTGCGTCTGCGTTGTAGTGACATTAAATCTCCTGGGCCGGCGAGGAATAGAAGATGTCGGTGACCTGGTTATCCTCAAAAAGCAGGGAGGTGACCGAGGCCAAGTCGCATTCGCGATTCCACGGCGCGTGCGGCAGGCGCTGGCCCAGCACGGTGCGCTGCACCATCACGATGGGCAGCTGGTGGCTGACCAAGATCGCCTCGTGGCCGGCCGCGGCGGTGCGGGCGCGCTCGATGGAGCCCAGCATGCGCTCGGCAATCTGCTCATAGGGCTCGCCCCACGAGGGCTCTAGCGGGTTGACCAGCAGCGGCCAGCGGCGCGGGTTCCACAGCGCGGAACGCGGGCCCTTGGTGCGCAGGCCCTCGAAGCGGTTGCCGGACTCGATAAGCGTCTTATCGACGTCCACGTCCAGCCCCGTTGCCTTAGCAATCGGCCGCGCGGTCTCTTGGGCGCGCTGCAGCGGCGAGGCCGCCAGGTAGGTCACGTCATGGTCGCGAAAGGTTTCCGCGGTGCGCGCCGCCATGGAATGCCCGCGCGAGGACAGGTGATAGCCCGGGATGCGACCGTAGAGGATCTTCTCCGGGTTGTGGACCTCGCCGTGGCGCACGAGGTGAACGATAGTGCGTGTCATGTCTCTCCTTAGTGTGCGGGACGCGCGGCGGCCGCAGCTTGGGCGGCGGGCTTGAGGGCGGCTTCGATGAGTTCGAAGTCGGCGTCGGTAAGTGCATCCGAGACAAACCAGGTCTCGAATGGGCTCGGCGCGACGTAGATGCCGTTATCCAGCAGGGCGTGGAAGAACGGGGTGAAGCGGAAGGTCTCGGCCGCCTGCATATCGGCGAAGTTGCGGCCCTCGCCCTCGGCAAAGCGGATGGAGAACATCGAAGACGCCCGCTGGATGTGGTGCGCTACTCCCTCGGCTGATAGCGCGGAAGAAATCATGCCGGTCAGGCGGTCCGCGTTGGCCTGCAAGCGCTCGTAGAGCGATTCATCGGCCAGCTCCAAAGACTTCAGGCCGGAGGCCATGGCAACCGGGTTTCCGGATAGCGTGCCAGCCTGGTAGACCGGCCCTTCCGGCGCAAGGTAGTCCATAACTTCGGCGCGGCCGCCGAAAGCAGCAGCCGGCAGGCCGCCGGAGACGACCTTGCCGAAGGTCACCAAGTCCGCCGCCACGCCGTCGACGCCATACCAACCCTTATAGGAGGTGCGGAAGCCGGTCATGACCTCGTCGAGGATGAGGAGGGCGCCGTCTTCATGGGCGACGTCGGCAAGCGCGGCATTGAAGCCCTCCTCCGGTGCCACGGTGCCCATGTTGCCGGCCGAGGCCTCCGCAATAATGCAAGCAATCTCGCCTGGGTGCTGCGCAAATGCCTCGCGCACGGCCTCGATATCGTTATAAGGCACAACGATGGTATCGGCCGCCGTCGCACCCGTCACGCCCGGGGAATCCGGCAGCGCAAAGGTCGCCACGCCGGAGCCGGCCGAGGCCAACAGCGCGTCCACATGGCCGTGGTAGCAACCCTCGAACTTCAAAACCTTGGCGCGACCAGTGTAGCCGCGGGCCAGGCGCACCGCAGACATGGTGGCCTCGGTGCCGGAGTTAACCATGCGCACCTTATCGGCCGCGGTGCGCGACACAATGGCCTCCGCCAGCAAAGCCTCACCCTCGGTGGGCGAGCCAAAGCTCAAGCCACCCGCCGCGGCCTGCTGCACGGCCTCCACAATCTCTGGGTGCGCATTGCCGTGGATCATCGGGCCATAGGAGCTGACCAGGTCGACGTACTCGTTGCCATCGACGTCCCACAGGCGCGAGCCCGCACCGCGCTCAATCACGCGAGCCTGGCCACCCACGGAGCCAAACGCGCGCACCGGCGAGTTCACCCCGCCCGGAATCACCTTGGAGGAACGCTCAAACCACTGTTGCGACTGGGAAGTATTAGGCATGTCTGACATTCTAGCGATTCGCGCGCTATACAAAAGTTGGAGTGCGCGATTCACAGTCAGCCGCTAAACTTCGGGGCGTTGCACGTTTCAATTCGGGGGGATTTTCAATGCAGCGCACTCTCATTTTCGCTATTCTGGCCGCTTTCTGCCTCGCCGGCTGCGCCAAACCCGAGCGGCCGCTGCCCACCTCGGTGGGTGCCACCCCGCTTGCCGACGCCCCCTCCTGGCAGCCCCCTCCCCGCCCGCTCGCCCCGCGCGACCTTCCTCGGGAGGACAAGCCGGCCGCTCCTTCGCCGCCGACCGCGGAGCCTGCGTCGTTGGACAAGGCACCTGCTCCCGCGTCCGGACCTGGTTCGCGTCCTGGCCTGGCTCCCGCGCCCCAGCAACGGCCCGCGCCCGCGCCCGCACCAGCGCCCGCCCCGCGTCCGCAACCAGCGGCGCCTGCCCCACGCCCACCTGCGCGGGATAAAAGCGGCCTGCCGAACCTCAATATTCCGCCGCACGAGGTGCGCGGACGCATCGAGGACGCGGTGCCTGATGTGCCGGCCGTGCCCGCCGTGCCTGCGCCCGCCCCGCCGGAGTTGCCGCTGCCGCCTGCGCCGCGGATCCCGGGCCTCTAGCTCACCGCTTTTAGCCCCACGATGCCGCCGATGATCATGGCGAGGAATAGCACCTTCCACGCCGTGGCAGCCTCGTGTCCGGCGGCGAAGGAATAAATAACCGCCACCGACGCGCCAACGCCCGCCCACACCGCATAGGCCGTGCCCACCGGGATGCTGCGCATCGCCCACGTCAGCCCGCCCATGGAAATCGCGCAAGCCACGAGGAAAATGAGCGAGGGCCACAGGCGAGTAAAACCTGCGGACTTATCCAGCGCCGCCGCCCACACGGCCTCGAATGCGCCGGAGAAAATCAAGATGAACCACGCCATAGCTGCTTCCTGGCCGTCTTGTCGCGGCGCCGGGTACGGCTCCCTCGTCCGGGACCCGCACGAAAGGCAGCGAGCCTGCACCCAATGATGGCACACTGGGAAAGCATGAGGATTGCATTTCTTGGAACTGGCCGCATGGGAACCGAACTAGCCCGCCGCCTGCTCAATGAGCAAGACGGCATCGAATTGACCGTATGGAACCGCACCGCCGAGCGCGCCCAGCCGTTGGTGGAGGAAGGCGCCGAGCTTGCCGCCTCGCCCACCGAGGCCGTAGCGAACGCCGAGGTCATTATTACCTCTCTCTTCGGGCCTGACGATGTCCGCGAGGTCGTCGTCGAGCCGCAGCTCATCCCCGCCGGCGTGACCTGGATCGATACCACCACCGTCTCGCCCAACGATGCCCGCGAATTCGCCGCCGCCGTGGAAACCTACGTCCATGCCCCGGTCGTCGGCACGCTCGGACCGGCCCGCGAGGGCAAGCTCGGCGTCTATGTGGGCACGCCTGACGACGCCCGCCGCGAGCAAGCCATGTCCCTCGCCGAGTCCTGGGCGGGCGAAGACAAGCTCATCGGAGTGGAGGCGGCGGCCACGGCGGCCATCGGAAAGCTGCTGGCGAACCTCGCGCTCGCCGTCACCGCCGAGGGCCTGCTCGAAGCCCTGCAACTCGGCGAGTCCGAGGGCCTGGACTCCGAGGTGGTGCTGCAGATGCTCGATATCACCGGTCTGTCATTCATCGCCAATATGAAGGCGCCGTTTATCACCGGCGAGCGCAATACCGACCCGGGCGATTTCACCGTCGACGCCCTAGCCAAGGACGCCAAGCTCATGGAGATGACCTCCACCAAGCCGCTGCCCGCCCTGACCGCCGCCATCGGCCGCTTCGAGGAAATGCAGGCCATGGGCCACGGGGATCAGGACTTCTCCTCCATCTTCGTCTTCCGCAATAAAGGCTAGTTATCCACAGGCCCACCGGGCGTGCGGGCCGAAATTCACCTTTTGGGCCCTAGTTATCCACAGGTTCGCGCGCTCGCCCTCGCGCGGGTTGCACGCCGTGGCTTAGGCTGCGGGGCATGACAGCTCTTCAGACTTATCTTGCGGCCCTGGCGCCTGGCATCGACATCGTTGCCGGGTGCGCCGGCATGTCTGAAGACCAGCTGCGCGCCGCCGGTGCGCCCAATAAGACGGCCCGCACTTTGCTCACGCTTGCCGACGCCCTCTTTGCCCCCACCTCCTTCACCCGCCAGCAACGCCAAGCGGTTACCGCCGCGCGCGACCGCGCCCACCCGCTGCCCACTCTGGAGGTTATCGAGCGCTACGCATCCCGCGCTAAGACCAAGCGCGATGCCTGGCGCCTGCGCGTGGAGCTGTGTCGCACTGCCGCCGATACCGATGAGATGGAAAAGCTGGCGCGCAAGAAGCTGCGCGAGCTCAATCCCCCAGCCCCGCCGCGCCCCGGTGTGCGCATCCGCCGCCGCAAGGACGCGCCGTGGACCCTCGCGATTACCGGGCCCTCTTCGCTCATCGCAGACTTGGAATCCAGCCTGGACGAGGACGCGCCTCTCGATTCCGTTGCGGAGCTCTTCTCCCCTTCCGGCGCCGCCCCAGCCACCCGTCCGACCATTACGACGAATGCAATTATCACGCTCGACGAACTCGACCGCATCATCGATGGCGACGGCGAGGAAATCACCATCCAGCTCACCAACGGTGCCCGCCTCACCGGCGCGGAACTCGTTTCGCGCACGCTGGCAGAGCGCGGGCTTATCACCCTCGTTCACCCCTTCGAGGGCGCGGTCAACCTCTACCGGACGGAACGCATGGCCAGTGAAAAGCAACGGCTCATGGCTGCTGCCGAAAATCCGGTATGCCCGTGGGTCGAATGCAACTATCCGGCGGATAAATGCCAGGTACACCACTTGCAGGCGTGGCGACACGGCGGCGATACCAATATGGCAAACCTCGCGACCTGTTGCCCGTACCACAACGGCGTCAACGACGATGACCCGAATGCCCCACCGGTGCGCGGGCGCCTCGTTCGACGCCGAGGCCGCGTGGTGTGGCAGCCGCCCTGGGCTCACACCGCGCCATCATCGCCCCAGTAGCCCCGCAACCGCCAGGCAGCAGGATGCCCTGCTGCCGCATTGGCATGCCCGCAGCTAGCGAGCCCCGCCGCTAGCGAGCGATGCGGGCCGCAGCAGCGCGGGCGTCCGCGATAACGTTTGGCACCCCAACCCCGCCGGCCCAAGCGCCGGCGGCATCGATGCCCGGCGTCGCCGCGAGGGCACCGCGCGCACCGGCCACGGTTTCCAGGTGGCCGGCATCAAAGCGCGGCAGGCCGCCGAACCAGCGCTGGGTGAAAATCTCGGCAACGCCCGCGGCGCGGCCGTCGAAGCCGGTAAGCCGCTGAAGGTCGTCGAGGGCGTAGTCGACGAGGTCATCTTCCTCGGCGCGGACGATGGCGTCGTCGCCAAAGCGGCCGAAGGAGGCGCGCACGAGAGCCCCGCCGCGCTCTGCCAAGTGCGGCCACTTGCGCGAGGACAGCGTGAATGCCTTGGCGTGAACGTCGTCTTGGTCGGTGGCGACGAGGATGCCAGAGTTCTGCGGCAATGCCTTGCCGGCCGGGTCCGTGTCAGACTCGAACTTCAGGCCCACGACTGCCGACGCCGCTAGCTTCACGCTCTTCAACCGCTCCGCCGCCCGCGGGGACACCTTGGGCAGCAGGCGCGCTGCGGTCGGGGCCGGAGTGGCCACCAGCACGCGGTCAAAGGGGACGGTATCGCCGGGTGCGCCGGCCAAGCGGAATTTCTCGCCCTCGCGAGTGATGCCCGAGATGAAGGTATCGAGGTAGATCTTGGCACGGGATTTATCGGCCAGCGCCTCGTAGAGTTCTGCGTAGCCGCCGCGGAAGGTCTGAAAGACGGGTCCGCCGCTGCTCGGCTTGGCCGCGCGGGCCTCTTCCAACGAGCGAACCGCGGCCGAGAGTGTGACTGGGCCGCGCTCGGAGAGCACGTCGAGCGTCTCGGCCAGCGCAGGCATGGTCGCGCGCACACCCAGGTCATCGGCCGAGCAGGAGTACACGCCACCGAGGAGGGCGGAGATGACGTGGTCAACGAGGTCGTCGCCAAACTGCTGGCGCACTAGGCGGCCGACGGAGACGTCGCTGCCGGCCGTCCACTCGAAAGGCTCCTCGTTATCGATGCGACGCGCAGTCTCGGCCGAGACCAAGTGTGCGACCGGCTCCGAGTGCGAAGGAATGCCCATCATCCCGCCGCGCGGCAGCGGCTTAAGCTCGCCGGAGTACACCAGCGAGTGCAGACCGGAGGGCTCAACCAGGCTGTCGCCGAGGCCGAGGGATTTGATGAACTCCACGGCGTCGTGGCGGCGGGCGAGGAAGGCCTCGGCGCCCATGTCGGTGGGGCCGTCATTAAACGGCACGGAATACAGCTTGCCGCCGATACGGCCGGCGGCCTCGAAAACCTCAACGTCGTGGTCGCGCAGCTCGTAAGCGGCCGTCAAGCCCGCCAGGCCGGCACCAATAATCGCAATACGCATTTAGCCCTCCTCGTGGATGATGGATACGGCGCGGGTGATGGCCTCCGCGTCGGTAGTTGGCAAGACCCCGTGGCCGAGGTTCCAGATATGGCCGTCAATATCGCCGCGCTCGCGGGCCCGGTCGACCTCGCCGCGGATGGTGCGCACGGCCTGGCGCACGGCGGCATCGCCGGCAAAAAGCATGGCCGGGTCGAGGTTGCCCTGCAGCACGCGGGCGCTTACGCGCTCGGCCGCGGCGTCCATGGGCACGCGATAATCGACGCCCATAACTTCCGACCCCGCCTCCGACATGGCCGGCAGCAGCTCGCCGGTGCCGACGCCGAAGTGAATGCGTGGAATCTCCACTCCGGCCAGGATTTCCCGGGAGTACGGAAGCACGAACTCGCGGTAGTCGCGCTCATTGAGGTAGCCGGCCCAGGAATCGAAAAGCTGCATGGCATCAATGCCGGCATCGACCTGCACCTGCAGGAAGCGGGTGATGGTCGGAACTAGGCGGCGCATGAGCATGTGCCAGGTCTCCGGTTCTGCATGCATGAGGGCCTTGGTGCGCTCGTGGTTCTTGGATGGCCCGCCCTCAATGAGGTAGCTGGCCAGCGTGAACGGCGCGCCAACAAAGCCAATGAGCGCTTGGGTTTCGCTAAGCTCGGCCAGGATGCGGGCGATACCTTCGTTAACTTCGGGGACGTCAGTCTCCAGCAGCGGCAGCTTGCCGACGTCCTCCCTACTCCTCACCGCTTTTTCCATCACCGGCCCACGCCCCGGCGCGATATCGACCTTGACGCCCGCGGCCTTAAGCGGGACGACGATATCGGAGAATAAAATGGCGGCGTCGACGTCGTGGCGGCGCACCGGCTGCAGTGTAATCTCGGCCAGCAGCTCCGGCATGAAGCAGGAATCGAGCATGCTAATCCCCTCGCGGGCGGCGCGGTACTCCGGCAGCGAGCGGCCGGCCTGGCGCATGAACCAGACTGGGGGGCGGGAGGGGGTGCGGCCGAGGGCGGCGTCGATAAGCGGGGCACGATGTGTTCGAGACATGCCCCAATTATGAATCAAAAGTTGGAGTGGGGGCTAATTAGCCACGCAAGCTGCGGTCCTTGATGAAGCGGTTGGACTGCGGCTGGAAAAGCAGCGCGAGGGCAACAATCAAGGTGATGGGGATAATCAGCAGCCCAAGCCCGCCGATTCCGAGTGCGAGGGCGGCGATATTGGTAAAAAGCGCGAACGCGATGACCACGGTAATGATGCGGCGCGCCCACTTGGACCCGGCGGCCAGCTGCGCCGCGAAGAGCGCAAGCAGAATGGCGCCGACGGCATTGGTCACCGCGACAAACAGGCGATTGGAATGGAGGTACTCCGCGACCTGCGCATTCTTCGGCTCGGCCTGTGGCCCGCCCGAGCCGAAGATGCCCACCATGCCGCTCACCAGCATGATCACGGCGCTGACGACGAGCACCCAATATGCCCAACGCAGGGGCCGCGGCCATGCGTCGAGGTTTTGGTTGGCGGAGGAGTTTCGGGCCGCCCGGTTATAGTCCCGGGGCCCGGGCCGCTCGGTATTGCTCATCGCTCATCCTCCCGGTCGGTCCGGTCAGCACGGTCGGTGCGGTTGGTGTGGTCGGTGCGATCGCGCTTGCTGCTGTCGCGCTTGCTGCGCTGGTCGCCCTTGGAACGCTTGCGCTCTTCCTCGGCGCGCTTCTTCTCGCGCTGCGCTCGCTCGAGTTCTTTTTCCAGCTCGCGCATCTGCTCGAGCTCGCCGGTGTAATCCAAGGTATCGGCCCGCACGGAGAAAATCAGGCCGAGCACCGCCGCGACGCCGACGAGAATTTGCACCATGCCATCGGCGGCAAAGAGCCAATCGGGCACGTCCGCGCCGGCTGGGGTGACCATGAAGGTCAGCAGAATGCGGAATCCGAAGTAGATCGAAAAAGCGAACCACACGCGGCGCGAGGTGCCGGCCCGCCTGCTGCGGTTAGCAAGGGACCGCAACAGGAAGGCCAACAGCACGATAATCGCCAAGGAAATGGCAGCCGAAAGAGCGACGGAACCGTAGGCGGCGGTGCGGAGGAAGGCGTCGGAAAGCTGGGCTTCATCCACGCCGGCCGGTGCGGACTTGGCCATCTCCTTGGCCTGCGACATGAGTACGTCGTGGTTGAGCAGCGTGAGCACCACGTTGAGCACCTGGTGCACGGCCTCGCCGCATAGCGCGCCCAGCCACAGCCACAGCATGTACGTCACGGACTCCGGCCGCTGCTGCCGCGGCGGGCGTTGCGTGCGAGGGGCAGGGGCGGGCGACGGGGGCGTAGCAGTCACAGGGGTCCTTTACTTGAGAAGGCGGGCGGCTTCGGTAGCGAAGTAGGTCAGAATCTGGCCGGCGCCGGCGCGCTTGAATGCGGTCAGCGACTCGAGCATGATGGCCTCGCCGTCGATCCACCCGTTGGCGGCCGCGGCCTTGACCATCGCGTACTCTCCGGAGACCTGGTAGACCGCAACCGGCACGGGAGAAGTCTCCGCCACGGCCGAGAGCACGTCCAAGTAGGGCAGACCGGGCTTGACCATGACGAAGTCCGCGCCCTCTTCGATGTCGAGCTCGGCTTCGAGCAGGGATTCGCGGAAGTTGCGCGGGTCCTGCTGATAGGTGCGGCGGTCGCCCTCGAGGGAGGAACCGACCGCGTCGCGGAACGGGCCGAAGAAGGCGGAGGCGTACTTGGCGGAATAAGCCATGATGGCAACGTCCTCGTGGCCGGCCTCGTCGAGGTCAGCGCGGATGGCGGCAACCTGGCCGTCCATCATGCCGGACGGGGAGACGATCTGGGCGCCGGCGCGGGCTTGGGAGCGGGCCATGTCTTGGTAGAGCTTGACGGATTCGTCGTTAAGCACGCGGCCCTTGTCATCCAGTACGCCGCAGTGGCCGTGGGAGGTGAATTCGTCCAGGCAGGTATCGGCCATAACGATGAGGTCATCGCCGAATTCCTCGTGCAGGCAGGAAATACCGCGGTTCAAAATGCCCTGGGGGTCCCAGGCGACGGAGCCGGTCTCATCCTTGTCCTCATCGAGCGGCACGCCGAAAAGGTCGATGCACGGCACGCCGGCCTCCAGCGCCTCCTCGGCCGCGCGGCGCAGGGAATCGAAAGTGTGCTGGTAGACGCCCGGCATGGAGGGAATCTCGCGCGGGGCGTCGAGACCGTCCACGATGAACATGGGCAGAATCAGGTCCGAGGGGCGGACCTCGGTTTCGGCCACGAGGTTGCGCATCTGCGGGGTGGTGCGCAGGCGGCGTGGGCGGCGGGCTGGGAAGGTGCTCATTGGGTACTCCTTAGAGCGAGACTAAAACTTATGCCTTGTCGACCTTAGTAGCCTTCTTGCGCGAGCGGCGTTTCTTGCGCGGCGCGGGCAGGTTTCCGGCGGCGCGGAGGGCGGCGACGTGGTCTGCGAGGGCGTCGACAAGCGCGGGCACGTCGGCGACTTCGGGCACCACATCGACGCGCAGGCCCATCTCTTCCGCGGCCGCTCTTGCCGACGGCCCGATACACGCAATGATCGTCCGCTGGTGCGGTTTGCCCGCAATGCCCACCAGATTGCGCACGGTGGATCCGGAGGTGAAGGCGACGGCGTCGAAGCCGCCGGTCTTGATCATGTCTCGGATCTCGGCCGAAGGCGGGGCGGCGCGGACGGTGCGGTAGGCCACGACGTCGTCGACCTCCCAGTCGAGAGCCTTGAGCCCGTCAACTAGGGTGTCGGCCGCGATATCGGCGCGCGGGAGCAGGACGCGGCCGACGGCGTCGATATCTTCCACAAAGTTGGGGAAGACATCGAGCAGGCCCTCGGCGTTCTGCTTCTTCTTGTGTGGCAAGAGCTCCGGGACCATGCCCTTGGCGCGGATGGCGGCCGCGGTTTTGGTGCCCACGGCCGCAAGGTGGACGCCGGCGAAATCGCGGGCGTCGAGGCCGAGTTGGGCGATCTTCTCCCATACCGCGGTCACGGCGTTGACGGAGGTGAAGACGATCCACTTATAGCGGCCCTCGACGATGCCCTTGATGGCGCGGTCCATCTGCGCCGGGTTGCGCGGCGGTTCGATGGAGATGGTGGGCACGTTTTGCGGGATGGCGCCGTAGCCGGCCAGGCGCGCGGACATCGGGCCGGCCTGTTCCTTGGTGCGCGGGACGAGCACGCGCCAACCATAGAGCGGGCGGTTTTCCCACCAGGAGTACTTGGTACGGTCATCGATGCTGCGGCCGAGGGTGACCACGAGCGGGCCGGTGAGGTCAGCGTCCAGCTTGCCCATGGTGCCCAGCGTGGTCTCATAGGTGCGCTGCAGGCGGGTGGTGCCGTGGACGGTGACGAATGCTTCGGTCTCGGCCGGCATGCCGCGCTGCTGCAGCTCATCGGAGATGACCGGCAGGTCTTCCTTGGTGGCCTGCAGGACGATGGGCTGGGTGGCATTGGCCAGCGCGTCCCAATCGGCGCCGTCGGTTACGTCGGCCTCGGTGTAAGTCGAGCCGAGCGCAATGCCGGCAAAGGACGGCACGGTAGACGGCAGGGACATGCCCGGCACCACCTGGAACTCCAGGCCGGCAGACGCCACGGCGTTGATCTCCGCCTTGATGGACTCGCGGTGCAGCGGGTTGCCGGTGACCAGGCGGATGACATCCTCGCCATCGGCCTTGACCAAGCACTCGCGCAGCTGGCCGACGATATCTGCGGCCGGCTCGTACAGCACCGCGGCCGTCGGCGGCGCGGGGCGCGGCGGTTTGCGGCGTGCGCCCTTGGCTTTGGCATCGGCGCACATTTGGGCGTATTCGGCCTCGGCGGCGTCGAGAAGCTCTTGCGGAACGGGCAGCGCGGCGGCGACGGCATCGCGCACGCCCTGCATGACCTGCGGATCGGTCACGGCGATGGCACTATTTGCCAGAACCTCGCGGGCGCGCACGGTCAGCAGGTCGGGATTACCTGGACCAGCGCCCACAAAGACGATCTTGCCCAATTGGGTGTCTGGCGCGGCATTGCTCATAAAGTTCTTTTCTAAAATCGGGCGCGCGGCACCGCGCACGGACATGATCGCATGCGGTGTGGTTCCCCGCGCCGGCGGTGGGTGACACGGTCTTAACGGCCAAAATCCCAGGCCTTGCGTCCTGGGATGCCCTTAAAGGGGGCCGGATCATTGCGGAACAATGATCTGTGGTATCTACACCTTAAATTATTAGCGCCTAAAGGCGAAATTACTTGCCCAGCAGCTCGGCCGCGCCACCGGCGAAAAGCTCGTCCGAGATGCGCGCGCCAAGGTCGGCGGCTTCGGCCGCGGAGCCGGAGGCGGTGGCGATGAGCTGGCGGGATCCGTCGAGCGCGAAGACGCCGCCGCGCACGGTGAGCTCGTCGCCGTCCCAGCGCGAGGTGGCGGCCACCGGCGCGGTACAGCCGGCCTCGAGGCGGGCCAGCACGGCGCGCTCACCAGCAGCTGCGGCCGAGGCGCGGTCGTCGACAATGGCGTCTAGGGCCGCGGCGGCCTCGGTGCCGGCCACGGCCTCGATGGCGAGTGCGCCTTGGGCCGGCGCCGGCATGAAGACGGAAGGCTCAAAGATTTCGGTGGCGCGGTCCGCATAGCCGCCGCGCAGCAGGCCGGCGTAGGCCAGCAGGACGGCGTCGAGCTCGCCGTCGGTGACCTTGGACATGCGGGTATCGATATTGCCGCGCAGCGGGCGAATCTCCAGGTCCGGGCGGAGGGCGGCGAGCTGGGAGATGCGGCGCGGGGCGGAGGTGCCCACGCGCGCACCCTGCGGCAGCTGCTCCAGGCTCAGGCCATCGCGGGCGACGAGCGCCTCGCGGGAATCCTGGCGCTGCGGCACGACGAGGCGGAAGCGATCATCGGGCGCGGTGGGCAGGTCCTTAAACGAGTGCACGGCGATATCGCACTCGCCGGCATAGAGAGCCTCGCGCAGCGCCTGGGTAAATACGCCGACGCCGATGCGCTCGACGGGCGCCATGTTGACGTCGCCGGCGGTGGTGACGATGTGGAGTTGGGAGTCAAAGCCGGCGTCGATAAGCCAATCGCGCACATGGCCCGCCTGGGTAGTGGCGAGCTTGGAGCCGCGGGTACCAATCTGAAACATTTAGGCCTCCTTAGTCATGGTGGGCAGTTCATTGACGGCCACGGACACGCCGGAGCCTTCCAGCTGCAGGCCAAAGAGTTCCTGCAGGGCGTTCTCGCTGCTGACGCTGCTTTCCGACGCCGCCAGTTTCTTCGCCCTCACCGTCGGTTCATGCAGCAGTTTATCGGCCACACGCTTAAGGGCGCGCTGGACGTCCTCAAGTTGCTTGCCCGCGAGTTCGGGGTGCTTGTGGTGCAGGCGCGCGGCCTCGCACTCGACGAGATCGGCCGCGCGGCGGTGCAGGGCGCTTACGGCCGGGGCGACGTCGCGCACGCGCTGGGCTGAGGTATAGGCCGCGAGTTCTTCGTCGACGATGTGGCGGGCCTGGGCGTGCGGGCTGGTACCGGCCGCGAGATCGGTGGAGGCGGCCGAGAGCGACTTACTCAGGCGCTCGATATTGACCAGATCCACGCCCTCGGCCGCGGCGGCGGCATCGTCGATATCGCGCGGCAGGGAAAGATCGATGAGCATGAGATCGCGGCCGGCAGGAATGTCGGTGGCCGCGATGGTGAAGTTCTCGGCGCCGGTGGCGGAGATGGCCAGGTCGACGTCGGAAAGCGCGGCGGCGCGCTCGGAAAAGTCCACGACGCGGGTGGCAACGCCCGCCTCCTCGGCGTGGCTGGCCAGGCGCTCGGCGCGCTCGCGGGTGCGGTTGGCCAACACCAGCTCCTTGACGCCCAGCCGGCCGGCGTGGGTGGCGGCGAGGGATGCCATGGCGCCCGCGCCAAGGACCAGCGCGGTCTTGCCGCTCAGGTCTTCGGCGTCGAGGCGCTGCAGGGCCTGGTCGAAGGCGAAGGACACCATGGAGGCGCCGGCCTCGTCGATATCGGTCTCGGAGTGGACGCGCTTGCCCGCCCGCAGCGCGGCCTGCGCCAGCGCGTGGATGCGCGGGCCGACCGTGCCCTGCTCCGAGGCGGACTGGTAGGCGCTGCGCACCTGGCCGATGATCTGCTGCTCGCCCACCACCATGGAATCCAGGCCGGAGGTCACGGACATCAAGTGCTCGGCCGCGGCGTCGGCATAGCGCACGTAGAGGTAGTTGCGCAGCTCCTGCTCTCCCACGCCCGAAACCTGGGTGAGCACGCGCACGACTTCTTGCACGCCGGCGTGGAAGGAGCTGGTGACGGTGTAGACCTCCATGCGGTTGCAGGTGGAGATAATCATGGCCTCTGAAAGCGGCTCGGCCGCCACGAGTTGCCCGCAGGCGGAATCCTGGACCGCACTATCCATGCTCAGCTTTTCCAGCAGCGCCACCGGCGCCGACTGGTGGGACATGCCCACGACGAGCACGCTCATGCACAACACTCCTCAACCCTTTGATTGATTTTAATCCTCCAAAAGACTACCCGTCGGTGTCGCGGATCCCGAATCAACCGGCCAGCTCGGCCGCTAACTCCTCGTTGTCTACTTCCCAGCAGGCAAACTCTTCGCCGTCGATGACCACAACGGGCACGCGGTCACCGAACTCCATGGCCAGCTCCGCGTCCTCATCCACGTTACGCACAGCAAGCTCCGCGCCTGCCCGCTTGATGACGGGGGTGATTTGCTCCCTCACGCGCGCGCAAGAACCGCAGGTGGTGCGCACCATGAGCTCGACGAGATGCTGAGACATATTCTCCTCACAAGGACGGCGGCGGTCGAAACCATTACTATGGACACGTTAGTCCACCCCGCGTTTGCGAAAGCTGTTTGTCTCACTCGTGTCCGCTACCACTCCCCCAGGGTTCCCCGAATCCCCCCGCGACTTCTTGGCCAATTGGACCGCCTCGCGCGGTAACCTGCGTAATTTCTTGGAGACCCAAGCGCTCGCCCCGCTGGACGAGGAATCACAGCGCACCGCCGGTGAAGCCGCGGCCGCCGCGGCGCTGGAGGAATTCGGGCTGGAGTTGGAGGATTTCGCCTCCGGCGTGGACTCGGTCACCGGCTCCTATGACGCGGCCGGTGCACAACGCATCACCGCCCAAGACCCAGACGTACCGGTGGATGTGGGCGCGGCAGCGTTTTTCGACGTCGACAACACCCTCATCCAAGGCTCTTCCCTCGTGGAATTCGCCTTTGGCTTGGCGCGCAGGCGCTACTTCCGGCTTTCTGAAATCCTGCCGATTGCGTGGAAGCAGCTCAAGTTCCGCGTCTCCGGCAGCGAAAATGCCAAGGACGTGGCCGTCGGCCGCGCGCAGGCGCTGGAGTTTGTCAAAGGCCGCAGCGTCGACGAGCTGGTGGAGCTATGCGAGGAGATTGTAGACGCCTCGCTGGCCCGCCGCGCCTACCCCGGCACCACACAGCTGGCGGAGATGCACCTAGCCGCCGGCCAGCAAGTGTGGCTGGTCACCGCCACGCCGGTCCAGCTAGCGCAGGTGCTCGCTCGGCGCTTCGGGTTTACCGGCGCGCTCGGCACCGTCGCGGAGGTCAAAGACGGCAAGTTCACCGGCCGGCTGGTCGGCGATATCCTCCACGGGCCCGGCAAAAAGCACGCCGTGGCCGCGCTCGCGACCATCGAAGGCCTCGACCTCTCGCGCTGCACCGCGTATTCGGATTCCGCCAACGACGTGCCCATGTTGTCCATGGTTGGCACCGCCGTAGCCATCAACCCGGACCGCAAGCTGCGCGATATCGCTGGCGACCGTGGCTGGCTCGTGCGCGACTATCGCTCCGTGCGCCGCGCCATCCGCACCTATGGCCTCCCGGCGCTGGCCACCGCCGCCTTTTCCTATGGCGGCTGGCGCTACTACCGGCGGTAGCGAGGGCGGTAGAGGGCGCTGGGGGCTTCGGCAAGCATGCAAAAACCCTCCGCACAATGGCGGAGGGCAAGAAGCGGGCTGGGGTTTACTTGCCCAGCTTACGGCGCTGCACGCGGGTGCGGCGCAGCATCTTGCGGTGCTTCTTCTTGGACATGCGCTTGCGGCGCTTCTTAATGACGGAACCCATGGAGTCCTCACTTTCGTGTAGTACGTACTGTCAAACTTGTCAGCGCTAAAACGGCGAAGGTGCACTCTTGCCGCCGTGGCCACACGGACCGCGGGCCACATCAGCGAGCCGACACGAATGCACACCATCTTACCCAGCACCCAGCCCGTGACCAAAAAGGGCCTATGCGAAACAACAGCGCCCACCACCGCTGACCTCGAGGGCCAACAGAGGTGGGCGCTGTCTGTGCGGCGCGAGCCTAGGCTCCGTAGACGGAAGCCTCCAAGTACTCGTTGACGGCAGACTCGTGAACGCGGAAGGAGCGTCCGACGCGAACAGCCGGCATTTCGCCTGCGTGAACCAAACGGTAGACGGTCATTTTGGAGACGCGCATAATCTCGGCGACCTCCGCGATCGTCAGAAAGGTTCCCTTTTCTTCATTTGCCATATATATCTAACCCTTCAGCTCGTTACGCGCTGTAGGCTTCCCCTCCCACAGGACTTCACGCACGTGCTTGCCCTAGCCTATCGTGAAACATGTGACTAATGCGACCCAAGTGCCAAATTTTTTCACAGCATTCATTAGGGTTTCCCCTAAAAGCGCTGCTTAACACCTGCCCCAGCACTCCCGGGTGGGTACACCCCCACCACGGGGAGGTCGCACACGGAGGCGCTAGCCGAGCTCCTTGGCCTTATCGGAGCAGGCCTCTGCCGCGCGGTAGAACGCGCCGCGCAGGCCGGACTCCTCCAGCTCGCGGACGGCGGCCGCAGTGGTGCCGCCCGGCGAGGTTACGCCAGCGCGCAGCTGGGTGGCCGAGCGGCCAGAGCTAGCCAGCATCTCACCAGAGCCGGCTGCGGCCTGGGCGGCAAGCTTCTCGGCGACGTCGCGGGGAAGGCCGAGCTGCACGCCGGCATCGACAAGCGCTTCTGCCACGAGGAAGAAATAAGCCGGGGAGGAGCCCGCCAGCGCGGTGGCGGCATCGATATTCTTCTCCGGAATGACCGCGACCTCGCCCACGGCCTCGAGCAGCTCGCGGACGCCGTCCATCTGGGCGTCGCTCACGTGATCACCGGCCGCGCAGGTGCACATGCCGCGACGCACCAACATGGGGGTATTGGGCATAACGCGCACCACCGGTACGCCTTCGCCCGCCGCCCCCTGGAGCTGCTTTAGGGTCAGGCCCGCGGCCATGGACACGACCACGGCATCCTTGGCCGGCTCAAGGCCTTCGAGCAGGTCCAGGATGGCGTAGGGCTTCACGCACGCGAAGATATAGTCCGCGCCGTCCACCGCCGCCGCATTATCGCTGGTGACGTTGACGCCATAAGTCTCTTTGAGTTCCTGGCTGCGGGATTCGGTGCGATTGGTGACCGTGATATCCGAGCCCGCAAAACCCGATGCCACGAGTCCCGAGGTCAAAGCCTCGCCGATTTGTCCGCCGCCTAAAATTGCAATCTTTGTCATAGTCTCCACCATGCCAAAAATGCGGAACCCCGGCTACCACGTGGGGTAACCGGGGCGTAGACAAGCGGGGGCTTAGAGCATGACCAACAGCAGTGGGCCGAAGGTCAGGATAAGGCCGGTAAAGCCGGCCAGGAACATGGAGAATCCATCGCGCGCGGTGCGCAGGGCGTGTGTCACGCCCACCATAATTGCGGTGACGCACAGCGCGAGGATGGCGACGACAAGGCGCGGGAAGCTATCCCACAGAATCTCAAAGCCCTTGAAGATGACAATCGCCAGCAGGATGCCCGCGACAACCATCAGCAGGATGGAAACTGGGTTGAGCTTCTCGTGCTCTTCCTCGATCCATTCTTCGTCGTCCTCGACCTTGGGAAGGTTGCCGGTTTCCTCGGCATCCTTAGCGACGCCCGCCTTCTTCGACGCCGGCACCGCCGCTGTAGCGGCCGTTCCAGCACCAGCTGTCGCAGCTCCCGCTCCGGCCGCTTTCGCGCCCTTGTCGGCCTTCGCTGCGGTGGCCTTGTCCGCGCCGGCCTTGTCTGCGGCCGACTTCTCCGCTGCGGGCTTGGTAGCGGCAGGCTTGGCATCGTCCGCCTTCGCCTTACCCACGCGCTGGATTACCGCGGTGTCATCCGCAGAAGGCTGATTCTTCTTCTCCGCCTCCTGTGCCGCGGCGGCAGCAGCCGGCTTTGCGGTCTGCGCTGGCTTGGCGGCAGCCTTGGCTGCGGGCTGGTCCGCGGATTTAGGAGCAGCCTTTGGTTCTGCCTTTGCGGCGGTCTTTGGCGCAGCCTTCGGCGCGGCAGGCTGAGCAGCGGTCGTGGCTGCGGACTGAGAAGCTGGCTTGTCGGTGGACTTCTTTGCGGAGTCGGCATCGGTCGCGTCAGCGGCCTTGGGGGCGCGGATGACGGGAGCGTCCTCGTCGATGGAGACGGAGGTGTGCTTGGCCTCGGCAGGCGAAGCCTCGACCTTCTTGAGGTTGCCGGTTAGCTCGGCAACGGAAATGCCGCCTTCATCGAGGCTGCGGCGGTGGCGGCGCGAACGCTTGTCGTCCTTGCCGCCCTTTTCGCCGCGGGCCTTTTTATCGCGAGCCAGCAGCTCTGCCACGGTCAACTTCTTCTTGTCAGCCATGATCTCTTCCTATTCCAATCCCTTGTCGGTCCGGCGCAAAATGACGCCCTCACGCAGCGCCCACGGGCAGATTTCCAGCTTCTCAATGTCCAAGGCTCGCATGGATGCCTCGGCCACTAGAGCGCCGGCAACGATTTGGTGCGATCGGTTAGAACTTACACCTTCTAGGTCCGCTCTGTCTGCCGCAGTCATGCGGGAGATGAAGGAAATCAACTGGCGCAGACCCGGTGCTGTCAACGTGCGCTTGACGTATGGGCCGGCAGACGAGGGGGCGGAACCCGTCAGGCGCGCCAGCGTGCGGAAGGTTTTGGAGGTACCCACGGCGAGGCCAGCGGGGCCCATGGCCTTCATCTGCTGGGCAACGTCTTCGAGCTCCGCATCGATATAATCGCGCAGCGCACTTACCTTCTTTTTCTCCGGTGGGTCGGTGTCAAACCAGTTATGGGTCAACCGGCCAGCGCCCAGGTCGAGGGAGAAGGCGAGGTCGGGGTGCTCGTCGGTACCGGTGGACAGCTCTAGCGAGCCGCCGCCGATGTCCAGGTTGGTAATACGGCCGGCGGACCAGCCGTACCAGCGGCGTGCGGAGAGGAAGGTCAGCTGGGCTTCTTCCACGCCGGAGAGAATCTGCAGGCGTACGCCGGTCTGCTTTTCCACCTCATCGAGCACGGCCTCCGAATTATGCGCGGAGCGCACCGCCGAGGTAGCAAAGGCGATAAATTCAGCGCAGCCCAACTTATCGCCCAGCTCGCTCGCCTCCGCTACGGCGCTGACCAGCTTCTTTACACCCTTTTCTTGGATGTTGCCCTTTTTGTCCAGCTGTTCTACCAGCCGGAGCGGGGTCTTCCAATCACTCATCGGAGTGGGCCGCCCGCCCGTCGCGGCATCGACCGCAACGAGGTGGACGGTATTGCTTCCGACATCTAATACACCTAATCGCACACTAATAGCGTAGTAGGTCTACCGTGGTTAGGTGTGAATCGCCCAAAATCTGACACGGTATACCTAGGTTTTCCTGCGAGCTCGCCCGCGGCGGCGTCGATAAGAGCGGGCCGCGAAGAGGCCCCTGATTTCCCGCGGGAGTGGTTCGAATTTACCAACCCAAACGACCCACACCACGTCTTTTCCATCGACCTAACATGGGTGGAATCGCACTACAGCTGCCAATTTGGGACGTCGGCATGCCGGGGCATCGATAAGAGCCAGCCCGACGTGGGCTGCTGCGTGCATGGCGCCTATATGGCCGATGAGGAAGACCGCGACCAGCTTTACGACGCCGTCTCGCGCATGCCCGCCAAGTATTGGCAGCTGCGCCCAGCGGGGGTAGATGAGTTCCTCGCGCAGGACGCTACGGACGAGTTGGAGCCATGGCTAGAGTGGGACGAGCTCGACGGTGAGGACGGCGAACCGGAACCGGCGCTGAAGACACCCATCGTGGACGGCGCGTGCATTTTTGCCAACCGCGCCGGCTGGGCTACGGGTACGGGCTGCGCGCTGCACCAGTGGGCTGTCGATACCGGCGAGGAGCTCACGGTGGTCAAACCCGAGGTGTGCTGGCAGCTACCGCTGCGCCGATACGAAGACTATGAAGAGCGCCCGGATGGGCAGGAGATTTTGCGCACGCAGATCGGCGAGTATGACCGCCGCGGTTGGGGCAATGGCGGCGAGGACTTTGATTGGTATTGTTCGGCCGATGCCGCCTGCCACGCCAACCCGCTGCCGATGTGGCAATCGCACGAGGACGAGCTGGTAGCGCTCATGGGCCGAGAGTCCTATGAGATTCTGGCCGCGCACTGCAAGGCACGCGCCGCGGCGGCCGAGCACGGCGTCCAGCTCACGCAGCATCCGGCCAGCGTGAAGGCCGGGAGCCTACAGGCAGAAAACCAGCGGGCGGAGAGCTAGAGCTCGAATTTATAGCCCAGGCCGCGCACCGTAACCAGGTGCTTCGGACGGGAGGGCTGCTCCTCGATCTTGGAGCGCAGGCGCTTGACGTGGACATCGAGCGTCTTGGTGTCGCCAACATAATCGGCGCCCCAAATGCGGTCAATGAGCTGGCCGCGGGTGAGCACGCGGCCGGCGTTGCGCAGCAGGTACTCCAGGAGGTCGAATTCCTTGAGGGGCATGGAAACCGGCTCGCCCGCGACGGTAACGGTGTGGCGTTCCACGTCCATCTTGACGCGGCCGCCCTCGAGGATCTGCTCGGCTACTTCTTGCTCCGCCTCGGTATCGGCAGTGGCGCCGGAATCGTGACCGCGGCGCAGGACCGCGCGGATGCGGGCGATGAGCTCGCGGGAGGAATAAGGCTTGGTCACGTAATCATCAGCGCCGAGCTCAAGGCCGACGACCTTGTCGATCTCGGAATCACGTGCGGTCACCATGATGACCGGCACGGACGAGGTGGTGCGCAGCTGCTTGCATACCTCGGTGCCGGACATGCCGGGCAGCATGAGGTCTAGAAGGACGATATCAATGTCGTTAGCGGCAAACTTTTCCAGCGCGGTGGGGCCATCGTGCGCGATGATCGGCTCGAAGCCCTCCTTGCGGAGGAGGAATGCCAGCGGATCTGCCAGCGACTCTTCATCTTCAACGATGAGGATGGTGGTCATTGTGCTTTATCCTTTCGACGTGCTGCAACGCGTGCTACTGCACGCGGGAGCCCAGGCGCCGCCGCGTCGACGGCATCCCTTTTCTCATTATCCTTCATGCCAGCATCCTGCGCTGGCTTTTCTTCCCTGTAAATGGGCAATTCGATGGTGAATGTAGAACCCGTACCGGGCCGGGACCACAGTTTGATGTTGCCGCCATGGTTGGCCACCACGTGTTTAACAATTGCTAATCCTAGGCCAGTGCCTCCGGTCTGCCGCGACCGGGCTTGGTCTACGCGGAAAAAGCGCTCGAAGACGCGCTTTTGATCATCCGGTGCGATACCGATACCGCGGTCCGTGACGCGGATGAGCACGACCCCGCCATCCACCACTTTTTGGGAGACCGATACCGGCATCTTTTCCGGCGAATAATTAATCGCGTTGGAGACGAGGTTAGACAGTGCGGTAACCAACAGGGACCTATCTCCTTTGACCTGCACGCCGACGGAGGCGCCCCGGTTGAGCTCGATGGAGCGAGCCTCCGCAGCCAGTTGGTTGCGCGAGAGCGCTTCCTCGATGAGGTCATCGACGGCTAGCGGTTCCATCTCTGGCAAGGCCTCGGCACCCTGCAATTTGGACAGGGAAATAAGTTCGCTGACCATATCGGCCATGCGGTTGGCTTCCTTGTAAACCTTATTGCCAAAGTACTCCACGGTCTCTTGGTCGCCGGGGTCTTGGAGCAGGGCCTCGGCCAGCAAGGCAATGCCGCCGACGGGGGTCTTGAGCTCGTGGGAGACGTTTGCCACAAAGTCGCGGCGGGCGGATTCCATGCGGACGTTTTCGCTCTCATCGGTTCCGTAGATGATGACAAAGCGGCCGTCGTTAAGCGTCAGCGGCTTAATGACCGCCTTGAACTGGGTGACGCGGTGACCCGTGCGGCGCTTAGGAATGGCCAGGTCGACGGTGCGGGTTTCCTTGTCCTCGAAGACCTCCTGCGCGGTCTGCCACACCTCCGGGTTCACGGCGCGATCATGCACCAGGGACATCTCGTGGGCGGCGGGATTGGACATGACGATTTCTTGGTTGCGGTCTAGCACCGCCAGGGCCGTCGGCGAGCCTTGCACGGCCAGGTGCAGCACCTGGCTGACCGTCGTGACCTGGTTAGCCTCGGCATCGGTGGCTTGGCGGTAGCGCGCAATGCGCCCGCGCAACCAGGAAATCACCGGCAGCGCCAGCCCGCAGGCCACCACGCCGGCGGCAAAGGAAAGAATCAATTCCACGTGTCTAGCCTATCCATCACAAAGTCCCCAGGGAATACTCCCCGGGGACTGTGGCGCAGTTTCTTACTTACCGCCCTGCGCAGCAACGGCGGCGGCACCGGCAGCGGCGGCTTCCGGATCCAGGTAAGTGCCACCTGGGTTTACTACGGAGCCGTCTTCGGTGATCTCATAAACCAGCGGGATGCCGGTTGGAATGTTCAGGCCGGCAATGTCATCATCGGAGATATTGTCCAGGTGCTTAACCAGTGCGCGCAGGGAGTTGCCGTGCGCGGCGATAAGTACGGTCTCGCCCTTCTTGGCGCGTGGGAGGATTTCTTCTTCAAAGTACGGCACGAAGCGGGCGACGACGTCCTTCAGGCACTCGGTCTGCGGGACCTTATCCAGGTCCGCGTAGCGCAGGTCATTGGCCTGGGAGTATTCGGAGTCATCGGCCAGCTCCGGCGGGCGCGTGTCATAGGAGCGTCGCCATGCCATGAACTTTTCCTCGCCGTACTCTTCCTTGGTCTCGGCCTTGTTCAGGCCCTGCAGGGCGCCGTAGTGGCGCTCGTTGAGGCGCCAATCGCGCACCACTGGGATCCAGTGGCGGTCGGCGGCGTTGAGAGCGATATTTGCGGTGCGGATAGCGCGACGCAAAAGAGAGGTATACAGGACGTCGGGCAGAACGCCTTCCTGCGCGAGCAGCTCACCGCCGCGCTTGGCTTCCGCCTCGCCCTTTTCGGTCAGATCTACATCGACCCAGCCAGTGAACTGGTTGGACTCGTTCCACTTGGATTGGCCATGGCGAAGAAGAATCAGTTTTCCGTTAGTCATGCCTCCAGCATGCCACGAAATTATTACCGGCGTCAGGGTTTAATCCCCGATCGCCCGCCGTTGATGGCAATCCGGAACCTCGATGCGGCTGGCCTCGTCATAGATTTCTGCGAGCGCGGCAGCGGAGCTGGCCCAGCTAAAGCGTGCGGCGTGGGCGACGGCGGCCTCGCCCATGGCGATGCGCATGGGGTCGTCGTCAAGCAGGCGGACTAGAGCATCGGCCCAGTCGGACGGGTCATGCGAGTGCACCAGCAAGCCGGTCTCCTCGTCGGCCACGGCGATGGGCAGCCCGCCGACGGCCGCGGCTACCACCGGCGTGCCAGAAGCCTGGGCCTCCAGCGACACCAGACCGAAGGACTCGTTATAGCTAGGCACCGCTACGATATCGGCCGCGCGGTAGACCCCCACCAGCTCCTCTGGCGGGCGGGCGCCTAAAAAGCGCACGCGCTTATCGACGCCCAACTCGCGCGCCAACTCCCTATAGGCCTCCGGCGCCGTATTGGCCCCCGACGGGCCACCACAGATGACCACGCGCAGGTTGCGCGCTGGTTCGCGGCGGAAGAGCTCGGCCGTGGCGCGAATGAGGACCTCTGGTCCCTTAAACTTTTGCAGGCGCCCGACAAAGGCCACCACCTTGGTGTGCAGTGGAATGCCCAGCTCGCGACGGGAGCGCTCGGTATTGCGGACCGTACCAGGGGTAAAAAGCTCTACGTCGGCGCCGGGCGAGACCACGCGAATGATGTCGCACTCGGCATCATAGTGTTCGGCCAAGTCGCGAGCTTCTTGCTCGGTATTGACCACGAGCAGGTCCGCGTTATCCACCAGTTGCTGCTCGCAGATGCGGCGGGCCTCGGACTCCAAGGTGTCATCCGCGGTCCGGGAGGCGTTTTTCACCGCGGCGAGGGTATGGGCCGTGTGGATGAGCGGAATGCCCCAGAGATCCCGTAGCAGCCAGCCCACCTGGCCGGAGAGCCAGTAGTGGGAGTGAATAAGGTCATATTTCTTGCCCTGCCACTTGGCAAATTGCACCATGCCGCCCGCGAAAGCGGTCAGTTGGGTCGGCAGATCCTCTTTATCCAGACCCTCGTACGGCCCGGCGACGATATTAATGACGCGCAGATGGGGTTCAACCTCAATGATTTCGCCCTGGCTAGGCCGAGTGGCGCGGGTATAGACGTCCACCTCTATTCCCCGGCGAGCCAGTTGGCGCGCACTATTGAGGACGTAGACGTTCATGCCGCCGGCGTCCCCCGAGCCGGGCTGTTCAATCGGCGAGGTATGCATAGAGATCATGGCGATGCGCATGGCGCTCAATTCTACCGGCGCTATACTGGCCCCTGCCAGAAACCTACGCTACCGAAAGGTAAAGTTTTGTCCGCATACGAATCACAGGCTTGGCTCCAGTATTACCCGGAATGGACACCGCACCACCTCGAGTACGGCGACACCACGTTGCTGGATATCTACGACAACAATCTTGAGGTCAACGCCGATAAACCGGCCACCTACTTCTTCGGACGCACCCAAACGTATGCGGAGCTGGACCGTCAGGTTCGCGCTGCGGCCGCTGGCTTGAAGGCCTTCGGTGTGCGCCCCGGTGACCGAGTCGCCATCGTGGCACCAAACTCGCCGCAGTACATCGCGGCGTTCTACGCCATCTTGAAGCTGGGCGCCCAGGTGGTACTACACAACCCGCTCTACACCGCCCACGAGCTAGAAGGGCTCTTCCAGGATCACGGCGCGCGCATCGCCATCGCCTGGGATAAGGCAGCGCCGACTTTGGAGAAGCTGCGCGCGACCACCAACCTGGAAACAGTCGTGTCCATCAACATGATCAACGCCATGCCTACCCTGCAGCGCGCGGCCCTGCGCCTGCCCATCCCGCCACTGAAAACCAAGCGCGAGCAGCTCTCTTCCCCGGCGCCCAATACCGTGCCGTGGGAAACCTTGGTGGGCAACGCCATCGGCGGCGACGGCAGCGATATCACCACGCCGCAGGACGTGGACAAGGACACCATCGCGCTAATTATGTACACCTCTGGCACCACCGGCGCCCCGAAGGGCGCCATGCTCTCGCACGGCAACCTCTTTTCCAACCTGTTGCAGGGCAAGGCGTGGGTTCCCGGCCTGGGCGATAAGCCGGAGCGTATGCTAGCCGCCCTCCCCTTCTTCCATGCTTATGGCCTGACCATGAACGTGACCTTGGCGCAGTTCATCGGCGGTGAGCTGGTCATCCTGCCAAAGCCGGATATGTCGCTCATTATGCAGTTGATGAAGAAGCACACCCCGACCTGGGTTCCGGGCGTGCCGACGCTTTACGAGCGCATCGTGAAGGCCGCCGAGTATCAGGAAATCCCCATCAAGGGTGTGCGTGCGGCCTTCTCCGGTGCGTCTACCCTGCCTTCGGACACGGTCAACAAGTGGGAGAACTACACCGGCGGCCTCTTAGTGGAGGGCTATGGCCTCACCGAATGCTCGCCGATTATCGTGGGCAACCCCATGAGCACCGACCGCCGCCCAGGTTACGTGGGCATCCCGTTCCCGGATACCCAGGTGCGCATTGCCAACCCGGATAACCTGGATGAGACACAACCAGACGGCGTTGAGGGCGAGGTGCTGGCCCGCGGCCCGCAGATCTTCAAGGGCTACCTCAACAATGACGAGGCCACCGAGGCCGCCTTCCACGGTGAGTGGTTCCGCACCGGTGACATGGGCGTCATGGAAGAGGATGGTTTCATCCGCCTGGTCAGTCGCATCAAGGAAATCATCATCACCGGCGGCTTCAACGTGTATCCGGGCGAGGTGGAAGAAATCCTGCGCGAGCACCCAAGCATTGATGACGTCGCCGTGGTCGGCCGCCCGCGCGAGGACGGCTCCGAAGACGTCGTGGCCTGCCTCGACCTCGCCGACGGTGCCGCCCTCGACCCGGAGGGCCTGAAGGACTACTGTCGCGAGCGCCTGACCCGCTACAAGGTCCCCCGCACCTTCTACCACTTTGAGGAGCTGGCGAAGGACCAGATGGGTAAGATCCGCCGCCGCGAGGTCCAGGCAGACCTCATCCGCCGCCTCGAGGCCGAACAGAACTGAGATGTTCCGCCTTATCGATAGCCCCCTCGGACCCCTGCGCCTGCAGGCGAGCCCGCGGGGGCTTTCCCGTGTCGAATTCACCGCAGCCAGCATCCTGCAGAAAGAGATGGGCGGTGTGGAAGAAGGGGACGTCGGAAAGCGCAGTGCAGACGTGCTCGATACCGCCCAGGCACAGCTTACGGAGTACTTCGCTGGCCGGCGCCGCTCCTTCGAGCTTCCCCTCGACCCGCCTGCGACGACCGACTTCCGCGCCGCGGTGCATGCGCAGTTGGCGGAAATTGGCTACGGGGAGACGGTCACCTACCGCGACGTCGCTAAGTTACTCGGCCGCCCCGGCGCGACGCGGGCCGTGGGCAGTGCGTGCGGCGCCAATCCCCTGCTCATCGTGCGGCCGTGCCACCGTGTACTGCGCAGCGATGGCGGGCTCGGCGGCTACGCGGGTGGTCTGGAAGCCAAACGTTTTTTGCTGACATTAGAAGAAAACTAGAGGGCTTCTTCGCGTTTGGGATATGCTATCCCTTCAGAAATAGTTTTTGTAGCCAAACGAAAGGTTTTTCGCGTGTCCGCTTCCACCTCCCGAGCCTGGCTCGAACACTACAGCGCCTGGACCCCACACAGGCTGGACTACGGCGATAAGACCATCGTCGACTACTACCGCGATAACCTGCGGGCCAACGCCAATAAATCCGCCACCTACTTCTTCGGCCGCACGCAAACCTACGCGGAGCTTGATGCCCAGGTGCGCGCCGCCGCGGCCGGGCTCAAGGCCTTTGGCATTCGCCCGGGTGACAAGGTGGCCATCGTCCTGCCCAACTGTCCCCAGCACGTCGCAGCCTTCTATGCGGTGCAGCTACTTGATGCCACCGTGGTCGAGCACAACCCGCTCTACACCGCCCCGGAGCTGGAAGGGCTGCTCAATGACCATGGCGCGCGTGTGGCTATCTCCTGGGACAAAACCGCCTCCACGCTGGAAAAGCTGCGCTCGACCACCCCGCTAGAAACCATCGTCTCCGTCAACATGGTCGAGGCCATGCCCCCGCTCAAGCGCCTCGCGCTGCGCCTGCCCATCCCGCCGCTGGCCGCCAAGCGCGAGCAGCTCACCAGCCTCGCGCCCAATACCGTGGAGTGGTCCACCCTCATCGGCTCGGCCATCGGCGGCGATGGCTCGGATCTCGATGTCCCTGAGATCTCCCAAGACGATATTGCGCTTATCCTCTACACCTCCGGCACCACCGGTAAGCCCAAGGGCGCGCTACTTTCGCATGGCAACCTCATTGCCAACGCCATCCAGGGCAAGGCCTGGGTGCCGCAGATGGGCAAGCAACAAGAGCGCTTCCTCGCGGCACTGCCCATCTTCCACGCCTATGGCATGACGACGCTGTGCGTCTTCAGCATCTACTTGGGCGCCGAGCTCATCCTTGTCCCCTCCCCACAAATGCCGCTCATTCTGGACATCGTGAAAAAGCGCACGCCTACCTGGCTTCCGGGCGTGCCCACGCTGTATCAAAAAATCATGGACGCAGCGGAAGAAAAGGACGTGGACCTAAGCGGCATCCGCAATGCCTTCTCCGGCGCCGCCACGCTGCCCGTAGAGATTGTGGAGCGCTGGGAAAACTTAACCGGTGGCCGGCTCGTGGAAGGATTCGGTATGACAGAAACCTCCCCGGTCCTTACGGCCAATCCCATGAATGGCAAGCACCGCCCCGGCTATGTGGGCGTGCCCTTCCCGGATACGGAAGTGCGCATTGCCAACCCCGAAAACCTGGATGAAACCCAGCCCGACGGCCAACCGGGTGAGATGCTCGCGCGCGGCCCGCAGATTTTCCAGGGTTATTTTGGCAATGCCGCCGCCACTGAAAAGACCTTTCATAATGGCTGGTTCCGCACCGGCGATATGGCGCTCATGGAGCCGGATGGCTATATCAAGCTGGTCAGCCGCATCAAAGAAATCATCATCACCGGCGGCTTCAACGTCTACCCCGCAGAGGTAGAAGAGGCGATTGCCCAGCATCCCGACGTCGTAGATGTCGCCGCCGTGGGCCGCCCGCGCCAGGATGGCTCGGAGGACGTCGTCGGCTGCGTCACCCTGCGCGATGGCGCCGTGCTCGATCCAGAAGGCCTGAAGGAATTCTGCCGCGAGAGCCTCACCCGCTATAAGGTGCCGCGCACCTTCTACCACTTCGAAGAACTGGCGCGCGACCACCTAGGCAAAATCCGCCGCCACCAGGTGCGCAAGGACCTACTCGAGCTGCTGGGGACGAAGGCCTAAACTTAGCGGCTATGGCAGATATTCATTACGGCGCTACCTTGACGGATTTCCTCGCCGCCGCCGTCACGAGGTTTCCGCAGCGCCCCGCCACCTACTTCGCCGGCCAGACGCTGACCTATGGCGAGCTCGATGCCCAGGTGGCGGCCGCGGCTGGGGCCCTGCGCGAGATGGGCGTGCGGCCCGGCGACCGCGTGGCGCTCCTGCTGCCCAATTGCCCGCAGCACGTGGTGGCATTCTTCGCCATCCTGCGCTTGGGCGCGGTGGTGGTGGAGCATAACCCGCGCTATACCGCGCACGAGCTCACCCCGCTGCTCGCCCACCATGGCGCCCGCGTGGCGATTGCCTGGGAGGACACCGCCCCCACCGTTTCCGCGCAGGTAGAGACCACCATCTCCGTCTCCCTTAGCGCACCGCTTCCGCTAAACGGCGCCCCGGTAGAGGCACACCCCGCCACGCTTGCCGACGCCGCCCTTATCCTCTACACCTCCGGCACCACCGCCCGCCCCAAGGGTGTGGTCTTAACCCACGGCAACCTCGCGGCGAACTGCCTGCAGCTAGAAACCCAGGCCCCGCTGCGCGCTGGCCACGAGCGCTTCCTGGCCGCGCTGCCCATGTTCCATTCCTATGGCCTGACGATGAGCGTGTTGCTCGCGGTGCGCTGCGCGGCCGAGATCATCCTGCTTGCCGCCCCACACACCGATGCGGTGACCAAGGCGCTAGCCACGCGCCGCCCCACCTGGATGCCGGGCGTGCCCACCATCTACGAGCGGGCCATGGCGGCCGCGCCCACCGCCGCTGGCTCATCCGCCCCCACGGATCTCGGCGGGGTGCGCTATTCCATTTCGGGCGCGGCCTCGCTGCCCTCGCGCATCATCGATCCCTGGGAAGCACGCACCGGCGGCATGCTGGTGGAAGGCTATGGGCTCACCGAAACCTCTCCCGTGCTGACCATCAATCCCCTTAATGACGCCCGGCGAGCCGGCACCATCGGCCTGCCGCTTCCGGATACGCAGCTGCGCATCGGCGATCCTCAGGACCTCAGCCGCACCCAGCCGGATGGCGAGGCCGGCGAGATCCTCGCCCGCGGCCCGCAGGTCTTTAACGGCTACCTTGCCGACGCCCCCGCCACCGCCGCCGCCTTCCATGAAGACTGGTTCCGCACCGGAGACATGGGCGTTCGCGAGCCCGATGGCCATATCAGGTTGGTGGGCCGCATCAAGGAAATCATCATCACCGGTGGCTTCAATGTTTATCCCGGCGAGGTTGAGAAGACCTTAGCCTCCCATCCTGATATTGCCCAGGCCGCGGTCGTGGGCGTTCCTCGCTCCGATGGTTCAGAGGATGTCGCCGCTTGCGTGGTGCTTGCCCCCGGCGCGCAACTCGACGAGTCTGCCTTACGCGACCATTGCCGCGGGTTGTTGGCACGCTATAAGGTCCCGCAGCGCTTCTTTGCCATGGAGACGCTCGCCGCCGACCAGCTGGGCAAGCTGCGCCGCCGCGATGTCCAACGCGATCTCCTCGCCCTGCTCAACCAGGGCTAGCCTTCTTCACGCGCTTCTCGGCGCACCGCCTGTTCGTAGATGCGCTCGGCTCGCTCCTCAAGGTCGTGCTGGGCGCGGGCTTGGGATTTAGCGGCGGCGTCGGAACGCGGCGGGGCCTGAATATGCCGCGCGGCGTGCAGGCCCAATTGCAGTTCTTTGGCGCGCAGAACCTCCGCATCGATTTTGATGCCCAAAATGAGCATCGTATTAGATAGCCACACGGCCATGAATACAGCCATGATGAGGCTGAAGGCGCCGTAGACGCTGGCACCAGCAAATCGCTGGGTATAAAGAGCGAAAGCTCCCCACACCACCACATTGGTGCTAAGCGCCACAACGGAGCCGAGGGTTATCCACCGAAAGCGCGCCGGCCGCACGTTTGGGGAAAAGTGATACAAGATAGCGATCAAGCTCAGCACGATCACCACGGTGAGCGGGAAGCGCAGCCAATTCCACACCGGCATAAAAATGCCGCCCAAAAAATCTGCGGTGCCTTGCATGTCCAGCTTGCCAGCCAGCGGTTCGACCACACCGCTCACGATGGTATCGCGCAGCAGGTTGGCAAAAAGCACGATGACCGCGCCGATGACCAAGATGATGGTAAGCCCCCACATGAGCGCCCAAGTGCGGATAATCCCGCGGCCTTCTACCCGCCCGTAAACGATATTGGCGGTGCGGGAGAAGGCACGCACGTAGGCCGAGGCGGCAAAAAGAGAAACCAGCACGGATACCACCAGCGCGAAGGTGCCTTGTGCCGTGGAACCAATGATGGAGCCCACGAGGTGCTCGGCCTGCTCCGTCATCGAACTGGGCACGTAGTCTGCAATGAACTGCGAAGTTAATTCGTGTACCTCGGCGCGCCGAGAGGAAAAGATGAGCGTCGCTATCGAATAGGCCGCGAGCACCGTAGGGGCAAAGGCCATAAGCGTGAAGTACGTCATCGTGGCCGCGCGATCCATCAAGGCATCGTGGAAGAAGTCCGCCCACACGCGGCGGAGCACCAGCCCCCCAGCTTTCCTTACGCAAGCGGTTACCGCGGGCCAGGGGGTCCACTTCATCAGTATGACCCTCAATCTTGACCACGGTGGGCGCGGTACTGGGCACAATCTTATCCGCGCCCTCGTAGACGGATTCGCTCACCGGAGTAGCCGCGGCGCTCGGCGGTTCGCCGGAAGACGAATTGCCAGGGGTGCGTGCGGCGCCAGGAACCTCGGCGGAATCGTCCAGTGTGCTCATATTATCCCAGCGTATGCGGTAAAGAATCTATTTCAGGAAGTGACACTCAGCTGTGATTACACTGGAGAAGCATGACTGAACAGAATGATAAAAAGCTCAACGTGAAGTCCTTCGAACTCGACCACCGCCTAGTCAGCGCGCCATATATCCGCGTGGCCGACCGCACGGATTTGGGCGGCGGCGTCGAAATCATCAAGTATGACCTGCGCTTCTGCCAACCGAACCAGGACCACCTGGATACCAAGGCGCTGCATTCGGTGGAGCACATGATGGCAAACTTCATGCGCAATTACACCGATAAGCTCATCGGTTTTGCCCCGATGGGCTGCCGCACTGGCTTCTACGCCATCACCAACGGCATGGAACAAGACGAGCTGCTGCGCGCGGTGGAAGGCGCGCTTAACGATATTCTTAACGCTACCGAGGTACCGGCCGCCAACGAAGAGCAGTGCGGCTGGGGTGCGCACCACAGCTTGGAGGGCGCGCAGGAGGCGGCCCGCGCATTCTTGGGCGCTAAGGATGAGTGGCTCCAAGTCATGGCCGCCTAAGCCAAGCGAATTCACCGGCCCAGTAGGTGCCGAACTGAAAAAGCGGCCACGATAGTCCCGAAAACCGTGTGGTTAAGGGCGCTATCGTGGCTGCTTTGTAGGTTTTAGGCCCTAGAGCCCGGAGCGAAAAGCAGTCGCGTGCTACTCGTCGAGGGAAAGGCCGATCCACACGGGTTCGGGCACGAGTTCCACACCGAAGGTCTCATGGACGCCGTCGCGGATGGTGCGGGCGAGGTCCACGATATCGGCGGCCTTAGCCTCGCCGCGGTTGGTCAGCGCCAGCGTGTGCTTCGTCGAGAGCGTGGCCCGGCCGGAGCCCGGGTAGCCCTTAGCAAACCCGGCGCGGTCAATGAGCCAGGCGGCGGAGAGCTTTTCCCGGCCGGTCTCTGCAGAGGGGTGGCGGGGCATGGAGTCTGCGGTGGCCTCGCCAAGCGAGGCACGGACCTTGGCCTGGACGGCGTCGGCAAGAGCGGAGTCCACCACCGGGTTGGTAAAGAAAGAGCCAGCGGACCAGGTGTCATGGTCGGTGGGGTCGAGCACCATGCCCTTGCCGCGGCGCAGCTTGAGGACCTGCTCGCGGACCTCGGCCACGGGGCGGCGCTCGCCCGGATTCTGGGTGAGCTGACCAAAGCGCAGCGGGCGGGAAAGGCCCTCGGTATCGAGCTGCAGCTCCACCTCAAGGACCACGGCGCGGCCGGTGAATTTCAGGTTGGAATAGCGATACGCTAGCTCCAGGTCGGAGGCGGGGACCCACTCATCGCTATCGGTGCGGCGGTTATAAAGGCGCACGCGGGTAAGGACCTCAGAGATCTCCGCGCCATAGGCACCCACATTCTGCACGGGGACCGCGCCCACGGTGCCGGGGATGCCGGAGAGGCACTCGATGCCACCCAGGCCGAGCTGCACGGAGCGAGCCACCACGTCATCCCAGACGGCGCCCGCCTGTGCGCGCACCACGCCGGTTTCGGTGTCCATGGAAACCTCATCAAAGTCAAGGATGACCGCGACGAGATCCACTGCGCCATCGGCCACCAAGAGGTTGGAGCCGCCGCCAACGACGATGAATTTCACTTCGGCGTGATCAAGGGCACGCACCACGGCGACGGCAGCCTCCGGCTGCGAGCAGCGCAGTGCGGCCTGCGGTTTTCCGCCTACACGCAGCGTAGTCAGGTCCGCGAAGGTGGCGGCGGGGTCCAGTTCTACCCCGTCGATCGCTGTGAGCTGTTGCGTCAAAGATTTATCAAGCACGCCTACCAAGGTAGTCTGTTAGGCATGTCAACCCGTAGTGAAAACACCGTAACCATCAATCAGCCCATCGAAAAGGTTCACAAGGCGCTGCTCACCAAGGAATACTGGGAGTACATCGTGGCCAACCTCTCCCCTGAGGCGGGCCAGGTGCACGACTTCAGCGATAACGTAGCCACCCTCTTCGAGGTTCTGCCGACCACCCTGCTGCCAGAGGCAGTGCGCGCCATGGTCTCTCAAGACTTGAAGGTCAAGCGCGTGGTTACCGTGGGCGAGCTCAATGGTGAGGCTGCTGACGTTAACTACACCGCGGATGTCAAGGGCACCCCGGTTGATTTCAAGGGCGATATCTCCCTGGCTGGCGAAGGCGAGATGACCAAGCTGTCCTACGTCAACGAGATTTCCGTCAATATCCCGATGATGGGCGCCGCCATCGAGCCGAAGGTGGGCGAGTCCCTGGCTGAGCTCTTCGATAATGAAGGCAAGCTGACCGAACAGTGGATCTCTGAGAACGCCTAAGTTCTACAGAACCGAAATTTATGGCCGACCACGCACATAATCTGCGCGCTAGCGCAGCTGCGGGTCGGCCTTTTGGCGTTATCACCCGCGGCACCACCAACCACAACCGGCTGCGGCGCTGCGATAGGTGGATGCTCGCGCACCCGGAGATTTCCGCGCTGCTGCGGCATGTAGATACCCCGCTGGCGCTCGACGTGGGCTACGGGGCCTCGCATGCGACCACCGTGGAGTGGGCGGGGTGGCTGCGTCGGGCGAATCCGCAGGTAGACGTGCGCGGACTGGAAATCCACCCGGACCGGGTGCTGCCGCCGCGCGATGGCGTGCGCTTCGAGCTGGGCGGTTTTGAGCTGGCCGGCTACCGGCCGCAGCTAGTGCGCGCGTTTAATGTGCTGCGCCAGTATGACGTGGACCAGGTGGAAGAGGCCTGGCAGACGGTGTGTTCCCGCCTTGCCCCGGGCGGCTTCTTTGTGGAGGGCACCTGCGATGAGCTCGGCCGGCGCGCGGCCTGGTTGCTGCTCGATGCCCATGGTCCGCGGACGCTCACCCTGGCGTGGGACCCGTTTGATGTGGCGCGCCCTTCCGATATTGCCGAGCGCTTGCCTAAAATCCTCATCCACCGCAATGTGCCCGGCGAGCCCATCCACGAGCTGCTTCAGGCCGCCGACGAGGCTTGGGATCGGGCTGCTGGCTGGGCGCCTTACGGTCCGCGCGTGCGCTGGCGTAGGGCACGCGCCATGCTTGCCGACGCCCCCTTTAATATCCACCCCGTCCGCCGGCGCCTGCGCGATAATGTGCTCACCGTGGACTGGGAGTCTGTCGCGCCACGGGACTAAACGCGCCGCGCGCTGATGGCCGCTGGGGAGCTGTGAAGTGCCTAGCAATGTGCCCGAGAACTCCCGCAAACTTTGCCCCGCGCCGACTCATGCGCCACACTGGTACGCATGGCTTCGAAGAGATCGGCGGGTTCACTCGCCTGGAAAATCATCATTGGCATCCTTGTAGCACTGCTCGTGCTCATCCTCTTGGCCGAGTTCGGCCTGCGCTGGTTCATCGGTCACCAGATGACCTCGCAATTCAACGAGGCCGCGGAGCAAGAGGGAATCCAGGTCAAAGAAGATCCCTCCGTCAGCTTTGGCGGCAGCCCACTGCTCGTAGGGCTGTTCAAGGGCTCCATTTCCCAAATGGATATGACCACGCCGTCCACCCTGCAAATCGACGGCACCGAGATCAAGGGCCAACCTGCCTCCGAGATCCACGTGGAAGATATGAGCACCGACCAGGAGAATCCGGTAGCCGGCAAGCTGCGCGCTTCTACCACCGTGCCGGATGACTACCTGCTGGCATCCTTCCAGAAGGGCATTTCCGAGCAGGCAGGCAGCGAGAAGGTGGGCAATATGGTGGTTACGGAGATCACCGCCAATGAGCAAGACCACGTGCTGGACGTGAAGTTTGCCGGCGGCCTTGCCAACCTCTCGCTAGAGCCCACCGCCCACGACGGAAAGCTCGATATCCGCGCCACCGAGGCCTCCATCTTCGGCCTCGAGCTGCCGGATCAGGCCACCGAAGCCATCTCCTCCGCACTGCAGAACGGCATGTCGGATCAATTCGTGGGTTCTGACATGAACGTCGATTCCGTAGAGGTGCTCGATGGCGAGCTCAAGCTCACCATCACCGGCACCGATGTTCCGATGAATGACATGGATAAGTTGGCAGGCGGCGATGACTCCGCGGGCCAGGGCGGGGCCACTGGCTCTGGCGCGCCGCAGCAGGACGCGCAGGAGAAAGCCGCCTAAACCGCAGCGGCGGGAAATTCGAGGACCGGAAGCTTGGCAGCGGCCAACGCCGGTCCTTTTTTCGTCTCCTCTTCCCCGGCACCGGATTCCTCATTGTCCACGGCGGCAGAACTGCGCACAATGAGACGCTGATAACCGGCCTGCTGTGCAGCCGTAACCGCGGCAGCTGCGGCATCGGCCGCATCTGTGTCCACAGCCCCCGGCACGATGAGGCCCAAGCGGGCCGGATCGGGGCAGGCCTCGCGGATGGCGATGAGCTCGGAGAGCACGGCATTGGCATCCGTCACGGTCGCATCGAGGCTGACCCACACCTCGCTGGCGCCGGATTGAACGGCCAAGCGCGCCTCGGAGGCCTTGATGAGAGTGTGGTGGCGGCCGGTGGGATACCCCGCAACGGAGATAATATCGGCCGCGCCCGCGCCTGCGGCAAGGGAAACATGGTGCGGGGAGACGAGGACGGTGTTATCGACGGCGCGGTCCTTGACCGTCGCGGCTGGGGCGTCAAGCAGGTTAAGCATTAGTAGCTATAATCGCCGTTGATAATGGCCTTGAGCTGCGGGCGCACGTCAAACCAGTACACGCCGGTAATGACCGCGCCGATCCAAGACAAAAAGGCCAAGCCGGTGCCCATCGCTACCGCGGAACCGGCCAGCAGGCCTACCCACACCCATTTATCCTTACGGTCGCCGGCCCGGAAGGCATCCTCACGGGTGGTAGCGGCGAGAATCGCGCCGATGATGGCGGTCAGGGCGAGGATTTGGAAGATGTAGCTGTCTAGATGCAGGGCAAGATTATAAAGGAAATACATGCAGATTAATTCTGTGGGTCGTCAGTCTCGATTACTTCGCCATCGATAATATTATCGCCCTGCGAAGGAGCCGAATCCTGGCCAGGGCGCGCCGCATTCTTCTTTTCCGCACGGCGGGCCTGCGCGGAATTATAGGCGTCCATCACGCCCTCGCGGGTCTCGTCATAAGCGGTGGAGAACTTGCCCTTAGCGGCGTCGAAAGCAGCGGACTCACGGGTGCCATCGGCGGCCTTCTTCAAGGAAGCACCAAATTCCTTCGCGGTGGTGGCGGCTTTATCTACTAGGCCGTCCTTGCCAGTGTTGCCATAGGGGCTCTCAGCCTGCGCGCCATTAGCGTGCTGGGTGCGTTCTTCTTGCAGGCGGCCACCGAAGTCCTTGGCTACCTCAAAAGCAGCGCTGCCGGCATCTTTCAGGGAATCGAAAATCTTCTTATTATCGCTCATTGCTCATTACTCCTTTTGCCTAAGCACCAAAGATAAGGTGGTTGATCGCGAATATTACCAATCCTGCCAGGGAACCGACGATAGTGCCGTTCAAACGAATAAATTGCAGGTCCTTGCCCACCATGAGCTCGATATTTTGGGAGGCTTCCTCCGCATCCCAGCGCTTGATGGTCTCCGGGATAATAGCGATAATTTCCGGCGCGAATTTCTCCACCGCGTAGCGCGCGGCCTTATCCACGAGCGCATTGGCCTGGGCCAGGAATTCGGAGTCCTCGAGCAGACGGTGCGCCAACTCCTTTACCTTCGCCGTAATCTTCTGGCGCAGGAAAGACTCCGGATCATTGAGCTGGTCAATGAGCATAGTGGATACCGTACGCCACATGGCTGCCGGCGCCTGCTGCGCTTGATCGGAGGCGAGCATTTCTTGCTTGATGCCCTCGATGCGCCCGCGCATGTCCTCGTCCCACTGCAGATCGGAGGCCAGTTTGGACAGGTTGCGGCGAATAGCTAGGCGGGCCTCGTGGTTGCTGTTGCGGCGGACCTCATCGGCGAATTCCACGAGCTCGGTATAGACCTTCTCCCCCACCATCTCGCGGGCAAAGCGCGGCGCCCACCCCGGCATACGCTCGTCGATGGCGGTGACCACGGTGGACTCCATGCTCAGAATCTTGCCGTGTGCCCACTCAATGAGGTCGTCTTCCAGCGGACGAGCCTTGCCGTCTGCAATATAGCCCTCCAACAACCTACCCAGCGGCGGGCCCCACTCTGGCTCAGCTAGGCGGTCCATGACTTGGGTGCGGATGAAATGCTCTGCCTCTTCGGGATCCAAATCTGCGACCACGCTGGCGGCACGCTCGCCAATCCACGCGGAGACTTCCTCCGCCTTGCCCGGCTCTACGCCTTGGCGCGCCAGCCATAGCGGCAACTCCGCCTCGCGAACCTTGGCGCTAAGCGCATCCGCGGTCAGGAAGTTCTCTTCCACAAAGTCCTTCAAGGCATCGCCCACGCGGTCCTTATTATTCGGGATCAGCGCTGTATGCGGGATGGGCAGCCCCATCGGCCGGCGAAATAGCGCGGTCACCGCAAACCAGTCCGCCAAGCCACCTACCATGCCGGCCTCCGCCGCTGCACGCACGTAGCCCACCCACACTGGGGCCCCGCTTTCCGACGTCTGCCACCACGAACACCCCAAAAAGATCACCGCCGCACCAATCAGGAACGACAGCGCAATCGCCTTCCACCGGCGCAGGTCCGCACGCCGCGCCTCCTGATTGCCAGCCTGCGGGACGGGAGCAGCACCCGACGATGCCGTTACCGTAGCCGTTTCGAGGCCTTCCTCCGCGCGGTGCGTCATGAGTTCTCCTTGAGGTTGTGAAGGTGTATTTCAGCTTCGTTCTATAACACTAGTGCCCACCTCGGACATGCCCGGTGGTTGCCGTCATTCCAGCGACTTGTTGAATCGCTACCACGTGCTAGCGGCAGCGTCGTTTAGATGGTGAGAGATCACGCAACCCCCGTCTCCTGCACGGTGAACATGCTAATGGAGGCGGGGGTGGCGTCGAGTCAGTACAGAAACTTAGGCAATGCCTGGATTAGGCAAGCACCTTAGTTAACTCGGCCGGTTTCCTTGCGGTACTTGCGGTAGTAGCGGCGGCCGTAGTGGACGGTGCCTACTGCGGCGATGGCCACAATGACTAGGGCGATGATGCCGATGATCATGGTCAGGGTGTAGTCACCCTCACCTGCGGTGCCCAGCGGGGTATCCCACACGCCAAGGCCCCAAATAATGATGCCGGCAGCCGGGAGGCAAGACAGGATCAGACCCATGCCCACCCAGGTGGAGGTGCGAAGAAGGGAAGAGTGAGGAGCACCGAAGGACACGGGATCGTAGCCCTCAATGTAGGTGTCCTGAATCTTGCCGGAGAACTCCGGGTAAGTCTCGCTGGTGTAGTCAGCGACTGCGTGGGTGTTATCGCTCATGGCGGAGTCTTTCTGTCTTTCTCTCGTTCCTAGTATTCCTACGGAATAACCTTAGCTTAGTCGTCCTTGCCACGGAAAGCAGCACGTGCACGTTCGCGGGTAACCGCGGAAACCGCGGTCAGCGGAACGCCGGCCGGGCAGACATCGGCGCACTCACCATAGAGGGAGCAGTGGCCGAAGTTGGCTTCCAGGTCATCAACCATGTTGCGGGCACGGCGGCCACGCTCTTCCTTGCCCAGCGGCATGAGGGAAAGGTGCACCAGCTTTGCGCCGGTAAACAGGTGAGCCGCACCGTTCGGGCAGGCAGCAACGCAGGCACCGCAGCCAATGCAGGCAGCGTGGTCCAGCGAGTACTCGGAGGTCTCATGGTTGATGTGCATGGTATCCGCATCCGGAGCGGTACCAGCGTCCATGGAGACGTAGCCGCCCTGCTCCATCACGTGATCCAGAGCCGTGCGGTCCACAATCATGTCCTTAATGACCGGGTAGGCAGCGGAACGGAAGGGCTCCAGCTTGATCGTGTCGCCATCGGTGAAGTTGAACAGGCGCTGCTGGCAGGCCGGGGTGTTCTGGCCAGGGCCGTGCGGGCGGCCATTGACGGTCAGGCCGCAGGTACCACAGATGCCCTCACGGCAATCGGAAGCGAAAGCGAAGGGCTCTTCGCCGCGCTCAATGTAGCCCTCGTTGACGTGGTCCAACAGCTCCAGGATGGACATCTGCTCAGAGGCATCGTCCACCTGGACGGTTTCGAAGTGGCCTTCTTGGGTCGGTCCGGCTTGACGCCAGATCTCAAGTGTCAGTTTCATTACTTGTAGTTCCTTGTCATCAGCGGGATCGAATCAAAGTACAGCGGCTCGGCGTGGCGAATGAACTCGTTCTTATTAGCGCCCGGCTCCCATGCGGAAACAAAGCACCAGTTCTCATCGTCGCGTTCTGCCTCGCCGTCCTCGGTGAGGTGGTCCTCGCGGAAGTGGGCGCCACAGGACTCATCGCGGTCCAAAGCGTCAACACACATAAGCTCGCCCAGGTCCAGGTAGTCGGCAACGCGCAGGCCGTACTCCAGCACCTGGTTCATGTCGTTAGCCTCACCCGGGATGCGGACATTAGCCCAGAAGTCCTCGCGCAGCTTACGGATCTTGGTGATGGCTTCCTTGAGGTCTTCCACGTTACGGGACACACCGCAGCCGTGGTAGAGGATATCGCCCAGCTGGCGGTGGTAGTAGGCCGGACCGTGCGGGTCCTCGCCACGCACGCCCATCAGGCGGTCAATACGCTCCTGTGCCTGTGCCACTGCAGCCTGTGCTTCCTGGGAGTCCTCAGCAAGCTTCTCCTCACCAAGGTGATCGGCCAAGTAGTTCGGGATGGTAAACGGCAGGGTGAACCAGCCATCCACAGAAGCAGACAGCAGGGAGTTAGCACCCAGACGGTTTGCACCGTGGTATGTCCAGGAGCACTCACCGGCGGCAAAGAGGCCGTCGATAGCGGTCATCTCGTTAAAGTCGGTCCACAGGCCACCCATGGTGAAGTGGCAGGTCGGAGCGATACGCATCGGGGTCTCATAAGCGGACTCGCCGATGGCCTCTTCGTACATCTCGATGAGATTAGAGTAGCGCTCGCGGATCTTATCCTTGCCCAGGCGCTCGATGGCGTCACGGAAGTCCAGGTACACCGAGTTGTGCAGCGGTCCAACGCCCAAGCCCTTGTTGATCTGCTGGGAGATGGCGCGGGAAGCAACGTCACGCGGGACCAGGTTGCCGAATGCCGGGTAGCGGCGCTCCAAGAAGTAGTCGCGCTCATCTTCCGGAATCTCATTAGCCGGGCGGTCATCTTCCGGCTTAATCGGAGACCAGATACGGCCATCGTTACGCAGGGACTCCGACATCAGGATGGTCTTGGACTGCCAATCGGAGTTGACCGGAAGACCCGTTGGGTGGAACTGGATGAATGCCGGGGAAGCCAGGTAGGCACCGCTGTCATACGCACGCATCATGGCGCTGGCATTGGAGTTCTTTGCCAGGGTGGACATGTGGAACACGTTGCCGTAGCCGCCAGTACCCAGGATGACGGCGTGACCGGTGAAGGCGGTGAGTTCACCGTTAATCAGGTTGCGGGTGACGATGCCGCCCGCACGCTTCTTACCGCCATCGTTATAGGTGATGATTTCCTGCAGGTCGTGGTGAGCGAAAAGCTCCACATTGCCCAAGCCGATCTGGCGGTAAAGCGCAGAAGTGGTGGACAGCTGCAGCTGCTGGCCTGTTTGGCCACGGGTGTAGTAGGTGCGGGATACCTGCACACCACCGAAGGAACGGGTAGCCAAGGTGCCGCCGTACTCGCGGGCGAATGGTGCGCCGATGGCGTTCATGTGGTCAATCACGCGCACGGACTCGTTGGCCAAGCGCCAGCAATCGGACTCGCGGCAGCGGTAGTCGCCGCCCTTCACGGTGTCCTTGGTGTGGCGGTAGGTGGAGTCATTGTCCACCTTCTTGGCACGGGAGGAGTTAACACCACCCTGTGCGGCGACGGAGTGCGCACGACGCGGGGAGTCATGGAAGGTGAAGACCTTCACCTTGTAGCCCAGCTCGCCCAATGCGGCCGCGGCGGAACCGGCGGACAGGCCGGTACCAACCACGAGAACCTCAAACTTGCGACGGTTCAGCGGGGATACCAGCTGCATGTGGTCCTTTTGGTGGGACCACATATCCTTCATCGGCACGCCGTGCGGCTCTTTAGATTCGAGGATCTTGCCGGCGGTGACGCCCGGAACAATGGACTGTGGGTGCGAGAAATTTGGGTGCTCGCGCTTGAGTTCAGTATTAGTCATGGGTTTCTAACTCCTTTAGCTGACCAAGCCCAGGGCAACGGACAAAGGCATAACGATGTTGCCGATGCAGACAACGGCCGGGATAACGTACGCCAGGATCAGGAAGGTCTGACGCCACTTCGCACCGGTGATACCCAGGTCAGAAGCGGCGAGGCGAATGCCGTGGGTGAGGTGCAGGAACAGGAAGCACATGGCGATCACATACACGATGGTGACCGGCCAGCGGCTGAAGGTAGCAATCATGTTGGCCTTCACCGCACCCTCTGCGAAGTCACCTGGGGCGATGGGCTGTACGCCCATGGTCAGGTCCAGCAGGTGGAAGATGATGAACAGCAACAAGACGATGCCGGAGACCAGCATGGTCTTGGTGGCGAAGGAATCTAGGCCACCCATGAGGTTGCTGCGGCGGAACTTGCCGCGGGATGCCTTGGAGCGGGTAGTCAAAGCGATAGCGCCGTAGATATGGGCGATGATGGCAACCAGCAGGACGGCGCGAATGATCCACAATGCGCCCTCATGCGGGAACAACGGCTCGCCCATGGAGCGCAGGAATGCGCCGTATTCATCCAGCGCCTCTTCGCCGCCGTGCGCCGGCAAGTACAACTTCAGGTTGCCGGCCATGTGGCCAACAACGAAGAGGGCGAAAAGCAGGCCAGTGACGGCCATGATGAGCTTCAGAACCCAGGAGGGCACTCCCGGCTTCTGACGGATTGGTTCGTTAGTAATGTGGCCGTGAGCTACTGCCTCACGGTCGGGATTTCTTAAAGTCATGACACCTCCATTGTCGTCCTCACCTTAACCGGGCTTAACCGCTGGTTACCAGTCAATTCCGGCGGTGTTTCACCTAACGGTACGGCGGTACGGTTAAAGTCAGAATTCTTTTAGGTAAGGGTTGCCTTAAAAGCCTCGGGGCAAAACGTCACTACCTTGGCTGCTCGGAATTCCGCAATATTGACGTTGCGTAATTTCCTCCGCAATTGTGAACTTGGTCACCCGGTGTTACTGGAGTGACCACCTTACCCCTTTATGCGTCAAACTTTCGCATGAAACCCACATGCAGCCCACAGGGAGGTGAACATTCTTTGCAAGATCTTTGCGATTAGGGTGCACACCCGCAGGCCAGCCAGTAACCTTGCCGGCATGAGTAAGACGTATGTGGGATCCCGCCTTCGCCAGCTTCGCCGTGAGCGCGATCTCAGTCAGGCTTCCCTTGCTGCGACGCTGGGGCTCTCTGCCAGCTACGTCAATCAGATCGAGCACGACGTCCGCCCGCTCACCGTCCCGGTGCTCCTGCGCATCACGGAGGTCTTCGGCGTCGATGCCACCTTCTTCTCCCGTGACGATGACTCCCGCCTTCTTGCCGAGATCCAGGACGTCATCCAGGACAAGGAGCTCTGCCCCTCCCCTGTCGAGCTGCAGGAGCTCTCCGAGCTCGTCTATAACCACCCCACCGTGGCTCGCACGCTGGTGGATGTCCGCCGTCGCTACCGCAATGTGCGCGATAAACTCTCGCTAGCCACCGATACCCGCCGCACCACCGAGGCCACCCAGGCCTTATCCATGCCGCACGACGAGGTGCGCGACTTCTTCTACGCTCGCCAAAACTACTTGGACAACCTGGACCACCATGCAGAGCAGCTTGCCGACGCCCTCTCGGTCACCCACTTCGGCATCCGCGACACCGAACACGCCCTCGCGCAGCGCCTGCGTGATCGCCACAACGTAGATATCCACATCACTTCCCAGATGGATGGCACGCTACACAGCTTTAACCGCGACACCGGCGAGTTCCGGCTCGCGTCGCGCCTGAGCGAAGGCCAGCGCGCCTTCCGCATGGCCGCGGAGCTGAGCTTCCTCGAGGCCGGGGAGGACATCGCCGCCCTAGTGAAGGAGGAACCGTTTACCTCGGATGCTTCACGCAACCTCGCACAGCGCGGCTTGGCTAGCTACTTCGCCGCCGCCACCGTGATGCCCTATGTACTGATGCATTCCGAAGCCGAGCGCTCCGGCTACGACGTAGAATACCTCTGCCAGGTCTTCGGCGTGGGCTATGAATCCGTGGCCTCCCGCCTGTCCACCCTGCAGCGCGATAACCTGCGCGGCATTCCTTTTACTTTTGTCCGCGTCGACCGCGCAGGAAACATGTCCAAGCGCCAATCCGCCACCGGCGTGCACTTTTCCAATAATGGCGGCACCTGCCCGCTGTGGAATGTCTACGAGACCTTCACCCAGCCCGGCATTATCTCCCGCCAGCTGGCCCAAATGCCCGATGGCCGCAACTACCTGTGGATTTCACGCGCCGTCCAGCACCACCAAGGGCGTTTTGGCGATACCGATAAGCTCTTCGCCATCGGGCTAGGCTGCGAAGCCCGCCACGCCGACCGCACCGTCTATGGCGAAGGTCTCGACCTCACCGACCTCTCCTCGGCCACCCCCATCGGCTCCGGCTGCCGCACGTGCCCGCGCGAGAACTGCGCGCAACGCGCCTTTCCGCCCATCAATGAGGTCATCAACGTCGATGCCCACCGCTCCGCAGTTGCGCCGTATTAGCGTCTTGGGCGCCAATCGACCTACTCGAAAACTACTCGAAAACTACTCGAAAGCTACTCGAAAGAGCTCGTTTCGAGTAAATAACGTTATGACCTGCCGGTTTGGCAGTACTCGAAGCCTACTCGAAGCCTACTCGAAATCTACTCGAAAAATTTTCGAGTAGAGTTACGCTTATGAGCTACGACCCCCAGTCCCCATATGCCTCATCATGGGAAAAGCTACTGAGCCAGCCAGAAGATCAATGGTTTGACCGAAAATCTTTTAAAATTCAACCCAAAGATCTCGCAAAAGCGTTAGTAGCGTTTGCCAACGCGGAGGGTGGGATCATCGCCGTCGGGATTACAGACCGCACTTTGGATGGCCTACCTTCCGCCAAACAGGCTAACCAACTGCGTCAAGCTCCCCATGAATTCACGGATCCCACTACCAGGTATGAAGTCAAAATCGTCGACATTCCAGATCCAGGATCGCACTCCCCATCAACCAAAGGGCCAGCGCAAATATATCTGTTTCATGTCTTCCCAACAGAGAACGTCCACTACACAACCGCAGGAGAGTGCTACCTAAGGGTTGGGGACCAAACACAGAAGCTCAAAGCCGATGACATACTGGAGTTGCGCTATACCAAAGGCGAGCAAACCTTTGATTCCACGGAAGTCAGCGGAGCCAACGTTGTGGACCTGAATGACGAATCCGTAGCTAGCTATGCACATTCTCTAGGCTCCTCCACTCCTATCGATGCGCTTAAGGCGCGGGGCCTTCTCCGCCAGCCCGACCGCCCCACTGTCGCGTCCGTCCTCATGTTTGGAAAATCACCACAGCTATATTTCCCAAACGCACATATTCGCGTGCTCAAGTTTGAAGAACCTGATCGCCTACCTGGACGTCAACAGCAGCTGGCCTTCGACAAGCGCTTCGAAGGAACAATTCCACAACAACTAGAAAAGGCTCGAGAGACCATCATGTCACTCTTGCCCGAAGTTGAAAGAAAAGGTACCGGCCTACATTTTCAACGCGAGACTCTAATTCCACCCGATGTATGGCTCGAAGGTCTAGTAAATGCGGCAATCCACAGGTCTTATTCGAACAGTGGAGACCATATTCGCTTTGAAATTTTCCCCGATAAGATCACAATTTCCTCACCAGGCCGCTTTCCCGGCCTAGTAGACCCTTCTAAGCCAGAAGAAATTGCTCGATTCGCTCGCAATCCGCATATCGCCCGTGTGGCAGCTGAATTAAAAATCGGCCAAGAACTCGGCGAAGGAATTAGAAGAATCTACAGCGAAATGCGGCTCGTAGGACTATCGGATCCCATCTATAAACAAACATCGGGCTCGGTGATTCTAACGCTCCCAGCACAGAAACGGGTTCCCGCTTCTGTGCTCGATAGTCTCCCTAAGGGCGCCGAGGAAGTTCTTCATACGCTGCAACTACATTCCCGACCCCTAGGGACTCGAGAAGTTTCTGAACTAACCGATCTCAGCGTTCCTACTGCTCGCACCGCCCTACAGCAGCTCAGGAGAGCCGGCCTAATTTTCTGGCACGGCACATCCCCCAAAGACCCACGCGCCACGTGGTCCGCCACCGAAAATATTTAACACTTATTCAATGCTCGGCAGTACTCGAAAGCTACTCGAAAGAACTCTTTTCGAGTAAATAACGTGCTGAACTGGCGGTTTAGCAGTACTCGAAAGCTACTCGAAAATTTTTCGAGTAGCAGTGAGGGTTGCGCGCGTTATGCATACAAAGAGCAACGGCACCGCTGCTTCCCTCCTGCCCCGTGTGGGCGGAGGAGGATCAGCGGTGCCGATACTGTTGCCTTTGTGGTGTGCCGAGGTCCTAGCCTCCCGCCGCTGCTGGGGCGGTGGTGGAAGAACAGGTGGACGTCGGCAAGCAGCCCTGCTTAGAGGTTAATCATGTGGCCGCCAATACCCTCGGCAGCTTCCTTCATGGCCTCAGAGAGGGTCGGGTGGGTGTGAACGTTGCGGCCGATTTCCTCAGCGGTGAGGTCGAAGCGCTGCGCCAGGGTCAGCTCTGGCAGCAGCTCGGAAACGTTGGAGCCCACCATGTGGCCACCGATGAGCTCGCCGTACTCGCCGTCCGCGATGAGCTTGACAAAGCCCGCGGTCTCATTGAGGCCAGCAGCCTTGCCGTTAGCGGAGAACGGGAAGGTAGCGACCTTAATGTCGCGGTCCGCGAACTTCTCCTTGGCAGCCTCTTCGGTGTAGCCAAAGGAAGCGACCTGCGGGTTGCAGAAGGTAGCGCGCGGCATATTCATGTAGTCGCCCAAAAGCTGGGTCTCTACGCCGGCGATGGTCTCTGCAGCCACAACGCCCTGGGCCTCAGCAACGTGGGCGAGCTGCAGCTTCGCGGTGACGTCACCGATGGCGTAGATGTGGTCGACGTTGGTACGCATGGTGTCATCGATGGCAATAGCGCCGCGCTCGGTGAACTCAACGCCGGTGTTCTCCAAGCCGAAGCCCTCGGTGCGCGGGGCGAAGCCGATGGAAATCATGGCACGGTCCACGGTGAGGGTGTCCTGCTTGGAGCCGTCCTTGGACTCCACCTCAACGGTGACATTATCGCCGTTGTCCTTCACGGAGGTGGTCTTGTAGCCGGTCAGCAGCTTGACGCCGAGCTTCTTGTACTCCTTGGCAATGGCCTTGGAGACGTCTTTGTCCTCGTTCGGCAGGACGCGGTCCATGAACTCCACGATGGTGACGTCCACGCCGTAGTTGGACAGCACATAAGCAAATTCCATGCCGATGGCGCCGGCGCCGACGATGACCATGGACTTCGGGGCCTCATCGTTGAGGATCTGCTCCTCGTAGGACACGATGTTGCCGCCGAGCTCTACGCCCGGCAGAGACTTGACCACGGAGCCGGTAGCGATGATGCAGTCATCGAAGGTGACGGTCTTACCCTTGTCATCACCATCGGTGATTTCGATGGTCTTATCGTCTTTGAAGGAGCCAAGGCCGTTGATCTCGGTGATCTTGTTCTTCTTCATCAGGTAATGGACACCCTTGACGATGCCCGCGGAAACCTTGCGGGAACGCTTGTGGGCAACACCGAAGTCGAAGGAGACATCGCCAGAAATGCCGAAGTCCTTGGCCTCGTGGTTGAAGGTGTGGGCAACCTCAGCGTTCTTCAGCAGCGCCTTGGAAGGGATGCAGCCTACGTTGAGGCAGACACCGCCCCAGTACTGCTTCTCGATTACGGCAACTTTCTTACCAAGCTGAGCTGCACGGATGGCGGCCACGTAGCCGCCAGGGCCCGCGCCGAGTACTACTACGTCATAATGTTCATTAGTCACGCCCTTTAGGATACGTAACTTTCCCCTCCATGTCGCGCATTGGGTCACACTCTTGTGCCCGAGTACCCCACGCTTCGGGGGTAAAACGCACAAAGGCCCTGCACGGGGGCGTCGGCAAGCGCGCGACGACGTGCAGGGCTATGGGCTCGGTGTTTTAGAACAGCCCGAGAGCCAATGCGGCGGCGGAGGACATGGAGGAACCCATGTGCAGGAACTGGCCCAAAACTTCATTGATGGATACGAGGATGGAATCGAAAATGTTCATTATGCTTCTTTCTGTGTTTTTACTTGCCTAGAGCGAGGGATGGGCTCGTGAATGGGCCCGCATTATTCACACGTTTAGTACTAGCGGAGATTGTAGCGCCACCGTTACATACGCGCTGCGTTCAGAATTATGACACACAAACCACATGCGACACAGGTTTTGCTACATTAAAAGGGCTATTAAGGCATAGAGTCTTGCTAACACTCCCGCTATGCGGAACGATACCTACTGAGAAGATTCTCTTAATTCGAGGAAGCTAAAAATATGCATACTTTGCGCTCTATCGGCTCCAGCGTCGCAGGCATCGCCATCGCGGCAGGAGTCCTCTCCGCCCCTATCGCCTCCGCCGTCGAGCCGGCCGAGATCCAGGGTGACGCCACCCCGTCCACCATCCGCGAGGTTAACCTCACCGACTCGGCGGATGCGGAAAACATCAACTACGCCATCACCACCGAAGGTGAAAACCGCGTGGTGGATATTGCCGAGCTGAAAGATAAGGACAAGTGGAAGGGCTACGCCTTCGGCCACAAGAGCGGCCAGGGCAAGCACTACGGCAACCACGTTAAGGCCCTGACCGCCACCTCCGCCGCCATGGGCGGCCGCGAGGTTCCGCTGGCGGTCATCACCCCAGACGGCAATTTTGATAAGAAGCGCCCCACCCTGTACCTGCTCAACGGCGCCGGCGGCGCCGAGCAGGGCATGGACTGGCTGACCGCCACCACCAACCACGACATCGACCCTGAGACCGAGGGTATGCAGGACATGGTGGACTTCTACACGTCCAAGGACGTCAACGTGGTCATCCCCCAGGCCGGCGCCTTCTCCTATTACACCGACTGGGTATCTTCCCCGAATAGCGGCTACCTCAAGGGCCCGCAGAAGTGGGAAACCTTCCTCACCAAGGAGCTGCCGGACGCACTGGAGAAGCACATCGGCGGCAATGGCAAGCGCGCGATTGCCGGCATGTCCATGTCCGCGACCTCCTCCCTGCTACTGGCGGAGCACAACCCGGGCTTCTACAACGCCGTGGGCTCCTTCTCTGGCTGCGCTGCCACCTCTCGCCCACTGCCGCGCCTATACACCCAGCTGACCGTCAACCGTGGCGGTGGCTCGGCCGACCAGATGTGGGGCGCTATGGGCAGCGAGTACAACGTGTACAACGATGCCTTGGTGAACGCTAACCCGAATAACCTGGGCAAGTCCGAGACCTATGTTTCGGTCAACTCCGGTCTGGGCGGCGCCAATGACTGGGGCGCTAAGGGTTCGTCCACCCTCATCGTTGAGGGCGGCGTCATCGAGGCCGCGATGAACTCCTGCACCCATGACCTCAAGGCCAAGATGGACTCCCAGGGCATGAAGGCGGACTGGAACTTCCGCAATACCGGCACCCACTCCTGGCCGGGCTGGCGCAATGACCTCTTCACCTCCTGGGCAACATTCGAGCGCGGCTTTAACAAGGACGCTGCAGAACGACCGGCCGCACCGGCGGTAGAGGCTAATGAGCTTTCCATCGAGGCACCGCAGGCCGAGGAAGATGCGCAGGTTAAGGACGCCCCGAGCGCCGCTGACCAGTCCCCGGACAAGGACTTTGTCGAGGGCAAGGACGCAGAGGGCGCAGCGGCTCCGAACGCTGCGGAGGCTGCAGCGGCCGCCGAGGCTGCTGTCGCTGCCGAATAATCAGGAATTCATTAACTACAGGAAAGAAGCACTATGAAGCGCCTTAGCTCCATCCTGGCCGCCACCGCCGTGTGCGCTGGCCTAGCATCCGCTCCGCTGGCGGGGGCTGCACAGCTCTCCCCGCAGCAGGTAGCGGGCAACGCCGCCCAGTCCACCCTGGCCCCACTGGAGGTCACCCCGGAGTTGGAGCAGCAGACTTGGTACCAGAAGTACAAGGACGATCCGCGCGTCGAAAAGCTGCAGGCCACCTCCCCTGCCATGAACGGCCGCAAGATTCCGCTGGCTGTCATTCGCGCGAAGGATGAGAACCGCCCGACCATCTACCTGCTCAATGGCGCAGGCGGCGCGGAGCAGGACATGGACTGGCTGAAGCTTTCCGATGCCGTTGATTTCTACCACTCCAAGAACGTCAACGTGGTCATCCCGCAGGCCGGTGCTTTCTCCTACTACACCGACTGGGTATCCGAGCCGAACTCTAAGTACCTCAAGGGCCCGCAGAAGTGGGAAACCTTCCTTACCAAGGAACTGCCGGGCGCCATCGAGGGCCACATCAAGGCCGATAACCACCGTGCCATTGCGGGCATGTCCATGTCCGCAACCTCCTCCCTGCTGCTGGCGGAGCACAACCAGGGCTTCTACGACGCCGTGGGTTCCTACGCCGGCTGCGCGGCTACCGCTTACCCGGTAGAGCACAAGGCCGTTGAGCTTACCGTTAACCGCGGCGGTGCGACCGCGGAGCAGATGTGGGGCCCGTTCGGCTCTCCTACCAACCGCTATAACGACGCGATGATGAACCACGAGAAGCTGCGTGGCACGGAGCTGTACATCTCTTCTGGTTCCGGTCTGGCCGGCAAGGAGGATACCTTCTCCTATAATGTGGCTAAGGGCTACAACCCTGCCACCGCTGCTTTGGGCTCCGCTCAGCTGCAGGTGGAAGGCGGTGCCATCGAGGCTGGTGTGAACTACTGCACCCACAACTTCAAGGCTAAGCTGGACCAGGCTGGCATCCCGGCAACCTACAACTTCCGCAATACCGGCACCCACTCCTGGCCGCACTGGATTGCAGACCTTAAGGACTCCTGGCCGGTCTTCGAGCGCGCTTTCAATAAATAAGCTCGTTTCTTTCCACGGCTAAAAGGGCGGTAGGCTTGCAGCATTATGAAGTTGCTTCCTACCGCCCTTTCGCGTGCCCACACTGATCCTTATACCGGCGTGGCTTTTAATCTCGGTTTCGAGGTTTCCCACTACACGCTGGATCTGACCTACCGCGTGGAGCCCAACCTCCTCCACGGCGAGGCTACTTTGGCTATCCGGGCCGATGAGAATTTGGCGTCCCTAACCCTGGATCTGGGCGGGGCGATGGTGGCCCGGCGCGTGACCGCACAGGGTGCGCCACGGGTAGCTAAATTCCGCCAATCCTCCGGGAAGCTGCGCCTGCGTTTCGCAGAAGAGATTGCGGCAGGCACGGAGTTTGAGCTGGTGATTCGCTATGGCGGCAGCCCGCGGCCAATCCGCACCACCTGGGGCGAGATCGGCTGGGAAGAAACCGAGTCCGGTTCGCTGGTGGCCAGCCAGCCCAATGGCGCGCCGAGCTGGTTCCCCTGCGACGATACTCCTTCTGCCAAGGCACTCTATGACATCATCATTACGGCCGATGATCCCTTCATCGTGGTGTCCAATGGTGGCCTTGTCTCCCGCCGGGCGGGCGGTTCCACCACGCGCTGGCACTACCGCACCCGCGAGCCCATGGCCACCTATTTGGCGACGGTGCAGGTAGGAGAGTTCTCTAGTTTTGATCTGGGACCTTCCACGCGCGCTTGGGCGCCGGCTGAGTTGCGCGATCGCGTGCTGGATGAATTTGCCCAGCAGCAGGAAATGGTGGACTTCTTCGCCTCCATTTATGGCCCCTACCCATTTGCGGATTACCAGGTGGTCATCACGGAAGATGAGCTAGAAATCCCGCTGGAGGCGCAGGGCCTGTCCATCTTTGGCTCCAATCATATTAAGGGCGACCACGCCTTCGAGCGCCTTATTGCGCACGAGCTCTCGCACCAGTGGTTCGGCAATTCCGTGGGCCTGAGCGAGTGGAAGGATATCTGGCTCAACGAGGGCTTTGCCTGCTACAGCGAGTGGCTATGGGCCGAGCACAAGGGCGAGACCACCGCGCACGAGGCCGCGCGTTCCCACTACCACGTTCTGGGACGCAAGGCACAGGACCTCACCGTTTCTGATCCGGGTGCGCGCGATATGTTCGATGACCGCGTGTATAAGCGCGGAGCTTTGACCGTGCACGCCATCCACCGCTTGCTTGGCGACGCCTTCTTTACCACCCTCCGCAGCTACCTCACCGAGCACCAGCATTCGGTGGTGGAGCCTTCCATGTTGCTGGATACCTTCCGCGCCGCCGCTCCTGATGCAGCGCTTTTCGACGCCACCGTAGACGCCTGGCTCAACCAGAAGACCCTTCCCCCCTTCCCGAATTAGTGGTTTTGGCCCCGCTTTGCGGGGTTCAGTCTACGTTTGTTTGGGGAATGTCTAATCTATTGACCAATTCCTTCTTTCCTGTTGACGGGGTGTTTTATCTGGGTACAATAGAACATGCAAACGAACAGGAAGGGAGGGATCATGCAAACCACCAAGCACGCGGAGATAGACTCCGCCATCGCACAGGTTGCCACTGGGCTAACCCAGCTGCGCAGCCTCATGCAAGATCCCTCCGATCTGTCTTTCGAGCTCCTTCATCCACATTTCGAACACTTAGAGCGGGCGCTAGGAAATAAGTCCGCCATCGACGCCGCCTTCGCTTTCATCGCGGAGCGGGATGACGCCGGCCGCCGCGTTGGTTCTTCCAAGGCCAAGGACTACCTGACCACACGCCTAGGCCTTACCGATGCCGAGGCCGCCGCCCGCCTCCGAAATGGACGCAACCTCTTCGCACCCATCCCCGATCCGGAGCCGGCTCCCCCTGCGGACCCCGATGCCGACGAAGCCGCACGCGCCCAGGCCGAAGAGGAAGCTCGCCGCCGCGCCGACCGCGAGCGCCGCGAGGAAGAGAAGCGCCGCAAGAAGCTCTTCGAGGAAGAGCCTATCCCCGAGCGCATCCTCAACCTCATCGAGAACGAACTGCGTAGCCTCAGCAAATACGCCATCCCCGGACCGAGCGAGCTGCGCAACCAAGCCCTCGAACAGGCCAAGCGCCGCTCCTTCGATTCCCTGCGCGAGTGGCTGCGTAAGGCAGTTCGCAAGGCAAATAAGCACGCCCTTAATCCTGCCGGCGAACCCGACCCACACGCCGCTACCCGCAAGCGCCGCTTTAGCATCTCCCGCCAAGATGCTGACGGCGGCGTACACATCTCCGGCTACCTCGATGCCTCCGCAGCTGCCATCCTCGCCAGCGCATTTGCCCCCGCCAAAAATAAGGGCAGCGCGGATCTCAGCGCCGAGGATGATACCCGCACCTATGCCCAGCGCATGGCGGACCAATTGACCGCTGCGCTATCGAGCTATCTTTCCGCCACCCAAAAGAACTCCGACGGGCTCGGCTCCTTCTTCGTCGCCACCACCTTGGAAGAACTGGAGGCAATGGGCGGCGATACCCGCTTCGCCACCAGCACCGGCATCGAACTCTCCCCGCTCGACCTTCTCCGCCTCGGCGGCGCGCAGCACGATTTCTTCTGTGCCGTGGACGACAAGGGCTTCCCCCTCGAGCTTGGCCGCACCAAGCGCACCGCTTCCCTTTGGCAGAAGCTCGCTCTCGCGGCCTCCGAACTCGTCTGCACCCACCCCGAGTGCCACCGCCCTTGGCAGGATTGCGACGTCCACCACCTCCAAGCCTGGTCCCACGGCGGTGCCACCGATCTCAAGAACCTCACGCTGCTGTGTCGCCGGCACCACGTGGACAATAACGACTACCGCGATGGCCGCAACGGAATGGGACACGCCGAGCGGGACCCCGACACGGGCCGGGTAGGATACCGAGCCGCCCACACCAGCGGCTTATCCCCCACCGTAGAAGTCAACGACCACCCCGCAGCGGAACAAGCCCCGGCCCGCAGGCTCACGGATCCGCCCTCGCCACCGCCGTCACCACCGGGTGCGGCCTGACCGGGGCCCGCGGCCTGCCACAGCCGCGCGCCCGACTGCCCTACACTGGATAACCATGCAAACGATGCTCGTCACTGGCGGCGCCGGTTTTATCGGCGCCAATTTCGTGCGCCTAATATGCCAGGCGCGCCCCGATACCCGCGTTACGGTGCTCGATAAGCTCACCTACGCCGGAAACCGCGCCAACCTCGCCGGCCTCGATATCGACCTCTTGGAGGGGGATATCGCCGATCCCGCCACCGTAGAACCGCTCGTCGCCGCTGCGGATGTAGTGGTTCATTTTGCCGCCGAGTCCCATAACGACAATTCTTTGCGCGACCCCTCGCCCTTCATCCACACGAACCTCGTAGGCACATTCACCCTTCTGGAAGCCTGCCGCAAGCACGATACCCGCCTCCACCATGTCTCCACCGACGAGGTTTTCGGCGATCTGGAAATCGGGGCAGACACCAAGTTTACTGAGGACACCGCCTACGCTCCCTCCAGCCCGTACTCAGCCACCAAGGCGGGGTCTGACCACCTCCTGCGAGCATGGGTGCGTTCCTTCGGGCTGCGCGCGACCATCTCAAACTGCTCCAATAATTACGGGCCGTACCAGCACATTGAGAAGTTCATCCCCCGCCAAATCACCAATATCCTCTCCGGACACACGCCCAAGCTCTACGGCACGGGCGAGCAGGTGCGCGACTGGATCCACGTCGATGACCACAACAAAGCGGTGCTCGCCATCCTCGAGCGCGGCCGCATCGGCGAGACCTACAATATCGGGGCAGACCAAAAAGATATTAATAATAAGCAGGTCATCGAGCTGATCTGCGAAATCATGGGCCACACCCGCAATGGGCGCGCGCTCTATGAGCACGTGGCGGACCGCCCCGGCCATGACCAGCGTTATGCCATGGACGCCACCAAGCTGCGCCGCGAGCTGGGCTGGGCCCCGCGGTTCACGGATATCCGCGCCGGCCTCGAAGACACCATCGCGTGGTACCGCGATAACGAAGACTGGTGGAAACCCGAGAAAGAAAACGTGGAAGCCCGCTACAAGCAGCAAGGACAGTAGATATGCGTATTACCGAAACCGCCATCCCGGGGCTGCTCATCATCGACCTCGACGTGCACGGCGATAACCGCGGCTGGTTCAAGGAGAATTGGCAACGCGAAAAATTCACCGGCCTCGCGCCCGAGCTCGCGAGCTTCCAGCCGGTACAGAACAATATCTCTTTTAACCACGCCGGTGCTACGCGCGGCCTGCACGCCGAGCCGTGGGACAAACTCGTCTCGGTGGCGCAGGGCAGGATTTTCGGCGCATGGTGCGACTTGCGCGAGGGATCGGAAAGCTTTGGCGAGGTCGTCACCCACGAGGTGGGGTCTGAGACAGCGGTGTTTGTCCCGCGGGGCGTCGCCAATGGCTTTCAGGCGCTGGAGGAAACCTCCTACTGCTACCTGGTCAATGAACACTGGTCGGCCGAGGCTCGCTACGCCGCGGTGAACCTCAACATCGTGGACTGGCCGCTGGAGCCCACCGAGATTTCGGAAAAGGACAAGCAGCACCCCGATCTTGCAGAGGTGAGCCCGATGCCCGCCCGCCGTATCCTCGTCACGGGCGCGAACGGGCAGTTGGGGCGTGCGTTGAAGCGCCTGCTTGCCGACGCCGAATTTTGCTCCCACGCCGACTTCGACATCACCAATCCGCCGGAACGGAATTGGAAGCAGTACTCGGCCATCATTAATTGCGCGGCGTATAACGACGTCAACGGTGCCGAGAACGACCGCGCCGCCGCCTGGGCCGTCAATGCGGAAGCGCCCGCACGGCTGGCGCGCATCGCCGCAGAAAACCAGATCACGCTGGTGCATGTCTCGAGCGACTATATCTTCGATGGGGCGAACGAGGTCCACTCCGAGGAGGAGCTACCGTCGCCGCTCAGTGCATACGGGGCGTCGAAAGCCGCGGGTGATACCGCCGCGCAAACCGCGCCGCAGCACTACGTCATTCGTACTTCCTGGGTCTTTGGTGATGGTGAGAATTTCATGTCCACCATGCGCCGGCTGGCCACTAAGGGCGTGGAGCCGAAAGTCATCCACGACCAGCGCGGGCGGCCCACGTTTGCCGAGGATCTGGCCAAGGGCATCGTCCACCTGCTCAATTCCGACGCGGACTACGGCGTGTATAACCTCTCCAACTCGGGCGATACCGTCGGCCGCGATGAGATTGCCATGGCCGTGTTCATCGGGCTCGGCCACGACCCGGCCGAGGTCACTCCGGTAACCACCGAGCAGTACCGGGAGATCGCGGGACCCGACGCGCCGCGCCCCAAGGAGTCGACGCTTGCGCTAGATAAAATCGAGGCTACCGGCTTCAAGCCGCAGAATTGGCGTGCGGCCCTTGCCCTGTATTTGGCGCTGTACCCGGAGGATTAAATGAAAGGCATCATCCTGGCCGGCGGTTCCGGCACGCGGCTCTACCCGATTACCAAGGGCATCTCGAAGCAGCTCATGCCCATTTATGACAAGCCGATGATTTACTACCCGCTAACCACGCTCATTCAAGCGGGTATTCGGGAAATCCTCATCATTACCACCCCAGAGGATGCGGAGGCCTTCCAGCGGCTCTTTGGCGATGGATCGCAGCTCGGACTCATGATCGATTATGCGGTCCAACCGCGGCCGGAGGGGCTCGCGCAGGCCTTTTTGATTGGCAAGGAGTTTATTGGAGACGACAGTGTCGCGCTGGTGCTCGGCGATAATATCTTCCACGGCTTCGGCGGCGAGCTCGCCCACTGCCAAGATCCGGAGGGCGGCATCATCTTCGCCTACGAGGTCTCGGACCCGCAGCGCTATGGTGTTGTGGAATTCGACGCCGCGGGCCATGCGCTGAGCATCGAGGAAAAGCCAGAAGTGCCGCGGTCGAACCACGCGGTGGTGGGCTTGTACTTCTACGACAACTCGGTGGTGGAGATAGCCAGGGGCATCAAGCCCAGCGGCCGCGGCGAACTGGAAATCACGGCCGTGAACGAAGAGTACCTGCGCCGCGGCGAGCTCAATGTCCAGCGCCTGCACCGCGGGAGCGTGTGGCTCGATACAGGAACGGTGGACTCGATGAGCGAGGCCTCCGCCTACGTCGAGGTGATGCAAAAACGCACCGGGATCGTTATCGGATCGCCCGAGGTCGCCGCATATGAGGCGGGCTTTATCGACCGCGCCCAGCTAGAAAAACTCGCCGAGCCGTTACTCAAGTCCGGCTACGGCGAGTACCTGCGGGCGTTTTAGAGGCTAGTAGCCGCGCTCGATGTATTCGTCGATGCGCGCGGCCTCCGCGCCCACCGTGGTGGCGTCGCCATGCCCTGGCAGGACCTTGGTGTCCTCCGGCAGGGTGAAGACGACGTTCTTCAGCGACTCGATGATGACGTCGAAGTCGGAGTACTTGCGGCCAGTGGCGCCTGGACCGCCGTTGAAGAGCGTATCGCCCGACAGCAGCGTCTCGCCCACGTGCAGCACCACGCAGCCCGGCGAGTGACCCGGGGTGTGGTAGACCGTAATCTTCTCGCCGCCAATATCGAACTGACCGCGGTCCGCCAAGGGCGTGTACGGAGCATCGCCATTGGATTCCTGCCACAACATATCATCGTCTGGGTGCAGGTAGACCTCGGTATCGAAGCGCTTGGCGGCCTCAGGAGCGAGCTCGCAGTGGTCATTGTGCGCGTGGGTGAGCAAGATGCCTTCCACACGACGGTCGCCCACGAGCTCCGCTACCGCATCGAGGTCGTGGGAGGGGTCCACCACGTAGACGCTGGAGTCATCGCCCACGACGTAGACGTTATTGTCCACATCCCATTCGCCGCCATCGAGGCGGAACTTGCCAGAAGTAACCGTGCTATCGATACGCATTAGAACTCCACCACAGAACGCAGAACCTTGCCGGACTTCATGGTGGCGAAGGCCTGCTCGACGTCGTCAAGCGCAATGCGCTCGGTGACGAACTTGTCCAGCGGGAAGTTGCCGGCCTTGGACAGCGCTACGTAAGCGGGGAAATCGCGCTCTGGGAGGCAATCGCCGTACCACGCAGGCTTGATGGAACCGCCGCGGCCGTAGAGGTCGATGGCCGGAATGTCCACGTGGTCGGTGAGGTTCGGCACGCCCACCATGACCATGCGGCCGGCGTGGTCGCGAGAGTAGAAGGCCTGGCGCCAGGTGGGCTGGATGCCCACGGCGTCAATGGAGACATCGGTGCCGAAGCCGCCGGTGAGCTCGCGGACCGCGTCAATAACCTCCTGCTCCGAAAGGTCCTTGGAGCAGATGGTGTCGGTCGCGCCGAACTCGCGGGCGGTCTCCAGTTTGGACTCGTCGATATCCACGGCAATGATCTTCGCCGCGCTCGCCAGCTTGGCGCCCGCAATGGCCGCCACGCCGACGCCGCCGCAGCCAAAGACGGCAACGGACTCGCCGAGCTGGATATCGCCGGTGTTCACGGCCGCGCCGAGGCCCGCCATGATGCCGCAGCCCAGCAGGCCAGCGGCGGCTGGGTCGGTGTCTTCCACCTTGGTGCACTGGCCCTCGTGGACCAGGGTCTTCTCCGCGAAGGAACCGATGCCCAGCGCAGGGGTAAGTTCGGTGCCATCCTCGAGGGTCATCTTCTTGGAGGCGTTGTGGGTATTGAAGCAGTACTTTGGCTCGCCCTTCTTGCAGGCGCGGCACTCGCCGCACACGGCGCGCCAGTTCAAAATGACGAAGTCGCCTTCCTCCACGTGGGTGACCGCAGAACCTACGGTCTCTACTACGCCTGCGGCCTCGTGGCCGAGCAGGAAGGGGAAGGCGTCTTCAATATCGCCATCGCGGTAGGCAAGGTCGGTGTGGCACACACCGCAGGCCTGAACGCGCACGATGACGTCGTTAGGGCCGGGATCAGGAACGACAATGTTGACGGTTTCGACTTCCGCGCCCTTGGAACGGGCGATAACAGCTTTTACAGTCATGCGCCCGAGCGTACCATATTTTCAAAATCGGCGCATTATTGAAAACTCTTTTTAGGAGCGGGCGATGACGTTGGCCGCATGCTCGTGGCCGCGCTGGTTCATGTGGATGGGCAGGTTGCCGTCACCACCAGTAAAGTCCACCAGGCCAGCCCACATGCGCTGGTTTGCATCGGCGCACATGCCGTTATTGCGGGTGGAAGGCTTCATATCCAGGAACTGCACGCCGGTGCGTGCCGCCAGGTCCACCTGCATCCACTGCGCCTTATTCTCAAAGTCCTGGATTGGCGGCAGGAAGGTGGAATCGGCCGGGCGCGGGCCGAAGTGGAAGAGGCAGTAGTACGGGCCAGAACCGATGGTGGGGTAGCCAACGATCTGGACGCGAGCATTCGGGGCCGCGCGCTTGATGCGCTCGATCTGCGGGGCGGTGCGGTCCGCGAACTGCTTACGAATCTGCGGCAGGTTGAGCTCGCGGTGGTTATAGGTGTCATTGAAACCGGTAGTAATAACCACGCGGTTGGTAGCCGGAGTCAGCGCACCGCTGCGGATGGCCGCATCCACCTGCTGGGAAACCTGCGGGCCGCGGGACATGGACACGGCACCGGAGCAAGAGAAATCCCGCACCGGAAGGCGCAGCTTGGCGCCGGCACGCTTGGCGTAGTTATTGGAGGTCGGGCAATCTACGCCTACGCCTTTAGAGGGGTCGTAGCGGTGGGCGAAGTAGGAGCCGGCATCTGGATCCGCAAGGACGGAATCGCCGAAGGCTACCAGGTTGCGCTCCGCGGCGGTGGCCTGCGGCGCGACAGCCACGCCTACGACGGCCAGCGCGGACGCCATCACGGAGAGGACTTTGAGCTGCAGAGATTTCATAAGATCCTTTTCTAGAAACACCAGTAACTTCAGGTAACTGTAGTCACTTCTGTAACATATTTCGAGTTGGCGGCAACACCGCCCGCCTCTCTCACGATATCGTCCATGGTTACCTTTTCGTTATCTTCGCTAATTTGGAGCTTTCCCGATCGTGAATTTTTCTGATTTCACATTCCACGCTGCAGCCCTCGGCCGGTTCGTGCCGGCGCTTCTTAACGCCGGACTCGTCAGCCACCAAGGCGGCGCGAAGGCCCAGCTCAACCTGCTGCCGAACCTGGCCCGCTACCGCTTCACCACCGCGCGCGAGATCGAACAGGGCTACCTCGCCTGCCCGGAGCGCTTGGCGCTTATCGACGACGACGGCACCCTCACCTACCGCCAGCTGCGCACCCACACGCAGGGCTTCGCCCGCTACCTCCGCTCGCTGGACCTGCCCGAGATTCGCCTCGGCGTCATGGCGCGCAACGGCCGCGGCATCATCATCCCGCTCGGCGCCAAGGGATATGTGGGCGCTTCTATTTACCTGCTCAACGTGGGCTCCTCCCCGGAGCAGCTGGCAGGCTGCATCGAGGAGAATGGCATCAATGTGCTCGTCGTGGATGATGAGTTCATCGACCGCGTGGACACCGATATTCCGGTCATCATCGCGCACGATACGGGCGCAAGCGATCTGCCGAAGCTGGACAAGATTGTGAAGAATCCACCGGCCGTGGAGCTGCCGCGCTTCCCCAAACACGGCCCGATCGTGCTCATGTCCTCCGGCACCACGGGTATTCCGAAGGGAATTGTCCGGCCGGAGCCGACCCTGCCGGTGGTGCTGGCCTCCATCGTGGATACGATTCCGTGGCGCGCCGACCAGCGCCTGCAGCTGACTGCCTCCATTTTTCACACCTGGGGCTGGGCCTGCATCAATATCGCGCTGGGCCTGCGCAATACCATCGTCACCCGCCGCGTATTCGACGCGGAGCAGGTGCTTGACGATGTCCAGCGCTACCGCCTCGATGGCATGATTTCCTCCCCCATCTTCTTTAAGCGCCTAGTGGAGCGGGACCCAGCCGGTGAGTTCGATACCTCGAGCCTGAAATTCATCGCCTCGGCCGGCAATGCGCTGACCCCGGAGGTGGTCAAGGAGACCAATGCGCGCTTCGGTGCCATCCTGTGCAACGTGTACGGCTCCACCGAGCTCGCGCTCGCGACGACCGCCACCATGGATCAGGTGGCCGCCAACCCCACCATCGCCGGACGCGTGGCCTCGGGCACGAAGCTGCGCATCCTCGATAAAGAGGGCCACCCGGTTCCGCGCGGCGAGGTGGGAGAGATCTACCTGACCAACTCCACCGCGATGACCGGTTATACCAACCCGAACCTGCGGCTCAATAAGGTGGACGGGCTCATTTCCATCGGCGATTTGGGCTACATCGACGAGCACGACTTCCTGCACGTGGTCGGCCGCGCCGATGACATGATCATCGTCGGCGGCGAAAACGTCCACCCGCAGTCCGTCACCGAGGTCCTCGAGGCCATGCCCGGCATCCACGAGGTTCATGCTGGCGGTGTAAAGGATAGCGAGACCTTCCAACGCATCGCCGTGTGGGCGGTGCCTACTGCCGACGCCGCCGGAAAGGCCCTCACCGCCGACGCCATCCGCGACTGGGTCCGCACCAAGCTCGCCGATCACTCCGTGCCGCGCGACGTGCACTTCCTAGCCAAGCTCCCGCGCAACGCCACCGGCAAGGTGGTCCCGCGCCTGCTCAATAACCACGGCGAGGCTTAGCGCGCACCTCCCCCGAATACGCGAAAGGCCGCAGGCTATACACCTGCGGCCGCTGTGGAGCCGCCTGCGAGAATCGAACTCGCGACCTTTTCATTACGAGTGAAATGCTCTACCGACTGAGCTAAGGCGGCACGCTGCTTGGCATACGCCAGTGCAGCAAGAGAAAGTCTAACCTAGGGGTGCCACGGAATAGAAATCGGACCCCACCTACAGGCACGCGCGGCGCAAGCGACCCACCAACCCGTCAAAGGCAATCTGCGTGCCGACGTTTTGGGTCAGCTGCTCGCGGCACAGCGTGATGGCTGCCTGGCAGTCCAGCAAGCCTTCCTCGCTCACGCGCTGCGCGAGCTCACCAGAAAGACCGGCGAAGTCCGGGTGGGTGAGATCTACCTGCGCGCCCACTTTCTGCATGAGCGCATCGCGGTAGACGCCGGAGAGATCAACAAGCACGAGGTCCAGGTTGTCGATCACGCGGCGCTTCGCCCGCTTTTTGTGCTGATCCTGCAGTTCCTTGATGGCGGAGCGGGCGTCGCGCTGCGCCTTAGCCGCGCCTTTGCCCTTCGCGCCTACGCCAAGGGTCTGCTCCAGCTTCGCCAGCTCGGCCTCTTCCTGGTCTTTATGCGACTCCTTCGCCTCCGAGTCCACCAATTTCAGCAGCGAAGTCACCGCCTGGAAGCCCTGGGAGCCGTGGAAGACCTCCTCTGCGAGGTTGATGGCCACCGCGCGGCGTTTTTGCACCGCCGTATCGTTGACCAGGCGCCGCGCTCTGCCGACGTGACGGAGGGAGGTGAGGGCGGCCAAGTGGGCGTCGTGATCCGAGGCGCCCTCGCTGACCAACTGGGCGGTAATGCTCTCCACCGACGGGGAGGGAATGTAGAGGTGGCGGCAACGCGAGCGAAGGGTCTGGGAGAAGTCCTCGGGGGCGTCGGAAGGCGCGCACATGATGATCACGGTGCGCGCCGGCGGCTCTTCTACAGTCTTGAGCAGGGCATTCGCGCCGTTATTGTTGAGGCGGTCGGCGTTGTTGAAGATCACCACGCGCCAAGGGGCCACCGTGGGCAGGCTCGCGGCACGGCCGATGACCTCGCGCACCGTATCCACGGGAATGATGACCTCCTGCGGATCCACGAGGACCAGATCGGTGTGTTGTTTTGTCTCCAGCACCGCGCGGCAAGCCTCGCAGCGGCCGCAGCCTGGTTCCTCCGGATCCGTGCACATGAGCGCGGCCGCAAAATCGATCGCGGCCAGGGAACGGCCGGAGCCCGGCGGGCCAGTAAATAGCCAGGAATGGCTCATCGCCCGTGGGTCTGCCCCCGGCATCCCCCGAGCTGCCCGGGCGGCGCCCAGGATAGTGCGGGCCACACCTGGGGTATCTGCCAATCTTTGCGCAACGCTTCCGGTATTCACTCGCCCTAGCCTACTGGTCTTACTAAAGTATGAAGGCATGAACAGACTACTGCGCGGCGCACGATGGCTCATGGGTACCCAATGGCCGGTCTACGCCGCCTTAGTCCTTGGCGCAAACCTCATCGGCGCCATCGCGATCATGACCTTTGTCCTTTATTTCCTGCCGATGCCGGAGATTAAGGACTTTGCCGCCGAGCTGCCCAGCCTGATGGGCGTCGCCGCGGTGTACCTCATCTTTGCCGTGGTCATCGGCATCGCCGTCACCCTGCTGCTTTTCCGCCCAGTGCTGGACTGGCAGCGCAACCCGGACGAGCACGATCCGAATATGGTGCGCAACTTAGTGCTGCGCATCCCCGTCTACCAATCCGTGGTGGCGGCCGCGGTGTGGCTCATCGGCATCATCCTGGCCGTGGTGATTTCCGGGCAGGAATCCGGCCGCCTGGGGCTGGTCGTTGGCGTATCTGCCACCCTGGCCGGCCTCGTGGTGATCATCTTGACCTACCTGCAGGCAGAGCGCCTCGTACGCCCGGTGGCCGCCCAGGCGGTGGCACGGCGCTTTGAGGATTCCACCCTAGAGCCGCCCATCAAGTACCGCCTCATTTCAACCTGGCTGATGACCTCCGGCGTGCCGCTGCTGGGCATCTTGCTCGTGCTCATCGCCCAGCGCACCGGGCTCTTCTCCGGCACCGCAGGAGACCTGGTTCCCGCCATCACGGCCCTGGCCCTTACCGCTCTGGCCACCGGGTTTATCGGTACTAGCTTCGCGGTGATGAGCGTAGTGGACCCGATCGTGGAGCTGCAGGACGCCATTAACCGGGTGCGCCGCGGCGAGAACAATGCCGAGGTCGATATCTATGACGGGTCCGAGCTGGGCGTACTGCAGGCCGGTTTCAACGAGATGATGCGCGGCCTGCGCGAGCGCAATCGCGTGCGCGATATCTTCGGCCGCTACGTCGGCGCCGAGGTGGCGCAGCGCGCCCTAGAGGAGCGCCCTGAGTTGGGAGGCGAGGACCGCAAAGTCGCTGTGCTCTTCATTGACGTCATCGGTTCTACTACCTTCGCCGTCAACCACTCCCCCGAGGAGGTAGTAGAGGAGCTCAATAAGTTCTTCGAGCACGTCGTCGAGGTGGTGCACCGCAATAAAGGCATCATTAACAAGTTCCAGGGCGATGCCGCCCTCGCCGTTTTTGGCGCGCCGCTCAATGTTTATGATTCCGCCTCCATGGCGCTGCAGGCCGCCCGCGAGCTGCGCGGCGAGTTGCGCGGGCTGGAGCTGCAAGCGGGCATCGGCGTGGCGGCGGGGCACGTCGTCGCCGGGCACATCGGCGGCGCGGACCGCTTCGAATACACCGTCATTGGTGACGCCGTGAACGAGGCCGCGCGCCTAACCGAGCTGGCCAAGGACACCCCGGGCCAGGTGCTCACCAATGCCGCCACGCTCAAGACCGCCAATGAGGCCGAGCAGGCCCGCTGGACTATGATGAAATCCATTGAGCTGCGCGGTCGTCACCGCATGACCCAGCTGGCTCGCCCTATCCGCGCTACCCTGGCAGAACGTTCCGAGGTATAACGAGGTTTTTCAGTGAGCTCAGCTCCCCGGCCCCGCATGATCGTGCCCGATGTGGCGCGCGGCATGGCCCTTCTAGGCATCGCCATGGCCAATATGACCACGGCATGGATCATCACCACCGACCGGCCGGGCAGCTATTTCGGCGGCATCATTGATGGCAGCGCGTGGGATAAGGCGGCCGTCGTCTTCAGCGCCTTCTTTGTCCACAACCGCGGCCTTCCCATGTTTTCTACCCTGCTCGGCTTTGGCGTGGGGCTCATTGCCCTGAGCCTGTGGCGGCGCGGGTTTCCGGTGCGGGCGGCGCGCTGGGTCATCGCCAAGCGCTATGCCTTCTTGGCGCTCATGGGCGCGGTGCACATGGTGCTGCTGTTTTGGGGCGACATTATGTTTTTCTACGGCGTGGCCGGGATCGTCATTGCATTCCTGCTGCGCAAGCGGGATTCTACCCTGATGCTCATTGCCTATATTCTTTTTGCGCTGTGCGCACTTGGCGGGGTTGTGGCCTTCATTTCCGGTGCTATGGATCCCCTCGGCGTGGTAGCCACGGAGGGCATTGGCACCATCGAGTCCTACCCCGATCTGCTGCTCAGCCAGCTTATTACTTTAGGCAGCCAGGCCTTGGCCACGCCGATCATTTTGCTGATGTACCTGCCCGTGATGCTGGTGGGCTTTGTGTGGGCGCGCCAGGGCGTGCTTGCCGACGTCCCCTCTCACCGTCCCACCCTCCTGCGCTGGGTCGCCATTGCGGTGGCCATTACCGTCGTAATCGGTAGCTTGTGGTCTTTGAGCACGCTGGGGGTCATCGGGCAGCGCTGGGCTAATGCGGCCAATAATGCCAACGCTTTCATCGGCGTCTTTACCGGGCCTGGCATCCTGGCCGGGCTCGCGCTGCTGCTGCAGCCGGTGCAGGAGCGGCTTTCAGCCGGCGCGCCGCTGCCCGCAGTGCTGTGGCCCTTTGCGGCGCTGGGCAAGCGCTCCATGAGCGGCTACGTAGGGCAGTCCATTCTCTTTTTCTTCCTCGTGCACCCATTCACGCTGAACTTCGGCCACGATCTGGGCGCCTTCGGCCAGGCCGCGCTGGCCTTCGCGGTGTGGCTGGTCACGCTTATCGGGGCCTGCGTGCTGGAAGTCTTCGACCTCCGCGGGCCGTTCGAGGCGGTGCACCGCCGGCTGTCCTACGGTCCGACGATGCAGCCGCAGCTACCGCGTGCGGCACAGGCCATCGAGAAGCAGCAGGTGGCCAACAACTAGGGCGCCCGCCTCGGCCGCGCCCACTAGGCGCGCCTCCTGCTTCCGCTTACCGCGATAGTGCTGCGCGAGCGCCGCGCGCAGGGCCGTCAGCCCCTCGGCCGCAACGAGCAGATTGGCGCCGTGGCTGATGCCCTTGCCGGCGTCAGTGCGCAGCGCCGGATCTCCCGCCACTGCCGAGGTCGTGAGTACCGCCGCGCCGCCCACCGCCACGGCTGCGGCAGTCGGCTGCTTGCGAGTCGCGGCAACGCCCGCGCCCCATACGGCCGCGCGCAGGCCCCACCCCAGAGCATCATTGCGCGCGCCGCGGCGATATAGGCTCCACGCATAGGCGGCATGGCTCGCCGTTACGGCCGCCACGCCGAGCACCGAAGAACGGGTCAGGGTGCGGGCCTTTTCCACCTGGCCAATAGCTCCGGCTACCACTCCGGCGCCAACGGCGGGCTCTTCGCGTACCGAGGCCAAAAGCTGCGGCCGCGTTTTGATGGTGACGGCGCGCCGCAGGGCCGCGGCGCCTTCTTGGGTGCGGGCAAGAAAATCGTTCATGCCCGCCACCTTACGCGGTTACTTCTTGCGCGAGCCGGCCTTTACCACGTTCTTCGTGCCGGGCGAAGGCTTCTTAGTTGCCTTCTTGCCAGCCTTCTTCGTGGACTTTTTGGTTGCCTTCTTCTTCGTCGTCTTCTTAGAGGACTTCTTGGTGGACTTCTTCTTGGTCTCGCCGGAAGCTTCCTTGGCGCGGCGCTCGGAAAGGAGCTCGTTCGCGCGGGCGTCGGTAAGCTGCTCCGGGTCATCGCCGCGGCGCAGGGAGGCATTGGTGGTGCCGTCGGTGACGTACGGACCGAAACGGCCGTCCTTCACGGTCATCGGCTTGCCGGAGACGTCATTATCGCCCAGCTGCTTGATCGGCGGCTGAGCGGCGGCGCGGCCGCGACGCTTCGGCTCAGCATAGATGCGGCGGGCCTCATCCAAGGTGATGGTGAAAATCTGCTCTTCCTTGGCCAAGGAGCGCGAATCCGTACCCTTCTTCAGGTACGGGCCGTAGCGGCCATTTTGCGCAGTGATCATCACGCCGTCGTCCTCGCCCACCTCGCGCGGCAGGGAAAGCAGCTTGAGGGCCTCCTCCAAGGTCACGGTGGAGGGTTCCATGGAGCTAAACAGCGAAGCCGTACCCGGCTTGAGCTTGTTCTCGATGTACTCCTTGACGCGCTTTTCCTTCTGTTTTGCGGCCGTCTTGGTTTCCCAATTCTTGGCGCGCTTGCCTTCTTTGGCGCGTTGCTTGTCTTCCTCGGCGCGCTCCTTGGCGACGACTTCCTCGGCCTCCCCCTCGGCCTTCTCCCGCTCATCCTCGCGGACGACTTCGGTGACATACGGGCCGAAGCGACCCTCCTTGGCCACGATCATGCGGCCGTTTTCCGGGTTCTCGCCCAGCTCGCGGCCGCCCTGCGGGGTGGCGAAAAGCTTTTCCGCCAGCTCCTCGTTGAGGCCATCCGGGGTGACGGTTTCAGACAGGTTAGCGCGCTGATACTCGATGCTGCCGTCGTCGTTAGTGCCAACGGCGCGCTCGATATACGGGCCGTAGCGGCCCACGCGGACGAAGACGTCGCGACCTTCGGCGTCGGTATAAAGCAGTAGCGAGTTAACCTTGCGCGCGTCGATGGCTTCCAGGTTGACGTCGATAAGCGACTTCAAGCCGCCGTGACGGGCAATGGAGGCCGCCTTCTGCTCGTTGGCCTCGGCGTTGCCGAAGTAAAAGCCGTTTAGCCAGGCGGTGCCATCCTCGATACCGGTGGCAATCTGGTCTAGCTCGTCTTCCATGGAAGAAGTGAAGTCATAGTCCACCAGCTCGGTGAAGTTCTCCTCCAACAGGCCCACGACGGCGAAGGCAACCCAGGAAGGCACCAGCGCATTGCCGCGCGAGACCACATAACCGCGGTCCTGGATGGTCTTGATGATGGACGCGTAGGTAGACGGGCGGCCGATGCCCAAGTCCTCCATCTTCTTGACCAGGCTGGCCTCAGTATAGCGCGCCGGCGGGTTGGTGGAGTGGCCCTCGGCGGTAACCTCCTTGGCGGTCAGGGCGCGGCCCTCCTCCAAGTGCGGCAGGCGGGTCTCGCCCTTCTTGTCACCCTTGGTGTCGTCCGCGCCGTAGGCCTTCAAGAAGCCGGGGAAGGTAATGGTGCGACCGGTGGCGGAAAATTCCACGTCGTAGCTGCCCTTATCGGTGGCGGCGGTGCCGGCTACGGTGACCTTCATGGAGGTTCCCTTGGCATCGGCCATCTGGGAGGCGACGGTGCGCTTCCAAATCAGGTCATAGAGCTTAAACTCCTCCGCATCCAACTGGCCAGAGAGCTGGCCCGGGGTGGCGAAGGACTCGCCGGCCGGGCGGATGGCCTCGTGGGCCTCCTGGGAATTTTTCACCTTGCGGTCATATACGCGCGGGGAATCAGCGACGTATTCTGCACCATAGATGCTGGTAGCGGAATTGCGCGCAGCCGACAGGCCCTGCTTAGAGAGCGAGGTGGAGTCCGTACGCATATAAGTAATGTGGCCGTTTTCGTACAGGCGCTGCGCAATGCGCATGGTGCGCTCAGAAGTAAAGTGCAGGCGGCGGCCGGCCTCCTGCTGCAGCGTCGACGTCATAAACGGCGCATAGGGCTTGCGCGTATAGGGCTTGTGTTCGACCCCAGCGACTTCCATGCCCGCGCCTTGGAGCGCAGACTCCAAGGCCTTGGCCTGTGGCTCGGTGATGACGATGACGTCTTTGCTCTTGACGTTTCCGCGGTCATCAAAGTCGCGGCCCAAGGCCACGCGCTTGCTATCGACGGCGGTAAGGCGGGCGTCGAAAGTAGCGGGGTTGTCCGCGTCCGCAGCGCCGGTATCTAGCGTGGCGGCCAGATCCCAGTAGTCCGCGGGGATGAACGCCATGCGCTCGCGCTCACGCTCGACGATGACGCGGGTGGCCACCGACTGCACGCGGCCGGCAGAAAGCCGCGGCATAACCTTCTTCCACAGCACCGGGGAGACCTCATAGCCGTAGAGGCGGTCGAGGATGCGGCGGGTTTCTTGGGCGTCGATAAGGTTGTAATCCAGATCGCGGGTATTGTCCGCGGCCTCCAGGATCGCGGACTTGGTGATCTCGTTAAAGACCATGCGGCGCACCGGAACCTTGGGCTTTAAGACCTCAAGCAGGTGCCAGGCGATGGCCTCGCCCTCACGGTCGGGGTCTGTTGCGAGGTAGAGCTGATCGCACTGCTTCAACTTGGACTTGAGGTCCGCGACCTTCTTCTTTTTATCGGGGCTCACCACATACAGCGGTGCGAAGTCATCTTCCGGGTTCACGCCGAGGCGCGCCCAGGATTCCTTCTTATACTTAGCCGGCACGTCCGCAGCGCCGCGGGGAAGATCGCGGATATGGCCCACGGAGGCCTCCACGATGTAGTTATCTCCGAGGTAAGGCTGAATCTTCTTCGCCTTCGTCGCCGACTCGACGATCACCAAGGTCTTTCCCGGCCCGGCTGCTTCTGCCACTTCGACTTCATCCCTTTCGATGATGCGAACAATAAGGTATGCACGCTTTCAGCAATCGCCCCTAGCGTACACAGTTGATCTGCATTTCCTGTCTCGCACCATATACGCGGTACTGCCAAAAGGCCGTTTTCAGGGGCACTATGTACCCCCACAGAACGGGTCTATACTGGCCTACTTAGAACGCCCAGTAGCTGTGAAAGCATTGTGGGGCACAATAGCACACCCAAGACGACGCCCGCGGAGGATTCATGGTTGACACCATCACTATGTGGATCGAAACCGTCATGTCCACAGAGTGGATCTACCCGCTGGTCGGCATGCTGATCTTTGGTGACTGCTTCTTCCCCGTCCTGCCTTCTGAAATCCCGCTCAATATGGCCGGCGCTTGGTCCGGCTCCCAGGGCTTTCCGCACCTGCCCACCATGTTTTTCGTGGCGCTGATTGCCGCAATGATGGGCGATAATCTCTGTTTCCTACTAGGCACACGGTTTATGCCCCTACTCCAGCGCGTGCCTAAAGGTTCAAAGGCCTACGAGGGGCTCAACTGGGTCAAGCGCAATATGCGTCGCGGCGGCGGTGCGGCCATTATTATTGCCCGCTTCATTCCTTCAGCGCGCCTGTTTATGACCATCCTGCTGGGATCGATGCGCTTCCCGTGGATCGTCTTTGTCTTCTTCGACACCATCGGCGTCGCGCTCTGGGCAGCCCAAGCGCTCGCCATCGGCTACTTGGGCGGCATGGCCTTTTCCAATTCGCCCGTGCTGGCTGTGGTGGTCAGCATCATCGCCGCGGTCATCATCGGCGTGGGCCTGCAGAAACTGCAGAATAAGTTCACCGAATGGTGGGATACCCGCCGCGGCTACGCAGAAACGCCGTAGCGAGGGAACTGGCCGCCTAGATTACGGACACGGACTGGGCCTGTTCGCCCTTCGGTCCGGAGCCTACCTCGAAGGTGACCTGCTGGTTTTCTTCCAGAGTACGGAAGCCACTGCCCTGAATCTCGGAGTAGTGGACGAAGATATCGCCTTCGCCGTCCGCGCGCTCGATGAAGCCGTAGCCCTTTTCAGAGTTAAACCACTTAACGGTTCCTTGTGCCATGGTGTGCAGTCCTTTTCTTGATTAGCGGTGCGGCGATTCCGCGCCGAGGGGTTCGGTAAATGCGTCCTTTAGCAGTACCTTAAAGTGTAAACACCGCACCAAGACATCATTGGCCTCATATCAGTGTGACACGTTCCACGCCAAAGCGATAGGCCTAACCCACGAGGGGGTAGAAATTGGCTCACCCGGAAACGGATAATCCCCTGGGGGAAGAGCTGCTCGAGTTCATCCAGCGCCGCCTCGATGAGTCCACTCTCACATTTCACACCACCCTGCCGCCGCAGCGTGCGCAGTATGCTGAGTGGCCCGAATGGGTGCTGCCGGAGTTGAAGGAGAAGCTGGTAGAAGGGGGCGTCGGCAAGCTGTATAGCCACCAAGCGGAGCTGGCGCAGGCGGCCTGGGCCGGCGAGGATGCGGTGATTTCTACCGGTACGTCCTCGGGAAAGTCCCTGGGCTACCAGCTGCCCATTTTGAACCGACTGGCGCAGGAGCCGACCGCCTGCGCGCTGTATCTCACCCCCACCAAGGCGCTGGGATCGGACCAGCTGCAGGCGGTGCTCGAGCTGTGCCGGGGAATTCCGGCGCTCAAGGGCGTGGTGCCCTCGCCCTATGACGGCGATACGCCGCAGGAATCCCGCGCGGGCGTGCGCGATCATTCGCGGTTCATTTTCTCCAACCCGGATATGGTGCATATGTCGCTGCTGGCGGCGCATGCCCGGTGGGCGCGGCTGCTGCGGCACCTGGAGTTCATCGTCATCGATGAATGCCATTCCTACCGGGGCGTATTTGGCGCGAACGTGGCGCTGGTGCTGCGGCGCCTGCTGCGCTTGTGCGCGCACTATGGCTCGCGGCCGACGGTAATTTATGCCTCGGCCACTATGAAGGACCCGGGCCGGCATGCGCAGCGCCTTACCGGCCGGCCCGCCCGCGCGATTACGGAGGACACCGCCCCCACCGGCGCGCGCACCGTGGCGCTATGGGAACCGGGTTTTATCGAGGGGGCCGAGGGTGAGCACGGGGCGCCGGTGCGCCGCGCCGCCACCACCGAGGCGGCCGAGATGATGGCCTCCTTCATCGCCGAGGGCGCGCGCACCATGACCTTTGTGCGTTCGCGCCGCTCGGCCGAGGTGGTGGCCATGCGCGCGGCCGAGGTGCTCTCCGGTAGCCTCGGCCGGCCCGATTTTGCCCAGCGCATTGCCGCCTACCGCGCCGGTTACTTGGCCGAGGACCGCCGCAAGTTGGAGCGCGCGCTTGACGATGCCTCCTTGCTCGGCGTCGCCACCACCTCCGCCCTCGAGCTGGGTATCGATGTCGGTGGGCTCGATGCCGTGGTCACGGCGGGCTTCCCGGGGACCGTCGCGAGCTTTTGGCAGCAGGCCGGGCGCGCCGGCCGCCGCGGGCAAGGCTCGCTCGTAGTACTCATTGCCCGCGATGAGCCGATGGATACCTACCTGGTCCACCACCCTGAGGCCCTGCTGGGCCGACCGGTGGAGGCCAGCGTTTTCAACCCGGCCAATCCGTATATCCTCTTCGGCCACGTCTATTGCGCCGCGGTGGAAAAACCGCTGAATGATGCCACGATTGCCGCTTGGGGCGCGCAGGACGTGGTTCACCAGCTGGCCGAATCTGGCCTGCTGCGCCGCCGCGAGCGCGGCTGGTTCGCCGTGCCCATCCCTGCTCATTCACCGGAGGAACTCTCGCCCGAAACGGCCCATACCGCGGTTTCGCTGCGCGGCGGGGCGGGCGAGGAAGTCATGATCGTAGATTCCTCCGACGGCCGCCTGCTCGGCACCATCGATGCCGCGCGCGCTACCAGCCAGGTCCACCCCGGCGCGGTGTACCTGCACCAGGGCGAAAGTTTTGTCATCGAGGAGCTCATCCTCAGCGATTACCTGGCGCTGGCCCGCCCCGAGGCCCCGGACTATTCCACGACTCCGCGCTCCACCACGGATATCCGCATCCTGCGCGAGGCCGATAACCTGGTCAATTACTCCCCAGGACTGTGGGTGGCGGACGTGGAGGTTGAGGTCACCGACCGCGTCACCGGTTATCAGGTGCGGCTTGCCGACGGCACCATTGGCGACGATATCCCCCTCGATCTCCCCGAACAGCGCCTGGTCACCCGGGCGGTGGCCTATACCATCGATCCAATGGCGCTTGCCGCGATGGGGGTTACCGCCGCCGATACTCCCGGCACCTTGCACGCGGCTGAGCACGCCGCGATCGGCCTGCTACCGCTTATCGCCACCTGCGACCGCTGGGATATCGGCGGTGTGTCCACCGCGCTGCACCCCGATACGCAGCTGCCCACCGTCTTTGTCTACGACGGCCACCCCGGCGGCGCCGGTTTTGCCGAGGAGGGCTTTCGCCGCTTCCCCGAATGGATCGCGGCCACCTTCGAGGCGGTGCGCTCCTGCCCTTGTGAATCCGGGTGCCCGTCGTGCGTGCAATCACCGAAGTGTGGAAACGGAAATAACCCGCTGAGCAAAGATGGTGCCATCAAACTACTGGGTGCGCTGGTCACCATGACGCAGGGCTAGGCGCACTACTGCTTCCTGCCAGCTCATACCGGCCCGGCCTTCGCTTGAGTGGAGCGGCCACGGACCGTGGCGGTGACGATGACGTCGCGGCCGGACTCGGTGCAGGTTTCTAAGGTGGCGTCGTTGAGCGCGGCGGTATCGCGCGCGGCGGCACAAGCATCTTCACCCGTAGCGAGGGCCCCGGCACCGGCAACCGCCGCGAGGTCGGCCGCCACCTGGGCCTCGTGTCGCGCGGCCACGCGCGAGCCCACTGCCGCCACGATAAGCAGCAGACTCACGATGGCGACGATGATGCCGGCTGCGGCAATGGTGGCATAGCCTTCTTCGCCGCAGCGCTTCGGCTTACTCATTTCCGCCCACCTCGGCTGGAAATACCGCCTCGGAGCGCATGGTGCCGATGGGGGCATCAACGCTTACCGACGCCCTCACCAACCCACCGCTTTCTTCCACGCTGACCTGGGCATCCTCGCGCGGGGGATGGTATTCGACGCCGATGGCGTGCGAACGCGCGGCCGCGCCCGCCATGTCCACCGCGGCGATATAGGATGCCAGCGTGGCAATGGCACCCACGATTCCCGCCGCAACCAAGACCAGGGAGCTTAAAGCCAAGGCGGCCTCGATGGTCACGGAGCCATCGTCATCAAATACCCTGTGCATCATTCCTCCTTTCTGCCGGCGGGTTGGGCCCGCCGGCCGTGGTTAGAGAGCGGCGCTAGCTCGGGGTATTCGAGAGGGCGTCGGTAATGATGCCCTCGATGGCATCGACCACCCCGCCGCCGTTGATGACCATGTAGAGCACCCCGGCAAGCGCGGCGGCCGCCAGAGAACCCATGGCATATTCAATGGTGCTCATGCCCTCGTCATTGCGGATGAGCTGGGAATATTTCTGAAGTGCGTGCATGATTAGTGTCCTTTCACGTGAGGTTTAGAGAAGTTGCGCGCCCAGGCTGATTACTACGGGCGCAAGGCCTAGAACGATGAATGCTGGCAGGAAGCACACCGCCAGCGGGAGGGCGATAAATACTCCTGCGCGCTCCGCCTGCGCTGTGGCGTGGGCGGATGCTTCCGCGCGCAAAGAAGTACAGATTCGGTGGCATCCGGCCGCGATGGTGGCGCCGGATTGGCCCGACATGATGACAAGCTGCGCTAAGTCCTCCAGCCCCGCATGGCCCTTCATGTGACCCCACGCGGACTGCGCGGGAACACCCACTCCGAGTAGCGCGGCGACGGTCTCCCACAGCTCCTTAGTCTGGGCATCCGCGGTGCGGGCCACCGCGGTGGTGGCGCCGTGCGCGGAGAGCCCTGCGGCCAGGCACGCTGCGAAAAGTTCGACGTCGCCAGCTACTGCCAGTGGATCCAGCGGTGCGGCGGGCTTGAGCTTGCTCATCAGTCCCCCGCGCGCGGTCGGGCCATCGCGCGGGGTCTTGGCGGTGGTCTTGGTTGCGCTGGCAGGTGCCAAGCGGGCGGTGTGCGGCGGCAGGCCAACGAGGGTGGCGAGGGCGATAAAGATGAGCGGGGTCATGCGGCCGCCTTCCGGATAATGACGCGCGACCAGGCGAACCCGCCGCAGGCCAGCGCCACGCCCACCACGAGGAGAATGCCGCCTAATCCGCCGCCTAAAAGGAAGCCGAGCGAGTTGGCGCCCATGGCCCCTCCCATGGCGATGCCGGCTATGGGCAGGCACGCGAGCACCGTGGCGGTTGCTTGGGGGCCTTGCAGACTAGCGGAGGTGGATTGCTGGTGGCGTCGGGAAGCGTCGAGGCGGCTTTGCGCTTGGTCGAGCAAGCTGGCCACCGCAATGCCGTGGTAGGTGGAAAGCTCTAATAGGTGGCCTAAGCGGTGAAGCTCTGGCAGGGCCTTGCCGCCTTGCGCATCTATCAGCGCCATGTGCGGCGGCGCACCGCGCGCGGCGAGGGTGGCCGTGGATTCTAGTGCTGCGGATACCTCGCGCGGGGTGGTGGCTGGAAGGGACTCGACGCCGCGGGCGAGCGCGCCAGCCAGGGTCGCCCCCGCACGCAGGTCCGCGGTGACCACGCCCAGGTAAGCAGCCAGCCCCTCGCGGCCGCGCCGCTCTGCCCGCGCAGCCACTAAGTCTTTGACGTACCAGGACACGCACCACGCGATAATGGCGGCAGCGATGGCGATGCTAATGCGTCCCACCGAGTAGAAGACCAGGCTGCCGCAAAAGACTGCGCCTAGGATCACCACGGAGCTGGTCTGTGCCCGGCGCGGGGCGGAGGCCAAGCGACCGGCACTCGAGGGCGCGGGTATAAGCAGCGCAGCAGCAAGGATGAGGTAGCTAAGCATGGCTGACCTCCCCGGCATGCTCTCCCAGCAGCTGCGCGGAGAATTCCGCGAAGCCTTCTGCCGGGCCATCTTCGGCGCTCCAGATGATGCGCGGAGTCACTGGGTTTCCCTCGAGCAGGCCGATATGGGCGAGGCGGCGGCCCTGTGGGGTGCGCTCCATGGTCAACACCATGTGCACAGCCGCCGCCAGTTGCGAGTGCAGCGCCGCGCGGTCCAAGCCGCCGAGGGCGGCGAGAGCCTCCATGCGGGCTGGTACTTCAAAGAGAGAATTGGCGTGCAGCGTGCCGGCGCCGCCGTCGTGGCCGGTGTTGAGCGCGGCGAGGAGATCCACCACCTCGCGGCCGCGGATTTCGCCCACCACGATGCGGTCCGGCCGCATGCGCAGCGCTTGGCGCAGCAGTTGTGACATCGTGACCTCGCCGCTTCCCTCCGCGTTGGCCCGGCGCGAGACCACACTGACGCAGTGCGGGTGGTGTGGGGAGAGCTCAGCGGTGTCCTCGATAACGAGGATGCGTTCACGCTCGGAGACGGTTCCCAAAAGCGCGGAGAGCAGGGTGGTTTTGCCGGAACCAGTGCCGCCTATGACTAGGAAGGAAATCCGCTTGTCTACCACGGCGCGCAACAGTGCCGCGATGTCTTCTGGCAGCGTGCCATTGTCTACAAGCTGGGGCAGGGTTGTCTGCGCTTGGCGCAATACGCGCAGGCTCAGGCAAGTCCCGGCCACTGCGGGTGGGCTCAGCAGTGCGTGGACGCGCAACACGACACCATCGGGGCGAGTGACGCGGCCATCGGCAAAGGGCTGCGCATCATCGAGGCGCGTGCCTGAAGCTGCCGCAAGTCGGCTGGCCAGCTGGCGGACCTCGGCATCATCGCGGAAGGTGATATCGGTGCGCTCGAGGCCTTCGCCGCGGTCCATGAATACCGCGTCTGGCCCGTTGACTACGACGTCTGTGACGCCCTCGCGCCCCAGCACCGCATCGAGAGGCCCCATCCCGGTGGCGTCTTGGCGCAGGCGGCGCAGCAAGTCAAGCACTGCAACGTCACTAATCACGCCGGCTTCTGCGCGAATGCGCCGGGCCAGGGCTGCAGCATCCTGGACCAAGTTAGGCTCAGCGGCAATGATGCGCTGCATCTTTTCCAGCGTTTCTTGTGCTGCTTTATGCTCGCTCATGCGCCGACCTCCTCGAGGACCACGCGGGCGGCCTTACGCAAGGGTGCGGGGAGGCGCTGCGGTAGGCCGCCGATTTCTACCGTGCGGGTGAGGCCCCGGAGCGTTGGCAATTCTGCCAGCACCGTGCTGTGGACGATGCGTTCTACTTCCGCCGCGCTTAACGACGCCCACTGGCGTTGCCGCAGCACCACCACGCACCTGCGCCGCGCGGCATCGAGACGCACCAGAAGCTGCGCGGCCGACGCGGCCGAGCGCACCTCCGCGGCCACCACGATGACCACGTGGGTACAGGCATCTGGGATGGTCTCCGGGGTGCAATCCACCACGCATACTCCCTCGCCCGCATGGGCCGCACCTACCACCCGCGCGAGCAGATCCTTTTCTAGGCGGAAGGGATCCGCGACGGTGCTGCGCGCGGCGGAGAGCACCGCTACCCCATCAGGCGTGGATGGCAGCGCGCGGTAGAGATCAGCGGCATCGATGCTGCCATCGCCCACGGTAAGCTCCGGCCAGCGCGCCCCCGGTTCCGCTTCTACGCCGAGCAGGAGGTCGAGGCCGCCGGAGCATGGGTGGGCGTCAACAAGCAGGGCGCGACCGTCGACTGCGCTCTGGGTGCGGGCCAACGCGGCCGCAAAGGTAGAAGCGCCTACCCCACCGCTCGCGCCAACCACAGCGATGGTCGCACTGCCCCGCCGCGCTTCCTGCGGCGCGCCCGCCGCGGCAATGCTCGCCAGCAGCTCCTTAACCTGGGCGGGGATGATAAAGGCGCTCTCTGCGTGGCAGGCGAGCGCCGCCTCGTAATCAATCGGTCCGGGGTCCGCGGCCAAGAAAAGCACCGGCGCAGGCGCGGTGTGGGTGCGCCGCGCTGCTGCCACCACGCGGGCCATCAAGGAATCAACCAGCACCGCATAGGCGCCGGGCAGGCTGCGTGGGATATCGCGGGGATCGGTGACGGTCAACACATCGTGGCTGGTCGCAGCCGCGGCGTGAACGGCCTCGGCGCGCAGCGCTTCGTCACCAATGGCGACGACGATGACGGCGGAATCAGGGTGTAGTGCGTTCATGCCTCATAGCCTGAAGCATTCGCGCAACCGCAGCGAGGCTTTGGCGGCAGTGCTGTGGATAACCCGCCGGAAGTCACCATGTGGACCTAGTTTGGTTGTCGTTTCAACCAAAAATCTGTGGATAACCCGCTCCGCACGGCGGTAGATATAGGTGACGGCCCGCGCATCGGGGGGGTGTGCGCGCGGGCCGTCAGTAACCCGGCCTCGGGGGGTGAGCCGGGGCAGGCCGCACGGTATATCGGGGCCTTGCACGGATTATTATGACATGTTCGCCACCCAATCACAACAGCTAACAGCAGATTTCCACGGTCATGACGCTGACCTGCACCGAATGCATGTTCACTCAGTACCGCCCCCACGCGGGTTCCTAATCCCACATCAGTGGCATACAAATCACCGTTAACGTCAGCCACTTCTACATCATCATGCGCTTAGGGCAGCTACACTCGGCAGCACATCATGACTACTTCCCGCGAGCCCCGTCATCCCCGCCGCACCGCCACCACCCGCGCCGGCGGCGACCCCGCACGCACCGCGGCGTTTTTCGATCTGGATAAGACCATCATCGCCACCTCCTCGGCCTATGCGTTTGGCCGCGAATTCCTCCACAACGGGCTCATCTCGCCGGCCGAAGCACTGCAGCTATCACTTGCTAAGGCCAGCTATATGTTCTCCGGCCTGACCAGCGAAGGCATGGATTCCACCCGCGACCAGCTCACCGCAATGGTCACGGGCTGGTCCGTGGACGAGGTGCGCGCCATCGCCCGCGAGACCATGCACCACGTGGTCACGCCCTCCATTTATACCGAGGCCCGCGAACTCATCCGCGCCCACCGCGCTGCTGGCCACCACGTGGTCATCGTCTCTGCCTCCGCGGCCGTGCTGGTGGACATCATCGCAGAGGAACTCGGCGTCGAGCACGTCATCGCCACCGAATTGGCAGAGGAAAACGGCCGTTTTACCGGGGAGGTGCTCTTCTATTGCAAGGGCCCCAATAAAGCGGCGGCCCTAGAGCAGACCGCAGCGGCAGAAAACCTCGACCTTAATGCCAGCTACGCCTACTCGGATTCCGCTACGGATATCCCGATGCTGGAAAAGGTAGGCCACCCCGTCGCCGTCAACCCAGACAAGCAACTAAAACGCCACGCCCTCGACCACGAGTGGAATATCCACTCCTTTAAGGACCCGGTGCCGCTCCTTCCTGCTCCGACTGCCAAGGAAATTGGCATCGGCGCCTCCGTTCTAGCAGGTACAGCAGCAGTTATTGGCGCCGGACTGTGGCTAACGCAGCATCCGGGCCGCCCTAGCCCGCCCAAGCGGGGCTCACGGCGTACCTCTTAGGCCGCGCGGGCAATCGCGTCGGCTTCTTTACCACCGGCGGTCCAGGCGGCGAGGTGGGTTAAGAGGGCGTCGACAAGCGCGGTGCGATAATTGCCCACCGCGGCGGCATAGTCGGCGCGGTGGCGGGTGTAGTAGACCTCGGGCACGGCGAAACCGCGCGGGTCAAAGCCCGTATGCACCGCGGCGAGGCGGGAGGCAACGCGGGCGACGAGGCCGCTGCGCGGGCCAAAGAACTCGCCGGCGGCAATCTCGGCATGGACAACACTCGGCAGCAGGAGATCGAAGGCGGGACCGCCACCCTGCGCGATGAGCCGGCCCAGCCTTTGCAAGCGCGCACTCTCGCCGGCCGGAATGCCGGTACCGCCGGCCGCGACGTCGATGCGCGCCAGTACCTGCAGCGGTGCTCGGGCAAAGGAGCGCACCGTGGCATCTAAGAGTTCCGGGGCGGCCACGGAATAGGCGCTGACAGCGCTGGCCAGCGGCCCTTCTTTCATATCTTCCGGTCCCGGATGTGGGGGGATGGCGTGGCCGTCCAGCGCCACGCTGGCTCGGGCGCCGCGCATGAGGGACTCCGCAGAGATAACCTCAAACTTGCGCAATCCTGCAGGTCGGCGGTGTGCGCGGGCGATGGCAGCGGCGGCCTTTTCTGCACTTTCTTTCACCCCCGGCAGGCGAAACAGCGGGGATAACGCGTCATTTTCTGACATATCCATTAGGATAGCCGTGGAAGTCCCTAAGTATGCGTGGCACCATGGGATAATAGTGATTCCATTATTATTGGGGACATTACAAGGTTTAGATAAACGCGAGGAGAATTAATCGTGAGCAACGACGGACTTTTTACCGACGGTACTGATCAATTTGCACCGAAGGTGAACTCGATCCCTTTGAGTGACGTGGATACGTCCTCGTCTGAGACCTCGGTAGGCCAGCTGGTCTCCAACGCTACCGAGCAGATGTCCCAGCTCGTGCGCTCCGAGGTGGAGCTAGCCAAAACCGAGCTGGCAGAGTCCGCTAAGAAGGGCGGCGTCGGTGCAGGCCTCTTCGGCGGCGCAGGCACCATCGCACTGTATAGCTCCTTCTTCTTTTTCTTCTTCCTGGCCGAGCTTCTCGCCGTCTGGCTGGACCGCTGGGCAGCTTTCCTGATCGTCTTCCTGATCATGATCGTCCTCGCTGGCATCCTGGCCTTCGTTGGCCTGAAGAATGTCAAGCAGGTCAAGGCCCCGCAGAAGACCATTGACTCCACCAAGGAGCTCAAGAACCTGGTTCCGGGCAAGGCGCAGAAGTCCCTGGACCGTAAGAACACCCACGGCCTCTACACCTAAACCGGCAGGCGCCACGCGTACGTGCACCCCTCTATCCGCCCTAGCTAGCCTGGGGCGGATTTTGTGTACTTCCTCCCCTTTTCTCTACCGTTTCTGCCCCAAATATAGAAAGGCGGCACCATGGCCTTCGCACCCCTGCCTCCCTCAACGGTGGAGCTGGATGGACCTTATGCGCATGAGTTCGTCCATACCCGCGGCATCCGCTTGCACGTCGCCACGGCGGGCGATAGCACGCAGCCACTCGTGGTGCTTATCCACGGCGCTTTTGGCGGGTGGTTCGATTATCAGGACGTCATTGCGCCGCTTGCGCAGCGCGGATTCCATGTCGCGGCCGTGGACATGCGGGGGTTTGGCATGTCCGATAAGCCGCCCATTGATGCGGGGCAGGATATCCGCACCTTGGTGGGCGATATTAGCGGTCTCATTCAGTCCTTGGGCCATGACGACGCCTTTGTGGTGGGTGCCGATACGGGCGGCGCGGTGGCCTGGTGCTTGGCTGCTGAGCGCCCCGAGCGGGTGCGCGGCTTGGTTTCCATTTCCGCCGCGCACCCGGTGGATCTGCGCCGCGCGATTGCCGCCCGGCCGTGGGATTTCGGGTGGATTAACCTGCGCTCACTGCTATGCCGCCTGCCCCGCGTCACCCGCGCCCACAACCTACTGCTTAGCCCGCGTGCCTACCGCAAGGAGCTGGAGCTGGATACGGGGCCTTCGCTTGCCGACGCCACCCTAGACCGCATCCTCGATCTCCGCCTGCGCGCCTCCCGCATCAGCAGCGTCCGCCGCGGAATCTTGTGGAACCACCGCATGCGCACCGCCGTGGTCCCCTTGAACTGGGTGGAACTAGCAGTAGAACGACCCGTGCTCTTCATCCACGCCCAGCAGCGACTGTGGAACCCCGTGGTCCGCCGCGCCGCTCTGCGCGCCCGCCGCGGATTTACCGCCACGACCGTCCCCGGCGCGAAGAACCTTCCGTACCTGGAAGCACCAGCGGATTTCGTTGCCACGCTGGCGGCGTGGCTACAAGAACATAGCTAGTGCGCCACGCACTCACCGGTATCTACCGGGTGGGTAAGCTGCGTGATGTCTCCGATCTGGGCATTGACCTCATCAGCGGTTAAGGCATAGCCCGTCTCGGAATCATCCACCGAGGCACCGAAGACCACGCCGAGAACCTCGCCGGCCGTGTTGACTAGCGGCCCGCCGGAATTTCCTTGTTGAACCTTGCCGCGCACGGTGTAGGAATCGCGCTCCACATTCCCATGCGAATAGATATCCGGGCCGGAAATGGTGATGCGATCGCGCACGCGCGCCATCTCGGCGTCGAAAGGCCCGGAGTGCGGGAAGCCCATGACCATGGCATCATCGCCCGTTTGGGCCGGGGTCTGGGCCCACGGCAGCGGATCGATGCCTAGGTCGCGCGAGTGCAGCACCGCCACATCCACATCCGGGTTGTAGTAGACCACGGTCGCGTCCTTAAGCCCCAGCTTTGTATCAAGGCGCACGGTCTGTGTGCCGGCTACTACGTGGGCATTGGTGATCACGTAGTCATCGGCCGCCACGAAGCCGGAACCCATGAGGCGGCGGGAGCACTCTTCGGCGTCGCCAAGCACGTGAATGATGGAGGGCCGCATGCGGCGTACCAGCTCCGGATCCTGCACGTCTGGGTCCGGCTCTTCTACTTCCTCGGTGCTCATCGAGTTTTGCCACGGCGAGACTAGCGGCGGCAGGCCGGACTCATTGAGCATCGCCGCCACGCCATTGGGCAGCGCCGCTACCCGCGCTGGCGCGGCCGAATTAAGGTTGCCCAAGATGCGGGAATCGCGCAGGCCCTCACCAGCTGCACCGCCTAGGTTGGTGGCCACGGGGATAGAAATGAGCCACATAACTACCAAGGCGGCAAAGGCCTGGAAAATCGCGCCCACGGCGGAATCGAGGCGCTGCGTCTTGCGCGCCTTCATGCGATCGCGCACGCTGCTGCCCAACGAGGATCCGATGAGCTGCCCGATGCCCACAAAAAGCACCAGGACTCCCACCAATAGCAGCAAGCGCAACGATGGCTGATCCACCAGGCGCAAAGCGGCCGGGGCCACGGCAATGCCTAGCACTACCCCAGCGCCCACACCAATGGAGGCCAATACCGCCGCGAGGGCGCCATTGCGCCACCCGCTCAGGAGCGCTATGAGGACGGCGACCACAATCAGGCCGTCAACGATGAGCGCAGGGGTCATGGCTATGGGTTCTTTCTATCTGGGGTTTAAGACGTATACATACCGCGGTACCAGCGGTTAGGACATCTTCTCATTATTGCGGGAGTTTGTGAGGGAGTCACGCAGGTCCATGACTGAATTGTTATCCCACGGTATGCTCCACCCGGCGTGCTGCAATAGTGCCGAGAGCACGCCGGCGGTAAAGCCCCAAATGACGTAGCCATTGGCGTGAAATGCTGGTCCTTGCCACTTTCTAAAGCCCACCATGAAGCGGTTGTGCGGATCGACCAACTCCCGGATAGGCACGAAAAACACGTCATCGGTTTCATCGGGGCTGGCGGGATAGACCTCCCCCGGCTGGGCCCAATGCGCCAAAATGGGGCTCACCGGATTGCCGGTGGCGCGGATATGCAGCTGCTCCCACTGCTCCAGCGGGGTCACGGAGTTGCGCTGCAGATCCGTTTCCTCCCAGGCTTCCCGCAGCGCGGTATCCACCAGGGAGATATCGGCGGGATCCCGGCGGCCGCCGGGAAAGGCTATCTGGCCCGAGTGCGAGCGCATGGACGGCGAGCGATGCGTGAGCAAAATGCTGGCCTCTTCCGCACTCTCACCGCTCAGCAGCATGAGCACGGCCGCTTCCCGCTTGACCGGCACCTGCGCATTGGTGCCGTTAAGGGACGAAGCCTGGCGGTTGCCAATGAGCTCTTGCACCTGGCTGGGGTCTACGCCTAGCGCCGGCTTGAGCCATTCTGGTGTGTGCTCGGGAAGGAGTTGACTCATGCCGCAATCGCCTCCTCCACGGCCTTCTCAATCTCCGCTGCGGAGCTAAACGGCTGCGCAAATTGCTTGCGCACCTCACCGTCCTTGAGCACCACCGTCACCGGCACCACGCCCGGCAGGCCCAACTCACCGGCAAACTTATTATCCGAATCCTGGAAGCTCGGCAACTCCACGCCCAAGTCATTCAAAAAGGCCGCGCCATTTCCTGCGTTTTTATCCGCGTGCACACCCACGACCTGCCAGTCCGGATGCGCGTCCGCCACATCCTGCAGGTAGGGAAGTTCCGCGCGGCACGGCTCGCACCACCACGCCCACACGTTAACCACGGCTACGCCCTCATCGGCGGGCTTTCCGGTGGCCGCACCGCCTAGGCACTCCAGCCTTACTCCTGCCACGGTGCCGGCCGGGCAGTCCGGGCGCTGCGGGACTTCTTGCTGGGAAGCCTCGCTTGGCGACGCCTCCTCGGATCCGTCCCCACCCCGCAACTGCGAGACCCCAGCTACCGCAATGACGGCAATGAGGATCGCGGCGATCACCGTGCCAAGGACGTAGTTCTTCATACCGTTAGCCTAGCGCCCACGAGCGGCTGGACACATATCCCACAGAACGCATGCATCGCACTCCGTCGTGCGCGCATGACATACCTGGCGCCCGTGGAAGATGACACGGTGTGAAAACATCGTCCACTCTTCTTCCGGCACGATCTTAGCGATGTCCCGCTCAATCTTGACCGGCGTCGACTCCCCCGTCAGCCCGAGCCGCTGCATGAGGCGCCCGAAGTGCGTATCCACGGTCAGTCCGGGGATCCCGAAGGCGTTTCCGAGCACCACCAGCGCGGTCTTGCGACCAACACCGGGCAGACTGGTCAGTTCCTTGACCGTACGCGGGACCTCGCCTTGAAAATCTGCCACCAACTTCTCCCCAATGCCCAAAAGGTGCCCCGCCTTAGCGCGCTGAAAGCCCAACGGCCTCAGGATTCTCTCCAAGTCCGAGCGCTGCGCAGCCGCATAATCCGCCGCCTCTGGGTAGCGGGCAAAGAGTTCAGGGGTCACCGAATTCACCCGCTCATCCGTGCATTGCGCGGAAAGAACGGTGGCAATGAGCAGCTGCAGCGGGGATTCATAATCCAAGGCACACCGTGCATCCGGATACTCCTGCGCCAAACGCCGATTTACCTCCGGTGCGCGCAGCTCCGGCGCGCTGGCCGCTGACAGTGCTGAATTCATGGGGTTTAGCTTAGTAGACTAGGAAAACATGATTTCACTCGTGATTCTGGTACCACTTGCCATCGCCCTTTTCGCCCTCCTGATGGAAAAGCTCGAGGCAGTCGTTTTTGCTGACTAGGCGGCAAAACTGCTGGCCTGAACCGTGCACTAGCACGAGTAGAGTTTCTATAGTGTGACAAAAATTCACTGAAGTACCAAAAGTGACCAATTACACTGTAAGATGAAACGCGTTATACAGTGACCCCGCTTGTTCCGCATTGTCGAGTGCATGAAAGACCGCACCCAGATGTGGCACAGGCTCATCTATGGACTTTCGCAGTCGACATCCAAGGAGTAAAACGTGGAAGGCGTACAGGACATCCTCTCCCGCGCCGGAATCTTCCAAGGCGTTGATCCCGTTGCAGTGCAGCACCTAATCGAGCAGATGGAGACCGTGCGCTACCCGCGCGGAACCACCATCTTCGACGAAGGCGAGCCTGGTGATCGCTTGTACATCATCACCTCGGGCAAGATTAAGCTCGCCCGCCACGCCCCGGATGGCCGCGAAAACCTGCTGACGGTCATGGGCCCATCCGATATGTTTGGCGAGCTGTCCATCTTCGATCCGGGCCCGCGCACCTCCTCCGCAGTGTGCGTGACCGAGGTTCAGGCCGCCACCATGAACTCCGAGCTGCTCAAGAAGTGGGTTGGTGACCACCCCGAAATCGCCCAGCAGCTGCTGCGCGTGCTGGCTCGCCGCCTGCGCCGCACCAACGCCAACCTGGCTGACCTCATCTTTACCGACGTTCCGGGCCGCGTGGCAAAGACCTTGTTGCAGCTGGCTAACCGCTTCGGTGTTCAGGAAGGCAGTGCCCTGCGCGTGAACCATGACCTCACCCAGGAAGAGATTGCCCAGCTGGTGGGCGCTTCCCGCGAGACCGTCAACAAGGCGCTGGCCACCTTCGCGCACCGCGGTTGGATCCGCCTCGAAGGCAAATCCGTGCTCATCGTCGATACCGAGCACCTCGCCCGCCGCGCTCGCTAAGACCGCGCCAGCCCGCTACCCCGCTTCGGCGGGGTCTCGTTGGGTTTGCCTCCTTTAACCAGTTACGCACCGCACTTGTGACCACGGTAGACTCCACACTGCATCGCTTGGAGACCATACCGCGGCCGTACGTCGACCCTGCGCGCCTCCTGCCTCAGGCCCACAGCACAATTAAGCCCCTCTTCCCACCAAATGAGGAAGAGGGGCGAATGAAGATAGGCTTATTTAGCCTCACCGTCCAAGTACTTCAGCGCGGTGCGCGTGGACTGCTCCGCAGCGTGGCGCAGCACCGGGTCCACATCGTCATACATCTCGTTGACCAGGGTATTCAAATCCACATCCTCGCCTAGGCGGGAGCGGATCTCTTTAATCTGGTCAAGACGGTAGTGGCGGCGGTCAATGTACTTGCGGGCCACCTGAGAGGTGTCATCCAAGTCCGGACCGTGTCCTGGAAACAGCGCAATATCCTTACCGCGCTCTTCCAAGGTGTCGAGGGTGTGCAGGTAATCGGCCAAGTTACCGTCCGTCTCCGAAAGGAGAACGGTGTGGCGGCCGGCGATAGTGTCACCAGAGATAATGCCCTCGAGGCGGGAATTTCCTACCTCCCCGCTCCACACAAAGAAGCAGGTGGAATCCGCGGTATGGCCTGGGGTGTGCACGACCTCGAGACTTGGGGTGATGCCATCGAGGGAGATGTGCTCACCATCCTGGAGAGCCTCAGCACCATTGCAGTAGCTCGGATCGAAGGCGCGGATGGGGGCGCCGGTCATCTGCCGCAAGCGTTGTGCGCCCGAAGCGTGGTCATCATGGCGGTGGGTAATCACAATCAAAGCCACCTCACCTGCGTTGCGGTGCACAACGTTGAGATGGCCTTCATCCTCAGGACCCGGATCCACGACGATCGCCCGAGAGTCTTCAGTGGCGCGAATAATCCACGTATTCGTACCCTCTAGGGCGGTGTAGCTGGGGTTATCACAAAGGACTACGCCAACGGATTGGCTGACGGGACGCAATTGACTATATGCGGGGTGCTCCATAGTTACTAGCCTATCCGATCAAGCAGCAATTTCTACGATTAGTTCGATCTCTACCGGGGCGTTTTTAGGCAACGCAGCTACGCCCACAGCGGAGCGAGCATGCTTTCCAGCATCCCCGAAGACCTCACCGATGAAATCGGAGGCACCATTGATAACTACCGGCTGGTCTGCATAGGCCGGATCCGAGGCCACAAACCCCACGATTTTTACCACGCGGGAGACATTGTCCAGGCCAACTTCGGCATCGATAGCGGCGAGCGCATTCAGCGCCGCGATGCGTGCCTGTTCCTGGGCTTGTTCCGTGGTGAGTTCGGCGCCAACCTTGCCGGTCAGCGGCAAGGCACCTTCCACGAGGGGAAGCTGGCCAGAGGTCCAGACCTGATCACCCACGCGCACGGCCGGCACGTAGGACGCTAGCGGCTTAGCGACGCCCGGTAACTCGTACCCCAGCTCTAGCAAGCGAGCATGAAAGCCCATTTACTCTGCCACCTCGCGCTTGAAGTAGGCCACGACGTTTTCCGGGTTAGGACCCGGAGTGACGGTGACCAGTTCCCAGCCATCTTCGCCCCAAGAATCGAGGATCTGTTTGGTGGCGTGGGTGAGGACAGGTGCGGTTGCGTATTCCCATTTAGTCATGGGATCCATTCTAACTATTAAATACGCCCCACGCCGTCTAAATTCTTAAATTCCGACGAGCTCGCCGCCTTGGGCCAAGTAGTGAGCCCAATCCGTGATGTGGGGGTTCTTGCGCAGCAGGGCACGGCGCTGGCGCTCGGTCAGCCCGCCCCAAACACCGAACTCGACGCGATTATCCAGGGCGTCAGCGCGGCATTCGGTCAGCACCGGGCAGTGGCGGCAAATGACGGCCGCCTTGCGCTGTTCTGCACCGCGCACAAAGAGGGCATCCGGGTCACCCTTGCGGCATTTGGCCTGGGTGACCCACTCACCACGCTCGGGATTTCGGGCTGTATTAGACATTCCAGCAGTCTTCACACGAACGGTCATGGGTGAGTGTTCTCCTTCCCAGACGGAATACTATGTAACGCATCTGAGTCTATTCATCTAGGTAGAAGATTGTCTAACACGTCACACTTTAGGGGGTGCGAGTGATCTTCCACCTACCGAGGGCGACCACGTAGTGTATGGGGCGTGACTGTCATCAAATCTTTGGCCAAGATAGCCCTGTCTACGGTCTTGGTAGGCGCGCTCATCGCCCTGGCTCTTGCCCCCTTTGCGGGCATTTCCGGAGTGGCGATTGCCCGTACTAACGAAACCATGCAATCTGACCTGCAAGATCTGACTGCCGGTAATATCCCAGGCGTCACCACGATCAAAGACGCCAAGGGCAAGGACATGGCCTACATCTTCAGCCAACGCCGCCACCCGGTGGAGAGCAAGAAGATTTCTCAAGCCATGAAAAACGCCATCGTCTCCATTGAGGACGAGCGCTTTTATGATCACGAGGGCGTGGACTTCCAGGGCAATTTCCGCGCACTGTGGACCAACCTAACCTCGGGCGGCGTTTCCCAGGGCGCCTCCACCATCGATCAGCAGTACGTGAAGAACTACCTATTGCTGGTCTCTGCCACCACCGATGAAGAACGCGCCGCGGCCACCGAGCAATCCGTGACCCGCAAGCTGCGCGAGATGCGCATGGCCACCAAGATGGATGCAGAATTGGATAAGGATGACATCCTCACCAACTATCTCAACCTGGTGTCTTTTGGTAACCATGCCTATGGCGTCGAAGCGGCGGCCCGCACTTACTTCGGCACGCACGCTTCTGAACTCACGGTGCCGCAGGCAGCGATGCTGGCTGGCATGGTCCAATCCTCTGAGCGCCTCAATCCCTATACCAACGCTGAGGAAGTAACCGACCGGCGCAACCTGGTCCTGCAATCCATGGCGGATAACGGCCATATCAAGCAGCAGGAAGCGGATAAGTATAAGGGGGAGAAGCTGGGCGTCGGAAAGAAGCCCAAAACGCTAGCCAATGGCTGCATCGGCGCCGGTGACCGCGGTTTCTTCTGTGATTATGTGCTGAAATACCTGGATAAGAAGGGCATTAGCGAGGAGCAGCTGGCGCGCGGTGGCTACACCATCAAAACCACGCTGGACCCAACGGTGCAGGACAAGGCCCTCGAGTCCGTACAAAGCCACACCAATCCGGATGCCCAGGGCGTGGCTGAAGTCATGAACGTCATCAAGCCTGGCAGGTCGGACCGCAAGGTGCTGGCCATGGTCTCCTCGCGCGATTACGGCCTGGACCTAGATAAAAATGAGACCATCCTGCCACAGCCCTACTCCTTGGTGGGCAACGGTGCTGGTTCCGTCTTTAAGGTCTTTACCGCCGCGGCTGCGCTCGAAGCGGGCTATGGCATCAAAAACACCGTGGATGTGCCGACCCGCTACGAGGCGGAGGGCCTAGGCCATGGTGGCGCCGCCGGCTGCCCGGCGGACCGCTACTGCGTGGAAAACGCTGGTGCCTATAAGGCCACGATGACGCTGCAGGAAGCGCTGGCACACTCCCCCAATACGCCGTTTATCAAGCTCACGGAGCAGGTAGGCGTGGCACCCATCGTCGATATGGCCGTGCGTTTGGGCCTGCGCTCCTACGACGACAAGGGCAGCTTTGATAAGGACACCTCGATTGCCCAGCACACCAAGGACGCCAACTCCGGCTCCTTCACCTTGGGCCCGGACCCGATCAACCCGCTGGAGCTTTCCAATGTCGGCGCCACGCTGGCCGCAGATGGCAGGTGGTGCGAGCCTAACCCCATCTCCCAGGTCACGGATAAGGAAGGCAACGAGGTCTACCTCAAGGAAACCCCGTGTGAGCAGGCCGTTGATAAGGACGTAGCCCGCGCGATGAGCAATGCCTTGTCCGAGGACGCCAAGCAAGGCACGGCCAAGAATGCCGCCCAGGCGGCAGGTTACTCCAGCCCGATCGCGGCCAAGACCGGTACCACCGAGTCCAACCAGTCCTCCGCATTCTTAGGATTCAACCAGGGCATTTCCGCCGCGCCGTATATCTATAACGATGGCACCTCCACCGTCCCGCTGTGTACCGGGCCGGTGCGCCAGTGCGCGGGTTGGGGCAACCTCTACGGCGGCTTGGAGCCGGCGCAGACCTTCTTCAGCATGGCTACGCAGCTGCCGATAGCCACCAAGGCCGGACTGCCGAATTACAACAAGAAGTACGACAACGGCACCACGGCCGATAAGACCCTTGATAGCCTGCGCGGCAAGTCCGAGGCCGAGGCCCGCCAGACCTTGGAGTCCAAGGGCTACGTGGTCAAGACCTCCCGGGTCATCGGCGGCAATGTTCCTTATGGCCGCGTGGTTCGCGCGATTACCGGCAAGGACGGCAAGAAGAAGGGTGCGGAGATTACGCTGCAGCTTTCCGACGGCGCCGGGGCCTCCCAATCCCCCTCCTCCGGCGTGGCCGACGCTGACTCCACCGGCGCGCAAAATAGCACCGGCGGCGATAATGCCGACGGTGCTACGAGCCCTGGCCGCTCGACTGGCGGCACAGGCGGCGGAACGGGCAACGGCGGTGGCGGTACCGGTACCGGCGGCGGGTTCTCGCCGGAAGACTTTGGCATCCGCCAAGAGGACATCGATAACTTTGCCAACGACGTCCGCAGTCTGCTCGGCCGCTAAGCCTCGCCCGTTGCGGTCTGGCCCGCTTTAGCTCAGCTGGGACTTAACCTCGGCGGACAGGCGCTTGCCATCCGCCTGGCCGGCGGCCTTGGCATTGGCCGCCTTCATTACTGCACCCATCTGCTTCATGGTGGGTGCTTCGCCGTTTTCGGCCTCAACCTCTGCGATTGATTCCTTCACTAGGGCCTTAAGCTCGGATTCGTCCAGCTGGCGGGGTTGGTAGGCCTCGAAGAAGGGGACCTCGGCAAGCTCGGCTTCCGCCAGCTCCGGACGGCCGTTGTCCTCATAGACCTCGGCGGACTCGCGGCGCTTTTTAATCTCGCGCGCAATCACCTTGAGGATATCGGCGTCCTCCAGCTCATGCCGGGAGCCATTGGTCTCCTCGGCCTGGATGGCGGCCAGCAAGGCGCGGATGGCGCTGGTGCGCTGCTTCTCTTTCGCCTTCATTGCGGTTTTCAGATCTGCACGGATGGTTTGTTTTAGCTCGCTCATGCCTATCAATGTACGCCAGGTAGTGTGGTAGCCGTGAACCTTTTACGTATTCTTGGCGGCCTCACCGCTGCCGGCCTGGGCGCCGCGGCATGGGGCTATAGCGAACTGACCAAATTCGAGCTCAAGGAATATACGCTCCCCCTCCTGCCCAAGGGCACGCTGCGCGGCAAGCCGGAATTTCGGTTGCTGCACCTGTCCGATCTGCATATGATCCCCGGCCAGGAGACCAAGATTGCCTGGGTTTCTGCCCTCGATGCCCTGGAGCCGGACCTCGTGGTCAACACCGGCGATAATCTCTCCGATCAACAGGCCGTTCCCGATACGTTGCGCGCTCTCGGCCCGTTGCTGGCCCGCCCCGGCCTCTTCGTCTTCGGCACCAATGACTACTGGGCACCGCATCCGGTCAATCCCTTCAAGTACCTGCTGGGCAAAAAGCGCGAACCTTCCTACGTGGATTTGCCGTGGCGAGGTATGCGCGCCGCTTTTATGGAGCACGGTTGGCGCGATGCCAACCAGGCACGGCATGAATTCAAGGTGGGCAATGTCCGCCTTGCCGCCGCCGGCGTGGACGATCCACACCACGATCTAGATGACTATTCCGAAATCGCCGGCCCGCCCAACGAGAACGCCGACTTGTCCCTGGCACTCCTCCACGCCCCCGAGCCCCGCGTGCTGGAAAAGTTCGCAGCCGATGGCTACCAGCTTTCCCTATCCGGCCACACCCACGGCGGCCAGATCTGCCTGCCCGGCTCCCGTGCGCTGGTGACCAATTGCGGCATCGACCGCGAGCGCGTGCAGGGCCTCCACGACTTCGGACCGATGAAGATGCATGTCTCCAATGGCCTGGGCACCTCCAAATTCGCCCCAGTGCGTATCTTCTGCCGCCCTTCCGCCACGCTGCTGAAAATCACCGAGGTGGACTAAACCCAGCCACCTGCCGTTTTGTTGATTATGCTCAGCTTGCGTTAAAGTATCCAAGTACCGCTTTTCAAGGCGGAACGCCGGGATATGGCGCAGGTTGGTAGCGCGCTTCGTTCGGGACGAAGAGGTCGCAGGTTCAAATCCTGTTATCCCGACAGATACGGGCAAGCCCCTGCTATGACCAGCAACTTTAGCTGGCGAGCAGGGGTTTTTCCATATAGGGAACTGCCTGGTCACACGCGCAGATAGTGGCACTAATGCGCAAAGATGTGGGCACAGTGTGGGCACACACTCCGCCTACCCCCCTTAACAAAATTGCGTTTACGATAAGTCCACCCCCTTAATGGCGACACCTGTAGTACTCCCGCTGCACAACGCAAGCTAGATCAGCTCATCTACCACCAAATCTATTCCGACCACCACTCCCACAATCATGCAGCCTGCGGCTGCCAATTCTCACCAGTTACGTCATTTTCCATGATAAGGTCCAGCACTCCTAAATGGGTACAATACTTCATAACTGGCACATCAAATCGCTGCAAGGCTAGGATTGCGATATGAGTAGTGGACCCAGAAAGACACCCGACAAAGTTTCCCGCGAGGTAGCCTCCCTATTGCGAGAACACCTTGCACGCCGACGCATGTCACAACGACAAGTATCCCGCCTAGCAGAAATATCCCCCAGCCAAACCAGCCGTTACCTGCGTGGAGAGTCAAGCCCCAACCTCCACGAATATGTACTTATCTGCGAAGCTATAGGTGTACATCCCGACACAGTACTCTCACAAGCAATCCATAACATTCGTTGGCGAGAGAGGTACGCTAAGGACGACGAATACGCGGTACCAATTGAAGGTCAAGTCAGGTACAACCTCGACCCCAGAAATTTCCCACCCCAGGAAAGTTAGATAGAACAGAATCCGGTGGGCCGCGCTTGAAACAGCGACACCTATCTTTACAAAAAGCAGGGCCCAAAACTGCCTTGTCCCACAACGGTCATCACCAACACGCTGATGAAGGATTTTAAGCCCTCGCTGAAAAGTCAGCTATTTCACCTAGACCAAATCCCCGTATCAAGGCACCAACGACGGGTACCAACGCCGTAGAAATAATGGGATTCACTCGGCCGCGGATCAAAAGTCCCGCCGCCGCAGAGGTGAGGGTGGGACCCCATGGCCGCAAGCCCGACTAGGGCCTCCTTAGTGGCACTTCACACGTCGACGATCTGCCATGCCCTACGCTACGCGGACAAGCGAGTGTCCCCAGGTTAAATCCCGGCTATCAGCGCGGCCTACGGCCCTCCCCAAAGTCCACACCGGTTTAAATTGGCCTAAACGACAGGATGTGTTGGTGAAGTTATATGTTTAGCCCGTCTGGCCTGCTGATATTAGGATTATTTCACTTATCCGGAGGGAAAACGCAGCCTCGGACCTGAAATACCGCCGGGGGCGTGCTGATGTGCTAAGCGCTGAGGTTCACGATGAATGGATGAGTAAGAATCATCCTCGATGCCCCGTCTGTAGCGGGGTGTGCACCAAAATTACGGGACTACAAGTACCAATCCGCCAGCGAAGGCGACGGAACGCCTGTAAAGCCACTGACACTCGCGCTAAAGGCCGACCCAGGAAAGTGGACGCATCAGGGGGCAGACCCACATGCTCACGTGGACACCCTAGCCAGCCAAGAAACACAAGCCACCAGCGGCCTTGAATACGGCCGACCAGCAACTTTCGGCAGTGCCTACAACCACTCTATGGGAATACGCAAAGGCCACGTGCCCTAAACCACGCAGTCCACCAACACAAAATGTCGTTTACCCCGACACGCCGGAAAACAACACATCTTGTCGTTTAACCCAAAAATTGCAGCTAGGCACCCCACATATGGGAAACGACGCGGTGCCCCTACAGCGCCGCGTCGTCCCTATTCCCTATCACTCACAACGGATTGGAGAAACCGTTCGCCTACCCCCTAAGTAGGCTTTGTGAGCAAGACCAACTGTAGCACTCGCTCAATACAAACGGTAACGGACACCAAAATTCCCAGTTTCCACCAATGTTTTTTATTGTTAGGTCTGCTTTTTCAGACCTAATTAAGCAGAGTTTTAGTTTTTGCTGTGGACAAGGCCCACCATTTTGCACTTAACCCAACGAGAGTGACAGCCAGCAATACCGCAATTCCGGCCCACAGGACGGCTTGTTCACCTTCGTTACCTGCCACCGTGACGGCCGCGGTAGTCCAGTTCAGTGGCAAAAGATTAGAAACGACCTGCCATACCTTAGAAACACCGGCAATTGCCGCAGATTTCCACAGCCACCCCACCAGCGCGGTCTGGCCGATGACAAAGAGCGCCGCGAGGATGCTGCCGGCGGTAATACCGCATAGCCCGAGTAGGGCGCGGGTGATGGCCGTCATGGACAGCGCCCCCAGAAGGAGCGCCGCGCCGGCCCAAACCGCCGCCACAGGGGTAAATCCGGTGGCAAGCACAAAAAGGAGGATTTCCCCGATGGCAACCGCCGCCAGCGTGCCGCCGAGGACCGTCAGCCATGGGCGGAGCCCCACCTGCCAGGCCACACCGGCCGCCGCACCTGCGAGCAGAACCAAGGCGGAGACTAACATCGCCACGATGGGGCTGAGCAGATGTGTAGGTCCGTCGGTCGCGGTATGCGCCGGCGGCAGGGCACGCTGAATTTCACCCACATTGGTCTGGTTTTGGGCTGCCATGGTGGAGAGCTTGCCGGCGCCTTCGTCAAGCTTGTCCACGCCCTCCTGCGCCTCACCAACGCGCTTGTTGAGCTCCGCGATGCCCTCGTTAAGCTCCTGCGCACCGGATACGGCTTGGTTCACGCCATCGTGATAAGCATAGCCGTTGACCGCCAACTGATTGGATAGATCGCGCGAGCCGTCCTTGAGCTTCTTGAGCTGATCGGTCACCGAATTATCCAGGCGGAAATTATTCACCTGCGCGCGGAGATCGCCCAGCTGCGAGCGAATTTCCTTCGCTTCCTTAGATTTATTTCCCTCCAGGTCGCGCATCGTGCCATCGATTGCCTGCAGAATCTGCCCCTGGACAGCACCAAGGCCCACCACTTGGTCCACGGCACCGCCGACACCATTGGCCAGCTCCGTTGCACCGCCACCGAGCGTATTGGTTCCAGACTGCAGCTGATTGAGGCCGGCTACCAGTTCTTGGGAGCCCGTCGCCAGCTTGTCGACGCCCCCTCCGAGATCATCCGCCCCCTTGTTCAGCTCCCCCGTGCCGTCATCAAGCTGCGTGGCACCCGACTTCAACATGCTCGCCTGGGCTTGCGCGCGGCTGGCCGCCTCGGCGGCTTCCTTCACCTCTGGGGAGGCGGAATTTTCCCGCGGTGCACCAAACGGCTGCGCGGCGCTAGACCAGGCATGGGCGGGTTCCCACTGTGCAAGGCCCGCCACCGCAGTACCAATAATGAGCGGCAGGGCGAGCAGGAGGATCAAGAGGACGCTGCGCCACCGGGAGGGGGACGCAGCGTCTGGGGAAGCAAGGCGTGAGGTCATGATAATGAACCTATCCTTGCAGGTCACTCCCCTGTTGCAGGCGCGCCGAGCACCCCCGCAATGTCCGTTCCTCTACGATATATGGCATGTCCCACAATTATTCCCTGGCCCCCTCCCGCTACCTCGCCGCTGCGGCCATCGCGCCACTGTGTTTCAGCCTTGTTGCCTGCTCCAACGACGCCGATACGTCCGCAGAACCAGAGTTCTCCGACGCCACCGCCGCAAGCTCCTCGGCCACGGAGACCTCGTCCGAAGAAACCACGAGCGATCCCGCGACCTCGGAAGCCGCAGACACCACCACCGCGACCGCGGAGGCCGAGCCGACCTCTGCGGCCGCAGCTCCCACCGAGAACACCGCGGAATCCGCCAACGAAGAGAGTGAAGCCCCAGCCGCCGCACCCGCCGATACCGGCCGCGGCGATTGCTCCCCAGAAGCGCTACAGTCCGCAGCTCCCACCATGACCAATATCCGAGTCAATAACTGTGATGGCCAGTGGGCCCACTTTGGCAAAGACAGCACGGACTGGACGGCTTGGGCGCGCTACGAGGGCGGCCAGTGGGTAGCCATTGAATCCATCGGCGAGACAACCTCGGGCCTAGCCGCCCCGTGCTACGACGTGGATAAGTGGGCCGCCGAGGGCGCTCCTGCCTTTGTTACGGAAAAGATGCGCCGCTGCGACTAGCCGCACAGCAAGAAACCGCCCCCGTACCGCGCAGTAGTTATGCAACTCGGTACGGGGGCGGCGTCGTTAGCGCACAGGCCCTGCCGGGGAAGGGCTACTTCTTCTCGGCGTAGACCTCGCGCACGCGCTGGCCCAGTGCTGGGTGCACGTTGGTCCAGTATTCGTAGACGCGTTCTTCGGTCTCCTCGGATACACCGGCCATCGCGTTGGTGATATTGGTGACCAGGCGCTCCTTGGCGGCATCATCGTAGACATTCTCGTACAGGTCGCGAGCCTGGACAAAGTCGTCGTCCTCAGCGTGACGAACATACGGCGCACGCACCAAGTCGCTGCCGTAGGACTCCGGATTGATGTAGAGCTCCGCCGCGGTGGTGGTCTCGAGCTGGGAGCGGTCGTTTACGGCGGCGTCATCAAGCACGCCCGTACCCTTCTCATAGCGGTTGGGCGAGTAGACCGGATCCTCCGGAGCATTGAAGTGGTACTGCATGCTGCCCTCGTGCTGGTAGGTATTGACCTCGTCCACGTTCTGCGGCTGGTTGACCGGCAGCTGCTGGTAATTCGGGCCAATGCGGTAACGCTGCTGGTCAGCGTAAGCAAATACGCGAGCCTGCAGCATCTTATCCGGAGACAGGCCAACGCCAGGCACGATATTGGACGGGTCGAGCGCCACCTGCTCAATCTGCGCGAAGAAGTTGCGCGGGTTGCGGTTGAGCACAAAGTAGCCCACATCGTGCAGCGGATAGTCCTTCTTGGACCACACCTTGGTCAGGTCGAAGGGGTTAAAGCGGTAATTCTCCGCCTCATCCAGCGGCATGATCTGCACCTTGACGTCCCAGATGGGGTAGTTGCCCTCTTCGATAGCGTTGTAGAGATCCTCGCGGTGGCAATCCGGGTTCTGGCCGGCGGTGGTAGTGGCCTCTTCATCGGTGAAGTTCTCTACGCCCTGGCGGGTCTTGAAGTGGTACTTCACCCAGAAGGCCTCGCCCTGTTCATTAACCCACTGGAAGGTGTGGGAACCATAGCCATTCTGGTGGCGGGTGGACTTCGGGGTACCGCGATCGCCCATGAGGTAGGTGACCTGGTGGGCGGATTCTGGGTTGCGGGTCCAAAAATCCCACTGCATATCGGCATCGCGCAGGCCATTGGTGCCCAGGCGCTTCTGGGAGTGAATGAAGTCTGGGAACTTCAGACCATCGCGGACAAAGAAGACCGGGGTGTTATTGCCCACGATGTCGAGATTGCCATCTTCGGTATAAAAGCGCAGAGCAAAGCCGTGCACATCGCGCCAAGTGTCCGGAGACCCCTGCTCGCCGGCGACGGTAGAAAAACGGCCCATCATCGGGGTAACGGTGCCCTTTTGGAAGACCTTAGCCTTGGTATATGCAGAAACGTCTTCAGTAATGTGCAGCTCACCAAAGGCACCGTGACCCTTAGCGTGCGGCGTCCGCTCCGGCACGCGCTCGCGGTTGAAGTGCGCGAGCTTTTCAATGAGGTGGATATCATTGAGCGCCACCGGGCCCTGCTGGCCAGCGGTTACCGAGGTGTTCTCGGACGGCACCGGCTGGCCCGAGGGGCGGGTGGTATTTCCCTTGCCAGCGGGGCGCTGGCCCTTATTCAGGATGTCATCAGCGGTGAAATCAGTCATTTATGCCTCCTGGCAATTCGGGGTCAGTTCACTCCAGTGTGGCAAAACTTTGCACGGTTGTCAGGGCTCGCAAAAGAGCGTAATGGGGGCTGGTAGATTCATTCAGGTGACTCACCACTCCGCAGCAGACGACGCCCGCGTCACCGACCTCGCCCTTCGGGCCGGTCGCGGCGACCGCGCGGCGCTGACGGAGTTTATCAAAGCCACCCAGGATGATGTGTGGCGCTTGCTGGCGCACCTGGGCGGACCCGAGGGTGCTGACGATCTCACCCAGGAGACCTATCTGCGTGTCATCAGCGCCCTGCCGCGTTTCGCCGCCCGTTCCTCCGCGCGCACGTGGCTGCTCTCTCTGGCCCGGCGCGTGTGGGTGGATAATATTCGCCACGATATGGCCCGGCCGCGAAAGTCTGCCACGGAGTACGAGGATGCGATGGGCGCGGCGCCGGAAGAATCCGCGGCGTGGAGCGAGTGGATCGACGCCCGTACGCTTATCGACGCCCTCCCGGCCGACCGCCGCGAAGCCCTCATTCTTACCCAGGTACTGGGCTATACCTATGAGGAGGCGGCCAAGATTGCCGGCGTGCGCGTGGGCACCATCCGCTCCCGCGTGGCTCGTGCCCGCAAGGATCTCATCGCGGGGACAGGTTAATACCCCCAAATAGTCCCCTGTGATTGCGAAGTTAATTTCACTCCCAAATTGTTACGCTCTGGTTACCTTTCGCCCCACGGGTCCCAAAATTTGGCACTTAGCTGCACTTTGCGTGCTACGGCCGGGGTGAACGAGACCACAGTTGCGGCGATTCTTGCCCGAAATATCTGTCCGATGTGTGGTTTATTAGATGTGTACACACGTGATAAATCGACCGTCGATCCGGGCCCGCGCGATACCAATGCCGGGCCCGGCGCGTGTGAGTAAGAGAGTTTCTCCCTTTCATGTTAAAACGCGCAATCGGAATTTCCATGGCGTTTATCGGCGTCGTCGTGGGCGCAGGCTTCGCCTCCGGCCAGGAGGCCATGCAGTACTTCGTGGCCTTTGGTAACTGGGGCCTGTGGGGCATCGCCCTAGCCGCTGGTTTGATGATGATCACCGGCATCTCTATCCTGCAGCTCGGCTCGTACTTCCAAGCCGAGGAGCACACCGCTGTCTACGACAAGGTCGCATCGCCATTTACCGCCAAGATCTTGGACTGGTCTACCCTGGTGACCTTGTTCGCCATCGGATTCGTCATGTTTGCCGGTGGCGGTTCGAATATCAATCAGCAGTTCCCGTCCATCCCCGTGTGGGTGGGCGCCACCGCCATGCTGATTTTGGTGCTGATCGTCGGCCTGATGGATGTCGACCGCGTAACCGCAGTCATCGGCACCATCACCCCATTCATCATCATTTTCGTGGTGATTGCCACCGGCTATACCATCTTGAATGCAGACGTTGATTTCTCTGCCATGAATGACTGGGCTGTCAACAATGTTGATACCTCGCTGCCTAACTGGTGGCTAGCCGCACTGAACTACACCGGTCTGAACGTGATGACGGCAGTATCCATGTCCATCGTTATTGGCGGTAACTTCCTAGATAACCGTGCAGTCGGCATCGGTGGCCTCATTGGCGGCCTGCTCTACCTAATCCTGTTGGCACTTTTGGTCTTCGCCCTGTTCTTCGAGGCTAAGGACGTCAACGGCCAGGATCTGCCGGTCCTGAGCCTGATTTCCGGCATCCACCCGGTACTTGGCGTGCTGATGACCTTTGTCATTTACGGCATGGTCTTTAATACCGCCATCGGCATGTTCTACGCGCTGGGCAAGCGCTTGACCCGCAATAACCCCAAGCGCTTCTACCCGGTTTATGCCGGCGCCTGCATCATCGGCTTCATCTTGTCTTTCGTGGGCTTCCAGGCCTTGGTCAGCAACGTCTACCCGATCCTGGGCTACCTCGGACTGCTGATGATCGTGGTGATGGTCTTCAACCGCATCAAGAACGGCAGCAAGCTCTCAGATGAGTCCGACCGCCGCATGCGCGCACACGAGCTGGTGTCCCGCCGCCTGGACCCGCGCAAGCGATTTACCAAGAAGAACGAGCGCGAGCTGCGCAAGCTGGCTGCAGCATCCAATATGGAAACCACCGAGTTTGTCACCAATATCGCAGAAGAGATCCACGAGGAGCTCGAAAATGATGATGCTATTGAGTATGACCGCGAAGATCCGGAGCCGTCCGTGACCTACGTGCAGCACACCAAGCCGGAGGTTCCGTCGTCCACTAGCGACCTCGACTTTGGCAAGAAGGGCACTGGCAGCGCCAAGCCGGTTTCTGAGGACTAGCTCCCTCGCCCACTGCTGATAAGCCAAAAGCTCGGCGCCCTCCTTCCCTTGCTATGGGGAGAGGAGGGCGCCGAGCTTTCTAGTACGTCTGGCGGCGAAGCGGCGCTTGCTTAAACGAGCAGCTCTGCAATCTGAATAGTGTTGAGAGCAGCACCCTTGCGCAGGTTATCGCCGGCGACAACGAGCACGAGACCCTTGTTATCGTCCACCGTTTGGTCTTGGCGAATGCGGCCGACCAAGGACTCGTCGATGCCGGTGGCGGCGAGCGGAGTAGGGACGTCGGCAAGCGTAACGCCCGGAGCGCCACCCAAAAGCTCGGTGGCCTGCTCTGGGGTGATGGGCTTATCGAACTCGGCGTGAATGGTCAGGGTGTGGCCGGTGAAGACCGGGATGCGCACGCAGGTACCCGCCACCTTCAGCTCCGGAATGTCCAGGATCTTGCGGGATTCGTTGCGCAGCTTTTGTTCCTCGTCGGTCTCCAGGGAGCCATCATCAACGAGGTTTCCAGCCATCGGCAGAGCGTTATAGGCGATAGGTGCCACGTACGGGCCAAAGTCTTCGTCATTAAGCGCGGAGCCGTCGTGGACCAAGCCCACATTGTGATCACCGACGGAATAGACCTGCGCGGCCAGCGTCTGCACGCCGGCCAGACCGGAGCCAGACACCGCCTGGTAGGAGGACACGTGGAGCTTATTCAGGCCAGCGGCATCGTGGAGGACCTTCAACACTGGCATGGCAGCCATGGTGGTGCAGTTCGGGTTCGCGATGATGCCCTTCGGGGTGTTCTTGGCTGCCTCGGGGTTGACCTCGGAAACGATGAGGGGAACCTCTGGGTCCTTGCGGTAGGCCGAGGAATTATCCACCACGGTCGCGCCGGCCGCGGCGAATACCGGCGCCCACTGCTTAGAGGTGGAGCCGCCGGCAGAGAATAAGGCGATATCAACGTCTGCAACGGATTGCTCGGTGACCTCAGCGAGGTCTTCTACGGTAATCTGCTCGCCGCGGAATTCCAGCTCGGTGCCGGCGGAGCGAGACGAGGCGAAAAAGCGCACTTTATCCGCCGGGAAATTGCGTTCTTCCAAGATGGAGCGCATAACGCGGCCGACCTGGCCGGTAGCGCCTACGACTGCAACAGTGGTCATGACTTAAAAATCCTCTGTAGTTGATTTTGAGTATTTAACGTCCGGTTCCAGCATAAACCGTGGCTTCTTCTTCACCGCCAAGCTGGAACTTATCGTGCAGCGCACGAGCTGCCTTATCCAGGTCGGCCTCGCGGGTGAGCACGGAGATGCGGATTTCGGAGGTGGAGATAAGCTCCATATTGACATCGACATCGCGCAGGGCCTCGGTAAACTCGGCGGTCACGCCCGGGTGGGACTTCATGCCGGCGCCGACGAGGGAGACCTTGCCCACCTGGTCGTCGTAAAGCACATTGGCCCAGCCGCCCTCGGACTTCAGCTTGGTCAACAGCTCCATGGCGCGTGGGCCGTCGGCACGCGGGCAGGTGAAGGTGATATCGGTGGTGCCATCCTCCAGGGAGGAGACATTTTGCAAGACCATGTCAATATTGATCTCTGCATCGGCAATGACACGGAAAACCTTCGCTGCCTCCCCGGGGCGGTCCGGGATTCCAAGGACGGTGACCTTTGCCTCGGACTTATCGGTTGCTACACCAGTTAGCACTGCTTCTTCCACAGGAATATCCTCCATCGATCCGGTCACTAGAGTGCCGGGGTCATTTGAATAAGACGAGCGAACTCGCAAGGGTACATTGAACGCGCGGGCATACTCCACACTGCGCAGAACCAAAATCTTGGAACCTACCGCGGCCATCTCCAGCATCTCCTCGAAGGAGAGCTTGTCTAGCTTCTGCGCGTCCGGGACGATGCGCGGGTCTGCGGTATATACGCCATCGACATCGGAATAAATCTCGCACACGTCCGCATTCAGCGCGGCTGCTAGCGCCACCGCGGTGGTATCGGAACCGCCGCGGCCCAGCGTGGTGACATCGCGCGATTCCTTATTAACTCCCTGGAATCCGGCGACGATGCAGATCTTGCCCTCATCCAGTGCTTCAGTCAGACGGCCCGGAGTGACGTCCACGATGCGGGCATTGCCATGGCGCTCGGTGGTGAGCACGCCGGCTTGGGAACCGGTAAAGGACTGGGCATGGGCACCCAAGGATTCCACGGCCATGGCCACCAGCGCATTGGAAATGCGCTCGCCCGCGGTCAGGAGCATGTCCATTTCGCGCCGTGGTGGCACGGGGTTGACCTGGGCGGCAAGGTCGAGCAGCTCATCGGTGGTATCGCCCATGGCGGAGCACACCACAACAACGTCGTTGCCCTGCTTCTTGGTGGCCACGATGCGCTCCGCAACGGCGCGAATGCGGTCTGCGGATTCGAGGGATGAGCCGCCATATTTTTGCACGATCAGGGCCACGGTAAGGATGCCGCCTTTCGTCTTTTAAGGCATCCCTGGGGTGCGCGTCCGCACACCGCCAGAAATACCTGTCAGTCATTAGTCAAAGACCCATGCTACCCCGCAGGGGTCTAGTCCTCATCATAATTCCTAGACAATGCTTGCTTTTTATTCACACGCCCCGAGTGTAAAGCGCGCCATGCGCCAGCCAACCCCCATAGTGAAAACGCGCGCCCTGCAGCGGAGAATATGCATATAACAGGAATCTTTACTACCGTTGAGCGGGTGTTAAGCAACCTTCTCGCCATCTTTTTCGCGCTCGCATCCGCGCTGACGGTTGCTTGGGGCACGGTCATCCGCCACCGCATTGCTCTCGACGCCGATGATTCGGTCATGCGCGCCGCCATGTCTAATCCCTTGTGGTGGGTGGGCACCGCGGCCGCGATTGGCGCCTATGGCCTGCAGGTTATCGCGCTCGGCTTCGGCACCTTGCTGGTCGTCCAGCCCATCTTGGTGCTGTCCTTAATGTTTACCCTGCCGCTATCGGCGTGGTACTCCGGCCGCAAGATGCCCTTCCACGAAGTTTTCTGGTCCATTGCGCTGACCATCGCGGTGGGCATCATGGTCATCTACGGCCGACCGGTTGCCGGCAATCCCCGCCCAGAATGGAGCGATTGGTGGCCGGCGCTCCTCGTGGGGTTGGCCACCCTCGCAATCCTCGGCGCAGCGGCCGCAAAGCTACCAGATCAGCGCCCCTTGGCATTGGGCACGGCCTGCGGCGTTATTTATGGCTTCGTCGCCCTGCTCTCGAAGGCCGTGGTGGATATTTTCACCCACGAAGGGCTCACCACCCTATTGGCGAGCTGGCAGTTCTACGGTCTCATCGGCCTCGCACTCACGGGCACGGTAGTCCAGCAATATTCCTTCAACGCCGGCCCCCTGGCTCATTCTCTGCCGGCCATGACCATCTTTGAGCCCATCGTGGCCTTTGGTTTGGGTTACATGGTGCTGGGAGAGAAATTCCTCATCGATACGGCCGTCGGTTGGGCAATTATGCTCATCGCCCTGACCGTCATGGTGCTATCCACCATCGTGCTCTCCCGCAGCCCGGTGAGCCAGCGCGGCTAGATGGCCCACTCAAATACGCCGAGCATATAGGCCGAAAACCACGCGCCGAACAGGGCCCAGGCAATAACCGCCACGCTTGCCGAAGCCCCCTTTTTCACCCACGGCAACAACACGATCACTGCCGGCAGGAGCAGCCGGGGCCGCGAGTGCATGATGCCATCAGAAAGCAGCACATTGACCATGAGGACGGCGGAAAATAACCAGGCCGCCAGCGGAAGGCGGCGCCACGCTAACACCAGGCATACCGGAGCAGCGATCATTACGCCGGCGCTGAGCAAGTAGCCGCCATTGGTGGCTCCAGTGAGCGTCTCCCATAGCCAGATAACCGTAGCTTTGCCGCCATCAAAGCCGGAATTCCAATGTTCCTTCTGAATGCCAAAGTAACCGCCAACCTCTTTTAAGTGGCTGCTCGACCACCACAAATAGCCCACCAGCGGCACGACGGAAAACGCCACCGCGGCCCAGGCTCGCCAGTCCTTTCGGGCCCGCAGCAGCACCATAAGCCCAAAGACCGCAACGAGGTCCACCGCGGTAAGGCGCACGAGCCCGGCCACAAAGATATACGCCGCGGCGGCCCACCAGCGCTCGCCCACCAGCGCCACTACCGCCCAGATGGCCAGCGCCCCAAAGAGCGCCTCGGTATACGGCATGGAAAACACGATGGACATCGGTGCGCTGGTTACCACTACAGCGCTGAGCACTTGGGCCCACTTGCCCATGCCCATCTGCGCGGCCAAGGCCATCACACCGGCGGCCAGCGCGATGCTAAAGAGCACGTTAAGCGCAATAGCGGTGCCGGCCTCGCCGGTTCCCAGGATGCCGCTTATCGCACGCACGAGGAAAGGAAAGCCCGGAAAGAAGGCCATGGTCGTCTCGTGGACCGGCCCATCCGTAGAGATATCCGCACCGAAGTACCCGCCGCGGGCAATTTCTACGTAGTGCTTGGCGTCCCACTTATTAAGCAATCCCCAGAGCTTATCGTCCTGCGCGGCGGCCACCGTCGCGAGCATGCCTACGCGCACCGCGGCTCCGATGAGCGCAACGAGCGCGGCAGGCGCCCACAAGGAGCGCAGTAAGGATGGCGAGTTAGGTACGGCATGGCGGGTTGTAGACACGAAAAGCATAGTACCGCACCGCCACCGCGTCTCATTGAATGAAATTTCTTGTCACATAGTGAGAGAGCCTGTAGTGTGACCGATATGACACAGCGGATTGACCTACTCCTTATCTGCCGCGGCGGGATTTCGGCCTAAGTACTGGCCAGCGCCCCGTCGCGGAGTCCGGCTACCCAAGCCCAGCTGGCCGTCTCCCACAGACACCACAGACAAGGAAACCGCACCACCATGCCCCCCACTGACTCTTTTATCAGCGCCCCTCGCGATATCACCACCCCTAACGGACCACGCCGCGAAGGCCAGCCCGCGTGGAATAAGCAGCGCGGCTCGGCCATGCCCCACGAGCGCTACCAGCCCTTCGCCGTCGAGGTGGAAGACATCGACCTGCCGGACCGCACGTGGCCCAGTAAGAAAATCATGCACGCCCCACAGTGGTGCGCGGTGGATCTGCGCGATGGCAACCAAGCGCTGATTGATCCCATGAGCCCAGAGCGCAAGCACCGCATGTTCGACCTGCTGGTCAAGATGGGCTACAAGGAAATCGAGGTCGGCTTCCCGTCCGCCTCCCAAACGGATTTCAACTTCGTCCGCGAAATCATCGAGGGCAATAAGATTCCCGATGACGTCACCATCCAGGTACTAGTCCAGGCCCGCGAGCACCTGATCCGCCGCACCTTTGAGGCCTGCGAGGGCGCCAAGAACGTCATCGTGCACTTCTATAACTCCACCTCGAAGCTGCAGCGCCATGTGGTCTTCCGCAAGGACAAGCCCGCCATTAAGAAGCTGGCTACCGACGCCGCCGCACTCATCAAATCCATCGCCGCGGACTACCCAGACACCACGTGGCGCTGGGAGTACTCCCCCGAATCCTTCACCGGCACCGAGCTGGACTTTGCCCGCGAGGTCTGCGATGAGGTCGTGGACATCATGGACCCCTCCCCTGATAACCCAGTGATCATCAACCTGCCCTCCACCGTGGAGATGATCTCACCCAATGTCTACGCCGATTCCATCGAGTGGATGCACCGCAACCTGGCCCGCCGCGAAGACATCGTGCTCTCCCTGCACCCGCACAATGACCGCGGCGAGGGAATCGCCGCCGCCGAGCTGGGCTTTATGGCCGGCGCGGACCGCATCGAAGGCTGCCTGTTTGGCAACGGCGAGCGCACCGGCAACGTCGATCTCGTCACTTTGGGCCTGAACATGCTCACCCAGGGCGTGGACCCACAGATCGATTTTTCCGATCTGCCGCAGATTCGCGAGACCGTTGAATACTGCAACCAGCTGCGCGTGCCAGAGCGCCACCCCTACGGCGGCGAGTTGGTCTTTACCGCCTTTTCCGGTTCCCACCAAGACGCCATCAACAAGGGCTTGGATGCGCTGGCGGCCACCATCCGCCCCGGCGCGAACAATACCGAGGTCTCGTGGGAAGAACTGCGCGAGGCCACCTGGGAGGTTCCCTACCTGCCCATCGATCCCAAAGACTTGGGCCGCAACTACCAGGCGGTCATCCGCGTCAACTCCCAGTCCGGCAAGAGCGGCGTTGCCTACATCATGAAGACCGACCACGGCATCAATATGCCGCGCGCCATGCAAGCAGAATTTTCCACCGTGGTACAAGAAATCACCGACTCCGAGGGCGGCGAGGTCAATTCCAAGAATATGTGGGACATCTTCGCCACCGAATTCCTGGACCGCGAGACCCCGCTGGCCGTGGAGGCCTTCCACATGGACAACTCCCCGGCCTCTGACGGTGACGTCGCCGTGACCGCCACGGTGGCCTTCCGCGGGGAAAAGTCCACCATCTCCGGCACCGGCAACGGCCCCATCGCGGCGTATGCCAACGCGCTGGAATCCCTGGGCATCGACTTCGAGGTTATGGAATACTCCCAGCAGTCCCGCTCCGCCGGTGACGACGCCGAGGCCGCCTGCTATATCGCTGCCGACGTCAACCAGAGCAAGGTGTGGGGCGCCGGTATCGCCGGCTCCACCACGCGGGCTTCCATTAACGCGATTAACTCCGCCGTCAACCGCGCCCTAGCCTGAGCCCAGTCGCCGGTGCTACACACCAGTGCCGCGCCCCGGCGTGGTAGAAGGGTGGGTATGCCTTCTTCTACCTACCTCATTCCGCACCGCGGCTTGGGCGCCGTGCAGGCCCTGCCCATCTATGGTGCGCAGACGAAGGAAAACCAAGAGTTCACCGTCACCCTGGCGCCCCGTCAGGACGGTGGCTTGGAGGTGCGCACCGACTCCCCCATCGGGCACATCACCAGTGCCGACCGCGCCGAGTATCCCGAAATAGATCTACTATTTCGCGCCGGGCTCACCCCTGCAGCCACCGCCGCGCCGCAGCCCGATGGCTCACTGTCACTGCTGCTGCCCCGGCCGGGCCTTTGCCTGCCGGCGAATAATCCGCCAGCGGGCCCGTGGACAATGCTGGGCTATGCCCCGCCCATCAATATCACCGATCTCCCCGCAGATCTGGATATTCCCGCCCAGGCCCGCATGCACGTGTTGGTGACGCTCTCACCCAGCACCACCGGTTCCGGCACCGATGCCTACCTGGGCCCGCGGTGGCTGGGGCGGTTGGAAGGGGTGGACATCGCCAAGCAGGGCATAACCCTAGCCCACGCCTACCATGCGCCGCGCAGCACCGGCCGGGTACTCAGTATCTATGCGGGTGCGCCGCTGCCGGATTCGAAGGAAGCCTCGCTTGCCGACGCCACCCCTACCTCCCCCGCCGCCACCGAAACCTTCGAAACCACGAGCTTCCGCGCCATAAGCATCGATGACTCCGCACCACACCGCCAGTGGTGGCCTGCCCTCATTGCCCTACTGGTAATTGCAGCGCTTATCGCCGTACTTATTTTTATTCTGTAGAAACTTTTCTGTAGAAACTTTTGGGGCAGGATAACACCCCTTTCTCGCCGGGTTGGGAAACCGGGTTGGGAAACTGGAAATCGCCCCTAGCGGTGCTTAAGATACGAAGTAACTACTGTTTCTCTTGGAAAGGCCCCAATGACTTCGCTGGATTCCGCCACCTACGTGGTCCCTGACCACGGTTTTGGCGTGATCCATAATCTGCCCGTCGGGGATGTTTCGCCAGAAGTTTTCAGCGAATTGCTCGAGTCCACCGCCGCGGAAGGCGGTTATTTCTCCGCGGAACTCGGTCCCCGCACCGCCCAGGAAGGCTTCGCGGTTCGGATCGATGACTCGCTTGTGGGTCACCTCAGCGCCGCCGACTCCCAGGCCTATGCCCTCTTTGACTGGATTCTCAGCGCCGGCCTGCACCCGCACGCCACCGCCCATGTGAGCATGACGGACGCCTCCGGCGAAGAATGGCCCACGCTCAACCTGCTCCTGCCGGCACCGCACCTGTGCATCCCCGCCAATAACCCGCCGGCGCAGCGCTGGACCATGCTGCCCGGCGAGACCACCGCCACGATGACGGAGTTTTCCAAGGACGTCACCGGCTTTCCGCAAACCGACGAGCACTACCTCGTTACTTTGCGCACCCGTGGTTTCCTGCGTCAAAAAGCCGTTGATGTGTATGTCAATAGCACCTTCTTAGGCTCCCTCCCGCGAGACGCCGCCCGCGAGATTGCCCCCGCCGTACTCGACTGCACCAAATCTGGCCGCCTGGCCATTGCCCACGGCTACTTCCACTACAACGCCGATGACCGTCCCGCGCTGACCATCTACGCGCACAACGCCGCCAATAAGCACCACGCCGGCCTAGTCTTAGGCATTGTCGCCGGTGGCGCCGCCATCATGTCCGCGGCCACCGCAGCCCGCGCACAGGCCGCACCCGCTGTTCCCGGCGGCACTACTGCCGGCGCCACTACCGCCGGCGCTTCCGCAACCAGCGGTTTCAGCGTCACCTCTGCTGCCGGTGCTGTTGGTGCTTCCGGTGCTGTGACCTCGAACCTGCTGGCCGCAGCCGGCGTCGCCGTGCTCGTTGGTGGCGGTGCCACCGTGGCCACCAACCTGCTGAGCGACGACGAAGCCCTTTCGGACTCCAACGCGCCTTCCACCGCGCCCGCTCCGGAAGGCAACCATTCTTCCCACTTCGACGGCAATGGCCCCAAGCGCCCCGCGCACCCCGCCACGCCGCGCATCCACGATGCCGGCCCCACCAGCGATACCTCGCCCCAGCCCCCGCTTGCCGACGCCCCCTCCTCTCCAACACCGCACCACCACACCTACCCTTCGCAGACCACGAAAAAGCCCAGCGCGACGCACTCTCCTCACGCTGACCATTCCCAGACCCACGCCCCTGCCTCCGACAACCGACGTGGCCACCACAGCGAACCCCGCGACAGCCACCACGGCGACAATTCCCACGCGATTTCTCGCGCCGCCTCCGCCGCCGCTGCTGCCGCCGGTGCCGCAGCCGACAACGTCGACTCAGCCCGAACCTCAGCCCCGGCCCCGGCACCGTCTCGGACCACGCCTGCCTCGACGCCATCCTCCAGCTCTGCACTCGCACCCCAGGTAGCGGCCAAGGCGTCGACCGCAACCTCCTCGTCCTCCCAGTCTGCAGAGCCTTCCCAGACCACCGAGTCCACGAAGAGCACGACATCTGCGGAGCCGTCCTCTGCGGCATCCTCGCCTGCCGAGCCGTCCGATCTGCCGACCTCAAGCACGTCTACCTCGGAAAAGACAACTTCCGAGAAAACGACGGCTGAAACCACCACCGCAGCCTCGACGGAAAAGCAGACCACAGAGCCTTCCAGCTCCGCCACCAGTTCTGCTACGAGCGAGCCAACGTCTGAGCCGACCCAGGCTGCAGACCCGTCTACGCCTACCTCTGCGTCCTCTACGTCCACTTCGGCACAGCCCGAGCCCGAATCTTCAAAGCCTGCGTCCTCGGAACCAAAGCCCTCGGAGTCAACCGCGCCTACGACGACGTCTCCGTTGCTGACCTCGGAGTCCGAGCCTGAGCCGGCGCCGGATACCACTATCCCAGGTTCCGAGCTCGAGCCAACGCCAGAGCCGGAGGAACCCGGGCGGCCTGAGGAGCCCGAGGAGCCAACGACTCCGCCGAAGGTCATTGTCATCGTCGCCGAAAATTAAGCGGCGCGCCCTGTCCCCCTGCACGAAATGCGGGATACTACACTGAGTTTAATGAACAACACACCTGGCCCCTCCCCGCAGCACACGCCGGCGTCGGTCCCAGCGCCGTCGCCCGCGACGGTGGCTTCGCGCCACGCGGCCAGGTCCACAACGCCCAAACCGGGCGCAGAACAGCGACGCACTCGGCCGCGCCGCGCGGTGCGACCGTCCGGCGAACCGGATGCCGCAAAGCCCAAGCCAAAACCGAAGCCGAAGCCGCACCCACCTGCCCGTCACGAGCGGCCTGCCACGCCGGAAGCGGCTAACAAGAAGCCGCAGCAGCCGCAGCAGGCCGACTCGTCCACCGATGCAGCCGACTACCCCTACGTAGCGCTCACCCTGCAGACCACCGGCATCCATCCCAGCACTGGACGCATCGTGACTATCGACGCCATTGCTTTCAACGACGCCGGCGAACAAGGCCAGCTCTTCCACACCGTCCTCAAGCCCGATATCGACGCCGGGCCGCGTCACCTCCACGGGCTGAGCACCACCGATATTGAGCAGGCGCCAGCTTTTGGCAAGATCCTTAAATCGCTAGACAAGCTTATCGACGGCCGCACGCTCATCGTCCACGATCTCCCCTATACCTGGGGCTTTCTCGTCGCCGAGGCCCGCCGCGCCATGATGGCCGCCGCGCGCCAAAACCGGGCGCGCAACCGCGGCCGCAATAAGGGCCGCCGGCGCCGCCAAAAGGTCGGGCACGTCCCCACGCCCGTCCGCATCATCGATACCTTGGCCACCTCCTACGCGCAGCAAGTGCGGGCAAATGATGTGCGGCTGGGGGGCGTCGCCAAGCAGAGCGGCCTAGACTCCACGCCGCAGGCCTCGGTGGAGCGAGCCGCCCGCCCCGAGACGGAAACTTCGCGCGAGGACACCGAGCTGCTCATCGCGCTCTACCGCAAGCAAGAAGGCGGCACGGTGCGCAGCTATGCGCCTGAGGACGTGCGCGCCGATCGCTTCGGCCTGCAACGCTCCCACGTGCGCGTCGACGCCGCCGAGGCCCCCGTCCAGCACCACAACCCCGGCAAATACGAACCGGGCAAGGAGCTGCGCCGCGGCATGGAAATCGTGGTCGCACCGGAAATCCTCGAGGACCCAGACACCATCATCGCCGCGCTCATGCGCGAAGAGCTCAACTATTCCGAGAAGCTTACCCGCGAGTCCTCGCTGGTGGTCTGCAATGTCACCACGGACTTGGTGGGCAAACCCATGCACGCCCACCGCAAGGGCATCCCGCTGATGTCGGACGCCGCGTTTCTTGACGCCCTCACGCGCATCGAAGACGCCGAGCCCGAACCTGAATCCACTAAACCAGCGCCGCGGGCCCACCGCTCGTCTCAGAACAACAAAAAGGGCGGCGGCAAGAACCAGAAGCGTCGCCGGCGCCGCGGCGGCCGCGGTGGTCGTGGCAGAGGCCGCCGAAATTCTGGCGGCTCGGCGGGGAAAAAGAACGACTAGGCCGCCCGCCCGACTACCCTAGGGGACATGAGTTTTAGAGTCCCAGGTGCGTTAAAGAAGTTGCGCACCACCACCGCCACTACCGCCGCGAAGCTGGCCACCACCGCTTCCCGCGCCACCGGCCGTGGCGCCGGCGGAATGATCGGTGGTCTAATCGCCAATGCCATTGACCCTTCCATCATGACCAACCTGGGCGGTGGGCGCCCAGCTGTGCTGGTTACCGGCACCAACGGCAAGTCCACCACCACTCGTATGTTGGCCGCCGCGGTTCGCGCCGAGCACACCGTAGCCACCAACGACGGCGGCGATAACATGGACGCCGGCATCATCTCCGCGCTCATGGCCGGCAAAGACGCCTCCCACCTCGTGCTCGAGGTGGACGAGCTCCACGTGCCCCACGTGGCCGATAGCCTCAACCCGCAGGTTCTGGTTCTGCTTAATCTCACCCGCGACCAGCTGGACCGCGTGGGCGAAATCAACAAGATTGAGCGCGCGCTGCGCGGCGCCGTGGAGGCCCACCCAGACATGCTCGTCATCGCCAACTGCGACGACGTGCTCATGACCTCCGTGGCCTACGACGCTAAGAATGTCATTTGGGTCTCGGCCGGCGCCGGCTGGCTCGGCGATTCCGTCACCTGCCCGCGTACCGGCGGGCACGTCGTGCGCACCGAGGATGACTGGTATGCCGTTAAGCCGCTTGCCGACGGCCGCGAATTCCGCCGGCCGCAGCCTACCTGGGGCGTCGATAAGCATGGCATTATCACCCCCACCGCCAAGCGCCCGCTGAACCTGGCGCTGCCCGGCCGCGCCAATCGTGGCAACGCCGCCCAGGCCATCGCCGCGGCCGTAGCCGGCTTCGGTGTGGACCTAGATAAGGCCATTGCGGCCGCCGAGGGCATCGACGATGTCGCCGGCCGCTACTCCACTATCCACTGGAAGGGCCGCGAAATTCGCCTGCTGCTGGCCAAGAACCCGGCCGGCTGGCAAGAAGCGCTATCCATGGTGGACCGCAGCGCCGATGGCCTGGTCATCGCCACCAATGGCCAGGTGGCCGATGGCATCGACATGTCCTGGCTCTGGGACGTGAAATTCGAAGGCTTCAATGGCTTAAGCGTCAAGGCCGCCGGCGAGCGCGGCACCGACCTGGCCGTGCGCCTGGTTTACGCCGATATCTCCCACGAGCTCATCCCGAACCCGATGGACGCGCTCGCCGCCTGCCCGGAGGGCCGCATCGAGGTCCTCGCCAACTACACCGCCTTCCGCGATTTGAAGAAGGCGCTTTCCAAGGAGGCCACCAATGCTTAATATCGGCCTAGTGCTTCCCGACGTCCTCGGTACCTACGGCGACGACGGCAACGCCCTCGTCCTGCGCCAGCGCGCCCGCATGCGCGGCTTCGAGGCGGAGATTCACCCCATCCGCTTGGGCGAGCCCGTGCCCGAAACACTGGATATCTACACCCTCGGCGGCGGCGAAGATACCGCGCAGATCCTGGCCGCAGACCACCTGATTTCTGATGGCGGCCTCACCCGCGCCGCTAACGCCGGCCGCCCCGTCTTTGCCATTTGCGCCGGCCTGCAAGTCCTCGGCGAATCCTTCCGCGCCTCCGGCCGCATTATCGACGGCGTCGGGCTGCTCGACGCCACCACGGCCGGCATGCAGGACCGCGCCATCGGCGAGGTGGCCTCCGAGCCCACCCGCGCCGGAGTCACCGCGGACCTCACCGAACCGCTGACCGGCTTTGAAAACCACCTGGGTGCCACCATCCTCGGCCCCTCCGCGCAGCCGCTCGGCACGCTCACCCGCGGCAATGGCAATGCCGACCAGACCGCCACCGCCGATCTCAGCGACGGCTCCGCCCAGCGCACCTACGAAGGCGCCGTCCAAGGCAGCGTCATCGCCACCTATATGCACGGCCCGGCGCTGGCCCGAAACCCGCAGCTGGCCGATCTCCTCCTCTCCCAAGCGATGGGCGTGGCCCTCGCGGACCTCGAGCCGATTGAGATCCCGGCCGTGGACCGCCTGCGCGTCGAACGTTTCAACGCCTCTGAGCCCCCGCGCTCCCAAAGATAGGCCAAAACCTGTGGATAACTTCGCCCAGCAGCCCCAGAAACCCCGAGTTATCCACAGGCTCGGCCGCCTGCCCTTGTAGCCGCCTGCCCCCGCCCATAGGCTGCGGGGCATGACGTTATTGGAGCAGCTGGGCGACATCGCTAAGCGCGGCGTGGACCTTCTCGAAGAGGCCCACGCCGCCTCCAGCCTGCCCCTGCCCGCGGATCAAGCGCGCACCGTGCGCCGCACCGCCGCGGCCTTCCTCTCTCCCACCAGCCACTCGCGCTACCAATCCCGCGCCCTGGCCGCCGCGCGCCGCAACCAACACAGCCTGGAGACCCTCGCGCTCATCGCCCGCCGCTCGCGCGGCATTTCTGACCCCACCAAGCGCTGGCAATTTCGCGAGAAGCTATGCGCTACCGCCGGAACCACCGCGCAGGTCTCGCGCGCGGCGACTCGGCTGCTGCGCGAAATCAACCCGCCGCCCGAGCGCGAAGACGGCGGCCGCCGCATCATGCACGGCGAGAAAACCACCCTGAGTTTCACCGGCCCCGCCGCGCAGATGGCCGATATTTGGGCCGCCGCCAAATCCGACCCGCTGGCCTGGCTCACCGGTTCCCGCGCCGCCGCGCCCGCGACCGTGACCACCAATGTCATCATCGAGCTGCCGGATTACCTGAAAATCCTGGCCGGCGACGGTGACGACGTCCGCCTCGCCCTCACCAACGGCGCTACCATCACCGGCACCGAACTCGTCCGCCGCACCCTTGCCGGCGCCGGCCTTTTCACGCTCATCCACCCCGAGCGCGGCCCCGTCAACCTCTACCGCACCCGGCAGGCCTCCCCTAAACAGCGTCGCATGCTCGAGGCTGAAGGCGCCCGCTGCGCCTGGCCCGCTTGCCGACGCCCCGCCGCCGAATGCCAAGCCCACCACCTCATCGAATACTCCCGCGGCGGCCTCACCCACCCCGAAAACATGGCCTTGCTCTGCCCGTATCACAACTCCATCAACGGTCTGCCGGGTCGCGGACGGATGGCGCGCGTCAACGGCCGAATCGCCTGGCTCCCGCCCACCAGCGCGGTTGACGGGAAGGCGAGCAGAGCACACGGGCCGCCGGTGTTCACCGGCCGCGCACGAAACGGTCCCACGGCCGCCGTGCCCTAACCCGCGCTCACCCGCGCACGCCCGTGCACGCACGCGTGCCACTGGCTGGGGCGCCAACGTGCTAAATGGTCAGGCGGCCAGAAAGCGCACGCGACAAGGTGAGCTCGTCCACGAACTCCAAATCGCCTCCGAGCGGCATGCCGGAGGCCAATCTGGTGATCTTCAAATCAGGGAAGTCACGCAGCAACCGCACCAGGTATGCGGCGGTGGCCTCGCCCTCGGTATTGGGGTCGGTGGCGAGAATGACTTCGTGGATGGTGGGGGTGGCGTCGTAAAGCGGGGCTTCAGGGGTGGAATCCGCCAGCTCGCGGTCTGGCAGCACGCCACCCAGGCGCTGCAGCAGCGTGGAAATATTCAAATCGCGCGGGCCTACATTCGCCAGCGGGTCCAGCGCGCCACCCAAGACGTGGTAGCGGCCCTCATACTCGCCGGTGCGCTCGATGACCTGGATATCCTTCGGCTCCTCGACCACGCATATGGTCGAGGCGTCGCGCTGCGAATTAATACAGATGCGGCAGACATCCTCGCGGGATATATTGCAGCAGATGCGGCAAAAGGTCACGCCATCGCGCACCGCGCCCAGCGCGTTTTGTAGCCGCTCGATGTCCTCGGGCTCCATGTGCAAAACGTGAAACGCGATGCGCTGCGCCGACTTCGGGCCGATGCCCGGCAGGCGCGAAAACTCGTCGATGAGGTCTTGCAGAGGTCCTTCAAACATCAATTACTCCCAAAATCAGCAAAAGGCCGCGGCCCCAACGCGGGGCAACGGCCTTTTATCGTATCGCGCGGGCTACTGGTTGCCGCCGAAGACATCCTCAAAAGACGGGCCGCCCTGGCCGCCCATGCCTTGGGACAGCGGGCCAATCTTCTCCTGTGCCAGGCGGCCGGCCGCAGCATGCGCTTCCTTGAACGCGCCCATGACCAAGTCCTGCAAGGTATCGACGTCCTCTGGGTCCACGACGGACTTATCGATCTGCAGGTCCACGAGCTCGGCGCCGCCGGTCATGGTCACCTTAACCAGGCCATTGCCTGCCTGGCCCTCGACGTTGGTGGCAAGGATTTCTTCCTGCGCCTTCTGCAGATCCGCCTGTACCTGCGCGGCCTGCGCGATGAGGTCGTTCATGTCATTTGCCTGCTGCATTGGGTCTTGGTCAGCCATGTCGATTCCTTTCTAAATCAACTGTAAATTTCGCTACCGCCCGAGTGTACCGTGCTTGCCGGTTAGGCACGCCGCGCGCCCAGCTCGCGCTCCAGCAGCTCCATAGCTACCTCGGTAGCGCTGCGATGATCCATCTCGCCGGTGGACTGTGCAGCCTCCATCATGTCGCGCTCTTCGTCGTCGCGGGTGTAGGCCGGCGGCTCCTCGGGCGGAGCGGCAAAGTCCGGCTCAGGCTCGGGCGGCAGCGGCACGCCATTGCTGAACTGCGATTCATCGCGTTGCTTGGCAGCCTGCGTCGCCCGTGCGATGCGCGAACGCCACCCGGGCATTTCCGGTTTACTCTCCGCCTCCTGGTCGTCGGCAGGCTCGCGCGCCGGCTGATTGGGGGTCCAGGCTTCCTTGCGCTGTGGCGGCCGCGGCGCATCGAAACCGGCGGTCTTCGGGTCGGTACCCACCACGCAGTTGACGGCCACATCGCGCTGGAACTCTTCCTTGAGCACCTCCACGATGACGGCATTATTGGCGGGCGCATTGATGCGCTCGGCCAGCGCGCCGGTGGTATGTCCCAGCGTCAGGGCGCCATCGCGGAAGCCAAGCACGCGGGCTTCGGCCAGCATGATTTCGGCCACCTTATTCCGCTTGCCGACGCTCCCCCTCAACGCCACCCATTTCTCCCTCACGGCCTCCGCGAAGTCGCCGTCCGGTTTGGCTGCCGCCTGCGTTTGCGGGGCAGGTTGCGATGCGGGCTGCGCCGCGGCTTCCGGCGCTGTTTCCTCCGCGCGGGCCGGCACGGGTTTCTCCAGTGGCTCGCGATGCTTCTCCTGAGCTGGCGCTGAGTGCGGTGCCTCGCTCTGCGCCGACTGCGCCGATTGCTGCTCGGGCACCTTTGCCTGCGGGATTTGCCGCTCACGCTGCCACGGGTCCCCAGCCTCTTGCCGCTGCGGTTGCGGCTCTTGGCCCTGAGGCTTCTGCGTGCTTTGCGCCTCGGCGGCGGCCGGCTGCTCGGGTTGCGCCTGCGGCTGCGCATCCGGTTGCGATTCCGGTTGGGACGGGGCCTGCGGCTGCGGCTGGGCGGTCGGTGCAGGGGTTGGAGCAGGAGAAGGGGCAGAAGCCTGCTGTTCCTGGGACTTGGCGCGGCGGCGAGCGATGATGGCAGCAGCGGCGGACTGGGGGTCTTGGGCACCGGCGACGGCAGAGTTGGCCGCGGGAGCACCGCCCGGGGTCGCAGGACCAGCCGGCGCGGGCGAGACCGCGGCAGCGTTGGCAGCAGGAGCGGGGGCGGGGGCGGGAGCCGCTGCGGATGCAGGCGCGGCAGCAGCCGGACCGGTGGACCCGATAAGCAGATGCGCGCACATGATTTCCAGCAGCAGGCGCGGCGAAGTCGCGCCTGTGAGGTCGCTGATGCGGTCGTTGACCGTGGAGGCCAGGTAGGTCAGCTGCGGGCCAGAAAAGCGCTGCGCCTGGGCGGTAAGCACCGAGGCGCGGTCGGTGGGCGCGGAGACGAGGCCGGCGTCGATGGCGCCGGGCACGGCCTGCAGAATCATCAGATCGCGCAAACGGTCGAGCAAATCGACGGCGAAGCGGCGCGGGTCGTGGCCGGCCTCGATGACGTGGTCAACCATCGCGAAGAGGCCGGGTTTGTCTTGGTTGGCGAGGGTTTCGATGGCGTCGTCAAGCAGCGAGACATCGGTGACACCCAAAAGCGGCCGGGCAAGGTCGTAGGTCAGGCCATCGGGCCCGGCGCCGGCCAGCAGCTGGTCCAGCAGAGACAAAGTATCGCGCGGGGAACCGCCGCCCGCCTCAATAACCATGGGATACACGGCGTCCTCGACCTGCACGCCCTCGGACTCGACGGTGCGCTGCAGTAGGCCCTTCATGGCCGGCGGGGTCAGCAGGCGGAAGGGATAGTGGTGGGTACGCGAGCGAATGGTGCCGATGATTTTCTCCGGCTCCGTGGTCGCAAAGATGAAAATGACGTGCTCCGGCGGCTCCTCCACCACCTTGAGCAGCGCGTTAGCGCCGGAGGGCGAAATCATATGCGCCTCGTCAATAATGAAGATGCGGTAGCGCGATTCGGCCGGCGCGTAGTAGGCGCGGTCGCGCAGCTCGCGCATGTCCTCCACGCCGTTGTGCGAGGCGGCGTCGAGCTCCGTCACGTCCAGGTTGCCGGGGCCACCGGGGGCGAGGGAGACGCAGGAATCGCATTTGCCGCACGGCGTCGAGGTCGGCCCGTGCTCGCAGTTGAGCGAGCGGGCCATAATCCGCGCCGAGGAGGTCTTGCCGCAGCCGCGCGGGCCGGAAAAGAGGTAGGCGTGGTTGATGCGCCCTGCATCAAGGGCGGCGGATAGCGGCGTGGTGACCTGCTCTTGGCCCACGACCCCCGCGAACGTTGCTGGACGATATTTCCGGTATAAAGCCACGGTTAGTCAGTTTACCGGCTAACCCTCGCGCGACCAGTCCAGCAGGTCAATGCCCTGCTCGGCCACCGCCGCCTGCAGCTTGCCGACGCCCTCTTCTACCCCAAACGCATATTCCGAATCCGTCAGCATGACCAGCTGCAAGATGAGGGTCAGGCGGCCCTCCTCGCGAAATTGCGGGGTCTGCCCGCCCCACAGGTACGGCGCGATGAACAGGCCGTGGTGCACGGTGACGTCAGGGACGTCGAGGATGGACGGCAGCATCACGCCCGGCTGCGCCGGCAGCAGGCCGTCGGCCTTTTCGAAGGTGTCAGCCGCAGCGTTGATGGCGGCGGCCACCTCGGGCTGCCCGGTGCGCGCCACCGTCAACAGCTCGCAGCGCACGTCGGTGCCGTCGTCCTGGCTCTGCAGGCCGGTGTCGGTGGCGTTGAAGGTGGTGGTGAGGGCGAGCGATTGGGCGTCGGCAAGCGAGGCAAGGCCTAGCCGGCGCTCATCGACGTAGCGGAACTCCAGCGGGGCCGGGATAATCTCGCTCAGCCACAGGGCAGACTCGTCGGCGTTGATGTTAGGCCCCCAGCTTCTCCACGGCGGCAAGCAGCACACAGGTAGCGACGCCGTCCATCGCCGCCTCAACCTCCTCCTGCGGCGGCAGGGTTGGGGCGAGGCGGATATTGCGGTCATTGTCGTCCTGGCCATACGGGAAGGCGGATCCGGCCTGGGTGAGCAGGATGCCGGCATCGCGCGCGAGCTCCCAGACGCGGTTAGCGGTGCCGTCGACGACGTCGAGAGAGATGAAGTAGCCGCCCTTCGGGGTGGTCCACTGCGCCACCTCGTACTCGCCGAGGCGCTTGTCCAAGATGCGCAGCACGGCATCGAACTTGGGCTTAATTAGCGCGGCGTGGCGGCGCATGATCGCGCGCACGCCATCGGCGGAGCCGAAGAACTCGTGGTGCGCCAGCTGGTTGATCTTATTCGGGCCGATGCCGCGGATGCCGGCGTGCTCCAGGTACCACTCGAGGTTATCCTCCGAGGTGCCGAAGAAACCCACGCCCGCGCCCGCGAAGGTGATCTTCGAAGTCGAAGACATGGCCCAGAAGCGGTTCGGGTTGCCTTCTTCCGCGGCGATATCCAGAATCGGCAGGATTTCCGGGAATTCTTCCGTCAAAGTGTGCACGGCGTAGGCGTTATCCCACACGATGCGGAAATCCGGCGCACCGGCCTGCATGCGGGCGAGGCGGCGGGCCTTGTCTTCAGAAATCACGGCGCCGGTGGGGTTAGCGAACATCGGCACTACCCACATGCCCTTGACCGCCGGATCCGCCACCAGCTTTTCGACGGCCTCTACATCCGGCCCGTCCTCTTCCATCGGCACCGTCACCAGCTCGAAACCGAATTGCTCCGTGATAGCAAAGTGGCGGTCATAGCCCGGCACTGGGCAGATCCACTTGAGGTTTTCTTCCTTGCTCCACGGCTGTGCGGAATCATTGGTTCCGAAGAGGAATGCCCAAGAAATCAGGTCAAACATGATGTTCAGCGAGGAGGAGTCTGCAGCTACGAGCAGCTCGGGGTCCATGTTGGTCAGCTCGCCCCAAATATCGCGCAGTTCCTTGATGCCTTTTTGGTTGCCGTAGTTACGCAGGTCGTTTCCGGCCGCGTCGGTGTAGCGCCCCAGCCCCGGCAGGGCGAGCAAGTCATTGGAGAGGTCTAGCTGCGCCTTCGCTGGCTTGCCGCGGGTCAGATCCAATTTCAGACCCTTAGCCTTAAGGTCCTCGTAGTCCTTACGGACCTGGGCGGCGAGCTCCGCGAGCTCGGACGATTCCAAAGTAAGAAGCGACATGCGTATGTCTACCTTCCATGTATAGGGCGACTTTAGCCCCCAATAGTAACGCACGCCATACAAAAAGGGGACCCCGCGTACCCGCCAGAGCCTCCTGACCCTTGCTGCATTCCTGCCCTGGGGGAGTTCAGAGGATGGACGCCACGCGGAATCCTGTCCCATACCTTAGCGCCCGCGCGCCGGTTTAGCCAAATGGGACTCCGACCGCACGGGCCGCCACCGCCCACAGGTACACGGCCCAAGGATCATCCGATACTAAACAGCTTTAGATCGCCGAAAATAGCCCCTGACCTGGCGATTGGTAAAATAATTGCCACGGCTGCTAATGTTTCTTCTCGGAGGATTCGACTAGCGGCCTATGTCACACGCCTGGAACGCGTGCGGGGTTCACGCCCCTCGTGGGTTCAAATCCCACATCCTCCGCCAGAGGAAATCCCGGCTCCTGCTACACAGCACGGAGTCGGGATTTTTGTTGTATACGGGCGCGCGGCGGATTCTAGGGGTCGTTGCAACGATGATGGTTAGTTTGGTTTGATGCTACCG